>Ga0179593_1481156_pt1 | contig 23693 bp, 32 predicted proteins | sample CZODoug2_1_08_16_FD_185931 | JGI IMG/M metagenome (GOLD analysis project Ga0179593, IMG submission 185931) | Vadose zone soil fungal communities from Angelo Coast Range Reserve, California, USA - CZODoug2_1_08_16fungal (PacBio error correction) | ecosystem: Environmental > Terrestrial > Soil >... | reverse complement strand
CAACCCTTTTTTTGTTTGCCCCTTGGTGCAATACCGCCACCTTTCAGACCACCACCCGTTGGGACGTGGTTTAACCCCCTTAACCTCAGCTCGTTATTCCGCCCCAGATTCTTTCTTTCCCAGATTCTCGCCTTTTTTACACGGTTCGTACCGGGGCCAGTCCCCCACACTACGACGGTAATTAGTTTTCCCCCAATCCTTTTTTTTTTTGCCACTGAAACTCCTTTCCTTTCCCGTCCGTTGCCCCTGACGCACTTATCGCCCACCCCCCCCCTCTTAGGGCCCGTCTGTAGTCAATCCCCCAATTCCGCTCAACTTTTTTTTGTTTTGTTCCATTGAAATTTGGAGTCTTTTTCCGGTGCTTTTTTTTTTTTTTTTTCAGCTTCTATGCTTCCCGGTAACCTGCTTATGTTCCTTCCTCCCTTTTCAGGGTTTTTCCTCGTCCTTTTCGGGTTTTCCTCCCTGTGGTTTTTTGAATAGATATTTCCATTTTGACCAGTCCAAAATCTCAAATCCCTTCCTCTTTTGATGAGTTCGTTTGTAGACCCCAGGCTTTCGGCCTCCGAACTTAGCTGTTCCCCTGTGTTACGTCCACGTGCCTGGGTCAGTTAAGTTTACCCTCCCCATGGTCGGTTCTGTTTGGGGCACCCGCCAGACCAACTAGTCGAAAGTCGCCGTTCTTTTTCACCTAACTTTGTGTACCTTCTGCCATCGTCCTTGTTTTTTAGGCACTTCTGTGGGAAGGGATTTTCGTCACGGGTACCTAAAACACGAGTTCTTCAATCGATTGGTTCAATAACACTTCGTTACACCACGTTCCATCTGAACCCCTTTTTTTCACCAACGGTCAGAATGGCAGGTTACTCCCATAAACCCATCACGGGCCAACTTTTCTTTGCCTTTTAAATCGGGCTGGGTCTGGTCATTTGATTTTGTGATTTTCTCTTTTCTTCCATTTCTGTCGTTTTGGACGGCATTGACCCCCCCAAAAGAAACCCCGTACCCACTTTTTTTCCCAAACCCCCTTTTGGTGTTTCTTTTTTTGTTTTTTTTCCCTTTCCCCTTTGTGCGGCTTTTGCCTCCTCAACAAGAACTTCCAGTTATTTTTTAATACCTTGAGGGTCAACCTCTTGGAGGCGTTCTGTTTTAACTTTTCTGGGTTTTTTCGCCCACGTCACATTTCGTGTGTTAAAGTCTGGCTTCCCCCCTCCTTGGACTGTGCGGCCGCCACCCCTTGCGTTTTTTGACGTGTTGGGTTTTTTAGTTTATCCCAATGTCCCATCCACTCCTCCCTCCTTCTCCTAATAATAGTTGTTGGTTGGTGAATTACTTACCACCCCGGCCCCTTGGGTATGTTCACGATCTTTACCTCCCTTACCGACCCAACCCCCAAAAACCCGGTTCTTCTACCTTTTGTCTTTATCCGCTTCTTCTTATTCAAGGCTTCCCTGAAGACAACCGGTTAGACGATATGGGACGTTATCTTAAACTCATAATTACAAACGGGACTTCATCAGAGGGAAGGTGCGCCATAACTTTACCCGTTCTTTGTGGTCTTTTCTGGTATTATTTTTCAACCCTTTGGTGCAAAACTCAGCTAGCGTGTCCTCCACAAACCCCCTCGGAAAAAAGATCTTTTTGTGGGGGCCCGGTTCTCTCCTAAAAACGTGCCCCACCCCCGCTGTACCCTCTTCACGGACCAACACACACACTTGGGACCTTCTTGCCCCCAGAACCCCCCCCTCTCTGTGAATTCATAATGCCCTCTGTTGTATGGGGAAACACTCCTCTACCCCCCGGTAACCCCCCATTGGTCCATCTTTCCCCCCGCCCGTTTTTCCAAGTGGGAGGACGCTTTCAATGGGGGGGCACTTTCCTCACATAATTCATCGGGAGAAGACGTGTGTTTTTTTCCCCGGGCGAATTTTTCCCCTTATTCCCCAACGTTTTTTTCCCCATGAATGTCCCTTTCGGGGCGTTGGTCACCAACCTGTAAACGGGTTGCTTTCAACAACGGAAGCGTGAAGATGACTGGTTTCTCTGGGGAACGGCAAGCTTGGTGATGTGTTCGTCCGTCACAAGGGACTGGAACCCCCTCATACCCCCCCCCCCCCCCTACCTCTTAACACACATGGTGACAAAGCTAAAGACCCACACCCCCACTCACCCCCAACCCTTCTCTCTCCCCCCCCCCCCCCCCCCCAGTGTCCTAGCCCACTACCCCAAGCAAGAAAAAACAGTCATATTGGCCCCCCCCCCCACCCGATCCTCAACCCCAGCTAATCGTACCCATACTCATCAGACCACCCCCCCCACCCTATACGTCCCCCCCCATCAAGTAATCCCCCTCTCCGGGTGTTTCTAACTACCTTCTTCGATGAAATTGAGTTCTTTGCCTTTTCTAAACAAGGCCCTTCCCTTTCCCCTTTAAACTCCACCAAAGGGCACCCAACTAAGAGGCCCACCGAGGCTTGGTTGCACTGCTCGTTGTCTCGAACCTTGCGACCCGTGCCACCCCCCTTTGTCTCTTTACGTATTTATGCCCACCCAAGGAACCCTCCTTTTTGCCCAAAGGGTAAAAGTCTTGTTCCTTTCTTCCAGGTGACAAGGTTAACGGCCCAAAAGTAACAATACCAGCGTCCTTACGCCCTGCCCATCCATTCGGTACCCGTTTTGGTGCGCAACACTTCTTGGTTTTCTTAATGACGGCGTCAGCCCCTTATCTGTTTTTTGTTCCGTAAGGGGAGTTCCCTTCTAGTCCCCCGTGCCCCCCCCCCCCCCGCCCGTTCCAGGGAAAAGTCTCCTGGAGTTTAACTCCCTCGACTTCCGCGGGCGTTGCCTTCTCGCGGTCCTTTTCGTCCCGTTTTAGTTTGGTAATGTCGTAAAGGCTCGGTTTGGCCCCCCAAGGTAGTTCTGCGAGTGGCACAGGATTACCCCCGTCCTCGTCCTTTGCTTGCCCGTTGACGTCGTTCTTTGATCTTGCGGTTGTTCCCCTTTGGGCCACCCCTTTTTCGCTGAGTGCTGGTTTTGGGGACTCTGGGGATTTCCCCCCACGGGCCCCCCCCCCACCCCAGTCGTCTCTTTGCAAAAGCTATTTCGCTTATTCTCTGGCCTTCAACCCTTTTCCGCAAACATTCGTGCCAATCTTTTCTTTTTAACTTTTTTTTTGATTCTCTCACCCCCCACGCTGGTTTCAGAGAAAGTACCCGGTTACCAAGGATAGCCTTCTCAGAAGCTTTTTCCCCCCCCCACGCAAACCGGTAAAGCCCCTTTGAACTTCCCCCCCCATAACTTGCCCCCCTTTGGCCGAGCCCAAGGATTTATACGACACGTTTGTTCGGAATTGTACGGAACCCCATCCCCCTGGCCCAGTCACCTGGCGATCGGTCTTTGTTTCGTGGGGGTAAGGGCCGTGGCCTTTTCCGTTGTTGTTTTAGCGTGGAACTCCCTCAAAAAAAAACCCAGCCCGGTTTCATTTTTCTGACAAACCATTTCTTCGAGCCTTTGGCTTGGCTTGGTGCTGGACACACTTCTTTCACCTCCTCCAACTTCTTGATGGCAACCCCCCCTTACCCCAAATGCGAGTTTTTTTTTTGGTGCGCGTTAATAGTGAACCCCCCCCCAACGACCTTATTACCCATGTCCGGGAAACAAGTTTGCGTGGCTTTTCCCCCCCCCCCCTCCCTTCTTCTCCGTTCAATTCTACAACATCCCTTCCCCACGCTGCGGACCCTGAGGGGGGAAAAACCTCTAGTATTTCCTAGGACGTGTCACGTTGTAATTACATGGGTTTGTCGGTTGTTCCCAGTTCCAAGATCGTTGATAGAAAAAAAAAACCCCTTACCTTATGTCCTAAGGTGGAAGGACTTTCGATTTCACCGTTCTTTTTTTTTTGGTTTGTATCCTTCTTTTGTCCTGTGATCACTTTTTATTCCCTTTTATGTTTCCCTCTTAAATGGCTTTCCTGTCATTCCTTGCCCCAAGAGTTTTCCCTTTCTTCTTGCTTTTTTTCCTTGGTAGATGGAACCCCTTCCCGCTCGGACCCAACTGGAACTTTTTTTCCAGGGTCCCTTCTCCTTTTCCGTTCTCTGTATTGGTTCAGGTGATGGAGGTCCCAGTCCTTTTTTGCCGAGAGGGTCCCATGGTTGTGGGCGCTCTATTTTCCGCATTTTTTCCGGGCCAAAAAACTAGATCTACAGTTGATTTTGACCGTCTGAATCCCCCCTCTTTTCGACGTCCGAATACGAAGGTCCTTTTCCTCTGCCGACTGGATGGGTCACTCCTCCCACCTCCTTCCTGACTCCCAGAAACATAATGTTTTCAGACAAATAAAGTTTGCCGGCTTTCCCCCGTCGTTATGGCTCTTTTTTTTTTCCTTCCTTTCCCCCCCTTTCTTTTTCTTCAGCTCTTCCTTCCCTCCCGGATATCACGCCTGTTCCGAGTTAGTAGTAGAGGTAGGTGATGGGGACCCGTCCTGCCTCGTTTTCTTTCTTTCCCCCAGTTCTTACGCACTATTTCCCTTTTACCGAACCCCGCCTGTTTCCCGTTTTCCGGCAATTCAAGAAAGCGTGTCCCCAACAGATTTTCCCCCTCCCCCTCCCTTTCCCCCAAAACGACCTCATTCACCATTCTCTGGACCCACTTCCCCTCCGGCTTCCCGGTCTGGAGGGATCCCCCCTTCTGGATGACTCTACCCCCAAAGTCCTTGATGACTTTTTTCTTCTTCAGGGACATCTCCCCATCCGCCAAGTAACCTCCCGCCGTTCTTTTGGCAAAAGGGAGATTCCCACTCTCACACCCACTCCCCCACAACCGCCGTGCTTTCCGCTTCCCCTTCCGGACTCCGGGTCCCCTTCTATTTTTTTGGATTCGTGGCAGCTTTTTCCAACACCCTGCCAAAACCATTTGCCCCCCCAGGGCGTTTTTTTCACCCCGTTCGTCCTACGTTCATATGGTTCGTGCAACGTTCCCTTTTTCCCTCGGACTTCCGCGTCCGTTTGCGCAATGGAAGTACTTGGCGTTTTTCCGATTACAAAATGGCCCAACTCGCCGTCCTTTTTTCTTTCTTTTCCCGGGTTTTTCTCCCCGTTGCACCCCCCCACGCTCATCGAATACTTTCTTTCTCTTTTTATCTTCTGATGGGTTTTCTCTCTCTCCCCCCGGGAGTTCTCCCCCCCTGCGAAAACCGAAACACGGCGTTGAAAAGAAACCTGACTTCCCTGTCAAGTTTTCATGCCGCGGTGGGTTGCGTACCTGCCCCAGAGTCCTTACCCCTTTGTGTTCCAATTGGAGGGGTCCATCTTATTGTTGGCATGGGGATCTCCCTTTGGTTTAATCCCCGGTTTTATTACCTGTGCCCTTGCTTTTTTTTGGCGTTCCCCTTTCCCCCCATTCATTGGAGTTTTCCCCCCTGAAAGCTTGCGAGAGGGTTAACCTTTCGTGTTTAATCTTTTTTTCTCCCCCTCCACAGCCGTTACCAAGCCTTCAGGCACGAAACAACCCTGTTGCACCCCAGGGTTTCCCCTCAGGCGTACCACCACGGCCCCCCAGCAAAACCCAATGGGTTTTTCCCTTCTGTAAAAACACGACAAAATTTACATCATTTCCTCCCCCCTTCCTGATCCTCTATACTCAATACGACCGCCAGCATGGCCCCACAGTGATAGAACCGCCAACCTTCACACCCCTCCCCCTGGTTCCCCTTCCCGTCCCCCCTTTTCGACTTAACGGCTGAAGCAATTTCGTGACTTTTGGTTGCCACCTTGGGTGTCGACTACTTTTCATCCCCCCATCTTCGGCCTTTCCTTTTTTCAACTTTTTTTTCCAGCAAAACCCTGCACCTGTGACCGACTTTTTTTGCGTAGTGGGTCGTGCGTTGTGGTAACACTAGGTCCTTTTCCTTTACTCCCGGACCCCTGTTCTTTTTCCCAAGTCCCCCCGATTTTCCAGGTTGAATTGTATTTTTTGAAGAATTTTTTTCACTAATGTATTCCCCGATCCTTGTTGGACACCAGGCCCCCCTTTACTCCCCCCGGCCTCGATCTCAATTTTCTTTTTCCCTATCGGAAGGACCCCCTTTTGCTGTCTTTTAACCGGACGGTCTCCCTTCCACTGAATTCACCAGTCCCTTGGTACCCTCCCCCCGGTCCGGTCTTTCCCTCCCCCGGCCCCGATTAAGAATGTTGACTTCCCTGTTTTTTTCCCCTGTCCCCCTGCTCGCCTTAAGTTTGACACTTGACGGAGAAAAATGGATGTCTCCCCCTTCCCCATCAAAGTTCCTCCCGAGTCTTCTTTTCTCCCCCTCCCCGTAATTGGGAGAAAAAAAGTGTTAAGGCTTTTTTACCAAAGGGTTGTTTTTTTTTCGGTCCAGATTTTCCCTTTTTTTCGGCCCCATTACACATTCGGCAATTGATTTTACGCTTTCTTTTGCTTTGTTCCAGGTGGGCGGTTTCGTGACAAGGGCCGGTTGTTCCCCCTGGTCTTATGGAAACCCCTGGGCACAAAACGTTCCCATTACCCTTCCTGCGGGTTCCCTCGCATTGTCTTCCCTTTTCCCGTTGCTGTGCCTTGCCCCTAAACCCCCTAAAGGTAAACATTATTTTCATCCTTTTGTTTTACCCAGGTGAACCCTGAATGGTCGGATGTTTATCTTCGGCCCTAAAAAGTGGGGCAATCTTTCTTGTTAAGAGTGTCCTCTTTTCCGCCTCCGAACTTCACCCCCAGGGACCCCGTTGTGGTGTGCGTTTTGAGGAAGAACCCCGAAGGGGGCAGCCATGTCCCTCGGGAATCACTCGTTGGTGGTGTTTTATCCCCGGAGGCGATGACCCCCATCAGCTTTCTTCCGAAGAACGGTACAACAAACCAAACAAACCCACCGTCTTCTCCCGACCTTGCGTGTCCATTTTCGTCCCCGCCCCTCCCTGCATTCCGTCCCCAACCGCTTTCAGGTGGGTCCTGTCCTAAGTGACTGCGTGTCCCTGAGGCCTTTCAAGCCAAAAATCAGGACCCAGCAAAACCCCCCCCAGGTTCGATGCGGCCCATCTTTCTTTTGAACTTTGGACGAATGGATAACTTTTTTCTGTTCTCTTCCTCCGTACATAAAAGGTTGCACCCACTTTAAGACCTGGGAAAAAAACTGGGGACAGATGGGGGTTCGTTCCTGTTTTTTTTTCATACCACCAAACCCAACACTGGTCCAATGTAAAACTGAAACGCCCCCCCCACACCCTCAAAATTTCCCCCCCACCCAGCTCCTTGGCCCGGAAAACCATCACGGGGGGAAGGCTTTCTTTATCACCCCACTCTCCCTTCCCCCCTCTCCATTCTTTTCTTTAATTTGAAGGCCCTCCGCCCCTTCTCCCCCGTCCCCCCCCCCCCCACCCCTTTTAATATTCCTGTGAATTTTGGTTTTTCCAACTTCTTTGTAAGGACCTGGCGTCACATTCTGTGTGTTCCCCCTCGAGTTTGAATCCGGTTTCCTCACTCAATTATCTGGCCCCATGTAAAATCCAGGTGCTGCGCTTTTTCCAAAACGTACACAAACCTTTTTCCTCCTTCCCCAACCTTGGCTACTTCAAATCGAATGAGGGGAGCCCAAAAAGTCGTTTTATGTGGGGAACCATCACTTCGATCCTGCAAATAAAAGTGACAGTCAACCCCCACCTTTTTTTAACGGTCTCTTTTCTAAGTAAGCATTTTAAGTCCCACCCCGCCCCTTCCTTTACCACCTTTTGTTTGTGACCTCCTTGGGTAAGAACCCCAATTTTCCAACACGATGCCCTGATTCTTTTCGATGGGTTGGTTTTTTGCAACAAACCTCGTTCATATTCCCCTCTTCCCCCCACAATGACTTTTCAATTCCCCGAGGTGTAACAAAAGAAGAAGTGTCTCTTCCGCCAAGTTTACAGTTTGGTGACTAAATCCCATTCGCGACACAGGCACAATCCTTTTTTTTTCCACTTTTTTAACCCCAGCCTGTGAATTCGTGGAGGGTGTCTCTCCCTTCCCCCCAGAAGCAGCAACCTCCACGCCCACCTCCTCAGTGCTTTATAGGGAGACCCCGGCCCCAACCCCCGGAGGGTGTGCCACCCCTTTCCCGAACCTGATTTCTTACTTTCTTTTGCCCAAATCCCTATTTTTTTTGATTTCGCCCTCTTTGTGTTTTTCACCTGTTGTTAGTGTTGGGGGGAGATTTCAGTTTACAGTCAGCGGGTTTCCCCAAGGCCTCTTTCTGATTACAAGAGAATCCGTGTTGGAGGAAGACCGCTCCATAGAAATCCCATTTTGCTTTTCGTGTAATCTGCCCCACTTATTCGTGTTTGATGCTTGATTACTTTACCAACCACCACAAGTTTTCTTATGACCCCTGCCCCCTTGAGGGGCTTCTTTTAGTCCAAATAACCGCAGCCACCTTTCCCTCCCCCCCAACCCCCCGGGTTTTTTTTGATTGTCTTTGTAAAGGTGATCTCTTTTCAGACGTGAAACCATCCCCAACCTTTTTCGAACGGCCACACACACTAGCGGAGATGACAAACAATTTTTTCCTCCCCCGTTGTGGGCTTCCCCCTCCGGGGTCAACCAAAAAATTCCAAAGAACAATGCACACACCCTCCACTTTCCCACCTTAAGCTTGCACACTCCCCGTTTTTGGTCACAAACGGTTTACCGTTTTCGGAAGTCCCCCCCATACAATGGAGGAAAGCGATCGGTCTATTTTTCCCGTCAAGTGGCGGGTGTTTGGTCATTTGGGGCGAAGTATTGGACCCCCCGGGAAAAAAACCCCCCCCATTCCGTATTCTTGAAGACACCCCACGGGGTCGCCTTTTTCTTTTTTGTCAGAGACCCCGGCACATTAGTCTTCACGTTTCCCCCTCGTTCGCGTGGTTCCCCCCCCAGTGTAATCGGAAACTTGCCCTTTCCCTTTTTTCCAGTGTTGGGTGGACCAACAACAGAGTGCTTTTTGCGCCCGTCTTTTTTTTTTAACCTAAAAGGTGGAATGCCGTCCCGTCGGGTTGTGAACGTATCTTTTTTAGAGTGTTTCCCCCTTCCCAAATTCTTTTGGATTGTCTCCCAGCCGAAGACTTGCCAGTCCAGCCTTCCGGTTTGAGGGGCGGGGTGGGGGGGGGACAACTTTTTTTGAGCTCCCCTTCTTGGTGTAGTGTGTGATTTTCTTGTGATTCTTTTGGCAGTCTATTTCCTTTCTTTTTCTTTTCGTAGAGTATTTTTCCCTTTTGCTTCAATAGGTTTTGGGTCATTCGTTTTTGTGTTCTTGTATATGGCTTTAAAAAGCCCCGATCGCCTTACTATCCTGAGGTTTGATCTTTCCCCCCTGGTATTTTCATCACGGGTCTTTCTGAAAATCCCCCTCTTTTGCCCTTCGTGAGGATTTTTTGGATTCCCTGGTTGGGGGATTTCTGAAATGTGGACCACACATTTTTTTTTTTTTTTTCTTTTATGTGATTCGAGTACTGATGTACCAACCCGGTTTACTTCGTGCGGGCCCGAAGAATCCTTTTAATTTGTTTCTTACCCTGACCTGGCGGTGATCCTCCGCATGGGGACGACAGCCTTTTTGTGAAAAAACCTTCATGGACGGTTTTTTCCCGTAGTTTTTCTTGGGATATCTCTTCACCCCTCGTGTGTGTTTTTTTTTTGAGAGAGTGACGACGGACATTTGTGTTTTACTCCTGTGTCATTGATTTTAGTTCTTGCTGGAATGCTTTTCCAATACGGGCGGCCATAGACACTGTACATGGTTTCTCTGGCCGGCAAGATTTCCCATTTTCCTCCCCTCATCAGAAAAACCTTTTCCGGCACATTTTTAACCCCTCGCCCACAGAATAACGTACTGGCCAACCCTTTATGATTACCCTCACCGTCCCACCTTCAGGTAACGTCCCCGGCGGGATGGTCTTTTTTTCCTCCCCTTTAGCTTTTTCCCCCCCATCTCCCCCCCTTCCATGGTTTAGATGGACCTTCCAGGACACTCATTCCTCCCAGACAAGTGCCACAATCCCAGCCGTGTGCAATGTCCGATACCACATTCCAACTCAACCACTCTTTTCTCAGATTAGCCTCCTCAATGAATACTTACTTATTTCCGCATATTGAACCCCGCCCAAAACAACATTTTCATTCTTTCCCAACATTGCCTCCCTTAATTAAGGTCCCCCTACGGTTTTCGGTTTTTTTTCCTTCTTTTTCCCTGAGTCTTTTTTTTTTCACCAGTTTTTTCTGTTTGAGCTTTTGAAAAATGTTCCTCACCCCTTTTTTTCCGATGCCACCAACACTTCCACACCTCGTTTGCTTTTCGCGTTTTTCTTTCTCCGTTTTCTACGGTTAAACGACCTCTTTCCCTTCGCCCCGTTTTGGTTATTTCAAGGGTTTTTTTTTTTCTTTCGACTTATCACGGACAACCCCCAGACCACCGGTCCCACGACGATTGACCTTTGACTCCCTTCGTGTCGTTCCCCTCGCCAAGTTACTTTTAATCCTTTCCCCCGATGAGTGGTGTCCTTTGTGGGTCATTTTTTCCGTGCTTCGTTTGACCGCCCAACTTGTTTATCTGCTGCTGCTTTTTAGTCCACCTCACCCGTGCAACCCGACCCCAAAAGTCTGTGGCTAGTGACCTGGCCCTCTTTAAGTTCGCGCAAGCCGCAAGCTTAATGGACACCGTGTTTGGCATTTTTACCTCCCCTGAGTCCAAACGCTAACATGGGTTTTGGCGTACACACCCCCCCCCATTACAAATCATGGATCGACTCACCCCCCCCCTATAATCTCTATTTCATATCTCCTGGCCACAGCGTTGATTTCTTTCCCGGGTACATGCCCAACCAAAAAGCACTGAGCCACCCGTTTCACGCCTGTCCTGAACCGTTTTCGTTTTTCACGGTTTTCCCCCCCCCCCTTGGGGTCGACCGGTATCGTTCCACAAATCTTCCTTTTAGTTTTTGCTAGTGAAGATCCTCTAGAACACCCTGTTTTACCCCGTAGGGGTCCAGTATTGCCGTCATTCAAATGGAGGATGTATTTTACCCTGCCCTTTTCTTGTCCGCCCCCCCCCGCTCTTTTCAGGAGGTATGGATTAATGTTGCTTCCCGTCTCTCTGGGGAACGAGGTTTGCACTCCCCACCAAACTTCTCCGACTTTTAGAGTTGGGTTCTTTTTATTCTTCACGTCCTTTTAGGGACATTCCTACCGGCTGCATAGTCGAGGTCAGTTAATTCGATTTCCCTCCAACTCCCAAAGGTGGAAGAACAATCACCAGAGTTTTTTTTCCCCCCCCCTGTTAACCTTTTGGAGTTACTTCGCACCCTGTTAGACCCCTTTGACTTTTTAAAGCCGCTCCTCTCCCCCCCTTCCTTGTCTTTTAAAGGATTTTGCGTCCCCTCCAAACGGGCGTCGGCATCAGCTCCTTATGTTTAGAAGTCCGTCGAGTTTATCTTTCCCGGATGTTGTAACAAATTTTTGGGCCCCCTTTTCTCTTTTTCGCGGGCCATCCCCCACCCAAGTTTTTTTGATGCGTTCTCCCCCCGCATTCTGGGTCTCAGTGATTGTTGGCTTCTCTTTTTTTTCCAGGTCTTTTTTCCTGTCATTTATGTGAGTTGTCTTTTTTTTTGGTGTATGTTGTGTGTTTGTCACCCATTTCTTTTTAATTCTCCCGTTTTTGAATCGCTGTTTTTTTTTTCCAACCTGTTTCTTCCGACATTTTTAACAGAACGAGAATTTTTTGTGCCGGTTCGCTTCCTGCGAAAATCCTTTTTTTTCGTCGTCCTGCTTTCAGTGTATTCGGCAGTCATGTTCGGCACTAGGGAAATTGTCCAGGCTCCTTTCCTACGATATATCCCAGGGCCCTTTTTTGTTTCTTTTTCTGATCCCCCCCAACTGCGTGCTCCCCCTTCTATCTCCTTCTAATCCTTCCTGGTGTTGGCCTATAGTCTGGGTTTGCCCGTGCCCAGTGGTAGGCAGCACGACCCCCACACCCCACTTAGCTGGAGATTATCGGCCCTCTTTTTTCGATTTCCTAACGTCGTTTTGAATTGACAGACTTCCCTCCCACTCCCCAGCCGCACCCCCACAGTACTTTTGGATCTCCCCCTCTCAAAGTTTTCGGACCCTCCTTTTTTTCCTTTTCCCTTTATGGGGTTTAACTAATAAACCCGGTGTCCCACTTCCCGCTCGGAACCCCCAACCCTCCCTTTCCTATTTGGGGGACGTGAGTTCTCCCCTCCCCCCTCTTCCCTTTTGAAGCCCCCCTTTTTTACCCATTGTAAACCTAAAGCGCTTTCCCAATTTTAAGGCTTCGTTTTTAAGTTCACACGACCCGAAGGCCAAACCATTGGTTCCTGTGACCCCTTGGGTTTTTTTTTGGGTTTTTTCGTTTCAGGGGTAAGCTTGTTCCTCTGTGTGGTGTAGGGTTTTTCAATTTCACCCCCCCTTCCTTACTTTTGAACATTCCTCTTTGTTCCCCTCCTTAGTAATCGGCTCTACCCCCTCTCCCCTTCCTTTTCTGATTCCGCTTTCATGGTCTTGCCCCCTTGTACCACAAACCCATTGTACAACATTGTCCCCCGTTTTCCCCCCCGGGTTTCCCCGTAAATCTCCTTCTTTGTCTTTGGCCCCCCCCCGTCAGATGGGCTTGGTCTACCTTCCTTCTGTGGCGCCAACTTTCACATGCTAAGTTCACCTTTCCCTCCAGACCTCTAAGGCGGCCCCCGACTTTTCTACAATCCTCCGTGACTCCCAAACTTTTCCACCCCGGATGATGGCTTGTTCCCCCTTTTTCTTGCCCCTCTTCTATATCGCCCAAAAACCCCTTTTTGGATTTCCGTTTCCCAACCAAAGAGATTGACTCCCACCCCCCTCCCTTTTCCGGGGAAGTTCCTCTCTTCCGAACGCCGGCCCCGAATTCGTTCACCCCTTGTTGATTGGATTTTCTGACCCCAGTCTTTCACTCCCCCTAAAATTTTTTGTCTCTCCCTTCGACGCCCACTAGGGGTGTAAAAAGTCGTTCTCAAGTAACTTCTTTTTTCTTTTTCAGAGGAAAGGCTGACCTTTCCTTCACCCTCTTCCCTCCTCCTCCCTCCCCGGAAGGACAGCCCCTGGTATTTTTTTTGTTCATTTAGGAAAGTTCGCTGTGGTTGCCCCCCCCATTCCTTCCTCATCTTTTCAGGAAATAAGACCTAGCCGATGGCACTACACACAATGCATTTTTTCGATGTTGCGGCACAACCGCCTATACAACCCCCCCTTCCTTCTTTTTTTCTTTTGTTTTCTGATTTACTTTGGCACTTCCCAACCATTTTTTTCTTCAGCCGATGATGGATTGCTCCCGACGCCGTTTTCCTCTACAACGGCTGTTCGTTGCCCTTTCTCTTTCTGATTCCGCAATGACAGCCCCCTGTGCACCTGAAATTTTTCACAGGAAACCTTTCTTCCCCCTCCACAGGGTAAATCCCCCCCCCTTCCCCAACAAATTCCAATTCACACGGCCGGCTTTGTTTCCATTCTTTTTTTTTTTTTTTTTTTATCCTAAAGGTTTCCAAGTAACGAACACAACACCCCCCTTTGAGTCAAGGGGGGGCTCTCCCCGGTTCGGCCCTCTGGAGGGCTTTTTTCTCTGGGGATTTGTTTTTAGGTTTTTATCTTTTCCTTTCCCCCCAGTCCCCAAAACCCCATCCTTCTCTAACTTACCCCCGTTCTTCGCCGCTTGCTTTAGTTCGACTCCACCCAGTTTTTTCCCTTTCGACCAACTGGACACTGGGGTGGTTTTCGGCGAGGAGTGGTTTCCCATTTTTCATTAGGGAAGACGCCTTCTACTTGGGCGTCCAGTTTTCCACCAGTTGCGGGTATTCCCATACATCACCAATGTTTGGAAAGGCCGTGACACCTCTTGGTGACCCAGTTATCTGCGGTTACCATCCTGCCCCAAATGTTGTGGGTCAAGGCTGATCAGTCCTGGAAAGACCTTCTTTTGGTTTTGCAGCCTCCCCCCTGATCCCCGGTGATTTGAATCCGTTGCTCGTCCCCCTTTCCCCCTTTCTTTTTTCTTTTTCATTTTATTTTTTGTTTTTTTCCTGAAGTTCGATTTTTTGCCAGTTATTTTTCCTTCGAAGTGGTTTTTGTGGTTTTTTTTTTTGCGTTAAGGAGGTATCACTCCCGCTCCTACTAAGACCTTTTTTTTTTGCAGGGGTCTTTCCTGTTCACGGTGATTCCGCCTGGATTCCGACAGGATGGTTGTCCTTCGCTTTTCCGGCGTTTCTTGGGTTCTTTTGTAATTTCTTTGGAAGGTGAAATCCTCTGCGGCTCGACGATTGAAATTTTTCCTTTTTTTCTCCACCCGTGGTCCCGGGGTTCGCTCTCCTCAGGTTTTTTTCCCAGCCTCCGTCTCCAGTACTGAACACACCCCCCCGTCTTTTCCCCAAATTTTTTCTTTTTCTGCCTTTACTTTTTCCCTCCCTTTTTTTTGTGAGAAGATAAGACGACTTGTTACGTTGTCCTTTTTTTATCGTTTTCTTCCCTTGTTAGCGATTTTTTTTTTTCCCCCCCTCCTGTAGGGCTTATCCATGAACCAGTTCTCGTCCGATTTCCCCCATTTCTTTCTTCCCGAGCGCCCATTCGTCCGTCCACATTCAAGAAATGTCCCCCCCCTCCCTGGCTTTTTTTTTTTTCCCCCACCTCTCTTTCTTCCCAATAATCAACTTGAACAATAAAAGGTCCTTCCCCGGTTCCCGGTCCTTCTGCTTATCGTTTCTACCTCCCCTCACCACCCTGTGGCCTCTGCACAATTGACAGTTCCCCTTCTCATTCAGGTCCCCAAGAAAGTGTCCATAAAGAGCCCCTTCCTCTATTGACCACTTCCCACGTCTTTCCTACTTCCTAGTTTGCCCCTCTTTTAATGTACTGATCCTTTCAACCCCTTTTCCCCCTCAAACAAATTGCAGGACGTTGGAACTGCTCATCCTACTTTCCCCGACTGTTTTTTTCCCGTCCTTGGGGACTGTATCATCCAGAATTCTGTTGACCGTCTTTTTAGCACCCCCCCCCAACATTGGAAAGAAGGTCGTCTTTCCACCGGTTTTGCCCCATCGTTTCTGCCTGCTTTTTTCCTGATGATCGAGGTTGATTTTTCTCCCCGCCATCTGAGATCCCTTTGTCCCAGTTCATTTTGGGTTTTTTTTCTTGCAGAGTCTCCCCCGTTAACAACCCCCCTTACCGCCCCAAAGGAGGGAAACACCGCAGACCGGTGCCTCCCATGTCGTGGGTGTGGTTTACTCCGCCCACCCGTCGTCTCCCTCCTTTGAAGCGTGGCATTTCCATCTTTTTTTGGTGCACGGATTTCTTTCAATCCCCCCTGGTTCGTTGGATTTTAGGCTTCTTCTCACTAGCAAGCGTTTTGCTTCCCCCCTCAGTGTCTTGACGGCGTACCTTCTCCTCATTTTTTTTGCATGAGGAACAGTTAAGAAACTGACCCCCCCCCGTTTTGGCTGGGGCCCCCCTACCCCCTTTTCAACCCTGCCAGCAAACCAATTTTTTTTCTGTCCCACCCCCCCCCCTAAAACCCTCAGTCATCCCCCTTTCCCCCCCTCTTCTTATTTTAAAGTTCTCAATGTTTTGCCCCACAGTATTTTTTTCCCCGACTCAACACCCCTTCCCCCCCTTCCAATAGCTTTTTCCCCTTTGCCGTTCTCCTTTCTTTAGGTGACACCGGCTGCCAACTGGCTCCTGTCCCTTCTTCCGACACACAATATGCGGCGCCAGTCCCCTTTTTCTCTCCTACGGTTTCCCTGTGCACCTACTTGACTGTAGCCTTCTCTCCTTTGGCTTTCCGTTTCCTCCCCAGAATGTATGATTTTTCAATCTCTCTCTCGTTGTTGCCTTTTCTGTAAGTCATTGTTTTCCCCATTCTGAAACGCTTTTTTCCCCGCCAGGACCACCAATCGCCCCGCCCTTCTCTTTTTTTCATGCTTTTCCCACCACTTTTTCCGCTTGTATCCTTCCTCAAATGCGTCCCCTTCTTTATGTCCCCCCTTGTCCTTTTTACACACGCGTCGAGTAGTTTCCCCCCCCCGTCCCATAGGTCTGGGGCTCCCAGAATTGCCACCTCTCTTTTTCCCTTCGCCTTGTTCCCCTTCCCACCATTGTGTAAATGCAGCGAAGTTCAGGATTCCGGGCACTGCGGTCTCATTTTCGCCCGGCTAACCTCCCCTCACGCTCCCGATTTCTTCTCCTGAAGATCCCGTCGTTACCCAGTTTCTTATGTATTTCCCCCCAACACCTTTTTGGTCTTTCTTTTTTATTTTTCGTCTTCATTAACAATAAAAAACTGACACTGATCTGGTTCCCTCTTCTTTTCTGGTACCCTTTTTGATTTTTTTGCTTTTTTCCTTTCCTTTGTAGTTATTGAAAGACAAAAACCCCTCTTTTATCCATCTGGTTGTATTTTCTTTCCTCTTTTCCAAAGTTGAGTGAAACTTACCCTCCCTTTGTACGTTCTTTGCGCGGAAAATTTTCGCCCCTCCTTGTGCGGCGTGTACGGGAATCCCTCGTCCCCCCGTTCTTTCTTAACTTGGCTTTATTTGAGGACTCTCCAGGACAGGATATCTCCCCCCCCCCCTTCAGCAGTTGGGTTTTTTTCGGTTTGATGCCCCACTGGTTGAAATATAATTTTCCTCATCCCAGTTGTTGTGAGAGTAGGAGTCCAAATCAACACCTCTTAGAAAAGTCCCAACCCAAAAACTTCTAATTGTGTCGTTCTCCGTTTACGTGCAGCGTCACCTCCCTGCGTCCACGTCTCCTACAAACCTTTTGGACGCTCTTAAACGTTCCCCCCCTTCCCTCCCAAGTCATTTGAGTTTCATGCGGACCCCTGGTCCCCAATATTTATGTTATTTTTTTTAGTGTACGTTCCCTCCCCCCCGGTTCACCCCTTTTTCTGATTTTTTTTTTTCAACCACCCTCCTTTTTGGAAAGCGGGGTTCCTCTTTCGTTTTTTTTTCCATACATCCAAAAAAGAACACTTTCCCCCCCTCCACGCCAAACCTGGACCAGCCCCCTGACTCTTTTTTTTTTTTTTCCCAAATTCCCGGCATTGACGGCTTTGTTTTTTTTTTGTCTTTGGGAAGGGTTCCTCCCCCGTCCCCATTCTCAAACGGTCCCCCCCCCCCCCCCCCTCTGTACATCCTAAGAAACCAGGTGGTGTCTTTTTTTTCACCTCCCCTATGTGGGCTGCGACCATCTCTACGGGCCTAAACCTCGATCTGGGACTTTCCCGATTTTTCCCCCTTTTTTTTCCTGAAGTTGAGGTTAGATTTCCCCCCCCCCCAGTCTAAAACCCCATTGTTTCGCCAAAAGGTGCTAAGCCCCCCTATTTTCTTTCCTTTGTCACCCCCAGCCCCCGTCTTGTTTTCTCTTTTGGTTTCTCCCCTGTAGGTGAAATTCCCCTTCTTTGTAAACAGAAACGAGTAAGGTTTTTTTTTTCGCGGTTTTTTTAAGGATGCGATATACACCAGACTTTTTGAAATACCCAATTCAAACCGGATTTTTTCTTTATTGTTGGGCACCTTGGACTTTTTTCCACCCCCAGTCTATATTATACCCAAAACAATTTTTGGTGTGGTCCCTCCAATCTCATTTGCAAACTCAGTACTCCCTTATTCATCCCTTTTTCCCCTGGTGGTCCCCAAACCATCCTTCCGTCGACTAGGCCACCAGCACTTAGTTCCCAAGAGTTCTCGGTTTTTATGGCTTATAACCCTCTTGTACCGTCCGTCCATCCCTTTTTTTTTCTCCTCGACCCCATTTGTGAAACCCTCCTCACTTGGACAGGATTTAGTAGGATTTGTGACAATGCGATTTTTGTTTCGCCCCCTTTCTTATGGGAGAACCGAGCCCTTAGTCATTTTTTTGAAGAGTGCAGTCTTGTTGGCCCCTTCTCTTTCTCCCAATGACCTTTTTTTCTCACATAGCAGATCGGTGGATGATTCATTTTCAGTCCCCACGGTTTTCTTTTTAGTGGTTTTTTCCACTTCCCCCCATTTTGCTTTTTTGTTTGGGAGGGTTGTCCGTCCTTAATAACCCCACTTTTTTCTGCTTGACTTTCTCTCCCCTCCCTCTAACACTCGTTAAATCTCCCCACCGCTGGGGTTTGTTTCCACGGCTTTCCTTCTTCTCTACAAAGATCCGTCCCTCGGCCCATCCTAAAACCCTTGTTCCCTTCCACCCCCCTTTCAGACACTGCAATAAACCCTTGGTCCCCCCGCCTTCTTTTTTCTTTAGGCAACCGGCCCCTTTGGTCTATTTTACGGCCCCCCCCTTAAAGTATTTTGTTTATTTCGTTTTCGGGACTATGTTGGCGTGTCGGCTCCCCCAGCTGTTCTCTATTGCACTTTTGAAACCACACCATCCGTACCTAAAGACCCCCTTCAAACGCTCGCAGCGGTGGTTACTAGATCTTTTCTCTTTTTTTTTTTTTCCCCCATCAAATTCCTAACACCCCCACACCAGCTGCGGTAGTTTTTTTTTCCACTTTCTCCTTTTCCTTTTTTTTTTGTCCCCCCGCCCTTCTTCCATGTTCCTAAACCACCTCGCTAAGCCCTTTGAAGGGTGTCTTGTTCCTAACATACCCCACTTTGCCACGTTCCGCTTGAAAACCTCCTTTCTGGCGTGTTCCAAGCCTGAATGTTTTGGTCGGGTTGTCAGCTGCACTTATCATGAAGTAAAGTTCCCCCGCGTCCGGCGCGATCATTCGGTTTTGGGAGTTGAATGTTCCTCCCTTGGCCCGGGTATTTTTCACCCTTTTCTTCTTTAAATGGACTCCGAGATGTCCCTTTCCTGGCATTTCCCTCTCGCTTTGAGGGTTAGACTTGGTCTTTTCCCCCTCCCCCCTCTCCTGTCCAAATCAACGTGTCCCTTTTGGTATTTCCTGTTCTTTTCCGTGGAGGCCCTATGGTTTGGACGGCGATGTTTTTGGCGGTTGTCCCTCTTTTTCTTCATTTTTGCCGGTGAACCAAATCCTCGGGCTCCCGATGTCCCTTTCCTGCCCTCCCCTCCCACTGGGTCCAGGGAGTTCTGCCTGGCCCTTCCTTGAACCAGCGCCTCTCCTCCTCAGTAATCAACTGCCCCCGGCACGTCACGTCGTTCTTTTTATCCTTTTTCCTTTTCTTTCCCCTCTCCGTTTTTGTTTTTGATATCTCTCAGACGCTTGGAACGCCCGTGCACTGTTATTTCTTTTTTCGGTTCGTAGACTTGTTTGACTCCCTCCTTCCCTGTAATCATTTTTGGACCATACCTGGCCCCTTGGCACGAATTTCCATCGTGTCGTCCCTTGCCGATCTTCTTTGTCCTTCCCTTTTTCCCCCAGCCAACAGGCGGACCAACTTGTTCAGGGCCCGCGTCCTCCCAAAACCTGTTGCTTGCCACCCCGGGAACCCTTACCCCCCCCACCCGTCCGGGACGTTTTCTCTTTCGTGATTCGTAGTGAGATTCCCTCTCCACCACTTTCCTGATGATTTCTCCTGTTGACACATTTTTCATCCATCCCCAGTTGTACCATCTGCAAAAGATTCCCCAGATTACAATACCCCCGCAGATCCCCCCCTTTTTTTGCGCCTCCCGTCCATTCATTCACTGATCGTGCCTCTCCCACCATCCCCCCCCCAGGCCATTACTGACCTTGTCCTTTCCTAAGTTACCTACCTTATCAAACTTTAATGGGGATTGTGACAAAACTTCTTAATGAGCCTTTGGGCCCACCTTCAATCCTTTCAGTTAGTGACAAATTTCTTCCCCAGGTCAGTTTTTTTTCCTCTATTGGGTTAGTTTCGATTAACAACGTTCAACGCGTCGGAGCACTTTTTTTTCTTCTTTTCACCTTTCCCTTATGTGGGTTCTTGCATTAGACTCCCCCAACCCCGACACTTCCTGGCCCGGGAACGTAGCCGGGACTCCCCTGTAAGTTTTGGTTCCTTTTTTCCTCCGCCCACCCGTTCTTCCGCCAATCCCCAAAGCGTTAGGTTTTTTGACCTGGTCTTTTTCCTGGAAGCCACGTGTCTTTTCTGCAGATTGAGCTTCTTCTTCAACCTTTAGTGCCCCCTCCATGCTGTTGTGTAGGCGTCGATTGTCGAAACTCATTCTCACTGATGTTCACAGAAAGAACCACCCGCTCTTTTTTTGTGCTGTGCATCCCCCCTAGCCCACCCACTCCCCTCAAAACAATTTTTTTTTTTGTGCTCTTTCCCCACCTACCACCAAAACCCTGCTCGATTATCCCCCCTTCTATATTCCCCTTCTTTGAGACCCGGCCCCCCCACATCGAGCAACGGGACAAAACTTCCCTTCCCCTCACGAGAACTCGCTTTCACGACGGCATCCCCTTTTTCTTTTTGGGGTTCCAAGGATTTGAACTTTTGGCTTACAGAACGTAACGGTCACACCCCTTTTTATGCTTTTTTCGTTCTTCGACTCCCTTCCTCCCCCTCCCCCTTGTTTACGAATTACCGTCCGGGCCGGTACGCTTACTCCCCTTCCCGGCCCCCCGGTTCTTAAGAAACGTTCCTCGTTGGGCCTTTTTCTTATTTGGCCCATTGTTTCACAGATTCATAGAACGCGTTGCACCCTCCATGCACCCCTCGACAGAAGGCGTTTTTTTGATTGTCGTTCCCCACGTCGTTTTTATGCCAGGCCGCCTCTGATCTGGGACTGGTTAACTGAACTCTTGGTACTGTACTGCTTTGACGTAGTCTGCCATGCCAGCGGTTTGGTCCCTAATGCAATTCGTTTCCCTTTTCTCCCTTTCTGTTGACCTACATGTTTTTTCCTTTCGCGAATTTTTACGTCCTGAGGGAGTTAAATTGGATCCGCGGCTAAACCTCCTTCTGCCCGTATGGACTCTGTTTTTCCTCCCCCCGCCCCCAAGTAGCTACCACGTTCTTCAAGGATGGACAATTTGTTTTTTTACCTTTTTCCCTCTTAGAGGTCAAACATACACCAACCCCGAGGCCAATGCTTCCGCTAGGGCTTCAGTTTCTTTTTTTTGTTCTGTGACCCGGTCTTTTTTCCGGTGAACGAAAAAATTCCCCCCATTCTTCACTATTCCATTCCCCCGTTTCTGGTCATACACGAAAACTGGAGTCAATGGCTCTTCCGTCGTTAAGGGCGCCCAATCCATTTCTTCCTTGCAGTTGTTCAGCGTCCATTTTCGTCACGCGAATTGTGTACTTTTGGACCGGAAGATATATACTGACCCGGTTTTTGTTTTTTTTTTAGTGCTGAATCATGTGTTCTCTCCCTTTTCAATAATACTTAAGTTGTTGTTGTTGTGTCGGAGGATTCCTGACTTTCTGGCGCAGTGTTCTCCCCAGCCCCTTTTTCAAAACACAACTTCTCCTTTAGGATTTGGTCTTTTATCCCTGGTTGCGGCCGTCTGTACGATGCTTTTGACTTAGACTGGGGAAGGCGGGATTTTAGTGTTAACCAGACCGCCACTCCCCACCTGGAATTTAGTCCTTTTTCCTCGACGGGGTCAACTTAATCAGTCCTTTTTCCCTGCCAAGTCTCTCTCTCCTTCCCTGTGCCATCCAGCGAGGTAAGGTACAACCCCTACTTTGAGGGGAAGGTGTATTCATACCTCCAACCTGAATGCAGTGGTGACCGCCCCCCTCCAACGTGAACAGCCCCAAGTCCCCCCCGCTGTCAACACCCTTTCCTCCTTTGAGGTGTAGTGGTTTTTTTTTTTTTTTTTTTTTTATCTTGGTTTTTTGAAGGCACCTCTCCCCTGATTGTCACCATTGGTCAATCTTCTGCCGAAAGGTGTGTTTTTTTTTTTTCCCGCCTTCCTGGGAGTTGGACATCTTATCGGGTCCCCTGACGCTTTCGTTTACCGGGGCCCTTCTCCCTCATTTTAAGTGACCTTCCTCTCACAAGGTAAACCCTGTCGCCCACAGGGCGGACTTAACCCCTTTTGTCTTTTTTAAAACAGATTGGCGCCGGGTCGACTACGTAGGCCCGTAATTCACCCAGTTCGCCACACAACCTCCCCCCTCCCCATAGCCTACCCAATAACCACCGGACCCCAAGCTCCCCACCCATCAGCCCCTAAATCATCCCAATATAAGTACACGGGAGAGTACTTCTTATCCATCGGTCTTCTACCCCCCGAATCTCCGTCGACCTCCCAACCCCCATGTACCCCCCAAGACGCTGCCTTTCTTTTTTGTAATGTTCTTGTGAACCCCCCTAGTCTTATCCGAATTACCAACTGAATTTCACATCTTCTTCACCCCCAAGAGGCAGGATTCTTACAGACATAATTTTTCAGTACTTCCGCTAGGCGCCGGCAACCCGTAAGTCGTTCCCTTTGCTTCTTGCTTTTGACAAAGTCGGGCGCCTTTTATAGTTTTTGTATTTTTCCTGTCTGGAATAACAAGGTTTACTGTTTTTTAAAAACACGCGCCGTTTTCTACGAAAAGGAGTATTGACACAGGCGGGTTAGGACCTTTTTTTTTTCGCGTGAAGTCGAAGTATCAGTGGTTTGTTCATGTTCTTCTAGGCGACCTATCGGAATTCTCTTCCCCATTATAGATGTCGAGATTAGTACTTACTCCCCTTGATACCCGCTATTGGGTGTCAAACTCTCCCCCCCCTTCGTTTTTTGCCGGGGATTTCTTTCACGGACAACACAAGTTTTCTTTCTGCCCTTTTGCTGCCTCTCCCCTCCCTTGCCCTTGTGCTTGGCACTTCTTCTTGATCGCGTCAGTGGTTTTTCCCCCAGAGGCCCCTGCCAGGGTTTTTTTTCACCCTTTTTCCCCTCACAGTCACGGGGTAAGTCCCATTTCCACAAATCATGGCCATCTCCCCTCCTTTGCAAGGTATGTTGGAAGAAAAGGTCGGAACGCCCCCCCGATTTTCCCGGGCTTATTCGTTAGGTTCGCTTTTGGCTTATGGTCGTTTGGTTGTGGGGCGGCTATTTGGACTAAAACAACCATTCCCCTTTTTTACTTTGAACCACAGTGCCTTTCCCTATCCTTGCTTTTTCGCTCCCCTCAAACCTAGCATCGAGGAAAAACCTGCACCCCGTCGTGGTGCCTTGGCTCTTTTTTTCTCTCCACGCATCTTTTCCATTTTTGTGAAAAACTGGGTCCCTCTGGCGGCTTGCCCTTCACCCATCCCAAGTCCAAAGTTGGCCGGACCGTTTCTGGATTGATTTTTTTTTCCCAAGTCGTTTTTGCCATTGGCTTGGCTGGAGGGACCAAATCCCTTCCCACCGCTTAAGGAAAAACCTGCCGGAGGCGTTCAGGATCCGTTTTTTGAGTGAACCCGTTTAATGAAACTGACCCGGCTGTAGTTCCATTATTGATTTCCTTCTTCAGACCCTGGGCCAAGTCTGTCGTTTTGATTTCATAGGGACCCAAATACATGCGCCCCCGAGTTACCCGTCTCCCGTGGTACGTTTTCCCCGGTATTTGTCACTTTTTGGTGTTTTTTTTTCAGGCCAGTTTTTGCCGGCGGTCCTCGCTTGTTTTTTGTTCCCGCTTTTTTTTTTTTGACTGGTTGCGGAACCACCACCAATAGCGCGTGCGACTATGTTTTCCCAATCTTTCTTGCCGGCCCGAAATCATGGCTATTGGCTCCGGGCTTTTGATCCCTTCCCCACTCCACTGAAGAGAAAACATAATGCCCGGGTCAATATTCTT
>Ga0179593_1794338_pt1 | contig 23694 bp, 29 predicted proteins | sample CZODoug2_1_08_16_FD_185931 | JGI IMG/M metagenome (GOLD analysis project Ga0179593, IMG submission 185931) | Vadose zone soil fungal communities from Angelo Coast Range Reserve, California, USA - CZODoug2_1_08_16fungal (PacBio error correction) | ecosystem: Environmental > Terrestrial > Soil >... | reverse complement strand
CGGACAGCCCCTGCCATAGAAGTCCAGGGGCGTCTCTCCTTTTTTGAAAAATCTTTCACGCATAGGAGGAATTGGGATCTCGCGGTGTCCCTTTCATTCTTAGCCTCCTCCTCCCATCCCTTAGACTCTCATCCACAACCCTTTCCGGGCAAAGGTCCTGGGCGCTAAATTCAATTTAGATAAGGCAGGAGGTCTTTCTCCTAGGGCAGGTCTCCCCCTTCCCCTTGCCCCGGGAACCCCAGTTTTTAGCGGCCCCCCTGGGCACTTCTCTCCCGGCTCTCTATAGCACCCCATAGCTAACTAAAGGTCCCCCTTTCTCTCTGTTACGATTGGTTTCCTGTTGTCGCTTCCTGTCAGACGTGCTACTCCCGCGCCGAAAGCAACCGCTTTCTCCCGGTCTCGCCGTTTCTCTTTTCGATTCTCCCTCCTTGGGGTCTTCTTCTTGGGTTGGGAATCCTTCCAGAACACTCCCATCAAAGCGGCCCAACTTGCTTCCTTCCATAGGTCCTGTCACTATGTCGTCTCCCCTTCACAAAATGTCCCCTTTAATGGTCTTTCTCCATTTTTTTCCGTAGCACATTGGTCATCTTTCCGCCGAGATGTCTTTTTAATGCGAAAGAGACTTCCCCTAGCCGCACCTCGTCTCCTTATGACGTCAGTGAATTGCATCTCCACACTCTCCTTCGAGAAACTGAAGCTCAATAAGTTCCCCTCTGATCTGCTCTCTATCGTCAGGGAGGATAGCTCCCTGTCTTGCGCAGTCCAAGTCCCAGTTACGGGTGCTGTGGGGCTTCTTCCCTTTCCTTTGAAGGGTTGTAGAAGAATGGCCTTTCACCCCAGTCCTCCCCTCATTGGTTTCCTCCCCTTTTCTTCCATCCGTGATCGGCGCCTTTCCCCCTTCTCTCTCTCCCGGCAACGGCCTCGCTCCCCGAATTCAGTGGCGACGCTCATTCTTTCCTGAGTTTAAAACCGTCCCTCCCCCTCCAACGTTCACCCCAATGACGTGGACTTCTTTTGAAGAACAGCAATCCTTTTTCGCAGGACAGAGGCGTATTTGGTTCCGTGTTCAAGTATGACCGGCCCATTCCCTGTCCTCGGCCCCCACCACCTTTCCGACATCCCCGCAGGCGCCCCGCACCCAAGTGCTTTCTCTTTTCCCCCCACGAAAGTGACCCTTGAGTACGTTTCAGGATTATTTCCGTGAATGGATTGGATGCATGCTCTTCCGATTCGTATCCCTTCTCTTCGAAAACGCAGGGCATCTTTTTTTTTTCTTTTGAGCCTTGCTCCCGCATGATCTGCTTTGGTCACCTCGGAAACCGCGGTGCATTTCCCCTTCTTTGATCTGCCCATCTTTGGAAATTTTATGAGTCCCCGCCCTTAGATAGGCCGGCCAATCCTTTAAAAAGTTCTCCTCTGTCACAGCGTCCCCCTCGTCTCCGGAATCTTTTCATCGCTCCAGGACCCTTCTTCATCCCCTCCATCAGGTTTCTTCAGGCTGAAGCGACCTGGGCCCTCTGCGTCGGAAACCTTCCTTCATAGTCGTTCTTCGATTTTCCCCACTTTCTTGCGCGGCCGAGCTGTCGTCGGCTTCTTCTTGAGGATTCTCCACTGCCTCTATATTTTCTACTCCCTTGTTTTGATGAGACCTTTTGTCGTCCGTGACGATTCCCCCCGACTGACGGACCGTAGCCGGGCCTGCCTTTCTCATTGATAGTCTTTAGGTCTCTTGATGAGGCCAAGGCCCCCGGCCTCGGACTCCCTTCTCGGGGGTTGCTTCTGAAGTCCTATCTCCTCTCCTTTTCTCCGTCTCGCCCGCTAGCCGATTTTACTAAACACGGCGTCCTCTCCAGCGAGGAGATGTAAGCTGTCTTTGGGGCCTAGAGATTGGTCTTGCATAAAAACCTTCCCCTCAAACTTTACATTGTGGCTTTGCTTCACCCGTAGATCCTGTAATCCCCCCCTCCCTGACCACTTCGTTGAGAACTGCACGCCCAAAAAAGGTATTTTTTCCCTCCCTTATGCTATCGACGGAGGAGGACAGTCTCGAAGAGTCAACTCCTCTCTCAAAGGCCCCAATTAAGTGAAAACTTCCTTCCCATTAAAGGTAGTGTCTCTATTTCGGCAGAACTTGGCCTTTCTCTTTTCTTTTTAGGTTCGTCTTGGTTGAAGGGACCCCACGGAATTTTCCTCTAGTCCACTCCAGACTCCCCATCGCCGTTTCCTATTGATCTTTAAACATGAAGTAAATCCCCTGGCCTTACTCTCGGTACCTTTCCGGGAAAGTACTGCTGCTTTTTTCTTGGTCTCCTATTCGCCATCGGAGACGTAGGGGACCCAGTCTCGTGTCTATTTTTCATCCTTATTGGCGTCGTTCCCTGAACCCTCCTTTTGGTCCTGAATGGTGTGCAACCGCCAGTTCTTATCCCTCCTTTCACGAGAACGCCGCCACCTGGAACTTCACGGGCTGTTCTGCTCCCTTTCCTGCGTCATTTTAAGCTATTTCCGCCTTGCCGCGAGCGAAACTCTTTTTAATTTCATTTCTTCTTTCCTGGTCCTCCACCTTTCCGTGTTTCCCCCTTCCAAATGACGTCCTCCAGGCGCGGCGCACGGAGTATCCTCTTTTTTCTCTTTTCCTTCTTTTCGCCCTTCTCTTCCCTGACATCTGCGCCCTTTTTAAAATAACTATGACCCACTGCTACCCAAATTCTAAAGTAAATTCGTTTCGGTTAACCCTTGGAACATCGTTCTCCTGTCCTCCCTGGTTTCACCCTCTCCATTGGGCCCTGCGATGTATGCCCATCCCGTAAGCGGACTGATCCCTATTTTACTGCTTACAGCGAACGATCGTCTTTTAGTTACCGTTTGTCCTTCGGGGGGCCCCCGGACCGCGACCCGCTCGTTACCCATGTCGCACGGTACCCCGCACAGCTATCTCTTCGTCTTTTCTCCCCTATGCGAGTTTTCTAGCGCGACGAAGTTATGTGACCGTACGCTTTTTCCCTCACTCCGGTCTTCCCTTTTTCTCGCCGCCGGTTTTGACACTCCCCCTCTCCTAAGCTGCCGCAGCATGAGCCTCGGAATTTCTCAAGCCCTTTTCCCTCCACTCCCCTGTTGTTTTCGTTTCCCCCACGCTCGAGAGGATTCTCCACTCCAGCACTTGAGAGCCTCTCAGCGTTCCGTCCTCTTTGCTTTCACCCTGCCGCGCTTCTCGTTTTTTCGCGTTGACAACAGAACGATTTCTCCTCCTCACGCCCGCCCTTTGTTTTTTGGGCCAGGGTTCCTCCATCATTTGGCGCACTTCTTTGATTCATTTTCGCACAAAATGAACTTTCCCTTTTTTCTTTGCTTCCCCTTAGGCCAGGGCCGACACGTTTTGGCAAATTCCTTTGCGCGAGGGGTACCTCTTTCGAAATTGGACTGTCTTCCCTTCGAAAGTCCCTTCATATACTTTTGACTGTTCTTTTCCTTTATGGCCGCCGGTCCAGTGTCCCTAGTACGTACATCTCGCGACCACCTCGAGTTTCCTGCTTCCCTCCTCCCACCTCCTTTTCTCCCCACCGAGTCTCGGGCCTCTCCCCGCCCCCGCTGCGAAACCGTCAGCCTGGATGTACACTGCTCGCGGTGTATCCCAGTACCAGCCGTATGTCTTCTTGACTTTTTTTTCTCCCTCTCTCTCGGCGTCCTCCTACGCTGATCTTCCCTCCCGGCGAAATCGTAGGAAATGCTTGAAGATTTTTTTGTCTTCCTCTGTTTTTTTTTTTTTCTTTCAACCTCTGCTTTCTTGTATTATCATATTCTCGAGCACTTCGCCCCCTAACGGACATGTTCGCCGTAGGAGTCTTCGGAAGTTCTGATATACAATTTTGAATGCTCTTCCTCCCCTTTCCCCCGGGCCAGTTCTCCCCCTGAAGAATGAAACCCGGAGAGTTTTCTCATTCTACCTTTTTTTCCTTTCTGACGGCCGTCTTTTCCACTCGATGCCTGGCCCGCCGCAGAACATCTTCTGATCTCGTGAGGCGTCCGCTCCGCCGAATAGAGACCTCCTTATAGGAATTGGCATTCTTCCTCTCCAGCCCTACTCCTCTCTCTTCGATGACGGCCCCCTATCCCGAGCGGCATCATCGGCATGACCAGGCGTTATATTCCCTTTTCAGATAAAGATAGGCCTGCTTCCTTTTTCTGATCCCCAGCATCCGCCTCCCCCCAGTCGCTTCTCTCTCTCCATCAGCAGTCCTGGCATCTCTTGCATCGCAATCACCCCCACGGCGTTTGGCCGATCCCCTCTCCCCCCTTCCTGTCGGTGCCTTCTCTCCTCTTCCCTTGCGCCCCGCCTGATCGCTGGACCGTTCCTCGGAGATCGTCCCGCAGCAGACAGGTCCTGAGTGGCCCTGATGCTCTTCCACCCCCTATTCCGCCCCCCTGTTTCCAGGTCGCGGCCCCGAATGCGTTCGAGAAAGCAGATACCTTTTTCCCGTGCCCCCTCCCGGGGTGGTTTCTCTAAATTCTCCCACCAGATCAGCCGGTGGCCCAGGACGCCTACGAAAGAGCTGGCTCCTTGGCCCCTTCTTCCCTAGGATTCCCCCTTTTCGCGGACTCTCTCGAGGAAGATCCCCTCCAATCAGGTCTTACTTTCCGTGGGCGAAGACGTACAAGAACTCCCTCCACGACGCCTCCCCCCTCTCATATCCCTTTCGACTTCTTCTCTCCCTTTTGCGAATCGCGTCACGCCCTATATATCCATACACGCTTTCTATTGTTTTTCTCCTTTTCGCAAGCATTCACAACCCTTTGCCCCTTCTTTCCCCGGATATGTCTGCTCCCTCGACGTTAGGATAGAGACCGATTTTTTGCCCTTCCGGCCTCCCCCCCTTCTTCCCCTTGAGGAGCTAGACGGGTGGGTTCCCGGCCTCCTCTTCACCAATGGCTTCTCGGCGCCTCGGTTTTTTTACATGGTTCCTTGGGGGTCCCTCGTAGGTACCTTCTTCGTTGCGTATCCGAAGATGATCCTAACCCCTGAAAGAGAACCCCACATGTTTCCTCCTTGTCGGGGCCGCTTGATCATCGATCCTCCCCCCAACGGCTGCTGATTGCAGCGATAATATTAGCCCTCGCTCGGTTTCCTCATTTCCCTCGCCTGCACCTTTTCCTCCCAGATGGCGGGTTATTGAAAGGTGACCAACGGGCTATTGGGGGTCCACCGCTCTTTTTCGCTCGCGCCTGTATCCCCGCTGGTCTCGTCCTTTCCTGTCGTTCGCGCTGTCAGCCGCGCTTAGTCTGGACCTATCTTCCCGCCGTGCCTCCCTCATTTTTACGCTCGCCTCCCCCGCGTTCGCTGGCCTCGGCGGCGAGAGCTCTCTTGCTCCGACACGCAAATGCCGTGTCTCCTTTTTCCCTCTTCTTCTATATTCCGGGGGTGGGCTCTACCCCCGCGCCCTTGTCCTTCTCGTTCCCGGGAATCGTACGTTTAGTGACCGGATCTTCATGCACTAACGCGCGCCACTTCTTCTTTTTTTATTTCCTGCTCAACAAAAATGCTCTCACATGGCTCGCCGTGCAGGACTCCCTTTTGAAGTGCAAGAAGTGCTCCAGTTCTTTCCCTCCCCCGACCGGCTTCTCCAGATATACTAACTACGTCACGACGACGGGCTCATGTCGTTCTCTTTCATGAGATGCTACCCCCTCAAGCGGTTTGCCTGTCCGCTCCCCCGAAATCTGCTGTACTCAAGCGCTTTTAGCAGGTGTAGAGCAGAGTCCCCCCGGACCCGACGTTCTCCTCCTTCCATCGTTTGCCTCACCACTTCCTGGGCTTGACTTGACAAGTACACCGAGCTCCGACCCATCCAGGTTCCCCCCCCCGGTGGCGCCTGCCCCTCCGGCCCTGACATAGTCACATTTCGACTTCGGTTGGGTTAAAGCTCCTTTCTCCCCCTACGGTGGGCTCTCCCGGTGTCCCCCGCGTTTTTCCTGACCTTCTCATTTTTTTCCGACGCGCCGTCCCAAAAAAGCACGCCCCCTCTCTTCCCCTTTGCGGCCAGGCCCGGTCCCTTCTATCTGCGCGCCGCGCGCTTCTTTCTTAACTTCATCCTATCCGGATCTCCAACAATACAGCGTCATGGGGTCCCCGAAAAGCTCTCCACCCCTTTGCTCCCATTGTACTCTAACCCCTTCCCCGTTGAACCAATCCTTTCGTCGTGGGCTCTTAAATCCGCAATAGTTAATGCTGCCATTGGAGCATTGCACTCATGTTTCCTTTCCAGACCATGTCACGATCTCCATTGTCCCCTCCCAGCAGTGCTTTCTAGTTGGCATCCCTCAGCGGTAGAAGCGCAACAAGGAGGAGGGCCCCCCCCCAGGAGGAGGGGTGCAACATCTCCTCAACTTGTGCTCTTTCCTTTTTTGCTGGCGTTTTCCGTCCTTTCCTCCTTCCTCTTTCTCTTTTCTCGTCCACCCGGGACACTCCTCCTTCTATGGAAATAGAATCTCCTAAGGTCTAGTATTTATCCCCCTATTTCCCCGCTTTCTTGAGGCAGCTTGGGCAGAATACTCTGGTAAAGAGGTCAACGTCTGGCCTCGCCCCCCGCTGTCCCCGGCTGCTTCGCGGCTTAGGGCCTTGCTAATAAGACCCCCTCCTTCACGGTCAGACTTACGTGGGTTCTAGTCCATCATCGCAATCATCAATTCCCCCTCATTTGTCCTTTTTTCTGTTTTAAGCGCAAATTGGATTTCACAAATGTAATTGCCCCCATAATGGACATTTCGGCCTTCTCCACCCTTGTCCCTTAGTTTTCTTTCTTCCTTTTATTGAGATGTCTGGCTCTAACTCTGCTCCGCAAACTGACTCTCCCTTCCTCCGGACGCCCTTTGAGCGGACAGTCCCCGCCTTTTGAATTGCCCAACACTTGCCCGCTCTGAGCACCTAGTTCACCCTCTCCTCTCTTTGTCGGCTCCTGTTCTCGGAATAGCTTTTCTTTGCTCTTACTTACACCGGAACTTGCCAGGTGTTGCGTTCTCTGAGTTGGGATCCGCAGCGGTTGTGGCCACGGCGACGATAAGCTTTTTTTCCGCGTCTAAGCGCCCCCTGTGATGCTCGTTCTTCGCTCCCTCCCAGGCAATTCCCCGAAGGACTCACCTCCCCAGAAGATCCAATCCCCAACCAACTACTGTCTCCCCCTACGTGCCACCTGCTGTACTTCATCTTCCAGAAAGCCCCTTTTCGCGGACAGCTTTTGGGGAGGCCAGCTTATGGACGCGCTGTCGATGCTGCCTGTCCCCCCTTCTTCCCACCTGAACGGCGCCACCCTTTTGCTTTTTCCACCCTCTCAGGCAAGAGCCCGTTTTAAAAGGATTCTCAGAGGTGAATGGATTGGGTCCTTTGGATGCATCTCTTTTTCATGACACCGACCTTCCCGCCCTTGTCTCCTTCTTTTATTTTGAGCCATTCCTTCACACGCATGTAGTCTGATTTTGGCCTGTGCATTGGCCTATAAATTTTTCCCTCTTCTCCGGTAGATCGGACTGTTTTATGAGTACAGACATCCCCCGCCAGCCCCCGCCCTCTTGAACAGTCTCCGATGAAGGAAACGGCTTTGTTTCTTAGACTAGGTGACCGGCCATTTCTCCCTCTCTCTCTACTCTTCTCTTCTACCCCCCCGCTCCCCCCCCCCTTGGCCCGAGGCGCTCAGTCCTCGATTGGCCTCGTGCCCCCCCAATATTATAAAGAGAGACCCCACCAAGGTTCTCGCTTCGGCCTATTCAGTTGCGCTGTCTCGGAATTCTGGACTCCCATGCATCTCTTTTCTAATCCTTTGTCTTGAGTAGGATGTCGGTGTCTTCAGAGGTCCTCTCTAGCGCGCATTGCCTCTTGACGTCGCCGTCAAGAAAGGGGGCCGGCTCGCGCTCCTCTTCGACGATTCCCCCAATTCTCTGTGCCTTCCGTACTCGGGCCCTCTGTAGCCTTGGGATCTTTCCCCTCTGACACTTATCTCAGGGGTCCTTCGCCCCAAGCTTGCGGCGCACTCAGAAGAAGAGCCCCACGGCCCCCTGGTTGATTTCGCGAGATGGTTCACGTTTTCTGGTTCCCTAGCTCAGGGGTTCCCCCAAAACAAGTTCTCTTACCTCTCTCCCTCAATTGAGCAGTGCCCTTCTGTCCGCTAAGTTAGCAGGAATCATGAGTGCCTTGAGAAAGAACCCCCTCAACCGGTTTTTTTTTTTTCCCTCCGCTCATAGATAAGGCGAAGCTCTCCCTCTCTTTCAATCCATCACGCCTTTCAGGAAAAAGTAACTCCCTGTCGTGTGCACGCGAACAGCCTCCCGCTTCTCTGCGTTTGACTCCCTCCCCTCCTCCTGTTCCCTCCCTCTGACGCGGCCTTTTCCCTATTTACACCCTTCAATCCCAAGATGTACAGGTTATTGCTGGTATTAACCGTCCCCGCTCAAGTTTGCCCGGGTCTCCAGTTCCCCTGCTTCTTCTTTCTCCTTACAAAGGATTACCGCAATATTCAGCCCTTGCCTGCCCCCCTTTCTTAGAGACAGCCGCAAGGAGACGCCCAAGGGAGCGTATTTTTCTGGACCAGGCGGCTTCTTATCTCCGCCCACAACCTGTCCCTTATCCCATGAAATCAGGACCGAGCCAACCTTCCCCCCCCGGGTATTGTACCGCAGTCTCCGCCCGCCACCCCGAGCGACCCCTCCTCTCATTGCATTTTTCACGGAGTTCTTCTTATCTCCTGGAACTTGTTTTCCTCAATTCACTGAGTCTGCCGGCTCCCGCGCTCTTCCTTCAGTTTCTTTTTTCCTGTTCTCGCACTTATTCCCTCCGGCGTTCCGCAACATCCCTTTGAAAAACAATGTCTCCCAAATTGCTACCGTCCTGGGCACGAATGACATTCTTCCCCTCCTTTCGCCACATCTTTTTCTCCTTGGGCCATTAGTGACCGCTCTCCTTCTTTCTGCTCTTCCCAGCGGACGTGAACTGCGTGCTTGAGTAACTCGACCTCCCATCGCCCAAGCCCAATACCAACCCTATGGGCGGAGATTCTTTCGTCTCCCGTTGACCCGCCGCGCTCCCAGAAGTAGTCTTCCCCACATGCCGCCAGCCTCTTACCATGGACTATGACCGGGTCCGCGTCGGTTGCTTAGACCGCGACCAGTGCCCGCCAGATCACGCTAACCCAAAGTCCCCCTATGGCGACGTTCCTCCCCCTGAAGCTCTTGCACGCAGACGCCTTCCTGAGAGACGGCGGCATTGGACCCCAGCCTTTTCCGCTTGTTTTTTTTTTTCCTCCTGGTCGCCCAATCTCGCGTCTCCTCCCTTCCCCCCCTTCTCATGGTCTTTTCACATTATGCCCCCCCCCTGCCGCGATTCTATGGGTCCTGAACCCAGATTGTATTCTTTTCCTCTCCGCTTTGTTCACCGGCGTCCGCTTTATGGACATACCTTCTTCTTTCTCCCAATTCGGCGATCATCTTTTTCCAACCATTGAACTTTCTTTTTATTTTATCTGAGAGGATGTCAAATCCCCTCCCCTCCGGATGGTCCCCTCTCGCTCCAAAAGCGCCCAAATTGCGAATTTCATACTTCGCCCGCACCAGGCAATCTCCTCCGGCTCGCGGAGCTTGCAGCTTTTCCGTGAACCCCTGCGTCTAGTACACACCCCCCGACCATAAAACCCCCTTGCAATTTAGCTGCCCGAAACCAACAGCCTCTAGGCGTCGGGCGGCGAGGGGACGACGCCGGGCGAGACGCTGAAACCTTCTGATGGCCCTGTTTTCAGGTCGGCTTGTCCCGCGGTTTGTGTTGCCTGTCCCACAACTCCCGGACCCCGCTAATTTATTCACGATCCTCGAAAGGTTCCCTGTGTCGGTGCTTTTCGGGCCTTTCTTCTTCTGATCGACTCGCGAGAAATCTTGGGTCAATATCGCTCTTCCCCGGTCCGGTCCCGCGGCGGTTTTTTTCTTCCATCGGTCAGGCATCGAGCAACCCCCTACTCCTCGCCGTCTGAGTCTCCCGGAACCTTTTCTTCCTCATCGAATTTCGGGCCCTGCGAGAAGCTTTCCTCCTTATTCCCCGAAGTCCTGCACGTTTGAAGAATGGCCAGGTCGACGGCCCCCCCCTTTTCCGTAATCTTTTCGCCCTAGATGCCTTTCAGCACCGTTTAAACGACGGCCCCTCACTAAGGAAAGGCCCCCCTGAATTTAACATCCCTGGCTCATCGTGCTTCTCCCGTCCCTCTCTCTAGAGAACGACCCCTCGAATTTGTCCTCAGAGTTCGGTCAAGTTCCATCTCTCCCCCCCCTTGTCCTCGACAGCTAATCTTTCTCGGCCACATGCATGAGTTTCATGTGCCTTTCCCCGGCAGTCAAGTATACCTTTGCTGCGCCCCTCCCTCTGGCGAACTACTTCCCCAGAGCTGGACAAGGCGAGTAAATCCCCCGCGTGAGGCCGTAGGACAATAAGTCGAAAGGATCCCTTGCGCGGGCACCGACCGGTTATGAAAGCCTTACGAAGGCCTTCGGTTGCCCGTCTGAATGGTGGTGGTAAACTATGCGCCTCCGCGCCGTGGCCCCAGAAGGACAGTTGCCTTTCGGAGAGATTGAGGCTTCCTCAAGCCCATTCGCCACATTGCCGACGAGGTCATTTCTCCTCTCGCCCAGCCCCCTATTCCCTCTATTAAAAACAGATCCTCTTTAGAGGCCCAGGCAGACAGCGCGGTCTGCCGACCTTTCTGTAGCCCTTCCCCTGCTCCCCCCACGCAGTATCGGCGGAAGCTCCCTTCCCTGGTGATGATGCCTTTTGCCCCCCTTCTTTTAGGCCAATTCGCCGATCCTTCGCCCTTGCGCAGCACGGCGAAGGCCCCTCGTGCGAAAGGCTTGAGAAATTTTCTTGAGAAAGCAAATCTCTCTCCCCCTTTGTTGTTGTTTGCTGTTCCTTTCTACCTCCAATCCCTGTCTCACCGGGCCTTCGCCTGGATATGCTCTTTTCCGGGCCGAGTTACGGTACGGTCTCTTCTTTGCCTTTCTCGGCCGACCCCCCCATCATCACTGGAGAGGAGCTCGCCACTTCTTTTTTCTTCTCTTCCTCCTCGATCGGCCCTGGAACAGGAAAATTTCGGCTACTCCCAGGACTTCTCCTTCCGATCCTCTCCCTGATCATGGTGGTTGACGTAATAGATGTTTAATTTATCCCTGCGACGCTGCTTTCGAGACCGCACTCCCGCTCTCTAACTTGGTCCTGAAGCTCTTATCTAGACCCCTGGCATGCTGCCAGTCGAGATCTCCCGCGGTAAGCGGTCTCTCCTCCGGCAGGAACCCCCCAGGCTTCAGAACTTTTCCCGGTCTGTGCCGGGTGAAGCACTGGCCGTGGCTGTGCCTTCCTTTCCTGCGCCTCCTGCCCCTCCCGCTCGCTGTTGATGGACGATGGTTCTCTCGATGGTGCTTGTCGTGCCCCTGGTTTGACCCGTCTCCCCTGCTACCTGCGGAGAACGCATGAATAATGCCGTCCCCCCGCTAGCCGGTTTCGGCGCTGTCGCTTTCTCTTCGGATCCGCTCTGCTTCCCGACCCCCTCTTCCCCCTTCCCTTGCGAAGGGGGTCGTCTTCTCCCCTTCCTTCGGTCTCCTCGAGAGCCCTGCCGCTGTTCATGCCTTCAGTCCCGGTCGGCAACTCTCTCCCCTGAAACGAGCGTTCCCCTCGTGGACGTGTGCCAGCTCGCCTCAAGGCATTCTTATCCGGACTCGTGAAGTGAAGGCGACAGCTGCTTCCCCCCTAACCCCCCTCCGATTTTCGATAAGATCGATACTCCTCCGACGAAGACTTCCCTAAATGTTCTTTTCGAATGCGTGATCCTACACCCCCTCTCCCCAGTGAAGGCCCGGAGGATCTCAGGAAATCGGACCCCCTAGTTCATACATTCCCCCCTCGTCTAGTACCTCCCGACTTCTTTTCTTCCCTTTTCCATTTGATCGTGATGCTCCCGGTGGGCTGGATGGGGAAAAGTAAACCTTCCCTCCCCGATTAATCCTTGGTCCCCCCAGCGTCGACCTGGAGACTCCCTACACCCACCTTCGATCCCCAAGAGTAGGTGTGGGAGTTTCAAGGCCTGGCCGAGTGGTATATGGTCGCCGGTGTGACGCTTTTACCCCGGTGTTAAAGCTGACGTTCCTCTCAAGTAGCAGCCCCCCTCTCCCCTCCCCGTCACCTGGTTCTTTTGAGAAGGACCCTTCTTTTCCTCGCGCGCCCGATCCCCCTCGGAGGGCTTAAAGCCAATGACCCTCCCGACGCAACAAACTACGCTGTTAATGGGGACGGGGGCAAATTCGAATGCTGCAAGCATGTCTGTTCCCTTCCCCCCGGGTGAAAACGTTTTTGAGCCCCCCCCTCCCATTTTTTCAGGCCTCCGGGCCCTCTCCGCAGGGCCCCAAAGGTGAAAAGACCCCATTCACCTAGGCCGCATTGAGGCTCTCTTGTCAGGACTTTGCCGCCTCCTCTCCCCTCTCGATCAAACAACAGGCGGCGGGCTTCGGGGGGCTTTCCTTGCCGATAAGGATTCGGGCAGAGCTTGAAGGGCTCCGTTCGGAAGGGGTGCAGCGTCTTGCGGCCGAGGTTTCTCCACGAGGGAGTTCCTGCTCGAGGATATCGTCCCCTAGCATCGCATCCCCAGGTGCCTTCCTTAGAGATGTTACCGCTGGGCCGTTCCCCCTCGGATTTTCAAACGTCGTCCTCACCCGCGCCCGCTGGTAATACTTCTCTGCGCGGCTCCGGGCAGAGTCTCTAAGAAATACTTCCGTCCTCACCTCGGAATTCCCCCGCTCAAGCGGACCCCCCCCCGTACTCTTTCATTACATATAGTCATTGCGATTGTCAGCGATTGTCTCCCCCAAAATGTCATTCTTCTCCATGGCTTAAACTTTTTTTGCAACATTTGTCCCCAGTTATGTTCTCCGGAGATTCTTCCAGTGCGAAAGATAAACACTCATGAATACCCCCCCGCATTGCCGTTTGCTTTCCTTCTCCCCCCTTGCAACCCTCCTATGATACCCCCCTCGAAATCCGTCACAATGATAGGTGCTGTTATCCTTTTTTTCCTTTTCTGCGCAGGTACCTTCCACCGTGGAATTTTCCTATGGGTCGGCTTCTTCCGAGTTCATTCTCTTTTTACGAAGCCCTAAGGTGTTTTTTTTCGGCCTTTTTTTCTCTTCCTTCTCTCTTTTCTCTTTTTTCCTTTTTTTTTTTTCTTTTTTTTTTCTTTGTTTGTTCCTGGGAAAAAAGGTTCAGAACCTTTCTGTGATAATACTCCAATCCCTCTCCCCCCCTCCTTTTCGTAGATTTCCCTCAGGCTTTCCCCGTTGGATAAAGATTTCCTTTTTCCAGATACAGTGGAAGCCTCCCCGCCAGTTACTTCCCGGCCGTGGCACCTTGAAATCTTGGTTCTCAAACTCCTTTTTCTTCGCGGAACAGGCTGTCTTCCTTATGGGCTTTTGTTAAAGTATGGACCCCTCGTCCGATGCGTTTCCCCGGCCAAAGGCCCAGAACCGCAGGATACCCCTCAGGTGAGGGTTCGCCTTTTCCTCAAGTGAAGGCGAAGATTACGTCCCCCCCATTAAGGTTCAAGCGTTGACTTTACTCTTGCGGCGCTTTCCCCTCTGTAGCTTTCCATTTCTTTCTCGTTCCATGACAACTAATCCCACATGTGCAGGGGTTTTCCTTCCCCCATGCGAAAGACTTAGTCTGATTTTGGAACCCCCCATCCTGACGTTCCTTCCCTCCTCCCCTGTAGGTAGAGGCGCAAATTTTTTTCTTTTTTACACGACCATGATGCCGACAGCTTCAACCTTCTTCCCAGCACCGCGCGTCGACTCGGCAAGCTTTTTCCTCCTGGAACGTCGACGAGCTATCTCTCTCTCGACACCGAGCCCCCCTGGCGCCGAGGCGCTCATGCAATTGCCTCGTCGAGGGTCATCACCGTCCCCCGTTCTTGCCGGGACTGCTTTCAGTGCTCGGCTTCTCCATCGAGGATCGACACCTGGGTCATCTTTTCATACTACTCCTTTGTCTCTTGAGACGAGCTGTCACGGCTCCCTCGAAGCCGCGACCTAATCTTCTTCTCTTGCAATACCTTTCTTGTGGTTTTCTTCTCGTGGGAGAGAGGCCGCTGACGAGGCCCCTTCGATGCGTTCCTTCAGCCGGCTCTTTCTGAAGAAGACCGATTCTCCGGTCGGGGGCTCAAGCTGCCGGAGTCCTGCGTCCCTTGCAGCTATCCGACTGTTCAAGCTGGCTTTTCCTAGCGAGTCTACTAATAAACAAGTGTCACGGCCCACTAGTCATGGCCGCCCTTTTCCCCAGTGCCCAAGGTCCCCTGACCCTTGTCTCCTTCTCCCCAGACCCCCAAATGGCACATGGCTTTGTCTGAAACGACGTCTCAGATCAGAGGAGAAATACTCAAGAGTTAAAATAATTCTTTCCTTAATACCTGAACGTCAATCTCCTCTTTTTTTTGAACTCCGCACGGTTTTCTTCATGAGGTGTTCTGGTTTTCTCTTTTTTTTGTGCCGGGGCACTCGGACGATTTCGCCCATACTTGAGGCCATCCCCTTTCCGATTACCCCGGTCCCCCCTCACCCTGAGTCACCTCCGGGTGAAATTTCCTTAAGGATCTGCTTTTTATTTTCCCTGGACTTCGCCCTTGGCGTCGGGTTCACTTCCCGCTTCTTTTCCGGCGCCGATCACCCGATTGGCCTCTTCCGGGACCAGCCTCTTTCTGACTGGTGGTCCCCACACCTGCCATTCCTTCCCCCCTGAACAAGAGAACGCCCCCACACCTTTAACTTGTCCTAGACCAAAACAAAAGCGCCTCCCCCCCGAGCGACGCCAATTCTTTCCAATTGTGCCCTTTATCTCTTTTTTCTGGAAGGTGTTGCCCCCAATTCCCCTTCTTTTCCTCAAACGCTTAGCCCTTCGGATTCATTTTCTTGTTTCCTTTCGTTCGCACTTAGGACATCCTCTGAGGGCGACATAACGTTTTCCCCCCAATCTTTCCCCCTTGGGCCCTTTCTTTTTGCATTTGAGTTTCCCCCCCCAATGCGCTACCCCTCGCAATGTCGCTCTTTTTCTTTTCAAATTAGAGTGGACATTGTTCTTGAATGCGATGTCTGCTATTTCCCCCTCAAGTGCCTGGCTGCTTATCAGTCTCTCCCACTTTCCAAGTTTCAGCGGCTGTACCAGCGGTTTCCGGCGCGGGGCTTCGACGTTGACCCGACTCTTCCTTCTAGAGGTTCACATTTTCGGTAAACCCCTGACCTATTCCCTTTCGTAGCAGAGTGAGTGCGATCTCTCGAGAGAGAGAACCTCCCCCGCAGTGCCCTCCCTGGCTCCAATACTTTTTTTTAAAAACTCGCCTGGGGAATAGCACGCCCTTCCCTCCACGGACCCTCCTCTCTGAAAGAAGCCCCCTCGAGCGGCCCCCCTGGAGCCCACACGACTGCCGAAGCAGTTGCTCCCCTTACTAAATATGTCGTTTCTCCCAACGATCAGAGTCCTCTGAGAGTAGATCCCCGATGCTCCCTGGTTTTTAAACTTTTCCCGAAAATGAAGCGGCTTGGAAGGAGTACTGAACCCCCAGACGGCCTCCAGTCTCCACTCCCCCCTTTTAACGGTGTAGACCTCCTCTCGAAATTAGGCGACTTTAGTCCTGGTCCACCATGTCACTCGGCTTAGTTGTTGGCGATCTTCCCCCTCCTCCGGGGCTTGACGCCATCACTCTTCTACATAGGCGCCGGATTGTTCCCCCGGAAACAACCCCCGACCCCCTCTTGACCTTCTTCCTTAGCCTGAAACAAGGTGAAATAGACTTTCGTTGGGGTTTAGCGTACTGAAGCTGACAGGTCCTTTCCACCCGAGTACTCCCTAGACCCACAAAATCTCGCTTTCTGGCGCTTGAACTCCAAGCCGGAATTTCCGCATCTCTGTTCTCGCCGTCCCCCTCCCTTCCCACCGGACATACCTTCGCCCATGGATGTAATTCCTCTTTGCTCGCGGTGACTTGCCCAGTCACAGGCCGTAGTTCTGCTCCTCCTGTGGCCTGTACTGCCCCGTCGTCGTCGTTTGCTCGACGCTGATCGTCCGCGCCATCTTTGGAAATTCTCGACGATTTCGGCTGTTTCTCGGCCTTTCCCCATCTCCGAGTGTCCATTTTGTTCAGCGCATTCTCCATAACGACATTTTTTTCTCCTTCTTCTCCGAGTTCGGATAGATTTTTTTTTCATCTTTTTTTTCTACTTTTTCTATGATCGAGCCTTGGGATTTCTCTTCGGAAGCTTGTTTCCCCCCCTCCCCCCCTCCCCTCACGGTCTTGAATACATTCCAGGAGAGCCTTCTTCCTTCCTCCAACTCGATGCGCTCCTCCAAGTTGATGAATTTTAACCTTTCACTTCGATCCGGGTCCTGCTAACCAAGCCGCTTCCCCCTAGAAGACAGGATTCTCCTAGATCCCGCAGTATCGGACCTTTTCTAGAGTTCGGCAAGCTTCTGCGAGCGCCGCGTCCTTTTTCCCAGCACTCGCGCGAGCAGCATTCTCGTTTTCTTCCCCTGGCGTTCTCCTTCAGATACGATAGGCTTCAAGCGCGGCTAGACAGGCGCGACCCCCCTCTCTGCGCGCTTTCCCGCAGCCTGAGGCTCGCTTCGGCGCCCCTTCAACAGCCGTTCTTCTCTCACCTCCTTTTTCTCATCTCTTTTTTTGAAGCCGTTCGCCGGCCGCGGTGACGTCCTCGGCCGCACGCTCTTCGCGTCTAGATCGTGCCTCCCGGCAGTGTCGCTAGATCACGAGCTTCCTCCGACACGATGCTTCTTTTCCCCAGTGTCGCGGTACGCAGCTGCGTAGTCATGCGTCAGCAGATTCCGAGGCCTCCCCCAGATCAGGTAGCCCCCGGACGAATCGGACTCCGCCCCTGCGAAATTCCCGGCAATGTAGCCCCCTCAGAGGAGGCGAGAACCGCCGTATTAGGCTCTCTCTCTCCTCACCTTTCCAGGGTGATTTCTCCCTCCCCCTCGACCGCCGCCGAGTCCCAGCTTTAAAGAAGTATCCTAGAACCGCCGGCCTAAGAATAGCAGGCGCCCGCCGGTTGTTTTCAAAGGATTGTTCACCGGTCTAACTCCCTCCCTCTCTTTGCCTCCGGGGTTGGTGTTTTTTCAGAGATGGCCTATAAGCAGCCCCGAAAGTTTCGGCGCAAAAACCGCCCTCGCCTTCCCCTATGTTCGAAGGTTGCCTCGGACCGACGTTATTGCCCTTTCTCGGACTTGGGCCCCACGTTATCTAACACAGTCTGGTCTCCGCCGAATGGCGTTGTGGTTCTTTCAACTCCCCACACTTGGAACCCCTTGAGCTCCCCTTTTTTTTCCGGCCTTCCCGGAATGATCATCTGGTGGGTTTCATAGACCACGGATTTCTCTCTGGCGTCTCCCCCAGACTATAGCCGAGACCCTAGATGCCCCCCTGCCTACTCCCCTCTGTTAGTTTCCCTTCTTCCTCCATCGGGCCCAAGGCTGATGACAGTTCCCCGCTTCAGGAGCTGTTGGCACCTTGGTAGGTCACCGCCTGGCTTCCGCTACCGTGGAGGTAGGTTCCCTCTGACGCATACGCCGGTCTTTTCCTTATGCGACGCCTTTGACGATTCCTTTCTAGCTGCTGATTGCCCGAGTGGTTAGAAGAGGTTCCCTTAGTTAGAGTGCTTCTTTGCGGCATTTCCTTCTCCCTTTCATATTCCTCGTCGAAGCCATGAATTTAGATTCTGACTCTTCAGAGGAGCTGTCTCTCCACCCCGTTCTGTCTCTCCCTCTCTCCAAATTTTCTACGAGCTTCTTCTGGCCGAGAAGGTGGGTAGTGCTCTGCGGGAAGGAGGAGTGCATCCTTGCTAGAAGAGCCTTTCTTCCCCTTCCGAAGTCCTTGCTCGGAAGCCCCTTCCCCGGCGGGCCTGCCTTTTTTTCTTTCCTTTCGCCTTAGCAGAAGTGAAGGAGAGAACCTTCGCAGGCGAAATGACCCAGCCCTTGCCTCCTTGGGCTGAAGCTTGGCCAAGCTTGCTCGTTCAGCCAAGACGGCCTTTTCTCCGAAGATCTCCCGAACTTTCTTACGCCGACCTACTGTCGTTCCCCTCCCTCTTCGCCATATGCCCACACCGACGGTGTTGACCGAGGACGTCTCTCCCCAATAGCTGGTCTCTTCTCCCAAGCCGCTCCCCCCCCCCCTTCCCATGTCCAGAGTCTATCCGCTACGACGAACGTCCCTCACAGTTTCCTCTGGCAGAAATACGGCTGGGATTTACAAGTAAACCTCTCCCAAGCCGCCCCCTTGCATTGCCTGGTCCCTTCCAGCTTTCCCTCCCGGCGCAGAACCCTCCTTCGAGCCTCCTCGTCTGCCCTGAGCTTCCAGGGAAAGTCGCGTCTCCTTTTTCTCCTGTCCCCCGAGACGCCGTTTGTCCTTTCGACCGGCGGCTCATTAAAGGGACTCACGCACCCCCCCCCTTCCGCCCAAAGATCTATTTTCACGGTCTTGTTAATTTGAAGAAGTCCAAGGTAGGATGTCCTTCCGCAGACGCTGTGCGACTTGAGGGCTTCTCATGACTACTTCTCCCTCTTACCCTATCCCATTGGTGACGTCCCAAAGCTGATCGCCCAATTGCGCAACCATGGAGGGATACCCCCGTCGGTGGAACCCTGCGCGCGTTGCAGCTTTGACCCACTTATGCTGGGTTTCCCTAGAAATTCAATAGAATCAGCAGGGGCTTTTTCTAGGTTTTTTCCCAAGTAACGTCTTCCTTTTGGATTATCGCTTTTTTTTTTCCTGATCGTTAGGCAGCCCGAAAGAGGTCCTCCGAAACCGGCTTCAGGCAAAGGCCCTGGGCTAACTTGCCGCCTACGATCCTTCGGCTTCTGCCTCCCAGCGCTTTCTCCTTTTCCGGGGCCTCCCGGGACTTCCGAGTTTTTTTGCTGCAAACGCTGGGCATCTCTTTAGCACCTCGCCTCTTACTCCCGTTTCCCCTCCTCTTTCGCTCTTCGGCGGCGGTGTGGACCCGAATACGGCTGTTTAAACTGGTTTTTTACCGCGACTACGTCTCCGCAGTCCCCCCTTTGTCCCCTTCTTCGAGGGCTTGGGAGTTTCTTACTCATAAGACCTCCACTTCTCTCTTTCGGGGGTCGCGCAAATCTCCACTGTCCCGTTAATGTTCTCCAGCGGCCCCTTCCGAGCCTCTGTTCAGGCGCATTTGGAGATGTAAACCAAATCGGGCCACTAAGCTCTCCTTCTGGGGGCTCACCTCTTAGTATTTTCGAAAGAATTACCTGGCATAAGCCCCCGAGCCGTAAATGAATCATAGCCGTTCGGACGCAGTTTGCCCCTGACTAGGAATGTTTTTTGCCAGGATGAGAACCATCTCTCCCCTCAGTTCACACCTGAAATTGCTCCCCCCCCCTTTGCGGTGTTGTGCTCCTCTGCTCTGGGAATAGCTTTTTTCCGTCATTCCCGTACACCGTGAAGGGCCAGGGGTTTTATCCTTCGCAGTTCTCTGCTGGGGATACGAAGCCTTCTCTCGTTGTCTTCCAGTCGAACCTCCCTGTCGCCGTGACCCAAATCTTGATTCGCGCCTTCCCTTGCTGCTCCCGGCAAACTTGAGGCTTGCCCCGCCGTCAGATGCAAGATCCATGCCCCAAAACCCACTCCACTTCCCCTTCCGTCCCCGGGCTGAAGGACGGACTTCATGGTGAAGCCCCAAAGAGGTCGCGGCGGCCTTGTTGGTGCCGTTTCCCCTGGACGAACTATTCGTTCCCTCACCACCCTACCAGCCACGCTTCTCAACGAAGAAAAGTGCGTTGTTTTTTGCACACGACAGTGAAGCAAGAGATTTTAAATCGGATCTGTACGCCCTCCTTTGGAACGCTCCCCGCCGCACTGACTAAGCGCCCTAGTTAAGCCAACGAATACTCCCCAATGTACGCCTTTCTTTGAGCCCGCCAGAGCAACTTGCTCTTCTTCCCTCCCGGCCTTTTTTGATTTCTTTCCCCACTTAGAGGACCCTTGAGGGGCCTACAGTAAGCATTTTTTTTGTTAGAGAGGAAACTTGCTTCACAAGACCCTCTTTTTCCTCCCGCCCATTTCCAGTCGCTAGTGATCTAAGCATTACGACGTGTTTCCCCCCAGCTTGGCCCCCTTCCTCCCGGACCGGGAAGATCTATCTTTCCTAAAACGAGCCCTGACTTGGAGCATGCTTTTCTCTCGGAAATGCCTTTTCAGTAGCGGGGGTCCTCTCCCGTCCCTGCCGCCCCACAAAACTTTTTTGGTTCACGGATTTCATGCCCCCATTCTCTGTCTGGATCGAACCTTATCTATCTTTCATCCGTGGTGGTCTCTCTTTGTGACCCCTCGCGAAGCCCTTACTGACCGGCCGGTCTTTCCACGGCCTTTTTCCCTGGTGGTTTTTTACCTTTTGGTTTAAGATGCACCAGCGCCTGGACAGGCGACTCCTCGAGCCTCGGCGCCAGGTAGCGGGATCCGCTTCCTTAGAACTTTCTCGTAGACGGTACGTTTCGGTACAGCTTCTCTCTAAGAAGTACACTCTTTTCCTGGTCCGCGAGGGAAGACTCGTCAGCTGGTAGGCGGGCCTCTCGTAGGTCGGGACTTCCCCCCTGTGTCTCTCGAAATCCTCGCGAGACATGGAGCCAGCAGGGACTACTCCCCGCTAAGTGCCAAACATTTCCCCTCTCGCCAAGAAAAACCCGCACTGCACCGGTGTCTTTTGGTCTGACTAACTGCTGATCGTTCCTGTGCGGCCCTTTCCTCTCTCCTCAATTCACCTCTTTCCCAGTGGAACACGTCTAATTATTGATTAACTTTTTTTGAACGCGACCACCGCCCTGTCGTTCGTGAGTGGTTTCTGTTCCGTGCCCCGGGATATTCTTCCGAATAGGCGCGGGTCTTAAGTTCCCCCGCCGCATCCCCCTCCGCTGTCCGCTCAACTCTTGGTTCCCTGCATCACGTCCCCCTGGGATTTATCCGGAAGATCTGCTTTTGCGGCTTATATCCTTCGACATATGGAGCCGGTCGGGGAAAGCCCTCTCCGGGCTTCAAGGCCTTCCCGGGCCGCTCCCCGGGATGGTGGCGACTCTTCGGCGACAGCATCCGTTAGGAAAGGGAAACAACTGCTTCGTAGCCGGAACGTCTGATCCTTGACGTTTTGACCCTCCTTTTTTGGTCCTTACTTGTTCCTGCCGTCAAAAAGCTCTCCGCCAAAGCGAGTCCCCGACCCGATCCTTCAATTGTTTCCCCCGGATCGTTATCTTCATTTATAGCCTTGCCTGGGCTGCCATCAATTCAAAAACCCCCTTCCTCATTCCCTTCCCCCGGCGACTTCTCTTCATCCTTAAGTTCTTTCCGGCTCGTTAGCCTAGGGACAGAACTCCCTGCTCGAACCCTATGACAACCTCCTACCCCCCCTGCTAAAGTCAATCCACGTGACGCATGATTTGTGATTGCAGCTCCACGTATTGAAAAAGGTGCCAATGTCCTCCTCCCTATGGGTCATTATACATTGGGGCCAATTGATTGCGCTATGCTACCCGTAATTTTTGGCGTGCATTTACCTGGGCTTATGAGTTCGCCTTCTTCCAGCCGCGCCAAGCTTTAGCCAGTCAGTACACCAGCCTGATGTCGGCGCGGTTCTTTCTAGGGAAAGACTTTGCCCCTCCCGCGTACCCCCTGCTAGTTCGGTCCCACACTCCGCAAGAGTTTACCGTAGTACGGACCTTTGCTGCGAGGACGGAGACGGTTGCGATAGCCTGAGAGTCAGTGGACTCTTTTCTGTTCCGGCCCCAAAATCGGCCGTCCCGATGCAGCGCCCCTTACCCTCCCGGGCACATGAAGCTCTTTTACCCTCCGCCTAGCGAGCGTCTTCCCTCTGAAAGCAGCATCTGTCCCTGTTTGTTCTCCGCTCGACTTGTAGATAGCAACGATAAGGATCCGCGAAGCTTTCGACTCTGCGGACATGTCTCTTTCCTCTAACGAACCTTTTTCTGTTTAGGGAAGGCCGTCCCCTGAACCCCCCCGGCATGCAACGCGGATGGCTCGCTCCTTCCAGCCTTTGTTTCATTTTTCGTGTAGAAATACATTCTTTTGGCATCCGATCAGCTTTTCGTACCCATGAACTAGCTCCTTTCCGGCCTCTAAGGATTCCCCTTGAAGCCTCTTTTTTCCATCTTCCTCGAGGAAAACGAGTTCTCTTCTTTTTTTTGACATTTGGCCTGATGCTCCCTTGAAACCAGGTGGAAGGCTTGCGGCGTTCTTCTTTTTGTCCTTACTCCCCCCAGCGTGACCATCCACCCAGGAGAAAATACCCCATCGAGCTTGCCTGGCGAATGAACTCCCCCCAACCCCGACGAGGACCTCTTCCGCGGTGACTTTTCTCCTCGAGGCGACGCCCGTCCCCGTCCAGCTTTCCCCCTGGATGTAACTTTTCTGCTCGCGGTTTCCTGTACTTGTCATTCCCAGAGTATTTTTTCTCTTTTTGAACAGGTTATCCCTAGTTCGCTTCGCGCGGGATAACGATGATCGCTGCCGGAGAAGCTTGAGGAACCCCTTCTTCGTTGCCGTCTTTTTCGGCGGTCTGGTTGTCGGAATAGGCCTTCTTCTTCGGCACTTAGAACGACATGTTCTCTCTCCGTCACTCGGCGTCGTTTTACCCTCTTTAGCCTGATCGAAGCCTTCCCTCCAGGCGAGCCTGCCTGCATTCCTTCAATTCCCCCCCAGTCCTGTGGTCTGGGGATCCCCTGCCAGTAGACGCGAGCTTTCTCCGTTCTCTGTCATGCTCTGCCCGTTGCTGAGCTTTCTTTCACTTTAACTCCTTCTGGAAAACTGCGGCGAACAGATTGGCGTCTAGTGAGGCTCCGCTCCCCCGGAAATAGGAACGACCCCTTTTTATTCTCTCGTAGAGTTCGGCAATTCTTTCCGGAGACGCTGCGTGACGGCCAATCCAAAGCTTCGGAGAGCGTCATCTCTGGCATTTTCCCCCTGGCTCTACTTTTCCCTTTCTTCCCAACTCTCCATAAGAGCCGTCCGCAGCGCGAACTCCAGAACCGCTTGCGAACAAAGAAGAGTCGCAGAAGAGATCTCCCCCGGTACCCAAACAGGGAGGCCGAAGCAAGACCCAAAAGCTTTTGACGCCCTCGTCCCCACAGACTGGCACCGTACGCAAGATTTGCAGGCATCCCGCTTGAAGTCAGGCCCCCCTAGGGGGGCGAAGCCTAGGACTTCCCCGCTGACATCTTCCCGATCCCCTTTTGGACGAACAAGGCCCGTGCCGGAGGCGACCAGGAGCTGCGGGGGCCCCCCGTCTCACCCTTTTGTCGGCGTGCATTCGTGTCCTCGTTGCGGATGTCGCGTCGCCCTGCGCAACTCTATTAAATCGATGAACTAAAAAAGATCATCCTGGGCCCGAAGATCTCAAGAGAGCTGAGAAGAAATGACTTCTTCTCCCTAGGTGGCTCAACCACCGCCCGCCGTATTCGGCGATGCCTCTCCTCAGGGTGATGATGGACTCTTTTTGCCGCCGCCGGAGCGAAAGGCAAACTGAACGTCGCCGAGTCTTTTGGCCCAAACATTCGCCGGCTCGCCCCGGTTTTGCGACCGGTTGCAAGACCATGTTTCAGAAAGACCCCCT
>Ga0179593_1624124_pt1 | contig 23705 bp, 36 predicted proteins | sample CZODoug2_1_08_16_FD_185931 | JGI IMG/M metagenome (GOLD analysis project Ga0179593, IMG submission 185931) | Vadose zone soil fungal communities from Angelo Coast Range Reserve, California, USA - CZODoug2_1_08_16fungal (PacBio error correction) | ecosystem: Environmental > Terrestrial > Soil >... | reverse complement strand
CCTTCCATTCGGTTTTCTGTCGGACGCGTTTCCCCCTGCCCTGGCCCTGTTTTCCAGGAACTTCTCGGTCGTCCAATCCCGGGTTCGACATTCCCCCTTTCAACCCGCACGCGCCCAATTTCAAAACGGCGTCTTCTTTCTGGTGCGCTTGACCCTTTTTTTTTCTGTTCGTCCCCCCTCTTCCCCCCTTTGCAAGGGACTGAAGGTACCAGGTGGAGTCTCCCTTCCTCTTCCAGTTTTTTTTTCTCTCTTGCCTGGCCCGGGACTGGCTGGGTGCGTTTTGTTTTTTTTTTGGCTTTTTTTTACACGCTTTTTTTGACAGTAGGGACGTGGTCCGGCCGTCCCCCGAGGGAAGGCTTTTTCCCCCGCTCAAGGATGTCCTGGGGTTCCGCTTCATGGGTTGGCGCAAATTCCCTTCTTTCCCCATATCTTTTTTCCTTCTCTTTGGCAGGCTTTTGTAAATCCTCCTGCTGAGTCTTTTTTTTCTTGCTGCCCAAACCGGGGGTGTGTGGGGCCCCCTTTTTTTTCTTTTCGTTCCTTTTAGTCTGCAACGCCCCTTTTTGGCGCCTTACGGTTTTTCCCACACAGGCTGCCCCATTTTTCTCGGTCTCTGGATCATCTCCTTTCTTTTCCTGCGGCCTTCTCATGTAGTGTTCCCCTTTTCCCCCCCTTTTTCGTGATAGGGCTTCTTTCCCCGCAATTTTTTTTTTTGGGCATCCATCACTTTTTTCGCGCGTTGAAGAGTACTTTGCCTTCGTCCTTTTTTTCCCCTCCGGGCACAATTTAGCGACATTTTCTTCAGGTTCCGGGCCTCCCTTCCCGGTTTGCCCCGGACGATTTGATTCCAATTCGCCCCCGCGATCCCCAACCCCACGCTAGATCCTTTTTTCTTTCCAATTAGCCCCCCCCCCGGCGGTGAAGGGACGTGGTTGCCCTGCATCACCCAATTTGAGTTGGGTTTTTTTTTTTTAGGGTTACGGCAGACTTTTTTCGATTCCAGTCCTATTTTTGGGTGTGCGCAGACTTTCTTTTCCCAAGAAAAACACCCCCGCCCAGTTTGCAGGCTAGAACTTCCCCGACTGCTCCCCCACTTCGTGCGTGGGCTCCCCGCCCCATCCCATTTCCCGCCCCACACTGTTTACAGACCCTTCCCTTTCCCTGGGGCCCCTTTTCTGTCCCAGCGGGCCCAAAAAAGCCCTTTCGGGCCTTTAAATGGTCCAGGTTTTCCCCCGAGCACCCCTCCGTTCTCCGGCAATTTTTTGGGGAATTTTCCTCTTGAGGTCACGAGTCCCCTACAGCGGTTGCGGTTTTTTTCGGAGTCCCTCTTGAGAAAATACCGCCCCTCCCGTTGGATGGAAGACGGATTTGGGTATTTTTGCCGTCGGGCCACTTTCTAGTCGGCTCAACAGGGATTCCTTTTTCCCTAGAGATATTCCCCCCCCAGTCACCCCGGTGTGCCGGCAGTTCTTTTTTTGTCTTTACTTCGGGCCCTTTCTTTTCTTTTTCCCCCGACTTAATCGGTCCGCGTTTCCCATGACCGCGGGTGCCTTTTCCCGGCCTTTTTTAGGTCCCCTTGGGGAAAATGTCACCCTTTGGGTCCGGTGTTCCCTATTTGAAATAAGTCTTTTTTGAAGATGGACCCTCTTTTTTTAAGTTTTGTACGCCGCCGGGCGCGCGCCTTTTTTTTTTTTCGCCCCCCAGTTCCATTAGGAGCCTTCTTTTTTTTTTTTTTTTTTTTTTTGAAAAATCTCCTTCTGTAAAGGGGCGGTGCTGGCATTATTTGTTGAGGTGATTATGAAGCAGGTTCTCGTTCCCACCAGATTTTTTGGCGCTTTCTCTTTAAAGACATTCTAACACCCCCTTTTCTGATCAGTTGCTCTTTTTTTTCTTGCGTTTTTTTTCCCCTATCCCACAAGCCCCGGAGGGAGTACCAAACCTTTTTCTTCCCCCTTTCCGGCTTTGCTCTTGACCTGTTCTGACTCCCGCAATCCCTTCCATCGACATGGACTTTTCCTTCCGCGGGCATTTCGAGACCGTTTTTTCATATTCACCTTCCTGCGGTCTTTTCCCCCCACGATTTTTTTCTTCTGGCGGGTTTCCCTCTTGCTGGCTGCTTTTTCTCAAAATGCGGCACTTATTTCCCAAACGCGCGTGTCCCGGCGTTGTCAAACCTTGCCCTTGTGCCCTGAGTTTTTTTTTTCGGGGCACCCCTTTTTCCCCCACCCTTGGACGTGACATGTTTTTTTTTTTTTTTATGAACCACACTGAAGGGCTTTTCGGGACATCAGATTTTCGGTCCCCTCGGTGCTTCCCCCCTTCCCCCTGGCGAGGGCAATTTCGAGACGCAGCCTTATTCGTGATTTTTTTTGCCCCTGTTTTTCTTGTGTGCGGGACTTTCCCCCGCTATCTCCGCCACTTCACTCCCCCACATTTTCAGTGTGAGGCTTCATCCCACTTTTGCCACGTGCTTCAGCCCATCGACCTTTTTTTTGCATCACCCCCGTGGCGATTTTTTTAGGGTGCAGGTTTCCGGCTTCCCTGCGTGGCAGTTTTGAGATATCCTGTTATTTCGAAAGACCTCATCCCTTTTCGTTGTTGTTGTTGATTTTAGATCGGTTTTTCCTTGCCCCCCCCACTCCCGGGCACCTCTCCCCTTTTCAAAAAGGCACCTGTTTTTCGTGGGCAAACACTTCCCCCCATTCGCCACTGTGATGCTGGTGCTTGGTTTTTTTCTACTTTGTCCCCCTGTTAGCCCCCCCAGTTGGCCGCCTTTTTTTCTGAAACATCAAGACACCCGGATTTTTTCCCCAGAGGGGATACAATAAAGAGCAACAGTGGACCTTTGGATTCGAACTTTTTTTCGACAGTGTCCCTTTTTTTTTTTTTTTGTTTTCGAAGAAGTCAGCGCCGCATCGGCGTGTTGGAGGGCTTTCTGAGCCAACTGTTTAGTAGTTTTTTTTGCCTCCCGGGCCGGCGTTTTTTCAAAAGGTAACTCCTTGGCGTCTGGGTGCAGCCTACCCCGAGGGAATGTGTGGTGTTTGTTTTTTTTTTTTTTTTTTCTTTTTCTCTTTGTTAGATTGGCGTTTTTTTTTTTTTTCTTCCTACCAGCGTCAGCCACTCTCCGCCAGAAGGGTCTTTTGGGTTCCCGCCTTTTCACCGCGAACTTTCCCCCTTTCCTGGCAGCCTTCTCGCTTTTGATCTATTTTTTGGCAGGAAGCCTTTTTTTCCTTGGCATTTGGCGGCGGTCTTCTTTTTTTTTTCCCCTCAGGCCGACAGTCTCCATATCCCGGGAATTTTTGGTTTCCTTCAATTGAGAACACTCCTCCCTCCATGTTCGGCATCTCGCGGTTCATTTGTGATAAATCCCCCTAACCAAACCCTATGCAGGAGGAAGGGTGCTTTGTTGTATGTTTTTTTCCTTTTTTTCTTTCCGTCTTCTAAGTCCTGATCCCCGGAGGGGACCCTCTTCTTTTCCTTTTCGCTTTGCGCCGCCGCCCCGACATCCCGGGCCTACCCAGCCCGTTGGGGTTTTTTCCGACCATCCCTTTTTTTCCCCCCACGCGGTATTTTTTTGGTTTTCCTGCATCGCCTGCGGGGCGGTTCCCCCATCTTCAAAGACTTTTTTTTCCCGCCTTTTGCACACCAAGCCTGTTTTTTTCACAACATTCCCGGACCCTTAAGGGAAGACCGTCTCGGTTTGATTGAGATGGCTTTCTTTTTTTTGAAAAAGCCGGCCCTTTTTTTTTCTTTTCCTCACTCTTCTCTGGAACCTCGTTGGCCCCTTGTGCGGGGTCTTTTTTTTTTTTTTTTTGTTTCTTTCTTCTTTTTTTTTCCTTTTCGCCACTTTTTTTCCTTTCTTTTTGAGAAATGTCGTGTAGTCTTCAACCGCCCATCTTTTCCTTCCGGTTTGTGGCCCTTTTATTGGCCTTTTTGTTTACGTTTCCTCGTTCCCCCCCCCCCTGTTTTTTTTTCTCCTTTAACCGGCGTTTCGCTACCCGTTCTCGGCTCCCCATGTGATAGGGGTTTTCCCCCCTGACCGCCTTCCTCCTTGACTTAGGCTTTTGCACTCCTTGGATTCCTTGGTTAACAGGTGTCCTTTCTGGTAGGCACCCCCCCTTCCGGCTTCGGGCATCTTGATCTCTCCCCGTGGCTCATGGTGGTGTGACAGAATTTCCCCCTCCTCCGTTGGCCTTTTTTCATAGATGTCCCACACGGATTCCGGTTTTCGGTTCCCGGGAAGTTTTCTCCCCTTCTTATTAAGGCACCCCCCCTTTGATAAACCCAGTGATGGTGCAACCTGGGCTTTGTTAAGTTCCTCCCCCTTTCCTTTGTGGAGCCGAGTTTCTTTTTCGTTTCCTTTGAGGATGGGGTCGGCCTTTTTGAGCCCCCCTTTTCTTCCAATTTCAAACGGTTCTTTTGTCCCTCACTGTTTTTGTCGTGGGTCGATGCCGATCTTTAGTCCCCCCCTACCCTTTGCTCGCCAAACCCCCCCCTACAGGGGATCCCCTTTGACGCGCTTTTCGAGATGATTCCGTTTTTTCCCCCTGTGTGTGTGGCCCTGATCCAAAATCTCCCCCAACCGGCGCTCCCCTGTTTTCTTAGCCCAAGTGCCTCCCTCTCACGTATTTTTCCCTGTTTCTTTCGTTGGGTGCCTTTTTTTTTGGTGCTCCCGTAGGCGCAATTCCCTTTCCCCGGCCTTTTCTTCCGGGACCGTCCCATCGGACATTCTTTTCCGTCTCCTTTTTCGCGGCGTTCCTTGTTGTCGTTCCCTGGGTTAGTCCCACCGAGATTGCAACGAAACCCCCCCACAAGGCCTTTTCTCGACCGATTGTTTCATCACTTTTTTCTTTGACCAATGGTCTTCCCTTGCCCGTCCCTCATCATGCGTTTTTTTTCGTTACCTCGAGTCCTTTTTTTTGTTTTCTTTTTCCCCCCAACCCCCAGGCCGCTTCTTTTGGGGCGGTCCCCCTCCCCCGAACACACGGACGATTTTTTTCTGTCTCATTTTTCGCGAACCTTTCCCCCCCCCTTGCCCCTTTTTCCCGTAACCAGCACCCCCCCCGCGGAATCTGTCCTGTGTTCCTGTTGGGCTCTTGGCTTGGAATTGTCACAACACTCTTTTTATTCGAGGCCCTTTTTCCTCCTGTGAAAATGGCGTCTCCAACCCCTTTTTGGTCCGCCCCGAAGAAGTTTTTTTTCCTCCTTTTTCTTACCCCCCCTCCTTTTTTTTTGCGAGTAATTTCCCCCTTTCTCGATTGGTTTTTGCCGCACTGGTAAGTGTGTTCCCTGGCACGAGTTCCTCTCTTTTCCAAGGCTCACATTTCCCCCCGTTAAGAAGCCCCCTTAGCACCTGATTTTCCTTTTCGCGACCTTTTTCGCAAAGAGACTCCCCCCCCCTTGCACGAGTTTCATTTTAACCCGGTCCCCCGGCTCCTTTCTCCGTCAGTGTTGTTTCTTTGCCGCAATCCATCTTTTTCTTTTCCATAACCGCGCTTTCCTCTTGCTTGTGGGACCGTTTTCGCCCCTCCCGCATGGCTTCCCCCTTTCCGCCGACTTATTTTTCCCGTGAATAGATTATGTCGTTCCCCTTCCACGATTTCTTCCTTCTCCCTGGCTCTTTCCTCCCCATCACCGACGACTTTTTTTTTTTTTTTGTTATCGCTGAAGCTTTTCGAACTCCAAACTGTTGTTCCTGTTCCGGATTTCAGTTCTGGGAATCTTGATCTTTGAATTTTTCTCCCACCGGTGCGGCCCCCCCCTCTGCCACGCTCCTGGTCTTCCTTGAGAATCCTTCTTTTTTCTGCGCGAAGTCTTTTTCAAGTCCTTTTTCGGTGATCCTCTGGGCTTTCCGACCCCCCTTTCCCCGAAAGTTTTTTCCTAATCTTTCATTTTTTTCCCTTTTCACGGTAGGGTGATTTTTCCTTTTCCTTGGCTCCGCGTGAAAATCTTTTTCCTTTTTTTTTTCCTTTTTGTAGTGGCTAATTCAGCCCCGGGTTTGGTTTCTCCCCTTTTTGCCGTGGTCCTTTTTTCGCCCTTCGCGATCCCTCTTCCCACGAACGCTTAGGATTTTCAATGTTCTTTTTCCAACCCGTGCCCTTTTCCGCCGCAAGTTTTTTTTTCACTATAAATGAAAGTTTTTTCGTTTTTCAGGTTCTTCCGAACGTTTTTTCAAGGAGGACCGTCTCCCTTTAGTTTTTTTAGGGCCATCATTCTTCTGCCACCCCCTTGGATTTTATTGAGGACCCCCTGCTCTTACTAAATGAGGTCCTTTCCCTAGAGCCCCCAGTCCGTTTCCTTGGAGAGACGACCGATTTTTTTTGGTGGCCTTCGGAAGTGTCGGCAAAAACCCCAAACGCCTCTTACCCCCTTTTTTCTCCCAGGGATTTCTTTGAATCTTCCCTGTAGGTCCCCCCCCCCCCCCTGGCAAGCAGTCTGAGGGACGCTTCTCCCCAAAAAAAAATACCGCGGGGTTTTACGATGTGGGACTACCGTAACCCCCGTCCACCGTTTTTTCCCCTTTCATGATGGTTTTTTTTTTTTTTTTTGCCGCGCCTTTTCGGTTTTTTGTCGCGTTTTTGCTCCCTCCACGCCCCCTTTTCCAAGCCTTTGACCAACAGCATTTTTCCGGTCCGTGTTTAGGCGCCTTTTTGATCTTTTTTGTTTCGTACATGACGGATCCAGGCATACTCTCCCCGAGTTCCCTTATGTAGGGTTTTCCTCACAGATTGATTTCCTCCGCAGACTTTCCCCCCCAAATAGGAAGTATTGTCCCTCTGTACTCCCTCCCGCACGGTCGCGAGTGCATTTTCCCCCCCTCAATTTTAGGAAGTTTTCTTGCCCGATGATTGGGTTTTTCCTCCCCCCCCATCTTCGGTGCATGGATCTTTTTTGAGATGTCTATCCGCGACTGTGTACCTCCCTTCCCCTTTCTCCTTCATGTCTTCTTTAACCCAAAACCCGTCCTCCCCCCCTTTTACGGATCATCTCGTTATTTGATTGAGAAATGTCCCTTGGAGGATTTTTCTTCCCTGGTTGGAAACCCTTTTCTGGGCTCTTTGGTCCTGATTTTCTTCCGGCCCCTGCCCAATTTTTTCAACGAAGGACATCCTTTTCTCAGAAAGCGTTCTTTCCTTTTCGAAGGTGCCCTGTTGGTGCTTTTTCCCCCATCAAAACAAAGTTTCCGTTGTCCCTCCCCCCCCGCTTCAGGCTATTTTTCCATCTTGCGGCCTCCTCAACATTGGGTGTCGGCCCCTTCACCCTTTCAGGCTGGGTCCCCCTTTTTTCAGGAAAGCTTTTTTTTCTTCCCCTACTTGCAACCACTTTTTCTTGACCTGTTTGCCTTTTCCTTTCCCCGAAGTTGGTCGGCGGTTCCCCCTTCCCCCACGCTGGAATGTCGCCCCCTCGAGTCGACCCGTCTTGGTTGAGCAAGTCTTCTGTTATTTCTCCAGCCCCCGATATTAGAGCCCTTTTTCCAGATCCCTTCCCTAAGGCACCCCGATTGGCATCAGGGTGATTTTTTTTTTTCATCACACAAGTTCGGCCACCTACGGCAGTAAACCTTTGTCACAATGTGTCATGCCCCTTTTTTCTCTGTTTGTTATTTTTGATCATTTTTTGTGGTGTAATCTCTGTAGAGATTATTTTAGTCGAAAAGATTTTTTCTATATATTTTTTCACCTAAGTTTGTTGGTTAGTTTCCGTCGGTTTTTTTCTTCCGATAGATGGGGAGAAGAAAGGTCCCATTGGATTATCTCCAAAAGGAAAGACCTTCGCGTTGTGAAAACCCCTTACAGACATAAAGAGAAACATTTCTTCTAGGGGTGTCTTCTGTGGCGGGTCGTTGTGTGTTTGAAGGGAGAGGGGAAGGGCCCCCTCTGGGAGATGACCCCTCCAAAAGGATTTTAAAGATCCCAGTGGTTTTTTTTGAGACATGAGGCTCCCCTCCCCCTTTTCTTGGAGGAGATTCTAACCTCCTTCCTTGCTACGAGGTTTTTTTTCAAAAGAGCTTTTCCCAAAACATAAGGTTAGATATTGGTTAGAAGACCCTTTTCCTTCCGTCAAAAGGGGTTCCCCGTATAGGTTGGTTCAGAGAACCTCCTTCCCCTCTTAACCCTTTTTTAGAAGTCTCCCCCAGAGGACTTTGAAAGATTTTTGTCAGAAGGTAGGCTGCTTTCTCTTGATGGCATACTTTCCGATTCCTTGCCTCTTTGGCAGGAGTCCTTTAATGGAGGGCCTTTTAGGTGGCTCGAGATTACTGACCTACCCGCCCGGAAACACTTTTTCCTTTTTCCCTGTGGGCTTATTTGGCGGTCGTTTCGGGCGGCTTTTTTCCCCCAGGTTGTTTTCCATTCAGGTCACTCCTGCCCATGCCGGAAGACTTTTTTGGGACACCCGTTTTCCCCCAACACTTCCCCCGCCCCAGCGATTTGAAGTCGTTGATCAAATCCCTCCCAAAAACCCCTTTTCCTTCCGAAACAACTTTTTTTTTTTTTTTTTGTTTTAGCCGTTTTTTTTTTTTTTTTTCCCTCATGCTTCTTTCGCTCGGGAAATTCACTTGGATTCATCCGCCCCCGGCCTATGCCCTGTCCCCCTGTGCGACCCCCCCCTATTGGGTCTTCATTTTTCCCTCCCCCGTGATGTCTTTGTCTTAATTTTCTACTCCTTTTTGGAGTTATGGACTTTAGGTTCCCCCCCCCTAAGGGATTCTTTTTCATGCTTCATGGAGACAACAACCCCCCCTGATTTTTCCCACCACCGTTGAATAGGCCCTTTTCCCTTTTCACGCTTTCTCCTCGCTTCGTGTGTTTTTTGGATGCCTTTTTTCCGGCACCCTTTCTGCCCCCCCGGCCCCAAGACGCCTCGCAGTGACCTTGGTAAAGCGTCAGTCTTTATTTTGTGATTTCGTGTGTCCCTTTTTCCTCGGGATGGTTTTGGACGTTTGTTTTTTCTGAAAGCATGTCTGTGTTTTCTTGAGACGACTCCTCTTTTAAGAGATCACCCCCCTCCCGGACTAACTTTTTGGGAAGTTCTCTCTTGGAGTCTCCCCCCCCCCCGAACCCCCTCTTTCTCTTTTTTTTGGATATTCCCCAACAAGACCTTTTTCCTTCTCTTGTGTGCTTGCCAGGGGCTACCCCTCTTTGGCCGACACCCTTTTTTTTTTCTCCCCCTGACTCCAAGGGAGGTTTTTTCTCCTTGTTTTGCCGACTCGGACTTCCCCGCAACTGGTTTAATGGGCCTGGTCTTTCGGTGCATCTTTTTGATTCGCATTTCGCCCTCTTTTTTGAGCATTCCCGATTTTGATTTTTTCCTATCAGGATTTTTCCCCCCCCGACAAAAGGGCTTTTCGGATCGTCCTTCTTTTAGCATAGAGAACTTTTCCCCCTGGTTCCCCTAAACCGGCTTTTTTTGGTCCGCATAGGTGTGTCCTCCCTCGAGTTAATTTGCTAGATGGGCTTTTTTTCTTTTTTTCACAGGGTTTTTTTTTTTTGCCGACTTCCTTTTTTCTTCTTTTCTCGTCGTTTGAAATTCCTAGCTCTGTGCTCACCCACTTTCTTTCAAAAGTAGTCCTTTTTCTCGTGGGTAGGAAAACCTTTTCCTCCCCCCCCGGTCGGCTTTTTTTTTCCCTGATTCTCCAATGACTCTCCCCCCCCCCCAGGGTGCCTTTTCCTGCGTTTTTTTTTTTTCTCGAGAGAGGTTCTTTTTTTCATTATCTCGGCCCTTTTGGTCGGCCATCCCGATAACGTCAATTCTCAGAGAGGTTTTTTCTCATCCCCCCACCTTTTGAATAAGTCAGGTGTTTTATCTTTTTGTTGCCGCTTTTTCTTTCCACCCTGATACCCACTTTGCTTGGCTTACGCAATCGGACCATTCTTTTTGTAGTTTCCCCCTTCCTTTCCCCAGCGGGCGTCTAAGGGCCGTTGTTTGCGGTCCCTCTTTCCTAAAAATCCCCCCCAAAAAGGCCTCCTGCTTTTTGATTGTGTCCCCTGCCATAATTCCCTTCCGCCCAATTTTTTTCTCGGCCCATCCATCATGCTTCTTTGAATCACCGTTTTGTCCCTTTTTGGCGCAGTGTATGCCCCCGCCCTCCCCCAAGTTTTCCCTGATGGATGTCTCCCAGCAACTCCCCCCCTTTTGGGACTTCTTTTTTCTCTTCTTCCTTTTAGCGAAATTTTTCCCTTGCCACATTCTCTTTTCCCCGCAAATCCCCTCACTGGGCCGTTTTGGTTTTTTTTCGGCGTTCCGTAGGACTTTTTCCTTGGGAACCCCTTCTCTTTTGACGTCGGACCCCCCTCGCCTGGCATCGTCCCCCTTATTCTCAGATCTTATATATTTTCTTTTTTTTGAGTTTTGAGAGATTTTTTTTTTTTTCCTCCTGCGCGGCGTTTCTTCCCCCTTTTTTTCCTGGGCCCTTCTTTCCTTCGAATGCAAGAGTCCCCCCTTCCTTCAGGCGCGCCAACCCTTCCACCGGATGCTTTTTCTTTAGGGTTTCTTTTTATGTGGCTGTTCCTCGTTCCCTTCACCCATGCAGGTTCGCGACAGGCTGCGCTTTTCTCTTTTCTTCCTTTAGTGTTCTTTTTTTTTTCCCGCCCCCCATTTTAGGAAAACTTTTTTTTGTCATAACCCCCCTCTTGCTCCGGACCCCCAGGTGCTGTGGACGGTTTTCGCCTTTGTTCAGGCCTCCCTTTTTCAACGAAATTGATTTTTTCTTTTCGGGCCTTTCCCCTCCTTTTCCCCCTCACGAGATCCTTGCACCTTTCTTTGACGATGAGGCGGTGGTTTTCCACGAAAACCTTTTCTTTCTGCCATCCCTTTCCCCCGTCTTTGAATGGAGCATCCTTTTTCCCCCCCTTCTTCCCACACCCCTTCCATGACGGGATCTCCCTTTTTTTTTCCCTGGCTCCCCCCTCCTCTTTTTCTTCGGCCGTGTCGGTTTTTTTTTTTTCTCATTTCCAGGCCCCGGGCAGATCCCCCCTTCTTTGCCCGCGCCTTGTTCCAAGCGTAAAGTTTTTTTTGTACTTCAGATTCTTTTTTCCAGATTTAACCATATGGCCTCCCCCTGTCGTGCTTCTGAGGGCCCAGGTGGACTTCCCCCTTTTGAAGAATTTCTCCCCCGCCCTTTCCTTTCTGAGCTTCGCCCCTTCCCAGAAAAACTTTTTCTAAGACGACTTTCTCCCAAACCCCCCCCTTGAAAAGGGTCTTTTTTTCCTTGCCACCTGGAATTGCGCCCCCTTTGTGTTTCTTCTGTGGTCCTCCATTTTTTTTATTGCTTCAGGATTTTCCTTCGACATCGCGTTTGGGTTTTTTCCCTTTTCTATCAGGCAACGTCCCTTCCCTTCCTTTCAGTTTTACCCCCCCTTCGGGGGAGAATGGGCTTTCTCCCTCATTGACGCAAGCCAAGTGTTTATTCCTTGGCCTCCGGCCAGCTTCTCTTCGCGGCTGTCAGGCCCGGAGTCCCCCCCCCTTTCTTTCCCCGGCAAGCGGTTAGGGTTTTTTTCTTCCGCGCGTTCCCCTTTCCCCTTTACCGCGGGTGCGGTTCTTCCGTGATCCCCCCCCCCGTCCCCCCCCCTTTTTGCCGAGATTTTTTTTTTTTCCCCCACATTATCGTCGCCGCTGTTTTTTTCTTTTCCCCACTCCCCCTCCCCTTTTTCTCCCCCCCTGGGAACCCCCCTTCCGGGCGGCGTACTTCTTTTTTTTGCCTTTTTTGCCGTATCCTTCCGATTCACTTCATTGCATTCTTTTACCCTTGCAGTCTTGTTTTTGGTTACATCCCTTTTTTGTTTCGCCGGAGCTTTCCCCAAGCCGTCGTGACTGTTTTTTTTCCTTCTGGAGTTCCGGCCGAAGTCCTCCCTTTTCTTCCCCCCACCAAGTCGGAGCTTTCCCCTTGGGACAATCTCTCTTGTCCCTTCCCCCCCAGGCGGCGGGCATGGTGTTTCCTTTTTTTGGAGGATGGTGGGACTTTTTTTCCCCCCTTTTCCTTTATACCGTTCCCCCCTTCTCGCGAGCTGTTCCTAACCGCTCACAAAACCCTTTTTTTCTCTTCTTCCTTTTTTCTGCTCCCCCCCCCGCCTTTTTCTTCCTGTTCCATGGCTTTTTCGGAAAAAACCCTCTGATCATGTCTTTCTTCCTTTCTTTTTTGGCGAGTTCCCTCCCCTTCCCCCACCGAAGCATAGACAGTCCCCCCTTTTGTCGATTTTAGGATGATTTCTCAAATTTCAACAGTTTTTTTTTTTTCCTTCCGTGGCCGTCCCCCCCTTTCAGGCTCTGGGCGGTTTCCTTGTTTTCTTCTAATGCGGCCTCGGGTTTGTCCCTCTTGAGAGCGGCGTTCCCTTCCTAGGGTGGGGCGCAGTCCCGTTTTTCCTTGCCATGTGGCGTTTTTTTTTCTTTCGGTCGGGGCCGTTTTTTTCCCTCTCAACCCCCCTGCTTTTCATCGGTGTCTTGATCAAAGGGAGAGTTTTCTACAGATCTCTCTTGATGTCCTCCCCTTTTAGATAAGCCCCTTTGCTTTTTTTACTCAGGGTGGATTCTCCACTTTTCCCCTTCTCTCCCCCCCACGACAAAATTTTTTGTTCCTTTTTTAGGAAGGTTTTTCGGAGGGGGGCCCCTTTTTCCTTTTTTGTTCTCTCTGGGCGTGACGTCCTTCTTGTCCTCCTTCCGTTTTTTAGAGGAGCTTTCCCTGTCGCTTTTCCCCTTATATTCGTGCTTCTCGTGGACCAACACTCCCCCCCTTAAACCCCCCGCAACTTTCTTTGCGGGGGAGTGGGGTTTTCGAGCAGGTTCTTTTTTCCCCTGGCCTTTTTACGGGACTTCTCTAGAATAAATCCCCCCTTTTTCCCAGGTGGGAAAGTTTGCCTTTGGACGACACATCGTCGAAGGCCCTTTCCTCTTGGGCCTTGCCTAGCCGCTTCGGTTTTTCTGTTCTGCACCGGGAGTGTTTTTTGAAAAATCCCTTTTTCCTTCAGCTCGGAACTTTCATAAGACACACCCCTTAATCTTTGGCTGTGCTGTTTCCCACCCCACGCAAGAGGTTTTCCAGAAGGGGCAGTTTCTTTCGGGCGTCCGTTTCCCTCGGCCATTCCTTTTTCCGCAAGACTCCCCCCTCTTGCTCCGTCCCCCCTTTTCTTGTTGAAAATTTTTTCCCTCGACCCCCCTCTTGCGTGCTTCTCGACCTCCCTCCTTCCCCCGGAAGGACTTTTGCAGTGGCAATTTGGCGGGCGGTTTTTTGGATCGCTCCCACTTTGGAATCCCCTTCCCCCCTCGCATTTGCCCTCTCCTTGTGCCGAGATCTTTTTCCAACGGTTTTTTTTCCCCCAAAAAAAGCCTCCTTTCAGCCTACGGCGGGGGATCTTTTCCCCCACTAGAGGTCACTTTTTTTTTTTCCCCTTTTTTAGCGTTTTTTTAAATAATTTCCGTTAGCGATCTCGGTCCATTTTTCCTCGCGGGCTCATCCTTTCCCTTTCCCTTTTTTCCTTTCTTTCCAGCCCCCGTGGCGTCACGACAATGCATCGATTGTTTTCCCTGGGACTCTCCCCCCCGACGTTTTTTCGCAGCGACCGCGGAGGTTTTTTTCCCTTAAGCGGGCCCCCTTGGTGCGAGGACAAGTTCTTCGCCCAACCCGGGTGCCCCCTTTTGTTGCTGATGTCACTTGACGAAGGGCCATGTCCTTTTCCCTCCTCGGGTTGGATCGTGTTATTTTCCGAGGAACTTTTCCCCTTAAAACCCCGCCCGGCCAGAAGAGATCTTCTTTTTTCGCTTGAGGGTTTTTTTTTCCCCCTTTGTCTAGGGATGCTGTGTCGACAGAAGGGTTCCTTTTCCTCTTTTATCAGGGTTTTTGCCTGGCGAAAAGCCACCTCTAGTCCCCTTTTTTTTCCCACGCCCTTTTTTTTTACAATTTGAGAGTTTTCCCCATAGTCCCTTCCCCCCCCCCAGAGGTTATTTGGATCTTTTCACCCCCGTTCCATAAAAGAATGCTTCAGGGAGCAATAACTCTCGGGGCCCTTTTCTACAGCCTTAGGGACTCTTTACTTTTTCCTATTTTTTGAGATGGCTTGGGCCCCCTCCCGAAATTTTTCTCCTTTCTGACATGGGGAGGTTTTCGTGAAATGGACCTATGAATGGATTTTTTCATCGCAGTCGACTTTTTTTCCCCTTTGTTTTTTCTTTCTTTTTTTCTCCGGATATTTTCCCTGGTCATTCCCTTTTTTTCAAAATTCCTTCTCCGGCATTCCTGAGAATCGGCCACGTCCCCTTCCCCCGACTTTCGCGCACCCCCATGAAGTGTTTTTTTTTTGAGTTCCCCCTTGGCGGCGTTTTTTTCCCCCCGTTTTTCAGAATTAGTAGTGATCCTTTTTTTGGCAATTCCCTCCCCTCTTCGGACCCTCGTTTGCGGTTTCTTTTTGCGGACCTTCTGTGCAAAGTCCTTTTGTCTGTCTTCTGTCCCCCCTTTCCCCCCTCCCCCTGTCGCTCCTGGCCCCCATGTCAACGATCGAACTTTTTTCCCCCCTTTACCGGGGATTTTCCCATTTTCCGCCGCGAGCTTGTCGGATTCCCCCTTTGGGAGGGAATTTTTTTCTCCCTTTTTCCCCCCTCACCAGACCTTGGTACCCCCGGGGGTTTTCAAGGGCACAGTCCTTCCTCCTTATATCCGTTTCCCCTGTTGGATCGTGGGTTTTCCACTTATTCCAAATTTTCAACTTTTTTTTTTTTCAGCTTCCCCCGGCCCCGACCCCTTTTCCTTCCGTCCGGTTTCACCGATAAGGCAGCTTCCTTGTCTCCCCTTTTGTGCCAGAGGCCATTTTCCCCATTGTTACCGAAAAAGAAGTGTTCTCTTACGTATGTGATTCTTTTTTTTTTTTTTTTTTGTTTTTTTTTTTTTTTGAGCCTTCCCCACCCTTTCCCTTTTTCTGCCCAAGGGCTTCTCCTTAAATGCGGACGGCGTGCCACTACGCTTCCTCTTTTGCGCGTGTATGGTGTCTTCCTCTTTCCCCCTGAGGGCTTTTTCCCCCCCCAGCACGTCCCCCCCTGAGTCCTTCTGGGTTTCCCCCTTTTCGCGACTTTTTCTTGTCCCCAGTACATCCTGTCGACCCCTTCCCCCCTTCGCGGTGTGTAACTCACCTTTGGGCCGTGTCCCGTTCCGTCGTTTTTTTTCAACAACGCGTTGGTTTTTTTGAGGAACTAGTCCTTTCCCTGACCCCTTTTTTTTTTTTTTTTTTTTCTTTCCTATTTCTTTTTTTTCCCTTTTGCCATCGACCGGCTTTTTTTAAAGACTTTTTTCCCCTACGTTTTTTGTGAAGAAGAGATCTTCCTTTTCCGCGGCAGGCGTTCCCCCATGGTCCTTCCCCCTCCCTTTTCGATTTTTCCCATCCCGACCAAACTTCCTACGGGGACCCTTTTTCCAAAAAACTTGGTCCCGGGTGTTTTTTTCACCGCAGTCTTTCCTTCTTTTTTTATGTGCTGGTCGTCCCTTCCCCCCCTCAACGCAGGTTCGCCCCCCCTCGGCGCTCCGACTCTTTTTTTTCCGTGTTTTTCCCCCTTTTCATCAGGGAAACTGTGTCCTTTTCACGGCGCTCAGGGGCCCTTTTTTTTCCCGTTGATCCGCCGTTTTTTTCCTTTTTTTCTTTGATTCCCCCCCTCCCCTCCTTCCTTCTCCAATTGGGTTCCTTTCCCTCTTTTTTCTTTAAGCTAAGAGCAGGGGGCTTTTTTCCCTTCCGCGCCATTCTTTCTCTTTTCTCTACTTACTCTTTTTAAGACCAACCCGGACTTTTTTTCTTTCGGTGGAGATGGGCTTCCTTTTTTGAATTTCCTTCTTACCTTTTTCCCCCTCACCAAGCGGTCCCCTTTACTGGGGACGGATTTCCTGACGGCCGGCCTCTTTCTCGGGGTTTTCCGTTATTTCCTTTTTTTCCTTTTGACCCTTTTCGATTCCATCATCCCCTGAACTCGTCCATCATTTTCACGGTCCTTTTTTTTTCCGTTTACTGGCTCGCAGTTCTCTCGAGACCTTTTTTTTTTTTTTTTTTCGTTCCTGTTCCCCCTGGGCAGGTTTTTTCCTTTTTTTTTTCCCGGCAGAATTGCCCTGCAAAGGCGCAGCTCTTTTTTTCCCCGTCCTCCTTAACGAACTTCCCCCTTTTCCCATTCGAAAAAAACCCCGGCTGTTTTTTTTTTTGGGGGAAACCTCCTTTTTTTCCGCCCTTGCCTTGGAGGCTTTTTTTTTTCGCAGGGTCCCGGCCGATTGGCTTGAGAGACGTTGCCCCCCTTTTCTGCATCTCTTTCTTTTTCCTTTTTTTTCACCCTCTCGGAGGTTTTCCCCCCTTTCTGCGGTCGGGAATGCGTTTCTCCTTGCCGACTCCCCTTTCCCCCCCCCTCCCAGAAAATTTTTTTGGCCGTGACCTTCGGGCCATTCAAAGCACATCTTTCCCCCTTTCGTGGAGTCATGCCTTTTCCCCCCCCGAGCAAAATGTTTTTTTTCTCTCAGGCGGGGGAGCGTTTTTAGTCTTTTAGGCACCCTTTTCGCGTTTTCTTTCCCCCTCTAAGTTGTCCCCACGTTCCTAAACCAGTGATTTCCTCTTTTTTAAGGTTCTCCGCGCAACCCCTTCTTACAGTTGGCTTTTTTTTCAGAAACTTTCCCCCTTTTTTTTTCCTGCGGTATCCCCGGGGAAACCCCCACGTGGATTTCCCCGGGAGTTCCGGGCTTTCCTTGGGACGGTTCCGCCTTCTATGGACCCTTGTTCCTTTTTTTTTCTTGTCTTTTTCGTCTTTCCCCTCAAGTTTTCTTTTTCCCCTTTGCAATAAGGCCGTTCTTATTTACGTCGGTTCCCTTTTTGTCATTCCCTCCTTTTCAGCGCGCGTTACCCAGCAACTTCGGGCATCCGGCCTTTTTTTGCAATCTCTTATTTCCGCACAGCGGGCTAGCCTGTGAGTGATTGGTTTTAGACGCGTCATTTCCCCTTCCCCCCTCTCCCTTTTGCAGATTCTTACTCGGTCACGCTAACACCCCTCCCTTGGCCCATGTTTTCTATTCCCCCCTGATTGAGCACGACTTTTTGGGTCCATGGCTTTTTTCGGAACTTGTGTTTTTCATTTCCTTCTTCGGGTACTTTTCCTTTTTCCCTGATTGGTTCCTCTTGCGTCCCGCGCCCCAACTCGTGTACAGGAATGTCTTTCGGTCGGATCGGAGCCCCTTTTTTCTGCAATTTTCCCCCATTGCGGTTCTTTTTTCAGGCTTTTTGTTTTTTTGCGGCGCTGTCTTTGTCCCACCTCTTTTTTTCCCCCTGGAGGGCCGCTGCGGACTTTCCCCTTTGCGGGGGCGGGGCGGCTTAACCGAGGACGTGGTCCCCTTGCGTGCAGTGCCTCCTGCTTTTTTTTTTTTCACAGGATTTTCGCCTCGGCTGTCCCCGCGAGTGTTCCTCGATTTTTTTTTCCCGAAGCTCTTCTTTTGAACGATTTCCCCCCCGACAACTTTTTTCTCTGGACCCTCAGTTTAGGTGATTCATACCCACCCCTTTCGCGACCGTCCCCTCCCACCCTCCCCCCCTCCCTCCCCCGTTTTCTCTTTTTTTTTTTCGTTTTGTCCAACTATTTCTTTTTGGCCGTTTCCTGACGCTTTCGGCCGTGATTCTCCCCCTCCTCTGCTCTTTTCCTACTCACTCTTTTTTGAGGATCGCTCGGTTCCTCTTTTCCCCCCCACTCCGTCCCTGAAAAAAAAGAATTCCTTTTCCGAGGGGAACCCCCCCTTTTCCAAAGTACACAACCAGTTCCCCCCTTTTTGGGAGTTTTTTTTTTTTTTCTTTTCGGGTTTTTTTTTTTCTTTTGGTAGCCCCCGTGGGAAGTTCCCCCTGAAGAAAGAACTTCTGTTCAGGGGGGAGTGGATGGAGAGAGAAACAAATAGTCGCGAGGATCGAAAGATCTTCTTCGCCTAGCCCCAGGGGATGGGGGATTCCTTTAGAAACCCCTTTCTCTGATTTGTTCTTTTATCATTTAGTTAATAAGACACTAGGGGTTTTCTTCTGGTTCCTCGTCCCCCTTTGCAATTGAGTCTTTGGTAAGTAAGAGAGGGAGAGTGTACTCCGGTGGCCCCACGAGCCATCCCTCCCTGAACGAAACTCTTCCCTACATTTTCCTTACAATCGTTGGCCGACTTGATTGGGAATTTTTGTCTAGATGTAATTTTCGACTGCGCTCCTGGGGAAGACCCCCCCTTCCCTTTCCATACCTTTTTGGGGAGTAGGAGAAAAAACTTTTTTTTGCAGACAGGGACAGTGTTCCTTCCCTGTGAAAAGATTTCCCCGGTGGTGAAGTCCCCTTAATGAGACCTTTGGGCTTCCCCTTTTCCCCCCGTGGAGACTGATTCGGATTCTCCGTGTTCTTTTCCCCTTAAACAAGAGAGAATGACTCCCCCACTCCCAACTCTCCCTAACAAACACACAAAACAGTTAGTTTCTTTTTGTCTCTCCGGTAAGATTTTCCTGTCTGTTCCTTTTCTTCCTTGAATTTCCGCCAATCTCCCTTTTTCCCAAGTTTGGTCTTGACGCGACATCCATTTCCAACCGCGTCTTGGGCTCCTCCCCGTTGGGGCTGGTCCCGCGGCGGTTTGACCACTCTGTCTTTCTTCCCTCCCCGGCCCCCTCTCGTGCGACCCCCCTTGTCTGTACCACTTTTGCCGTCACGTTTTTTCCTTTTGGGACAGACCCCTTTTTTTTTTTTTGAATCCTTGGGAAGTTCCCCCCCAGGCTGTTCCCCTCCCCCAGGAAGAGAAGGAGTTTTCTCGGGAATTCTCCGTTGGACTTTCCATCCGGCTGGGAGGGTTGGTCCAGCCTTTCCTCCCCTGAGGAAGGCTCCTGGAAAGAGGTCACCCCCTTTAAGTGTAATCTTTTCCGGCGGCATTTGTCTCGTTCCAAGTTCGAACCGACATTTTGATTAGGTTCCCCTATAGCTTACCCTGCCCCCTTTTGCCTGGAGCCCCCTCTGGAAGTTTTCCTCGAAGAATTCCCCTTTCTTCTTTTGCCGCTGGCCTTGCGATTTTTAACGCAAAGGAGTGGGGTTCAAGGGGGGGTAGGTATCATAAGTCAGAGAGGGGGTTTTCGAAACTCTCCCCCCAACATTTGAGCACTTGGCGATCGTTTTTGACCCCGAAAAACTGGCTTTTGAGCTCGCCTTGATAATAGGTCCCCTCCCACCTTAGCCCCCAAAAGGTTTTCCAAAAAGCCGTTTTCTTCCTAAGGAAGGGTGTGGAGAGGGATTTCGGCAGTTTTTCCTTCGGGAGGGTTTTTTTTTTTTTTTGCGGGCAGACGCCGTTTTTTGCAAGGCTCCCGCGCTTCTTTGCGGGCCCCCTTTCCTCGGAAACTGGTGTTTGCTCCTTTTTCACTGACAAACAACGGTACGTGATCGCCGATGTTCCCGCCTTCTTCCCTTTATGACGATCCTCCTTTACCGGGACGAGTCAGTCGACGCGCAGATTGTGGGATGATTGGCCCCTTCCCCCGTTGCGGGGTTCTTGAACCCCCTTCCTCCCTGATCCACCGAACTCAAGGCTTCTTTTTTGAAGGGCCCCCTCCCCTTCCCCCGTTTCTCCCTCCGGCCGGTTTGGGAAGCTTTTTTTTCTCGCACCTTCGGAGCCCCCCCCTTATTCAGTTCCGAACAAAGAGGAAATTTTTTTTTTTTTTTTCCCTTTTTTTTTTTTCCAGGACGATTAATCCCCCTTGTCACTCTTCCAATTTCTGATTTTCCGGAAAAAAAAACCCCCAAGATTTCTATCGTGGATTTCCCCTTCCCATACTCTTTTCTTCGGGTATTCGTCGCGGCCCCGGCGTTTTTTTCCTCGGCTTTTTCTCTCTTGTGTATGCCCCCCCCTCTTTTTTTTTCCCTATGGATGGCGGGCCCGAAAACACCCTGATCGGGCTGGCGCCTTCCACCTGCTGTTTTTTCCGTCTCTTCCCTCCCCAGGCACATCCCTCTCCCAATGGGCCGGTTTGGGGTCGCGGGTTTTCAGTATTCCTTCACACGGGCGTGCAACCCCTTTTGTTACTGACCCATTTGTCCCCTTTCTCAAACGCTCTTTCGGGATAATTGATAGAATATTCCTCCTTCCGTTTTTTTTTCGAGAGAATTCTATTTTCTTTTCCCTTTCTGCGGCTTTTTCTTTTTCCTTTTTCCACGAAGTTCCTCGATTTTTTTTTGGCACAAGCGTGTCGACAATTCCTAGTTTCCCCAAAAATGGGTCGAAACCCTTCCCCTTCTTTCTTTTGTTTTTTTTTTTTGTGTGCGGACAATCGACTGGCTTTCCCCCCCGAAGGTTCGCGACTTTCGCGCTCCGATCTCTTTCCCCCTTTTTTTTTTTCCTTGCCGCCATCCTTCCCTTTTCCCCTTTTGGAGTTTCATACAAACGGGGTCGTTTTTTTTTAGGACGTGATCCGCATGGCTTTTTTTTCTGGCCGGCCTTTCTCCCGCCCTTTGGCGGAATACGACCAATTCCGATTATTCGATTTTTTCCCCCTCAGCCTCCTTTTTTTTTTCTTCTTGTGAGCGCTGCATTTTTGACCGACAACCTGTCCCCCTTTTTTGTCAAGCTGCAAGCCGATTCTAAGGTGCCTGGCCCACTCTCCTTCCCCCCCTTTTAGAACATCCGAGTTTTTCGCTGGAGCTTTTCTTTCCCGGTGATCGGTCTTGTCTCTTCCCCTCTCAACGGGCGTTTCTCGCGCGCGTCCTTTCTTTTTTTTTAAGGGGTTGCCTCCCTGGTAATGTCCCCTTCCTTTCAAACCCCCCTTTGTAGTGCTTAGGGAAGGACTTTTTGCCGACCCCTCCCTTTTTTTTCTCCTCCAGCGCGCCTCTTTTGAATTGCAACCTGAATCCGTCCACTTTTTTTTCTCTTTCCTTGACGCCGCCGCGTTGGTAACTGCATTGCGGCTGCGGGGTCGTCTGGTCCCCCCTCTTGTCATGATCAGTTTTTTCGAGAGGCCCCCCGTTTGGCCTTTCCCCTTATGATCTCTTTTTTTTTTCTTTGGCGTTCGCTTTTGCAAAACATGGCTTTTTTTTTTCGGAATGCGAGCCCCACTCTCCCGACTGCCCTTGGACCAAGAAGTGCGGTGGCGATTCTTCGGGCCCCATTTCCTCTTCCCCCCCTTTGAAGTTCTGTCCGGGCCATGGTCCGGCAAGCTCGGGCTTTTCCGTTAGTGATCAATCCCTTTTTTTGTTGCGGGGAAGAGGTCCTCGCCCCCCCCCTCCGCCTTTCCGTTTGCTTGCCGAGATTTCGGCAAAATTTGCGACAGGATGCGCTTCGAACTCCTGGTTTCCGCAAACAGGCGGGTAAGAGAGGGCTTGTAATTGGTTCCGGCTTCCTTTTCCGCCATTTCTCATTGTCCGAGCGTTTTTGCATTTTCTTCGTCCGGTGGGTCCCCTCCAAGGGAGGCTTGGGTCGCCGTTTTTTTGAATAGCTGTCCTTTTTTTATGGACTCCGTGAGTGGGCCTTCCCCCCCCCTCAGACCAGTCCTATGGCCCCCAGGTCCAACACTTAGGATTCCCCCCTGTGGGGGTTGCAAATCTTTTCTTGTTTCTTCCCCAGAGGTTTGACACTAGGCCGGTTCTTTGGGTTTTTTGGATGATTATGACCTTTCCCCCGTATCTTTTTTTATTCCCCCTTCCAAAACCCCTACACACTTTCAGGCTTTGATGAGCACGACTCTCTCGAGTGCCTTTTTAGTCCGGACACCCGGTGTCCAATTTCCTTTTGCTCTTGCCTGTCGTTCCTTTGAGCGGCCCGGGTTTCCCTTTCCCCCCCTCTTCGAAAAGCCCCATTCTAGTCATGTTTTTTTCCCCCGGAGAGCTTCTTTTTTCCGGATGAGGCCCCCCCCCAAGTCGCGGGTTTTCTTTGCCCCTTATTAACTCTTTCTGGCGGAGAATCTTTTCTTGATGTACGAATGACCCAGAAGCTCCCCTTCGGGTTTTCCACCATTCTGGTCGGAGGGCGACTCCCCCTCCCCCAGAAACCACCTTTTTTCTGTGGGGGAGGTCCCCCTGAGTCTGGTTTCACACTCACAGGATTTTTTCTTTTTTTCTTTTTGCGCAAGAAGAGATTTTCAGAGGCGGCCCCTTTCGAGCACAGGTTTTGCTTTGAGACGATTCTCTTCCCCCCTTTCCTTTAAAGCCCCAGGGTGAGGTTTTCCCCCCACAGGCTTCCACGGTTCCTTAAGACAAGACACCCTCTTTGTAGGGCAGTTTTATTTTGAGCCTTGTTTCCCTTTTCCCCGAGATATGTTGAGTCGAAAACCCCTCTCTCTCTTTTCCTTCCTTTCCGGTTGGTGTTTCTTCTTTCCGGATTCTTTCTTTCCATTCAAGGACCTACCTTCCTGGCTTTCTCTGTTTCAAACCTTTTCCCTAACAACTAGCCCCATTGGGTCGGGTCTTAAGGGTCTTTTTTTAGTTGGCCGCCTTGTTGCCCCCAGCACCCTGATGTTTCCCCGGTCACCAGCGGGGACTTTTTTATTTCGAATCGGTCCGCCAAGCCCCGGGGAGGCGACGGAAGAAATCGCCTTCTTTTTGTTTCACCTGATGGCCCAAATGACTCTTTTTTTGAGATTCTGTTTCGAAAGCCTTCGTTCCTCTCCCCCCGGCCAATTCTCCCTTTATGTGGTTGAGGGTTTGACGAGGCCCTTCTTTCGCGTCTTTTTTTGGCACTGGGCGACCGACATCGAAGTTTTATGCCTGACAGCGCCCTGTTGCTCCTCCCCTTTTTTGGCCCCCCTGTGAAAATTTCCTGGCCGATTTTTTTTCTACTGGGTATTGGGCCGCCTTTTTTTCTCGATCCGTCCCACCCCCGCTTTCCCTTGAAACATTCCTTTTTTTCCCATTGGCGGCGTTTCTGATCGCGCCCTTCCCGTGGAAGACCCTCTATGATTAATCCGTGGAAACCCCCCCTGGGTTTTCCGTTCCCCCCCAAAAGCCCCCCCCCCCCCCCCCCCCCCCTGGCCCCCCCCTTCGGACTTTTTTTGGATCGTGCGCTCTTCCCACCATCCAACTCGTGCAATTGATTCGGCAAACCTTTTGAGGCGGTTTCCCTAATATATTTTCTTCGTTCCGCTCCGGGGAACCATGACGCGTTTTCTCCATTAACTCCCCCCTTTTCAAGGCCCCCTGGGCCTGCAAACGGTGCTTTCCACCATATCCCTTCAAACCGCGGGCAGCTCCGACAAGCTGTTCGCCCATTTGTCGCGGGTGTCTTTTCCACCCCTGCCCGTACATACTCCCCCCGGGATATGTAAAGCTGGGCCCAAAGGCAGTCTTTTTTCAACCCCCCCTTTTTTCAGGGCCTGCCTTTTTTCATTCCTGAGGTTTGGGGATTTCCCTACCGTCTTCCCATAAGGGCCCCTATTTTCCCTTTCGCCCCTCTTTTGGACGGTCCCCTCCCCTCTTTGGGCGGGGTTACCTTGATTTCTCTTTGCCGTGCGGTCCGGCCCCTTTTTTTTTTCCCCCGCCCCGGATCTCGTGCGCGGCTACCCGCATCTCTGCCAGACGGAGGGATTTTTCACGTACTAGTAAAGCCCCCCCCCTTCGGTTCTTTTGATAGAATAGAGTCCTCCCCCTCCCCCCCCTATTGCCTGCCGGACGACAAGGGTTCTAGGAAAGGAACCCTTTTTCGCGCAGTGTGGCCTGCGGAGTTTGCCGTTTGCCGAGGGCTCAAAGGCCCTTCACCGAAAAAGAGTGTTTTCCTCCCTATC
>Ga0179593_1266088_pt1 | contig 23705 bp, 20 predicted proteins | sample CZODoug2_1_08_16_FD_185931 | JGI IMG/M metagenome (GOLD analysis project Ga0179593, IMG submission 185931) | Vadose zone soil fungal communities from Angelo Coast Range Reserve, California, USA - CZODoug2_1_08_16fungal (PacBio error correction) | ecosystem: Environmental > Terrestrial > Soil >... | reverse complement strand
GGTGACAGTCATTTTGCAGCACCAGACCGGGCGCAGTCGCTAGAGGTTATATCTTTTCCACTTCCCCCCCCAGAGACGTGGTTATTTGACCTTTTCCCCTCTTCCCTCAAAACGGAGTCGGGATCAACCATCATTGACTTCCTGTCCTCTAAGTCCGCACCCAGGCTTCTCCGCCACAAAGAATTAACTGAAACTTCTTCCTTTGTCGTTTTGTTCTTTTCATCCAAGGGACGGTGATATTTGGTCATCCTTTCTCTCTTCCAGGGGAGACCACCGCGCCCGGCCTTGCACCATTGTGTCTGCCTTCCAGTTTACGATTTGTGCTTCAGCTCGGCGTATTCTTCTTTTATGCCGCTCCTCCGTTTCAAGGAAAGCCAGGTGGCCCCTGCACTTTCGTTATCCTGGTCTTCTGTTACTTCCCGCCTTTTCAGTCAACGCACTAACCCCCTCTTGAGCAGCCTTCGTAACCGGCGGGCCTTGAGAGCAGGTTTCCCCCACCTTCAGTATCCCATTTTATATTTATATCACGTGATCTTCCCCCTGATCCCTTTACTATATCCGGAGTTGAACTCTTGGCTGCTTCTTTTCTGGTTAAAGTCTCCAGACGGCTTAACAACTAACAATTTTTCGGGGTTTGAGATTCCCCCTTTTCTCTCTTTCCTTTCTTTCACCTTTTGTTTCTCCCTTGACTGGAAAGAGGTTCACCCCCCTTTCTTCGCTCTAAAGTTGAAGTGACGTCTTTTAGGAGCCTGCAACTCTCCACTTCGCACCCTAGAATGAACCTTCACTTTCCCCTTTCCTCCTTTGAGGGTCGTTTTTTATTAAGAAGAGCATTTTTCATTTTCTTATTCTTCTCGGTCCGGATGAAAAAAACTCCTCGGAATTTACACTTGAACTCGTCCTTCCCATCATCGTCGGACGCGTAAGAAGTCTGTTTCTTCTTCGTCTTATTCTAGTTAGCGAGAACAGTTCACAGGTGGTCTTTTTCACTCTGACATTCGAAGTTTCCTCCATTGTCAGTCTTGGCTTTAGCTGAACCCTCGGGGTTTTCTTCGCGTACCCGTCCCGGGCGCTCCCAGGATCTCTCCCCTTCTTCTCTTTCTTTCGGAAAGAAGAGTTTGTAGATTCTGTGGATTCCCTGGCTGATCGTCGTTTCCTGACGGGTTTCCTTGATGACTCTCCCTCTTCACTTATAGCCATGAAAGTTCCTCCATTTACGGTGCAGGTTGGATAGTGAAGATCAGTTCCCTTTTGTTTTCGTTTCCCTCTTTGCTCAATGATCAGGGTTTTACCCCCGCGCGGCTTTCTCTTTGAATTGATGTCCGACTTCCGGGCAGTTCTGAGCCGGAGCGAAGGATCCCGCTCTCTGCTTTCCACACCTTCCTTCAGTAGGGTATTACACCAGGTGGACTTTCTATTCTCCGGTGCCCCCCTCAGTTTCCCTTTAGGTTTAGATAACAGTTAGACGAGCTGCCTGGCAAGGGCCTCAGTTCTGCCTTTTCCTTCGTTTTGCAAGAAGGTAGCCGTGATGATCGTCAGACCTGAGGCTATCTGCGGTAATCCTAAGGACCCCTCGAGACAGCAATTCCTTCATGACAGAAGCTGCCTGCTTGCGCCAGTGACCGCAAGGTGTCCTTTTGTCTTAAACATGAGTATAGTACGGTAGGGAAAGGGTGCAGAACAGCGTCGCTATTTGTTTTTTTTCTCCGGCGTGTCGGTTAAAGAGGTCTTTTTCCCCTATAGGTCTCGCTTTACATACAGCTTTCCATTTGTTACTCTCTGGTCCTTTGGCCGATCTTAAGTTTTTTTCTTGTTTTTTTGTTTGTTGTGAGAGAGATTTTGGCCAAGACGGTACCTCGTGTCCCTCTTCTTTTTCCTCTTCTATTTATGGACAAATAAGCATCCGAAAAGTTTGCTTTTCTCATCGTGTACCTACCAGCAGGTCTGTCGCCTGTCCACGAGCGACGCGTTCTCCAATGGGACCCTCCTTGACTTTTCCCTCTTCTTTAGGGATTTTCCCTCAGGTTACAGATCACCGACTTTTTCTAATCGTTTTTTTTGTCTTCTATCCTCTGAGAGTCCATGATGGTAGGGAAGATCACTTTCTTTATGCACCCCTAACTTTTCGCTCGGCCCTGCCAGGCAGCTCGGATTCCGGTGCTTTTTTTCTTACTGAGGTCCTCTTTCAGTGGTGGACCCCTTTTCACCTTCCATTCCCTTTATCGAGTTTCATACAAAGATGGAGGAGGCATGTTCTTCCTTATTCATTTAATTTTTTTGTTCTTAAGTTCGCCAGCCGCCACCTCGGGGCCGCTGAGTTCCCTTCCTCTCTTTTCCCCCCGTTACCTTATCCCTCAGGTACCCGGGATCTTCAGCCTCCCTCCCCTTCTCTTCATGTAGTGAATTTCTCACCATTGATTCTTCTCTTCGTTCTCCCATTCCGTCAATGACCCGCGGAATCTTTCCCTCCTCTGTCCCGCACTTGCGTGGATACCTCATCCTACCCTCTTCTGGATCCAGAATCAAGCCTCTCCTTTTAGTTAGAGTTTTAGGTGATTTTTTTTTTGGAGACTCCCCGCCCCCTTGAATCTCTCCGTTTTTCTTCCCTTCTGCAGGGTAGGGTTTCCAGGTACCCTTTCTCCTCATCATCTTTCGCCCCATTTAAGCGTCTTCCTTGTACCCTCCGATTAGTTCCTGGAGCTCTTGTTTAGTAAGTCTATTGCGGGTTACTCTTTGTAAGCCGGACCGACGCGCGCTCTTCCGGTCCCGCTTTTTTGTCATAGAAATGTTCTCTGGTCCTGTTCTGAGGAGTTTTTTACTCGTTGTCTCTGCGTCAATTGAAAGGTCCAAGGGAAGTCAATGTGCGTCTTTGGTTGCCCCTAGTTGGACCCCTTACCCTTTTAAACCGTTGCTAAGTACTTACGAGCAGACTTCCATCCCCCCCCTACAGTTTATGGTCCTTATCCTTCTGGAGACGGCTCCCCCAAGCGCCTTCGTTCCTTTGATGCCGTTTATGGGGATATGAGCCAACGTATAAATCCATTGTCATTACTGCACGATACCCTTCTCGTGCCTCTTTTCAAGGCCGGTGAGCCGGCTTCTTTTTCCTTGTGGGATGATCCCCTATGGCTTTACCCTGTATCAGTTGACCATTTAAGGAGTGTAAAGATTTCCTGTCCGGGACCTGATGCTCAGGTCTTTCCCCTTACCCTTCTTTGCCCGATCTTCCCGCAAAGCCATTACCTTTCCTTAGCTCCCCAGTACCCTAACAGTAGGGTGGCTTTAAGTTCTTTGAGGACTGCGCCCTAGCTGCATTAATGTTATTGATATTCCCCCTGAAAGTGGGTGACCCCTCTCCCAGCCGAACTGGTCCGTAGTTTGGTCGGCTACTAGTTTATTTAATGAGGCTGGAAGTAAGGATCGCTTAACTATTTGTTCTCCCTATCCTGGTGAGGTCCGTCCGTTGCCTTCGCCCCGGAAGAGTCTGTTGCTGTCTTTTTTTAACCTGCCTTTCTTACGTTGCCAGGAATTTCGCTTTTTGCATTCCCCTGCCCGCCTTCCTTGTTACACCTCCTTTTGTGATTAGATTTCGTTCCCCTTAATTCACTCCAGCAGGTTTTTCTCTTCGGCCTCTCATCCGTAGATTCTTTTACCCCCTCCTTTTGTCTATGACGTTGAAAGGGACCTGCCGTCCCAAATGCTTTTGATAACAACCAGCGGGTAAGACTTCTTTTTCCTTCCCCGGCGAGGAAAGTGAACCCGGCTTACCTGCTAACCCACCTCCCCTCCCTCTTCTCGGGGGAGCGGTGAGTTTGAATCCCTTATTGATACAGTCGCTCTTCTTCTTCCCGGCTTATAAACCGAGCTTCACCCGTATCCTGGCACCGTGTAGTCGAATTCCATGTAGTGGTTGTTTCACGTCCGCGGAAAGGAAAACTGCGTGTTTGATCCCCTTTCTCGGTAAATTCCCCCTTTTCCATCATTGGTCCATTGGGCTCGGCGGTCGGGTTCAGCGCAGTGGTTCTTTTTCTCTTCCCAGCCTCAGGGCCTAAGGATGTACGGGGGCATGAATCGTTAAACCCTCTCTGCAAGTAATGCAAGGGGATTTTTTTTCATATCACCTCTCCCTCCGGGTCGGTCCTCCTGGGGTGCTTGGGGAGAGGTTCTTTTTCTCCTTTTTTAATTACAACTCTTGGTGGACGATTTTCCGCGACTTCTCTACCCTCTTTAAGTTGGAAGGTTTTCTGGCAACCGGTGCCTTTTGGACCTTGACCGTGCCACCTTTTTTCCAGGGCTGAGTCCCGAGACCAGCTTCGCACCCCATCACGCAGAACCTTCATCCTTTATCTTCGGCAGCATAACTCTTAGTAAGAAGCTAGCTTTTTCGTCGTTTACCCCCCTTTGCAAACAGCGACTACCCTCTTTTCTCTTTAAACCTTCACCAGCGTCCCGGTCACTATCTTCTCCCGAGTAAGCGCGTGCGGGGATTTTGATGACAGGATTCCCTTTCCTTTTGAAGAAAGACTGTTTTACCCGGCCAAGTCAGTCCCTACTTCAAGCAAACGGTTTGCAGTTCTCTGCTCTCTCCGTGGGGGAAAGGGCGGCGCCGCGACCCAGTCGGGCTCTTCCTTCTCTTTCTCAACGGAAACTTTTCCTTTTTTAGAGGATCCCGCCTTTCTCCTTATTACAGCCTTCTCCTCTGTTTTTTCTGCATTTTGGTACGGCGATAAACGGCAGGGAAGGCCTAGGGAGTCTCCAATTCCAATTAGATCCATCCTTGTGCGGTGTGTCTCACCGTTCCAGTTTTTCTTTCCTGGTTACCCCTTGCTGTCTCAAGTATAATTTGTTTTACGTGCAGATCTTTTTTTTCCTGCCTTAGAGGGCGGACGAGAAGTCTCCTTCTTTTTAAGTCTCCCTTTTATAGCCGGGAACATTGCAGCCCAGCGGGTACGCCCCTGCTCCTCTTCCATTGCCGGTGGAAGTCTCCTGGAAACACACCCTTGTTTAGATATACGTAATCCCTATCTGCCTGGCCGAGTCCCATTTCGGGTTCGAGCATGATGCGACAGCGGTAGCCGTGATCGTCCAGGCATTATTTCTACAGAGGTACTCAGAAGAACACTTCTCGTGCCCTATAACAGGTCAGTTTTGTTCTTCTTCTAACCGTGCACGCACGTGGGGCTTCTTTTTTTTCTCTTCCGGGGGTCAAGGGGATACCAAGCGTAGCCTCGTTTCCGCCGATTTCTTCTTTTTAGGGGACCCTTTCTTTTGGGAAATGCTCTCCTTATGGTGACAATCCTTTGCTTCTTCGTGTAGAGGTCCCACGAGTGGTACAGTATGGGGACGATTCTCTATCTTTCCCTCTTTTTTCGTCTATCTCAGAAGGTTCCCCTCTTTAGTGGACGATTACGACTGGATTTTTTTTTTTTCGATTCATCACATCAGGCTTCCCTTCCTGGCAACCCTAAATCGGTGTCCTCTTGGGCCCCTGACTTAAACGAGGCGACGGCTTTTCTCACGTTTCACCTCCTCGGACGAGTTTTCTCCTCCGTCGTTCAATGGAGAAGCGGTCAGCGTCACTCCTTCTTTTGGAGTTTCTTCGTGACTTTTTTTCCTTCTGAGTACACTTACGCGTGAGCCCTGAATGTACTGTTACAACGTCGAGTGTTCCCCCTCCTCCCCTTGCCTCTGCCTCTGCACGGGCAAGAAGATCGGAACTCTTTTCTCTCCTCCCTCTCTTTCGAGGTAGTGGTTTGAACTTCAGGAAGTAACGTTTTTGTGCGTGTTAAATTACCGCTGCTGGTCTTCACATTGTTTCGGATTTTCAATTTCCTTCTCGGGGCGGTTTCTTTCTCTACTAGTCCTCGGAGCGGTACAATCACGTTATTCCCATGGAAGACCGAAGGGTTCCAGGTCTCTTTTTCTTATTGTCGTCCTCGTTCACACCTCACCGTAGGAGGTTCATGGTCTTGAAGACATCTTCCTTCAGGAGCCTTCGGCCTGACACTCTGCCTTCCCCCCCCTTGACCTGCTTTATAAAGAAGCGGTTTTGCTCCCTAATCCCTTTTTCCTTGTGTCGAGCGAGGGTCTCTCATGGGGTAGCGTTTCTCCTCATCAACCCATTGCCGGAGCAACGCTCTTGCTTTCTCGTGTTCTTCGTGACGGGTCTTGTTCGTTCCCTTTCTCATCCTTGGTCCGAAATCCAGTTTCTCCGAGGCTATAAGAGTAGCCTGAGGTCTTTTTTGACACTTGTAAGTCCGATGTCTGGTATCGCCTTTTCGTGCTTACTCCCTACCTCTCTTGATGGAAGTGTTGCTTTTCGAAGATCGGCCCTTCTCTTTTCTACTTCCCGTTAGGTCGTAATGGCGGCTGAGGGGGTTTTGATGACAGCGGCCTCTTTCTTGTCCCCTTAAACGTTCCCCTCAACTGCGCGAGGGCCCCTTGGGAATCGTTGCCCGTGAACGGAAACCTTTGATTCCCTCCGTCCCTCAAGTACCCCCCCTCCGAACACCCCTTACCTTTTACCTTTGGGTGCTGACGGTCCCCACGTACCCAGAAGTCCCTTCTTCTTCCGATCGCATGTTTCAACTGGGATTTTCTGATATACATCCCATTGTCATCACTGCAATCTCTTTTCCCGCTCCTCCCGTTCCCCTTTTACATAGGGCGGCCGCGTCCTGTTCGTACGTGACTCCCCTGATTTCTCTGACAGGACTGACGATTTGTTTCTACTCTTGTTGCAAAGGAGGTAAGGTCATGCTTTAGGCATCCGCAGACTGCACCTTTTCCTCTTTTACGCACTCCCTTAATGAAGTAGTCCGACCGTGTCCTCCCTCGGTGGATTCGAGATGTTGGACTCTCCCTCTTTCTAATGACAAAATCTACTCACCGTCCCACGTGGGATGCAAACTACCCTTTCTTCCCCCTCCTACTTTGTTCTTGTATTTCATGGGAGGCGGTTTTTGTGCTGCGCTTCTCATGATCGTACGATGGTTTATAAATTTCCCCCTGTTCTTTCCCCGCTGTACCCTTAGTTTACGTCACTTTATCGTTGTTTAATGGGACAAGGTCTTATCGTCTAACCCAGTCTCAACTAGAAAAGGGTTTCTTCGGATTTTCTTTCACCTACTCTTTAGTATTTTTCCTAATCTTTGTTGTTTATATTGAGTTTTGAGACAGACCGGTTGCGTTCTTTGATTAATCTTAGAGCCGTCATTGACGAGCGTTTCTTCTATCCTGTCCCGTTTACAGGCGGACCCTGCCCCTCTTATCACCAGTTTCATTCCCTGACTTACCAGGCGAAGTACTCCCCCCATGCTTTTCCATCTCTCAGGAAACAGGTACTGTTTCTTTTCTTTTATCCCACGTTAAGGTTATTGATGGTAGTCTCATGATAGAGACCTTTCGTCTCCACTCATCCAAGAGTAGGCTTTTTTGGCCGTTTTTACTTCCAGTGGTCCATATTGGTGCGGAGCTCTGCCATCTGGCCCCCTTTCTTGGCTTGGTATCCTCGCATCCCGTTCCTTCTCAGGGATGGCCAATAATGCTGTACCGCTGGCTCTGGCGCCGGGGCAGCTGACCCGTTTGATCTCCCCAATTATCCCTTCCGTGTTGACCAGTTTCTCCCGGCTGCCCTTAGCTGAAGTGGAATTTAACATCTGGGCCCCTATGGCCCAGTGTCCTTTGCGTTACTCCTCCCCAGGTCCCGACCTGCATTTTTTGGGACGGGTATTGGTTGGCGCTGGGGTGTCTTTCTAATACCCCCTAATTATTTGTGGCGATTTGGGTCCCTTCTTGCGCCGTAATTCTTCCACTTTTTCCTTTTTCTAAGGGGCAAAGGAAAAAGCGCTTCTTTCTTTCTTGCTTTTCTAGCCGCCAAGTCTCCCGTTCGCAAAAATCCAGGCATTACTCCAGGTAAGTATTCTCCGACTCTCGCTCTCTCAGTAGCATGGCTTAGTTCGGTCAGGTTTTTTCACCTCTCCCCGAAATCGGGAATTAACCAGGCACATTCCTTGCACCTCCTTCTCTCCTTTTAAGCCCTCTTCTTTGAAAGTCCTGAGGCTTTTCTGAATACATTACTTTGCGTACAAGTTCACTTCCTCCTTCCCCTTTCATTCCTCCATTAGGGAGTGGGCTTTTAGCGGCAAGGGGTTCTTTCTTCCTTCTAGACCACTTACCTGTGGTCTGACTCAGGAGTGCCTCACTCACCGCCACCCTTGGATGCTGGGATTACTGCCAGAGTTTCCGTATTTGGACCCTGCTCTGGTCTTCGCTTTGGACTTCACTCTGTCTTACTGCAACTGCTTTCTCGGACTTTTTATCACATGTCAGGCCGCCCCTTCAGGTGCACACGGTGAGATCGAAGTCCTTTCCTTTCTACCAGGGTAAATCTTGTAAATGATCGGTTTTCCCGCCCTTGGGTCCCGACACCCCCCCCCCCCGAGTCGTTCTAGAAGGTCGAATGCTCCTGGTAGAATGCCCTTTCTCTGCCCGGTGACCATTTTTTCCTGACACTACAGGTTCCCCCCGACCTTCCCTGGGGTGATGTACTGATTTCCCCGTGTCACGACTGCGTTTCGCTCCCCATCTGCCCTAGCTGCGGGACAGGGCATAGTTTCCCTTTATTTCTGATTTTCATGGATCGCCCGTTCTTAGACAGGTCACTTCTTCCCCGCGCGGTAACTCGCAGACAACGCTAACTCCCCCCCTCTCGCTGTTGGGTCGTCCTGTTCACTTCCTTTGACCAATGACCGCCTCGGGGGATGAACCGAGCTCGTCGGCGCTTTCTCTCTCGTCACCACTTGCCGAGTTGACGTGTTTTTCTTTTTGGGTATTTGACACCGCTTCGTGTTGACTCCCCTCTCTGACCCGTCCATTCCCCCCTTAGAGGGCAAGAGTTTTTCACGTCTGGGGCAGGACTTCTCTACCTTTTTGCTTCTTTCTATAGACCAGAAGGGGACCCCCCAGCTCGTGATTGGGCCTGTCTTTATTTCTCCCCCCCCCCATAAGCCATTAGCTAAAGGCTACGTTTGTTTTTTTTTTTTTTTTTTTTTTTTGCCTTTTTTTGATGTTCCCCCTTCCCTTTCACACCCAACGAAGGACGTCCCGTTTTCCCCTCTAGAAGATGTATCAGGACCGCCGCGGACGATTCCCTTTTTCTCCCTTTTTACTCTCAAGCAGGAGAGAGTAACCGCCCTGGTCTCCTCTGTTCCTGTCCGCGTTGTTCGTCGCTCCCCGGCCGATCCTTTTTACTACCCGTGTTAGACCGGCTGCACACGACCTCAACAGGGCGCCGCTTGTTCCTGCGCCTTCTCCTTTGATAAGACCTCGCCTTTCTAGGTTTTGGTGGTCGGTCATGACCGTCCCCGGCAGTACCGAGGAGCGTTGAATCCCCGCTTCTTCGTCCATGTTTCCTTAGTCGCCTTGATCCCGGTCGACAGGCGGCAGTGGGGCGTCCTCTGCCTTCCTGCCTCTGACGGTAACGACAGCTGCTTTTTCCCATGCTGCCTTTTGTACCGGTAATCCCGTCCGGAACCTTTAGTCGAGACAAATCCCCCCTCGGTTTCTCAGCCCTCGTCAACTCTCCCCTGGATGGAGGAGAAGCTTTTTGGACCCTCGCCTGACAAGAGGCGTGTTCTTGACGCTTTTCTTCTCCCCCTAGTCACAAAGACCGTTCGTTTTTTTTCGATCTTGCCGTTGGTCGCAGGAGACGACCGCCCTTCCGGCCCCCCTTCACGATCCTCATTTGATTACTTATTTTTGTTCTCGTTTTCCTTTTTACCCCAGTTGTGTTCCCTACGAAACCTACTCCCTCCCCTCCGCCCTCGATTAAGTCTTGGCTGAAGATCTTTGAAGGGAGAGCTTTTCTGTTATTCCTATCCTTTCTAGTGTGTTTCAGCGGACCTAACTAATCCCGTTTTCTTTTATCCTTCTTCGAATACGGAGTAGGAGTTAATTTAATCTTTTTCAATTTTATCTTATTTGTTCGTCTCTTTTCCTGATTTCCTTCAGTAAAGGGCGAGAGACGCGGGTGCCCTAGGTGACCTCCGTTGAACGTTCCGCCCTGTAATTACTTCCTCCTCAGTGTACCCCACACCCGTATCTTCTTTTCCCTCCCCCCGGCGGGGCTGACTGTACCCCCTACTCAAAGCAGTGAACAGGATTCTTTTCCGCTCTCAGTTCGCAATTTTCTAGATCCCGGATATTTAAATCAAACGGTCACCTCTCTCCCCTTTCCTCTCTGCCCTACTTTTTAAAGACTTGCGACTTCTTACTTTTTCCGCTCCCCACGGGGTGGCCAGTTGAAGAATCTCGTCTTTTGTCTGAGTGTCAAGCCTGTCCCTTCTTTCCCATGCTTCGCGGCATATCGACACTGCACCTTCTTCCTGCCTCCCCCTATATACCCTGTAAGTACGCCTCACCCTTTCCTCCCTCTTTTGATCGCTTGTTAGAAGAATTGAATCCTCAGGTGCCGGAATCTACATCTTCACCTTGGGAGACCTCCCCGAGTCCACGCGACCTTTCCGTTTTGACTTCGTGGGCTTGCTGTCTAGTTTTCTTTTTCCTCTAGCCTGGACCCTTCAAGGATCTTACTTTTTTTCCCCTTCTGTTTTCGGGACAGATGTAATGTAGGATAGACCCCGGCTCTTTTTTTTTTGTGTTCGTTGTCTTGGGTTTAGGGCTCTAATAGTTAGTTCTTCCTATTGCTTTTCCAGGAACAAGCTCTCTCTATTTTCCTCTCATCAGTTTTTGGTTTTTTCCTTCTTTGACCGCTGTAAAAGAAAGAAAGGTTCGCCTTCCTTGCAGCTTTAGTTCTAATTCCCCCCCACCTGCTACTTTTTTCGAGAATGGACCGGGAAAGAGGACTTATTGTCTGATCCCACCAGGAGGAAGATCAATGAGGTTCCATGCGCAGTTCCCGCGTACCCCTCCTGCACCATTTTCGTGTCAACCTTTTTGTCCGCCCCCACTTGGCTTTTCCCCCCACTGTGCCTTTGATTTGAGCGTTTAGGTCATGCCTCTTCCGTCCGGCGGCTCCCAGCGATCACAATAGTGTTTAGGGCTTGTGTACGGTCTTTTGAGTTCCTGGCTCAATCCCTCTTCAGTGAACATTTCCTTGGCGGGGATGACTGCGCCGCATTGGTCTTCCCCAGCCATTTCTTCCCTTCTTCCACGTTTTCCTTCGAGTACGTTTTCGGTTGGAGTCCTCCCGTTTTCTTCTGCGAGTCCGCCCCTTTGACAAACGGCGGGCCTGTGAATGTAATGAATTTATTCTGGCAGAAGGACAATTTGATCCCTTTCCCCTCCCCCCATTTTCCTTCCCTTTTATCCTGGAGGCCGACTGTTTTTCTTTTTGCTTTGTCCATTCAGCCCTCCTCCTCTAATTAACATTAACTGTACGGGGTTGGCTGAGTGGTCCCCTTTTCCTCCAAGGAAGTCCTCACAGTCCACCGTTTTCTTCGTGCCGTCTTTAAACACGGGCCCCTTGCGCGCCCACTTTCTCTTCTGACTGGGTCTCCCAAGAGAAGATTAGCAAACAATACTCCTCTTGGCTTGAAACATTAGTCAGTCGTCCTCATAATAGTATCCACTTCTCGAAAACTCATATTTCCTCTTCTCTGTCGGTCACAGGTTCCCCCCACAATAATTAGAAATAGTAAGTAAACAGGAAAACGCGAGTTTTTTTCCCTCGTCGCCCAAGCTTTAATGAATGAGTCGGATTTTTCGAGTGAGGAGTTCATGCGAATCACATCTTGTTTCCTTACTGACGTCCGCTAATCATTAGGAGGGAGGACTACCGGCAAGGTGGGCAGGGGGGCCTTTCTTTTGAGAAGAGAAACAACGTTGACCCTTTTCTCCCCTGCAGATACAGCACAGGCCACTGGATGGATATGGTGATTTCCTCGTTCTTTCTTTTGTTGCTGAACTCCTCTTGTTAGGAGATTGGGTTCCAGGAAGAGGTTCTTCTCCATAAGTAAACTTCCTCCCGGCGTAGACATTCCAGTCCGTCATCCTTCTTTCGGTCTTCCTCCTTCTTTGATCGACGACCCTGTTCTGAAGATGATCACATGAGGGCTTCAATTAAGGGGTCAATGGATGGTAAGTCTCCGAGGTCCGAGGGGCTCTCTTTCCCCCCATGCGCATGGGAGAAAGGATCCTTTCTGCTGGGGAAACTGGCCGAATCAGCGTGGGTATTCCCCTCCCTCCCTTTCTTTCCGGACCCTTTCAGTCTGCCTGGAAACCACTGACACCTTCTTCCCTTTGCTGGTCGCTTATCAAAGTAAAGAAGTTTTCTTCCCGTTCCCGAAGTCCGATTCCCTGGTAGGCGCTTGCATGAAGGTGCGTGACTTTTCCCACAGTCTTCTAGGTACCTCTATAAACAGAGCAGAGCACCAGGCGCGCCACTTTTCTTCGTACTTCTCCGAGCACTCCCGCCACTCTTTTATAACCCTTCTCTCTTTTCCTTGGTTACCCCGGGGAGTTAACAAGCGTCTCCCATAGTTTCTGCTATCTTGTGTTGTGTACCCCCTATGGATGTGGCCATGAGACTGTATAGCATGGCTTATGGCTCATCTCGCCACCCTTCCCGTCGTAATTGGGAAAGAGATTTTCACCGTTCTGGACGATTCCTTTTTTCTCTCTTTTACTCTATATTTTTTTGTTTAGTTTAGCGTTGGTGTACAGCGTGGCACGACAGACTGGCTGGCTTGGCTTTCTTGAGCCATAGCCCTATACTTTTCCCACCTCCTTTTCACCTTACCCGTCCGTTACACGACGTTCAATTTTCCGCCGTTCCTCAGCTTACTATGATAGGTTTCATCCAAGCGGGCGGGACATGGCGCAAGCAGGCCTCGCACGACGGGTCGCTTTTTCTTTTTTTTTTTTCTCTTTTTTCTTTTTTTTTTTTGGAGTCGAGAGTGTCGGTCTTACTTTCTCACCTGGGGCGATGGAAGATAATGCTGACAGGATTCAACACGTTCCAGGCCGCTGACGTCCATGGAAAGACTTGGACTACTGTGCTCTCCCTCTGTTTTCTGGTAGTGGGCAGTTTTATTCACTTTTTCCTTTTTCACTCACCTCTTCTGAGGACCTGTCACGGAGTAGAACCCGTTTTCACGGTTCGCCCTTCTCATTCGGAAGGTCTTGCCCTTCTATCTTCGCGGACAAGTCTTTTCCGGGTTCTTAGGCCCCTTGATCCCCTTTTACCCAACGGATACCAGGGCGGACGGTCTTTCGCCACGAAACCTGAGGGAGTACTGTCATGGCCTTCCATCGTCCGCCTCTTTCAGGGAGAGACGCCTTTTTTTCAAGCTGACTCTTACAAACGAGCCTACAGAGGCGGGATACCTTTCCTTTTTCCCAGCGTTGGATACCCGCTCCCCCCCTCTTTTCCTTTTTTCGACGGGAGGAGTATGTCAGTTGGTTTTTTTTTGAATCCTCCCATTTCTTTTTTTTCCGACCTCCGCTCCTCCTTCTAGGAGTGGGAAGGGCGGCTTTGCCCTTTCCACAGTCTGTTTCTTCTCAGAAACTACTAAGATTTTTGCGCCCCTTCCTCCTTTTCTCGTTCGTCCTTTCTTCGGGCGCTATTGCTTTAGGCGAGGCTTCCCTGTTTTACTTTGACTACGCGAGGCTGGACGTGCGCTTCTTAGAAGACGAGGAGGCGGCCCTTGTTCGCGTTCAGGGGGTGAGAAGAGTTGAGCCTTTCTGCTTCCCTTTTCGGTTTACTTTTCCTCTCCTTGCACGGGGTGCCCTCGGGGCCCTTTCTGGCACACTTTTTTTCTTTTACTAAGTTCCACTTTTCTCCAAAAACCGACCCAGTTATGGTTAATTAGCTGACGGGGCTGCCCTTCTTCCGATTCGGCCTACTGTCTCTCCGTTGTATCCCCATGGGGAGTAGACGTTCTTACCCTTGTCATACTTTCAGATGTTAACTTAATCTGATTATTGTCCTCGTTTGGCAATGCGTAATTTTCTTTAAGTGGCTGCTCCTCGGGCGCTGCATTCCCCCCTCCGAGGTGGAAAGAATTAGTTGACCATCCTGTCTTCCTTTCTTGCGTTCCTCCTCAGCACCCTTCCCCTCCTTTTTTTTTTCCTTCTCCATCCATCACCTGTCCTTCGCCGACACCCCCAGTTGAAAGAAAGAGGTCCCTTTGTAACCTGCCGATATCAGGCGAAGAACTCTTCCCCCCCTTCCTGTATAACACTAACCGCAATATAGTACCTTGTATAGTGGGGGAGGGAGGGAGAATGGTGATGGAATGCCTTATTGGAATCAGTACTAGCTATGGTTATTCCTCAGGTGTTAGGTTCAGAGTTTTTCTACCCCCCCCCCACACCCCGGAATAAAAAGGATAGGGGGGTCATTTAAGGCTTTCTTCGGCCGCCTATCCCATCTCCAGGTTTTCTTCACGGAACGTCGTAAAGACTCTTTCCCCTTTCCCTAATTTGGTTGTTTTTTGAGAAGATCGGGTCTAGGAGCCAGCCCGTTTCTTTTTCGGCTACTGTTCCCTCTCTTTTTTTCCCTTCACCAAGAGAAGTTGTCCTCGAGAGAATGCATTGGACCTTTCCTACAACCGGCGTAGGATACCAACAAGCTGACAGATAATGATCCCGGAATGCATCTTCACTTCTCCCGAACCTAACCGAACCTTCCACCCCTTCGCTGGTCCTCTGGAGTTGGAATCCACCTGTGATTTTCTGCGTTTTTTTACAGTCTTGCGGGACACCTCTCTAACCCGAGTAGGTCACCGTTTTTCTTATCTGATCTTGTGCAGGACCTTCTTCTGACCTTTCCGTCCGGCGATGCGATGAATGGCACTTCTTCCCCCTTCTTTTGACACAATTCTCGTTCACCCGCACGGGTAGGCCTGTTATCAGACCTTCTTGCGTCTACTCCCCAGTCCCCCTTCTCTTGTCCTCCTTTGCTTTCCCTTCGGGCCGAGCCCTTTTTGAATAACACTTGCAATTAAATTGTTATTTACTTCCTTTGTCTCATAACCCCATTGATGAATGCGATATTATTCTGCTTTGTCTCTTTTTTGAGGCCGTCGCCCAGACGGCTAATTCCCTCCGGTGTTTGATTTGGGTCCAGTCTTGATCAAGTACCTCGAAACGTTCGTTGTTTGCTTCCCTGGCACGCCCTCCCGTGATTGAAAGATGACGGGAAGGGAGAACTGAGCCCTGCTTCCTTAATCAGGTCCTCCTAAACAGGTAGAATAGGAATCTTCCGGCTCGTTTCCGCCTCTCCCCATCACCGGCGCGGTTTCTTCTTCCCGGACGTGACAACACTCGAACCCCTTTCTTCCCGGCACCCATAGAGCCAGGAAACCTCCTCGTTAGAAAGCGTATCAGATTCTTTTGTCTTTTGGAAAGCTGATGAGTTAGGAGACTCCCCTCTTTGGTCCGGTAACGCCGCAAGGACCCGAATCGACAATCGGATTTCCCTGTGCCTTCCAGGTGTTATTTCTTCCTGAAGAGTAAACCAGGAAAGGGCGCCTCTATCAGTTTGCACACTTCAACTGCTCTTATGTGATCCCTCTTTTCCTCTGATCCAAGAAGCGGGTATACGCCTTTTTCCGGTGTTTTCCAAAGGAAAGGGCTCATGATAGGGTTGAGCCCCCTTTTACGCAATCCGGGTGACTGGTGTGCCGACTCCCTGTGGCCGGGAGGGTACCCTGAGGGACTCCGTTCTTTCGACCCCCTAATAGTTGCTTTCGTCCTCTTTCCCGCCTTCCTTGGTCCGTGAGCATCGCCTGTCCATGGAGGACAGGATCAAGGTTCGACATCGGGAACATGGCTACAGAGGGTATTCCAACTCGATCCCCCGTTTTCCTTCCTTTGTGATGTCAGGACGGGACACACCACTCCCCGAAGACCTCTCGGTCACCTCTGATCTGATTGACCGGGCTAGTCGCGGACCCTTTTTTTGAGATGTGCAGCCTGGTTTCAGTGATCTGTCCATTACCATCATTTCTTCCCCGGCGGTTACTTTATCCTTTAACATTTTTCCAGCGCTTCGGTCGGTTTGCCTGCTGACCTTATGCGCAAGTGAACGACATCTTTTCTGCCTCTGATCTTCCGGAGGAGGTCCCTTGAGACAAGGCGTCGTTTTTTCTTCGTTCCTCTTGCCTTCGTTGGGACCACCGTGTTCTCTTTTTCAATGAGCCTTGATTGAAAATTTCCCTCTGGTCTCCACAGATTTAAAGGCAACAGACTTTCGCGGGTCCGGTCCCCTTTGGAAGATATCTTTTCATCCTTCACGCGTTGTGTTGTTTGTCTCGAGATCTGCCCCGACTTTTTCCCAGTTCGTGTTATACGAAGGGGGCTGGCTTTGACAGCTTCGCCCTCCATTTTTTCAATGGCACATTTCCACATTGCCCTAACACACCCTTAATAGGAAAAGCGCCTAGTTGTTCTACAGGTCTAGACCTGATCGTTTATCCCCTGCTGGAGTTCCTTGCTCCTCATTTTTCCTCGAACCGACCTTGGCGAGATGTGGTGAGTAGCTCCTCCCTTTTCTTTCCCTGTGAGAGTCCCCTGCCTGGTCCCTTACGATCACGGCAACGGTGTCAACCTATTTCCCATGTTTCCTCGGAACGGTTCGGACAGATCGGATTACTGGTGTGACTCCTCTCCTTGTCTTAGAGGTAGTTTTTTTCAGGAAGGACCTTTCCCTTCCCGGTCATGGAATCCACGCTTATGCGGCCATGTCTTAAAGTCGTCGAAAAGTTGATCTTTCTCTTTCTTTCGGCTGAGACGCCTAGGTAGGTGATTTTACCATCTCTTGGGGGTTTCACCCCCCTTAAATACATGGATTCCCTTTTACTTCTTCTGGTAGTTGACCTTTGTCGTCGCGCTACAAGCAAAGGATGAGTGCCCTGTCTGTCCCTAACTTGACCGATCCCTGGACGGCCTCCTCCCCCCTAATGAAAGAGGCCGGTAATCTGACCGCCTCTTCCCGACCTCGACCTGGTGGATCCCATCTCCAGAAGTGGAGGGTCGCTGATCTCCGGTTCGGAGAATTTGAAGTTCGCTGTCGCCGAAAGAAAAAATGTCTCCCTCCCTCTCCCCAGGGGGGACTGGATTGACTGTTTGCGGTCGGCTTGCCCGGTTCCCCCTCCTCTCCTCACCTACAGCATGGCAGCAATACCCGCACTCTCTTATCAGGTCGACGTCTGATTCGTGGCTCGATTTCCTTAGTTAAGGCAGAGCTTCTTTTCTCTTTTCAGAAGGCCGCCCGGCCGCGCTTTCTCTGCGTCGGCTTCGGCACTTTACCTGTTCGTCGTCGGCGGGCGGAGGGGGTGCGAAGTCCTTTTCCACGGGGGTTTGGTTTTTTTTGTGTTCCCCCTTCAATGGCCTTTTCCCTTGGTACGCGCTGCACCGGGGTGCCCTTTGGCTTCCGGGACCCTTTTTCCAGTACTTTACGCTCAAGAAGTTACCCAAATCGCCACCCCTTACTCTCTGTAATTAGAAGGCGGGTTTCTACCTCTTCCCATCTCCAAGCGCCCCGTTCTTTTTTCCCCCTCTCTTCTTTCCCTGGGATAGATCCCAGGGATCTTCTCCCTATTCTTGCCCTCTTTTAACCTTTCTTCCTTTCTCTTCAGGTCTTTAAAGAAGGTTGGGCCCTGCTTATGTACGTCGTGTCTTCCCCCCTGAGGGCTTGACTACGACGTCAGCCCGCGGTGTATCCATTTTCCATCCTTTTCCGTACTTCTTTCTAGGAGCGTCCGCCACCTGCGTCCTGGAGGCTTCTCCCTCATCCACATGGAATTAGACGGACACTTGCCCCCTAAAACCTCGGTTGTTCTGAGGTGTTCCTCCTCTTCCGCGATAAGGCTGCCTACCCGCGTATCCCGTCCCTTTTTCTGGCCCCCAAGAGTCACATCTGACCGGTTCGGAGAGTGGTTTTGGCTTTTGGGTGTTTCCCTGCCTGTGAATGGAGTCGAGGATAGTACGCTGGTTTTCTCCCTCGCGGGTTAGGGCAGAGAAAGGGGAAAGGCTCTCCCACGTTGTTTTGTCCTTTGCAGTCTAGGCTCCTCCCGTGCAGTTTTTGGGGCCGCCTTACGATCTCTCTTTTCATCTCATACGTTGTTTTCTCTTTTTGCGATCTATTTTCACGTCCTGTCCAGCCGCCGTATGCGTGATCGGCTTTCTATCGCGAATGGACCTTACCCAGTGTGGTCGAGCCTTGCTGCCAACGCCTTCCTGAGCACACAGGCGAGGATCACCCTTTTGACTCTTTTCCCCGCTTCCAGGAGAATCCCAGCACCGGCTCCTCCTCATGCAATCTCCGGAACCGGTAGCTGGTGCCTGCGGAGGCGGGCTCTTCCCCCCGTCTCCTGATGTCTCTGCGTTCGGTCATCATGATCGTGTAAGGGGCGTACCTTTCTCACCCCCCCAGCCCTGGGTTAGTTGTCCCGGTTGAATTCAGGTAGATGTTCGTTGTTCAGCCTTTGCCCCAACCAGGAAATTTTTTGTTCTTCTGATCGAACATGCAGGTTCCCACCTGACCTCCAGGTTTACCCTGCGGTTCACAGGCGGGCTCGCGCCGGCAGCTTTCCTTTTCCTTTCACGTATTTCCCAGTACGCCTGGGGACGAAGGCTGTAACGGAGGGCTTCTCTCAGGAATTAATCTGCAATTCCTGACACTGGGATTTTCCCCTGCTACTTCCCCATTTTTGAATGAGATAGAGGAGGCGACGGTGCTTGGAGCGGGGGACCGTCAGTTTTCTCTCTAATCACCCATAACTGTACGTTTTTGGCGTTGGTTAACTTTTTCCTCGTTTTCCGTTCTTTACTAACTTTTTCAGTGGCCGGTCCCTCTGGTCAACACGGCACCGTCTCGTACCTTGACGATAAGTTGAAAGGGCAGGGCAGAAAGAGTCCCTTTTTTGCCCCCTCGTCCTGTTCCCCTCCAGGTCTGTATCTCTAATCGTCTTCGAATGACAGCGGAAAGTACATGATTTTGCGGTCTTTGGCTTTTCCACCTTCGAAAGCCGCCATCTGCATTAACTTACATCGCGCCCTGACACATAATCGTGGCAAGAGTATCCGGTGCTGGATGGCGGACAGTTCTTCTTCTTTCGAAGAAAGACTGGGTCCCCGGTTCACCTCCAGTTCCCTTTTTCCCTCCAAGGGAGGATCGTCTTCGGCGCGGCCCATTTGGCGGCTGTGACGAAGAGGACTCTCGCCGGTCGATTTCTATCTTCAATGCACGGTTTCTATGGTGATACAGAAGCGGGTAGCTTATGGGATCAGTCTTCTACTTGTTTTTCCCCGCCGGGGTCAGGCTGCGCTCCGGCATTTTTCTTTCGGGCGAGGCCATGCCCCATTCTCATCCTTTGAGGTAGCCCGGTCCTTTTGGGTCCTGGTTTTCCGGGCAATGTATCGGGGGGGACCACACGAGCGGGCATGGTAAGATCCTTTCTTCTTGCTTCCTAGGTCCTTAGCTCCTTGGCGAACCTTTCCCCGGTTCGAGCCGGTACCCTGACGGCTCCAGCGTTTTTTCTCACTCTCCTCCTCGGCTTTCCTCCCTTCGTGGCCCACCACGACCTCGAAGACCTCTGGTCGATCTCCCCCAGGAGCCGCCGCTGCCTTTTGTAAGAGTTGCCCTGGTAGGCGAGTGCAGCCTGGCGCCGTGATCGTCCAGTTCCATGAAGGGCTCAGCCTCTTTCATCGCCGCCCGCTGCGTACTTCCCCAGCGAGCCCAGCAAGGTTACTTTTCCCCCGCTTACCTTTTCGTGCCAGAAAGCATTTTTTTTTGAAACCTAAGCTCGTACGGCGTCTTTTTTCCGGGGAGAACAGTTTCTCTGTTGCCTTCTCTTTGCGAGGACGGGTCCCGTGGTAGGCGGTTTCAACGAGGTAGTTGAATGAGCTGTGTTATCGACATGCTTATTGCTCATCTGCTTGAAGGACAGACGTTTTTTCTTTCACTTGCGTAACAGTGACGATATCTATTACTTCCTCATCCGACGTGTGTTGTCTCTCTCCCCGGCCCAGTTTTTTTTCCCTTATTTAAAGATGAAGACGTGGCTTTGGAATGTAGCGGATGTCTCCACCCCTGCGATTCCTTCTGGCAAACCTAACTCGGGTCCCTACCCAAGCTTCTCGGACCCGACGGACCCCCTATCGCCAGCCCCTCTTCCCTGGACTCCGCCGGTACGAGCTAGGTTTCCTCCCCGTTTAACTTGCGTTTTTCCCGACTTTACAGAGTCACCGACCCCATGTTTTGGTTTCTCTTTTTTTGCATTTTTCTTTGGTCGTCCTGACCGCGGTGAGCCCTGAATTGTAATGGAAGATTCCCTTTGAACTTCCTTCCCCCTAGCTAAACTTGGCGTGAGACTTGGCCTTTCCAGGCCCACTTGTCTCGGCTATGGTAGATCCTACCTCTCTTTATTAGTAGTTTCTTTGTTTTCCTTCCTTGACCCTTCATGCCTGAACGTAGAGCGAGTGGCCCTTGTCCTTCAATTTCTTTCTTCCCCTGCGTAGCCACTGTATAATTTTCTCCAAGGATCGGCTGGCCGTTCTGCTTCCTCCTTCTCTTTTGACAATCCAGCTGGGTTGGTCCACCGGTGATGTCTTGGGAAAGTACTGTCAGGACTTCGTTTTCACCCCGCACCGTATGACCTTCCTGGAATGGAAGAACTAGTCTGAATTCAGCCCTTTTTCCTATCTCTGTTTTTTTATTTCAGCCTGACAGAGCCGTACCCTCTCTGTCCCCTCTTTTGACCAGAAGACGGACACGCGGCGTTCCCCAGGAAGCCATCCTGATTGTGATGAGAGTCCGGTCGTTCTCCCGGGCGTTTTTCGGTTCTCGTCACTCCCCCTTCGCGCCTCCCGCTCCGCCCTGTCTTTCTTTTCCTGGGCGTGACCTGGGAACCTCTGTCTTCTCGTAACTTAATAAGACTGGAAGACATCTGAAGTCCTTTTTCTGTGGGTTCAGGTTCGCTTTGGCAGGCCCCTCGCGCTTCGAGGTGTTCAGCAGGAACAGACCGTCGCCTTTTTTCTTTCTCTTGATAGACGAGGAGGCGGCATATTCACCTTCCTCGTCCTGGCGGCGGCAGGTTTGCGAAGGTTGGCGCTTGATTCTGCGGCCCTTCCCAATTTTCGAGCTTTCCTTTCTTTCCCTACTTGCCAGGCCACGGAACAAGTTTCTGAGTACTTACGGTCCCCCCTCTTTCCCCAAAAGACGTCACCCAAGCAGTTATTTTAATTAGCCGTCGGGTACGTTTACCGCTCCCCAAGAAATAGCCTCCTCTATCGGTTCCATGTGATCACTTCTATAATCCCTGTAAGATGAAATATGTTAAATTCCTTAGCTTCTTCCCAGCCTGGTACCTTTGTCAGGCCGGAGTAGGTTATAGTGGTGCCTCGATTACCCTTTTGTTCGACTCCAAGTCGGTCGTATTCTTCTCCCTAGGTCTGGACCTTATTCTAATCCTCCGCCACGGCAAGTTCCTGGACGCGCTCTCCCACTTACAGTCCTTCGCAGAAACAGTGCCTACCGTCTTATGGTGCTTCTACACGGTTTTCTGCTGTTCCCCCTCCTATCATGTCTTCCTCCTCTCCACACAGGCCCTTTGGGTCTGTCCTCTTGTCATCTAAAGGTTAATGTAGAGTGCCTTGGCTGGCATGGCAGATTTTGGTGGATGCAGGCATGCCGTCAGTTCGCGCACATCTTGTTTTTCTCAGTCGTTGCCTCGTTCCTTTTTCACGGGAAAGGTCGACCAAACGGACGGGGGTCCTTCAAAGGATATAGCCGGAACTCGTCAGCCCTCTCACTTTCTGGAGTTTTCCGGACGGTAAAGATATATCCTTCCTCCTACTCCCTTTTTTTTCTCATCTGTGATCGGGACCGTCCTGGCCCACTACGGGCTCTTCCTCCGTCGGACGCTTAGTCCGGTCAGGACCATTGAGTCCTTGGTCCTCTCATGCTTCCCCCTTCCATACACGTTTCATTTATCCACCGCGGACAGATTCCCTGACCTCCCTGGCCTCTTTTAAGAACAAGGCAGAACCAAGCCCAGCACTCTCCTCCTGATCGCGGGGGAAGCTTGCGGGGGCATCCCTTTGCGGTTGATGATAGAGTCTCGCAGCCCTGATCCCTAGTCAGGCCGGAGGACACCTCGCTCCTACCTGTTTCGGTTTGGTGTTGTCGTCTAATTAGGTCCGATGGCGTGCTGTGCCAGAGCTTCCCTTCCCTTTGAAGTGGCTGAGGAATTGCCTCTTTTTTCTTTCCCTTCCCTTTCGGCTTGCCCCTTGACGACCCAGCGGGCTCGTTTTGTCCCCCTCCCTTTACTTTTTCTCAGCCAATTCCGGAACCTTCCTGTTTTTTCAGCCCGGCTGCACCTTCCCGGGAAGTGAAGCGCCTTATTTACTCTTTCCTTCATGACCAATGTGATTATATCCGTTGCTACTCCCATTTTGCGACCTGAGCTGAGTGCGCCGAGTTTTATATTGGGGAAGCTGGGTGACGTCATCCCCGACTTCTAACAACATAACGTAAGGGGGGTTCGTTGTAACTATTTAAGTAATTCGGAAAAGTGTTCCGGCCTTGCCCTGGTGGGTCCCCGGGCACCTTCACTCCCGTGACTGACATGTGGTCCTGTCTTTACCTCCTTTCGCACCCCCTACGCCGCCCTCCTCCGACAGAACAGGTAGATAGAGCTATTCCGCCTCATAGTCTTAGAGTTTTTAAGCGCAGCCCTCTCTCTTCGGTCCGGGTGACCACATCGAAGTCCTATCTTCCTTTAACCGTCAATCGCGAAAAGGCAAATCCCTTTTTTTCCTTTACTGCGTGCGTTATGGAGGACCAGGATTAGGAGTTAGGCGGATTCACCCTCTTTGGGTACCAGGTAAAAAGACAGTTAAAGAGTACGCCTGCTTCGCTCTTTTTTCGAACGTTTTTTCTGGAGGCTTGCTCAGTCCCCCTTTCCTTTGCTCGGCGTTCACAAAGGCAAATCTGTCTCTGGGGATCCCGCCGCTTTGTCTTCTTGATCCAGAGCTGGTTTTTAGGTTACGGTTTTCCTGCCTTTTGTAAGGATGAGATCCAGGCCCGGGCTAGGATCGGGATCTCATTCCTGCTCCTATTTGTGCGGCTTTGTTGTGATCGCCGGAACGGGACTGCCTGGACCGTTTTACTGCGGGTGAAATTATTCAGGTTTTTTTCCCACTCATTTGATGGTACCCGCGAAGAGGGGCGGAGCGCCTGCCCGCCTTCCTTTTCTCTTATACCTTCTTGTTAGTCGCCGTAATGTTACTCCTCAAGAGGGGACTTTCCACTGCTCCTCTGGTCAGTCCTTTGACAGTAATGAAGGGCCAACCCGACCTCTATCAACCTCCTCTATATAAACATAGATCTTCCTGGCCTTTCATAGTTTCCCGGCCCTGGTCTTCGATTGTGCACCTTGTAGATTGATCTAAAGTACAGGCAATGTCTCTCAGATGTACTTTCCGCGCGACTGCACTTCAGCAAAGGTCTTTTACTCTGTCCCCGCCTTCAAGTGGACGTCTTGATTTTCTTTTTTCCTTTCCCCTCCACGAGATCGCTAGGCTTTCCCTTGTTCTACCGATGCCTCTTGCAGGGGTTAGGCATCGGTAGGGACAACGAGGTCGTTTTCAATTTCTCCCTTTCTTATCGAATGGATTATGGATACATCCAGCTTCTTCAAAGACGTCGTCTCCTTTCACGATCTTTTCTGGAAGAT
>Ga0179593_1712593_pt1 | contig 23707 bp, 26 predicted proteins | sample CZODoug2_1_08_16_FD_185931 | JGI IMG/M metagenome (GOLD analysis project Ga0179593, IMG submission 185931) | Vadose zone soil fungal communities from Angelo Coast Range Reserve, California, USA - CZODoug2_1_08_16fungal (PacBio error correction) | ecosystem: Environmental > Terrestrial > Soil >... | reverse complement strand
TGGAATGATTACTTACCTCTGGAAGAAGACGAGGTCTATTTTTTCCCCTCTTGCGAGGGTAGAGTTTTTGGTAGCGGTTGCCCCGGCCTTCTCTGGGCTTTTACTTTTGGGGTCGAACCCCAAGAGGTCCCCTTTGACCTCCGAAAATTGCAATTTAATCTATAGACTGTACGCGTTGCGCGGCTATAATTTGTCTTCGGTTCTTCCCTCCATACAAGGAGTTGTTACCGTTCTTTTTCAGCCCGACTCCCGGGCCCCCCCCTCAAGCTTTCATTGAGGGGGCGATCTGGGAATTTTGACCCGAGCCTCCCCCCTGTCTGAAGCCACCCCTAGCCGAACTTGGTATTTCAGGGAATGATTAATCAGACCACCTCAAAGGCTCTGAATGACAGAAACTTTACAAAAAAATATTTTCCGAAGCACTCCTAAGGAAGTAGTTAGGACTTTCCCATGATAGGAATAGTAGGGAAAAGCCCTCCCAACCGGGGATTTGCCGGGAAATATCGGTAGACCCTCTTGTCCGGAATCACGAAAGGAAAGTCCGCCCAATAAACCCTCTATCTTTTCCTACTGGTTTTGTAGAGATTGTATAACTTTACTGCGGAATATTTCGTTACCCAAAAGGAGCCCCCCCTGGGCTCCTAGTAAATACCTTTCGGTATTAGGGATTCCCCCCTGCACAACGAAAGGTCCTCCGACTTGACCGCCCGCGGACGGGGCTCCAAAATGACCGCCTTGCGCTTCCGTGACCCATTCCTAGAGATGTATTGCGCTGTTTTTGCTTGCTTTCGTTGTACCTTCAAGGTTCATTTAAGATTAACCTGTGACCCCAACGACGGAAGCTGTTTTGATCCCATAGCTTCCCAATCTTCCTACGTTCAGAAGAGACTTGAGATTAATCGACTTGAGCCGTTCGCGGAGGACAAGCCCCCCCCCGCGTGCTAACTTTTCTGCGCCGCCCCAGAAACCGACGCGGGCCCTTTCAGGGTGGTTGCGAGGCGCTTCCTTCCAGCGATCGAAGTCGGCCCCCGAACCGTCATCCGGTTTCCCACCGGCGCCTTCGTCTTTTGTCCAGTCCCCAAACCCTTTTCGTAGAAGTTATACACAAGTGGAAGTATGGTCCCCCCCTTCCCTCGACTTTATGGAGACACTTTTAGTGCCATGACTCCTCCCAAGCCTGGAAGAATAGGTCTTCTTTGGTGAATCTGCTCCTTTGTGTTTACCCCACTTACTTCTCAGCTGCGAAACTTAGGCCTTCCCCCCTAATCCAGGTCCCACTTTTTAACTGATGCGCGAGACTTCCGACGAGACTTCCCTGAACTTTGACGGTGAGCTTTCCTTGGGTCCGTCCTTTGCGCAAAACGATTCGATCTACGAGTTGTGGGATTCCCCCCCCCAAGTTTGTTTTAGTGTCTCCGGAAGAGGGGAGACTTGGTTTTTCCAGGGCCAAGAAAGCAGTGGCCTTGCCGGAGCGAACTGCTTCGAAGAATCCCCTTCCCTTCGGCGGAAGCTCCTTCGCCGCAACTTTTCTTTTCGGGGTCGCCTCGACTCTACCCCCCCCTTCAATTACGGTTACGATAAAACCCTGCCCCATCTTCCCCCTTGGGAGAACTCCCAACTAGTCGCACTGCTGGATTCCCCATCGGAAAGAACTCTCCCCCGTGCCCCCTCTATGGGCGGACAAAGTTTTCGACTTTTATTCCATTTTCCCTTCTCCTTGGACTTACCACTTTTTCCCCGCAGCCCCCCAGATCCGGCTGTTAACTTATGCTTCGGGGATCCTGAGTTAATCCAGCTCACGGTAGGATAAGGCCTTCCTGATCTGGACCATCGGGTAAGGTTCGATCACCAGGGTCACAAATTCGCAGAACTTCTGTCGCAAGAGCCCCCCTGTTCCGTAGGAAATAGTTTTCATGAGTCTCACCGGGGCTTTGGTCCGTTCCGCTGACTTTATGAGAGAAGATTTGACGACCCGGTTTTTCCAAGAAAGAAGGAACCCCTGAAATAGAGTTGAAGGAACAGTGGCCTCCTTCCTTCTTCCTATCCCCTCTGGGGGGGGTGGGTGGTTGCAGGGGGCCGCCGGGGCGGGTGACTCCAGTGAGCTGGCCCTGAGTCTGGAAGACAGAATGTCTCCCTTCGTACAATTCCCAGAGATTTAGGGGGTTGGCCCCCGCGCACTTTGAGTGTGGAGCACCCCCTTTAAGTCCAACTGATCCAACTTTTGACACGAATTTTTGCCCCCCTTACTATGTTTCCTCCGTTGCCAATTTATAGCGGCATACCCGGCTTTTCCGGCTTTCTTTCCCCTCTAGACGATTATCGTACACCATCAACGTGTTTCTCTTCTGCGGTCGGCCTCCTTAGACGGTTGCTCTTTCCGCCTGTAAGTACGTCTGACGCTTAAGGATCTTCTTCCCCTCTCTCTCTTTTTCCGTTGTTGTTGTGATTTTTAAGGACAAACACCCAAGCGTCCATTTGTCCCCTCTTTCCCCTAGCAACATTTCCTGTTTTCCAACAGAAATACTTTTCCACGTGGCGATTGAGCCGTTACGATCTGTTCTCTCGTCTTCCTTAGCCCACTTGAGACCCTCCTTTGATCCCCCGCTATTCATTTTTCCCTTAGAAGGCCGACGGAGTTTCTCCATTAGGGGATAGGAAGGTGATTTTTGAGATTACGAGAGGGTGCTCCCTGAAAAAAGTCTTCTTGCCAATGGAAAGTCCCATTTTTCCCCAAGCGTCAATGTTATTGAGCCCAGGAGTCCCTTCTCAGGCTTTTTCTCATCGGCGCTTTTTGCAGTTCCCGGTTCTGAAAGGTCATGATTTTTTGACCGGGACGGTCCCAAAAAGGGGACCGAGCTCTTCTCGCGCTTTTAAAAGTCGCAGCCCCCCGGGATTGTATCCCCTTTTTCATTCCGACCGATTTGCGAGCTGGGTTAGAGTTTTTGAACCTAACCCCTGTTCTGCTCTTGGTTCGCCCCCCCAACCCATACTTGGACGGGTCTTATACTTCCCCGTGCATTCCGTCCTCTGGAGGCCATGGAACCCGCGCCTCTTCCAGGTTCGCGGCTTGTCACGTCCTTGGCTGGAAGGACCGATTTTAGACTCCACGTCGCCGGGCATCCTGGAGTCGAACGTTGTCCCCGCCGCCCCCCTCTTTCTTTTCCCCTGGAGGTTCTGTTTGAAGAAAGGCCCTGGGGTCCCTCGATTCCCCAATGACTCAAAAGGGCTTTTTTTTTCCACCCGCGAATCTGTCACAAGGAATTGATTCCCCGCATCGGCTCACCTCCGTTAGGACAAGTATGGGCCTTTTTCAGCCCTACTTACACCCCCGGAGGGTGAGGACTGTATTAAGGACCCGGCGGGAGACTCTTAGGTAATCCCCGCCCTGGAAACCTCATAGATTCAGGTTTATGCCCAGACCTCCCAACCACTGTTTTGTGGCATAAAGGACCCCAAATCTTCACTTGGCATATTTTTGATACAACTTTTCCTGGAACACGTTTCAGCCCCAACCGGTGCTTCTCCTTGAGCGCGAGGAGGCAATCCCCGCGCCTTTTCCCGTTGGCCCTGGGTATTCCGGTTCAGAAGCTTAAGTCAAGTTGGCCCCCTCTCCTCTCTTGTCAAAAAACTCTTCTGACCGAGCTTCCCCCTTTGTCGTTGGCGGATTCAATGCCTCTCAACCGGCCACTCCCTTCTCTTCAAAGGCAAGGTTTCCCTTGGGTATCCCTGCCTGTCCCTAGTATGTTTTGTGCCCCCCCTTTCCTTCTTTATCGACAGGTACGCGTTTGCGGGGAAAGCCTTTTTTCCGGCGATTCTCCGCGAATAAAAAACCGGGAAGCCTTCCCGACTCGCCTTTTCTTTTGGTTAAGGTCCTGAGCGACTTGAGCACAGCATGATTCCCAGGTCCCACCCCCTCTCGGTAGTTATTTCATTCCGCCACTTTTCCCGCTTCTTCCCCGTAGATCCAGTTCGTGGTGAGCCGCCTTTAGTTGGTTCCCCCCTAAGAAAGGGCACAGTTTTTCTTGAAAGGAAGAATTGCTCGCTAACCTGGAATCGCGCCCCCAGAGAAAGTGGCATCTCCAGAAAGACAAGAGAGAAGCATAGAAAGGCACCGCTCAAGGTCCCTTTTTGCGGGAGACCTTCCTCTTCTGCACGGAGTGTCCCGGGTACGTGGTAGGGTTGCATACAATCCTCGGGACTCTCCCCGGGAGGGTTTTTCCCAAATGCAATCTTCCCCCCCCCCCCCTCTCACCATGCTAACCCCCTTCCCCCTTTTCTCTCGAGTTTGCGCCCTTGCGGGCATCCCTGAAAAGATGCCCCTTTCCCCAAGTCATGTCCTTCACGAGGACCCGGTCTTTTCCCTCCTTTCCCTTCCGGCATTTTGAAAGTACGACTTATTTGAAATCGATTCCGGCCTTTCCAGGGGTTTTCCTTTTCCCTTAGCACTGTTTTTTACTTGACAATAGAAGCTTGCCATTGAAAATCCTAACTCTTCGCATTGTGCTTCTGATCTCTCAAATCTCGTTTGTCCACACTTAACAGAGCGCACTTGTCCTCGTCTTCTCCCTCCGGTCAAAAGTGTGGGAAGACTACGTTCTTTTTTTCCCACCCCTGCCACTCCCCCAGGCGCGTATATAAGAGACCCTCCGGATATGACGGAAATCTCTTCAGGGGCGGATCCCCCCCCCCAGGGTCACCCTTGTTTGGTCGACCACATACCCTTTCCCGATCGATCATTAGGTCGAGGTTAACCTTGCAAAACTAGACCTAGTCCCACTCCTCACCCGCCTCTTTTTTCTCGTTAGAACAGCGTAAGAAGCCCTCGACCCCTCGGCGCAGGGTCCCGCCAAAATCAAGTTCCCCAATCCCCTTTATGGCGGTTTTCAATTTCTTTCCCCCTCGCCCATGCCGGTCAGGTGAGACGATTACCCCGGTCACCTTCAACCAGGGAAATTTTCCCACAATAGTATATCTCGTCCCCTCCTACTCGTTTTGCCGTGGACCCTCTCCCCTTTCTGACAATTCCAGAAGGAAATTTTACTACCGGTTTTTTTTTCCTACGCAGCTGCAAGTCCCTCTTTGGATGTGTTTAGGACGGCTTCCTCCCTTGGGGAGATAAAGTTTTTCTAACCCGAACGTACCTAGCATTTAGTTAAGAGGCCCCCCTCAAGTAGCAGACTTTTTCCCGGCCCTTTTTATGTTTCCTCCGCCTGCCGATGGGAAAACCCCCCCTGCTGGTATCTTTTTCTGTCCCCCTCGGCAAGGAACATTTTTTTTCAGTAAGTATGCGTCTTCCTCCCCAAGCGTCCCACCCCCCCTTTCACCCCCTTTCTCCTTCAGAGGCTTGCGCGTCGTTTTTCTCCACGAAGAAGGGGTTTTCCCCTGCATCAGTCTTCCTCCTCCTCCGTTGTGTTTCTTCCTTCAGTTCCGACGGACAACAAATTCCCCTGAAGAAGCCGAAGCCCCTTTGGAGATGCCGTGGTGACGCCTGTTACTGGCAACTTTTTTTTTTTGCGTACGTAGGACGTTCCTGGTCTTGCAGAGGGACCTGCTGCTTTCTTGGTTGCCATAGGAAGGCTTCCCCGAACATCCCATTTTTTTTCCAGCAGACGGAAGCTCTTGGAGAAGTTGCCGCGGCTTTCCCCCCCTTATTCCCCTGTGTCGGCCTGGTTGTTGCTTCTTCCCCCTTTTTTTCCCGTCCTTCAACCCTGTAGGTTTTAATAAAGTACCTTCAGCTTTCCAATGCCTTTCTGGAAGTTCATCCCCCCCTTTTTTCTAGTCCAATTAGAATTCCTCGAGAGACTCTTTTTGTCAGCAGTTTTTTCCAGTTGCAGGGGTCATCTTTTTCTAAACCCTTCCCTTCTCTGGGGATGGGGATCCTGACCTCAGGTTTAGATTCCGGACTCGGATTGGTCCTTTTGCGTCTGCCTTTCCTCCTGCGCAGAGTACCTTTGCCTGCTACCCCGCCACGCCAGAGACTAGTTTTCCCTAAGCGGGAGTTTCGGTCTCGTTTCCTGGTACGGTTGAACTCTTCCTGATCGAGCTCTACGTTTTTCTGTGTCGGAAACCATCGGTCCCTCTTGAACAATTTTAAGGAATTGTAAGTAGGTATCTTCCGGGCGCCTGATTCCTCCCTCCCCCCTGCTCGGTGAGGAAATTTTTTTAGTCGGTCACCACGGTGACCGGCTGGCGGACCTTTAATTCCGGCTCTCCCGTTTTTCCCTCTTTTTTGGGATTTAACACCCGACATTTTATCACCGAGTCGAGCACGTAGACTAGCATGTTCGTGTTTTCTTTTTTTTTTCCTTTCTCCGCCCCCCGGCGCCCTGCACGAACAGACCCCGGCCTCGGCGGGCCGTTCCCCTCTGATAGGACTGCGTCCTGCTAGTGAAAGGAACGCCTTCTCCCAAGCCTAAAAGGATCTCCCTGGCCGGGAATTCTTTCCCCCCCTTTTTTGTTATCTCCCCCGGCCGTCTCGCAACCCCCGAGAGAAACACCCCCACTGACGCGAACCTGTTTGTAGCCTTGATTCCGGGGGGTTCCCTATTTCATGTTACCCCCTTTCCTTCAGGGAGAGAGTCCCTTTTTCTTCCTATTCACCCTTCCTGAAAGGTCCGAGATCTCCGGGCAGGCAGATGGTCTTCCCCCCCTTGTCCGTACCTTTTTTAAGCCGTGATCCGTCTAGCTGCTTTTTCTGCTTGCAGCTTCGGTGCCGCTTTCGTACCCATTCAAGGAGTACCTTCCCAAGGTCGGGCCCCCCTTCTGGAGGCCCCTCGGACCCATCGACGTCCCTCGCGCTTTTCCGGAATGATTCGGTGGGGGGACGGTCCCCGAACTGCGGTCCCCTTGTCTCTTCTACTCATAATCCATCTTTTTTCTCCAGGCGCTGCGTGTTTTTTTTTGTCCTCGTGCCCAGTGCGTCGGCAACTTTCCCTCAAACTAGCAGGGTCCCCATATCTGGCACCCTTCCCCCAATGTCCAACCGTCGGCGCCCCACCCGTGGACGTCTTCCTTGCCTGGAAACGAATTCTTCGTGCCATTGCTTCAACGACCTTCCCCGGTCGAAGACTCTGTTTGGTGACTCTGCTGTTTTTTTGGTCCCTACTCCCGCAGAGATTCTCCTACGCCAGGGCCAACGTGGAACTTTTTGGACGTGATGCCGCTCGCTTCAGGCCGGCCCTTGAGCTGGACGTGTCGGCCCTGAGCAATCTAAAAAGATTCTCCTCCGAGTTGGAAATCCTTCTTTCCAACCCAGTTTTTCTGCTGGGAAGTACCCTTTTTGCGGAAAAACTTGGGGCCTTTTCGGCCCGACCGCTTCCTCTTTCTTCTCCGGCGAAACTCCCTCAGACGGATGTCCGTCGGCTGAGCGCCAAGGACGGTGTGAAAAGATAGGTTTGGGTCGATCCCCCCCCCTTCCCTTTCCGATAACTTCTGGTGGGACCCAGCGGCCAAGTGGTCTTTGTGAAACTCTCGAACCGTCTTTGATGTGACCTCCCGAACCTCCAGTGGAACCCCTTAACTATGGGAGGATTTCGGACTAAAGTCTTCTTTTCCGTTTTCGTCTTGCGGCTTACTCGTCCCTTACCGCAGACCCCCTGCTGGTCCTGCGCGCCGGGGATTTTTCAGGCGAAAGAACGGTTTCTCTCGAGAATTCCTTCCTAGTCATGCGCCCCCCAAGGATTCGGTAGATCCTTAAAACCTGAGGCGAACCTTTTCGCTGGGACGACAAGCGCGATTTTATCAAATCGGGATGGTCCTGACGACAGTGTACTTTGCACTTTTTGTTTCCTCGCTTGACAGGATGAGACCTCAACGCCCCAGGTTTTTCTTCCGCCGCCCCCAGACGCTAATGACTCTTTTTTTTCCCTTCCCTCCTAGATACCTTCGCGAGAAGAGATTGAGTGAGCTCCACTCGTGTTCATTCTGAAGAAGTTCCTATGAAAGGGACGCGCTTTGCGAAGGGATCCCCGGGTTGATTTGTCCCCGCACTCCTTTCCCCCTCCCCCACCGGACTAATGAGACCTCGCCCATGGCTCGTCTTCTCCGTGGCCCCTCTATAAGGAAGAACTTACCTTAAAGGCTGCTGCGCTAGAAGATTATACCTCCCCAAAGTTGCAATCCTTCGCGTCGGTATTTATTTCCTTTTGCAGAAAACCTCCTTTCCGGAGACCCATGACTTTTCTTATCTTTTTTGTCCTTAAAGGATCTCTCCGTATTGTTGTGGTTGAGATGCCCAAGGACAAACAGAATATCCTTTTTCAGAGTTATGCCTTCCTGAGCTGGTACAGTAGATTGTGTCTAAATAGCCTTTTCCGACAGAAGCGGAGTGTAATGGAAGCTCCCCTTCTAGCGGCTTCCCACCTTGAGAACCCGGGTATTGCTACTTCCGCTATAATTGGAACCCTTTTCGAAGGAAGAATTTTCCCGGTAGGAATTCGCACCTATTCCTTTTTGATGGGGGAATAATCTTTTTTTCCAACGCACCCCCTTTTGGCATGTACCCTTTTCAACAATAAACGTTCCCCCATTTTCCATGAGGATGAGAAGTGCTTTAATACGGCTCCTTCTAGTAATGCCAGGTGCATTCCCAAATATCATGAGAAGGAGATTTTTTTTTCAGTTCGCGGTTCCCCGTCCTTTAGGTAGGCTCAAGGATCCCTGGCAGCAAAAAGGCCTGCCCCCTGCGTCAGGCAACTTCCGAGCTTGGGCTTTTGTCCAGAGAAAGTATCTGAGTGACCTTGCGGTCTCTCGAAATTTGTACTGGTCTTCCGGACGGAACTTCCACCGTTTTTTTGCCGACCTCTCCCTCGCCCCGTGCCTACCAGGCCGCCACTCCTTGGCGGCTTTGGTAAGGACCCCTCGAGTTATTCGCCACGAGCTCACGGGCATCCTGGAGAGAAACCCTCATAGTAAGATTTTCCCCCTTTTATAGGGCTCTTTTTCCAGGCAATTTTTCCGACGATTCACCACTGCTCTTTCGATGGGGAGTCCGCGTCTTCTGATAGTACCTGATGCTTTTTTAATAGGATCCCCAGAGGACCTTATTTCAGGCTGCCTTGGCTCCTCCCGACGGAATTTTTCGCCCCCTTGTTCGGCCGGGAATTGGAAAAAGGCGTCCTGCAGGCGGGTCCCTCTCTTTATGACGCCGCCCCTTCCCAAAGTTTGCCCCCCTTTCAGGGTGGATGCCAGCCCACGAAAACTTCTCCAGGAGGCTCTCCCCCCAAAACTCGAGAGAGGGGTACTAGAGCGGGTGCACAACGGGACTCGGGAAGGACCAAGAGAACCTTTTTTTCTTCCCTCCAGAGAGATCCCTTTCTCAGCACAAGTTCCTCTCAAGCCTTGGGCCTGGCCTTCCTATTCGATGTTCAGATTTTTTGATGTGAAGTCTCATCTCGCCGAGAAGTCCAACCTGGAATAGGATTATTATAACCTCTTCTCCCTGCTGGTCCCCCTGGACGCGAAAGGCCCCCAGAAGTAGATTTCAAATGTTTCCCGTCAAGTTTGGTCTGTAGTAGAACCTTCCGATTACTTTTTTTGTTGTTTGAAATTGGCGCTCCTTTATTCTCGGTCCCCTGAGAGTTTTTTTCAGTTGAAGAAGGAGATATTTTGATGGTCCTCTTCCCTCCAACACCCGGCCATGGCCGCAGAGTCATTGATGTCGGCGTAGCCTCCATGAGCATTCTTTTTTTACGCCCCTTCTCCCACTTTTCGTAGGCCCCGCGCGCTGGCGAAGTTTTCGGGGGAGCCGCCCGTCGGGACTTAACCCTTTGTGAAAGTACTCCCGCCGGGACATCTCCACCCGCGAACTTTTCCCTTTTTCTCCCTTGAGAGACCAATCCTTTACGTCGGCGTCAGGGACTTCCTTGTTGGGAGTCTTCGTGATATTCCGGCTCCTTCCCCGGTCGGTGGTGTTCCCCTAAGAATCCGGTATATTCCTCGCACCTTTTTTCACCAGTTGGGTTCAAAAGAAGTTTACCTTCCCCTTATCTCCCCCCCCATTAGCAGATAGTTTTTCGCGCGGGCTTTTTTCCCTTTGAGAGAAGGCCCTTTCCCCAAGATTATCACAAAGTCCCTCCTGTCCCGGAATAAGATCTTTTCCGCTACGGTCCGCTGTACGTTCCTCTTCAAGTAAAGACGTTCCTTCTCCTTTTGCAAGATTCGGACGGGCGGTTCCCCGGTCTTCCGGGCGCGCGAATGTAGTTTTTTCGAAGGAATCCCCCCCCCATGAACCACTCCCCCCCGTCGCTCATGTGTTTCTGACATGTGCATTTTTCAACCCCCTTCCCCCGATCTCGCGGACTAGGCCTCCCCCTGTGTTCAACTTTTGGTAATTCTTTAAAGGGCTCCCCTTTTTTTTCCCGCGGTCGATATCCTCTCCCGCGGCCCGGCTACCTGACCACCTGCCGTTCAAGTTTTTTTAGGTCAAGAAGGGGGCCTTTTCGTCCCCCCCCCCCTACCATTTCGATCAGGCCTTTTCTTTGAGGTCAAACATTCCAAAGGCCCACCCCCTTCGCCAATCCCCCCCAAAGTACTCAAATAGGAAGCGGCCCCCTCCCCAAGCGAAGGAGAGAGCCCCAGGGGAGTTCTCACGAATGAGAAAGCTTCTCTCTCCCGTAATCTTGCAAGGTTCGGAGGCCTCCTCACTCAATGCAGCAAAGTCTCTTTGAGTCTTCCCAGAGTCCCCGGTCAAATCGACCACTTCAGGTTCTCCCCTACCTTACCTTCCCTGGTCCCCCGACCAAAAACATTCTGTCAGGATATCTAGAAACCTCCCCCTTCATTCGACTTTTGATCCCACTTTGCTGACTCAGGACATCAATACCTTCCTGCCGGCCTGCAGGACGGTCCGGGACTACAGGGTTTTTTTCTTCTCCCACCGCACCGGGGAGATTCACCCGTCAAAAAAAACCCCTACTACCGGCCAGAAGGGCCCCTCACCCCAAGCTCCGACCTTTCCGGCTGCTGACTTCGATACGCCTTCTGGGACAACCGCAACAGGATTTTATGAAAGGACCCTCGTTCTTTCCCCCTGGACTCAAGACTTCTACGTCCTCTGACACTTAGTACCGCCGCGCACCGTTCTCCTCTCCAGGAAGACTCTTCGTCTCTCCTCTTGGGTGTCGTCGGCAATTTCCCTTTGCCTTTCTTTGTTATGATTTTTTAACCTTTTTTTGTGAGAGAGATTCCTTTCCGTTGCCGTAGAACCACCCCCCCCCCCCCCCCTGTCCCTCCCTCGACGAAGCGTCTCTTCCGTCTAGATCACGGGGTGATTTTTTTGAACTTGTTCTTTGACGTAGTTACCTTTCACTGGTCCGTTCCATGGCACCCTCAAAAGAAGCGACGTGGTTACTGCAGCGTATCCCTCACAAACCAAGGTTTCCCTCCTCTTCGGAGGAACTGTTGGCGACCAGGGAATCCCCGATGACGGTTTTTGTTCACCCCTGGTTTTTACTCTTTTCTCCCCTGGTGCGCGAAGTCTTCCCCCTTGGACCGGGTCATCCGTCTTTTTGCTTGTTTCCCTGTATTGATGTTCCTTTTTCCAAGTGGGATAGTACACTTTCCAGTATTTTTCCCTCGGGTCTGCTGAGAGGAGACTTTTTTTTTCCTGGTTGACCAGGTTGCCCCCCGTTCAGGGTAGTTTTTTCCAAATGACGTCTTTTTGAGCCTTTGCCGAACCCTCGATTGAAAGACCTCTCCTCGAATTGGAGGACTTTTGAAGAAGACCTTTTTTCCTTTTGTATTCCTGTTGTTTCCTGATTTACTGTCCCCTTGGATCCATATAGAGGGACCTTAAAGGAGTTCTTTGTCCCTGAGGCCTCCATGGCTCCTCCTATATGATCTTTTTTTCTTTCTTGGGGTCGACCAACACTTTTGTCCCCCTTATTGACCCCCCTTAAGAATTAAGTCAGGTAGCCCTTTTCCTTTTTTTGCGATGAACTTCCATCCTTCCTTTTTTTTCCCCCCCCCTTGAAATACAGGTTGAATGTAAGGCGTCTTCTTTTGAGGGCCTTATTAGGCTTTGTTTTAAGGCCCTTGAACAAAAGACTCAAAGTTTAAGTTCTAAGCCGCATGAGCCTCTTTCCTTTTTCATGGTTCTTCCTATTCAGCAAACCTCTGCGCCCTCACGAAAGTCCCAAGGCCCCCCTCTTGAGTGCTACTCTATATTTTTTTTTGCTATTGAAGTATTGGGCATTCCGTGCCTTACAGGCTTCCTAAGAAAAACCCCCCCGTACACTTTATCTCTCCGGGCGCCGTGGTAGCCTCGTCCGTGTCCGGCTAGAAGTTTTTTTCAAAATAACTAAACTTTTCCTCCGCCGTGCTCCTTCCTCGATTGTCTTAAGGATTCTTCATTGAATGTTCAAACACCTCTTCCTTTTCCCAGGCTCTCTTTTCCCTCGAAAAGAGCTTTCTTTTTTTTCCACCCTGGCCCCCCCCCGGACAGTTTTACGATTTTTTTTGAATACACCTCCGGGTAGTCCGGTCTCCCCCCGCACAATCCCCTTCGCCCGACTCCCGTGCCCTCGAGATGGTCTTTTTTTTTAATGGGGCTTGTGTTGCTGTACGTTCCAAATTCAAGCTTTAATTTCCTTCATGTAGAGGCCCCCCAATGAGAGGCTACCCTCCTTGTACCTGTTTTCTACGTCTCAGCGCTGTGCGTTAATGACAAGGCCCTAACGGTGTATGTCCTTTAACTCCGGGATCAATGCCCCTTTTTTTTCTGCAGCCCTAAAGACTGACTCTTCTCCCCGGAAGGCTACGGTTGTTTGGGGCTGGGACTTAAGGGATCTAGCCGGTCGTCCCATTAAGAAAACTCAGGTGACCTCTTCCCCCTTCCTCTTCCAGTACCAAGGTCCCACCGGCATTCCCCCTGAGGGAGACGCTCAACCCCGACTACGGGTTAACCTCCCTCGACTTCTGGGGGTTTCCGTGAGCCCACGCACCCGACAGCATTTCCTCGTTCGAAGCTTGCCTGTGGTCTAGGAGATGTGGCCTAATCGCATCGCCTATAAAAGCGCCCAGGGCACATTTCCACTGCTGAGCCTTCCCTTTTCCTGATTGAGAATTTCAATCCTTCACTCTTTTTTCTTGGAAGTGTTTTTCGCACGTTGGATGCCACCAGAGGCCCCTTATACTATTGTCAACCCGGCCTTAGGACCACCCACAGTTGTGATTTTGAATCCCATTCAGATTTAGTTTCCCTGTCTTTCCCCTCATTAAGTTTCGAGGTTGGACGAAGGCATTTTCCCCTGCTGCCCTCCGCCCGGATTTTCCTTTCTCTTGCGCCAGGAGGCTCCCCCCCCCCCATAGGCGTCGCCGTCGGCCCCTCTTCTTTTTCCCCTGCAATAAACTTTTTTTTCTAAAATACTTTTTTTTTACTCCCCGCTTTCCTTGGGAGCATTTCTTCGGCCCGGCCAGGCCTTTGTGAACCCCAAATAAAGTGGAACACCCCTATGTTTTCCGGTCTACTCCCCCTTTTCCCCTCTGCCCGGTTTCAGGACCCTTGGCGTGCTTAAAAGTCTAATTAAGCCGCCCCCTTCGTTGCCTTCCTTTTACCTCCTGCGAGCCTAATTTTCCGCCATCCTTTTTCTCTAGAAAGGCGTCCTTCCCGTCCTTGACCAGTACCTGTGTGACTTTCCGTTTTCCGAAACTGGTGCTTTTTTTTGGACCCCTTCTCACGCCGGGAAAATCTTTTCCCTTGACGCAGGTCTACGGGGAGGGCTTATTGACGGTTCGGTCTTTGAAGCTCCTGACGGTTTCCTCCCTGGGTGTGAGGCCACAACTCCCTTTTAACCGTGCGGCCACGTGTCCCCCCCTGCATTCTTGCAGATTTTTCTCGAAGATTTTTTTTTTTTTATCTTGCCGACGGCTTATACAGGGACGCCGTTTATTGTGCGCTGCGCCTGGTGAGGGTTTCCCCCCACCCTCTCTTACTTCCAAACTATCACCCCCAGAACCGAATTGCTCCTGCCCCCTGCTTCCGTCGAGAATTCTTTTTAAATTATAGCTTCCCGGCCCGCCCCCCTTTTTCGTGGATTGCGTGCAGAATTTTTTCAAAGTAGCAATCTCCCCCTTTCCCGACTTCTGTCGTTCCTTCTTTCGTTGGAACCCCCCCTTTTTCGCGGGGGAAAAATCATCCTCTTAAAGAGGAAGATTTCAGTCCTTTGTGTCCTAACTCTCATCCTCCTCCTCCGTGTTTGTTGTTTTCTTTTTACAACCGCATATCCTTAAGGTCTTTTTCTGTTGTATTTCTTGGGGAAACATCCTTAGGCAGAACTCCATACTCTTTCCTTTTCGATTGGAGACTTACGATAATCGTCCTAGCGGTTTTCCAACGAAAGCTTCATAAAGGGTCCCGATCCCCCGCTCTCATTGGCCGGATTTTCGAAGGAGGTGACAGAATTCTTTTTTATTAGTAGGTTTACTTTTTTATTTGGGAACCCCCTGTCCACACGCACTGGGATTTTGTAAAGCTTTTTTTTTTTTCCCAACCAAAGCTGTCCTCATTCACTGAATCCGAGATGCGCTTGGGCCTAACTTTTTCCTTCCCTTCAACATTATAGCTTCCCCCGGGGACTCTCGGTCATGAGGCTTCCTGCCGTCGGGGGAAATCGCTCCAAACCCGTTTGCGGACACTCCTTCTGCATCGAAATCCTTAAAGAGGATCATTACATCCTCCCCTTTCGGTACTTTTTTTCCAGTAACTTCCAGCCGATAAATACAACTGGATCTTTTAGAGTTTTCCTCCCTCAACACCCTCTCTGAGGTGCTGGTAAGATAGACCCCTCCTGGCATGGAATATCCCTTTGCCTTCTCGAGATTTCCACGTGATGGATTCCTTTTACCTTTCGAGAAGATCCCCTTCTCCTTCCTCTCACTGGTCAGTTTTCCAAGTCTTTTTTTGCCAGGTAAGGACCGCCTCGTTCTGTTCAGCCGCAAGCCCGGGAATAATGGAGTTTTTTCCCTTTGTAGGACCAATAGGTAAGGATGTTCTTTTCGGGGAGTTCCCGATTTTTCCTCTTAAAAGGAACCTTTTCGGACGCCTCTTTAGACAAGCTAAAAATTTTTTTTGATTTCCCCCCCTACGTCTTTTATTCCAAGTAATTGATCCCTTTTTTTTTGGTAGAACAGCAGATATGGGTCCTTTTTTTTTTTCATGTTCAGAAATACTCCTTTCTTAGGAGAAAATTCTTCCTTATTCAGGAGTCCCCCCCCGAGGTAGGAATCTTTCCAGGAACATTTTTTCCGCAAATGATTAAGGTAGGTTTTCAAAAAATGGTTTTTGACCCTAGAGAAGATTTCCTAGGCTATATATTTTCAAACGTGATCCCTTGCTGAAAACGATAACTCCCGTGCCTTTTCCTGCGATTTCGTTCTCCTCCAGTATCGAGTCATCTTTCCACGTTGGGAAGGTCCCTTTTTCATGGGGTGAGACAGCTGTCCTTTCAGTTTCCAATCGCCGTCTCGTCACCAACTTCAGTCTGCGATTTCGTCCATGCTTTTTTTTCTCTGGCCCTGCCGAAACTAAGTAGAGTTCCCAGGCAATTTTTCACCCGTAAGTACTGAGAAAACGGCGTCGGAATTTAGGACGGTTGGTTTACTGTATTTTTTTCTTTCGGTAGTCAGCCCCCGTCCCTGCTGCTGGGGAGAAATTTAAGTCCGACGGCTCCTTTGCTGGGCCGTCCCCCCGGCAGCCTTTTTGCGCATTTAGGAGGGAGCGTCTCCGGTGCATTACCGTTCTTGGACTCTCCTTCTCCTCTCCTTCGTAAGAACGAGCTCTCGCGGAGTTCTGTTTTTCCCTTTTCCGCTAGGGGCTCTTCAGTAGGTTGGCCAAGACCTTTCCCCCCTTTGTCAGATAACTTTTTGAAGTTGTCTCCACCTTAAGCGACGAACCATGCCAGAAATCCTTTACTAAAAGAAGAACTTACTACGGAGAACTCTCTTATTTGAGGGGAGAAACACTATGAACGTGTAGTGAACTTTCTAGGACAGGTTACTTATTTTATTGTGCATCCAGTCTTCCGGTAGGCTTTTAATCGCTCTTGAGTTGAGCCGTTTTTTCTCATCTCCCCCTCTATAATAATTAGATAACAATTTCCATTATCTATCTATGGTTTATTCTCGAAGCGGAGGGCCCTTGCCGCGACACTTTATGCCCCCTTCAAAAGAATGGTCCTCCGCGATTAATTTGACTTTTTTTCCCTACCCTCTTTAAGGAACCCTCCTCCAAGTAAGACGTCTTATTCGTGGACCGCAGAGGAGGTTTTTCCCCCGCGGCGGTAGTGCAGGTTTCGTTTTGATAGAATCCTTTTCTCTTAAATGAAACCCAGGCACTCTCTCCTAGTGCTTTTTGAACTGTTTTCCCCGGCCCCTCTTCAAAAAGGCCCTTCTCGCCCACGCCGGCTCCCTTCCGTCCTTTCAGCCAGCCTCCCCCTTGTGGTGACCTCCCTTTTTCCTGGACACGCAACGACTCCTCGGCTGGTTTCTTCCCCGCTCTCCTCCCTGACGGACATTACTTCCAGGGGCGTCTTTCCAAGATTGGACCTCTTTTTTTTTTTCTACCCAAGACCCCCCCCCGCTCAGACTTCCTTTCTGTCTATGTCAAAAATCCCTCGAAATAGAACCTCCCCCTAAAGCCACTCCCTTATGCACCCCCCCTTATCAATGGGACCCTCCCCTAGACCAGTATCGTCTCCTTTTGAGGAGGAGTACGTCCCCCCTTTCATAACCTTTCGTAGTTGGTCTTCACTCTTTTAAAAAAGAATCCCCTCGCCATCGACTTTAAGGTTCTCCCCTAAAAAGGGAAACCTCCACAAGACCCACCCTGTCTTTTCCCCTTTCTTCCTCTCAGAACTCCCCATAATTCGACCAGTGTCCCTTTGATGAAACTCACACTCTTTTCATTCCCATTCCAAGGTGAACTCTCCCTCAGCTGCAGTTCCGGATTCTTTTCTACAGGGTGTGCTGACGGTCACCATGTTGAGATTTTCCCCCCAGGTGAACCCGACTTTTTTCACTCCCTTTCTTCTTCCTCCGGAATTTAGAAAGCGTTTTTGCTCTCTTAACCTGATGTTAGTGCGTATCGTCACTTTGGACAAAAGCACCCGTTTTTTCTCCGTCCAGGGGAACTTCTGAAGTACGTATACCTTCTTTCCGCCCCCTAAACAATTCTTTGAGTAAAAAAGGGCGCATCTTTCCTCCGGATTTTCGACGCGCGAGTATTTCTTTTTCGTATTTTTCAGGATCTCTTTTTCCCCTCCTCCCCTGTGTTGTTTCTCTCCTTTTTAAGATTGAAGACGACCCCTTTCAGCGTTGAGGAAATCCCTCGTCACTTCCCTCAAAGAGTCTCTCCCGGGGTTTTTCCTTCTTTACTGGACATTTTTTCTTTCCGTATACCCCCGGCACATGCCGATTGTCCCTTTCTCTCACCAAGAATTTTTTTTTTTTGTTGTACATTCGGCATTATACGCACTTCCCGGTTTAAGAAGACGCTCCTTTGATTTGGGTTGGCGAAGTTTGGGAACTAAATCCTGTCGGGTTTTCCTTGTGTTGACGAAGTTTTTTGAAGAAGTAATCCCCTGTAGTCCTTGTAACTTACTTACCCTTAATGAAAGCCTTCTTGTCCCTTCCCTGTATTGATGTCTTTTTCTTGGCTAGTTACCTCTGACTTATTCTTACATAGGGGAGCTTGGTAAAGTACATTTTTTTTCCTGTTCAAAGGTTGAACGGTTCTTTTAGAGGCCTTCTTTAGAGGGCGATTTACCCCTTGTAAGATTTAGATGAAGCCCCTCCTCGACTGTCCGATTGTGTTTTTCCTCTGAATCCTCCCCAGAGTACTGGCTTTTCCTTTAATGTTCTGGATAATATCGAGAGTCAATCTTGCGTTATTTTTCCTTTTGGTCGTTCCTTGTAGACTCCATAGGTTATCCGCGCTTTGCCTATTGTATTTTTCGACCAACCCCAACCAAATTATTCCATCCAAACCATACTTAACGTTTTTCCTTAAGGGGATTTCGTAGGGATCCGGATATCTTCTTCCTTCCTGAGTAGTTTCCCCGTAGTCAGGTCCCCCCCTTTTCCAGGCGTTGAAAGCTTTCCCCCGGAGGATAGGTTTTTTCTTTTTTTTCCCTGTGAACACCCCCCCCCCCCCCCCCACCCCCCCCCCCCCCCCCCCCCCCCCCCCCCCCCCCCCCCCCCCCCCCCCCCCCCCCCCCCCCCCCCCCCCCCCCCCCCTCCCTCAGATGAACAGTCATTCCTCCCCCCGGATCGAACTCTTTCTTCCTGGTCCTGCCCTTACAAAACGACAGGCGCCCTTCCCCCTTCCATAAGCGGTCCCCCACCCCGCCTCGAGGGCAGAATGCCTGGGGGGGTTTTTGGGGGGAAACCCCCCGTTTTTTTTTTTTCGGGCCTGTTTTTCCTTGTCTCTGTGCCGAGACTCTTCTTGAAAAGACAGGTTACCCCTCTCCTGAGGCCTTGCATTCGTTGCCGTTCTCTCTTTCTTGCAGTTTTTTTCCCCCCGCCGCCGCCCCCCTCCGAAACAGCTCTTCCTAGGTACCCGAGTGTGAGTCATTCCTGAGGGTTCTGTCCTTTTTCCCACCCTTTTCCAGGCGCGCCCTTCCCCTGATCCACCATGCAAAAGCCGTTCGTATAGATTCCCTCACTCATCTTTTTTGTCTACCGCACTTCCGTACCTCCTGAGGTAAGGCGCTCTCTTTGTATGTTTGCCGGCGATTGTTTTCCTCTGTAAGGGTGCCCTTTTTCTTACTTTCAACAACGTGTCCGGTCGGGCCCCCCTTTGCCGGCGGAATCCCTCGTTCCAGGCTCCGCCTCCTAGCGATTTTCTGAATCAGACTCCTCCTTGTGTGGCCCTTCAAAAGGTGGCTCATTCTCTTAGTTTTCGGATTCTCCCCCTCACTCTTTCTTTCTCACCATGACGGGTTTTGAGGAGATTCCCTTTTCCCTCGTAGCCCTTCAAATTCTTCACGCACTCCTCCTTTACACGATACCGGCGTTTTTTTGTAAAGTCCCCAAACGGTCCCCTTCGGGAGCCTTCCCCCAGTGTCACGTCTTCCACCTTCATGGGAAATTTCTGTTGCGTGACATTGAATCCGTCTCTCCTGGCTTTTCGAAGAATACTCTTTTTGGTTCATGTTCTTCGCTGTTTCCCCTTTCCTACTTACGAACCTTCGACTCCTCTCCTTAAGTCCCTTTCCCACCTGATGCGACGAGATTTTTCGGCTGCTTAAATCTGCTTCAAGGGCTTTCCCTTCGGGGAGCTTTTCCCAGGCAAGGAGCCTTTTTCGCAAAACAGCGCAAGATATCCATCGGGCCTCGGGCTTCCCCCCCCCCCCCACCCTGTGCGTCGTGTTCCTCCCCCCGTCATCTTTGGCCAACCTGGCGTCCTTTCCGACCCCCCGAAGAGGTGGAAGGAACTGCATCTCAGAAATGCGCCGCAGACCTTTCCGTAGGGATCAAGGAGGACCCTAGTGCCATCCTTTAGCTTAATATTTACCCCCCCGAATATAAACCTTTGCCCCGTATCAACTCTTTTTTCTACTGGCCCCCCCCTTTGGTAGAATTGTTTCCCCCCGCAAAAGGGCTTTCTCCAACCGGCCCCCCCTCCCCCTCATTAAATATGGTTACTTCGACTCAAGGATGCCCTTCTGATCGCAGGTTCTTAAAGATTCCCCCTCCTCAGCCTTCAAACTTCCTTTTAACCTCCATCGTTAGACTTTTGATCAGAGACTTTCACAGGCCGCCTCCCTGTGGACCCCCTCTTATAGTAATGGTCCCCGCCAATTGGAAGGTAGACTCACCCAGATAGATACCCCCTTTTTGATTTCTCCAAGATGAAACCTCTAGTCAATGGGCTTCCTTCAGACCTTCTAAAGCCCTGGATGCCTTTCCGATTTACGGATGCGATCCCCCTCTGAGGAAGACCTTTTTTTTTTACTCTCCCGAAGGAACGCTCAGGACTTAGTTGCGGCCCTTGGAAGCTCCCGGTCCTCCCTTCTCCGATGGTCCGGCAGACATTGACTACGGCTTCAGGGGCCCCTTTAGAACCCCCCAAACCCCCAAACCCCCCCCCCAGAAAAAAAACCACCAAAACAAAACCACCCCCCCCCAAACCACACAAACCCCCACCCCAGGAAACCCCCCCAACCCCCCAAACCTTTTTCCGCGTTTAAAATGCAGCGCCCTTTTTCGTGTTTCCGGCACCACTCCCTCCTCCCCCGCTTAAATTAATGACGCAACGAATTTTCTCCCCCCCTTACTCCTTCCCCTTCTCTAGGGGGAAATCTCTGGTAATTAAGCCTAAACGTTTCAGGATGAGTTGCCCCTCTTCTAAGATTATTCATCGAAAAAGTGGCCCCTCTTCTGTCTGTAGGCTATTTTTCCCCCCTTCGGAATGTTTCCCCCCAAGACGTAATCTTCAAGAGGAATCCTCCCCTTCTTTTGTAATTAAATTCTCTCTCTAACCCTTTGTTGTTGTCTTCCTCTCTTTTTAAGGGGCCCCAGAATAATGAAAGATCTCCAGAAGGAAGTTTCTTTGGCAAAGTTCCTTTGGGGACCCCCCCACGACCGCCTGAGCGGCTTGACCCTTCTCTTCGCACTTCCTCCTTTCGTATTTTCAGCGTCTTCCCCCCCGCCCCACTACCGGGTATTTTGATCATCCAATTGGCCCCTTCGTCCGGGCAGAAGGGTCCTCCCTCAATTATTGCGCATTAGTCCTTGCGAAGTTTGATTTTTAAGAGATTCTTAAAAACTTTCCCCCCGGTGGCATCCCTTTAAATTGTTCCCCCCGTACCTTTATCATTTCTTCCTTTCGTTACTCTCTGAGAAGTCCTCCCTAACCGGCTCTTCTTCGTTTGCAGTTTTTCTTCCCAGGGGACGGACAACCCCTTCCTTTCTCCGGAATTTTCTCTAGCGGCGGTCTCATTGAAAACCCCTTTAGGATTCCAGCGCGGTCCGTCTCTCAGGAAGGTCAGCTATGAGAAGAACACCTTATCACTGTTTCTTCAGGCACAGACCTCTTCCCCTCCTGTCAGATTGTCTCTAGTGTAAAGAGCACCACCTATTACCTCAACAAGGTTCTTCTTACAGGTTGGTAAGATCTTCCTTCCCCTCGTTAGAAAGGACGGAATTCTTTCTCAAAACGTGCCTTCCCCTGTGAAATGTATTCCCCTTCCCTCCCCCCAGGAGGCTTCTTCCCCAAGGAAGTTTTCCCTCTTAGGATTCCCCTGAGTTATTTTCCTTCGATAATGAAACCGTCATCTTTCTCAAGTTGTTTTTCCATAGTTAAGGATGTCCTTCGGTTAGTGCAGTCGTTTGCATAAAGGCCCTCCTTTCTCCCCGAGGCCCTCCCCAAAAGGGGGAAATATGGGTTAGTAACATAGGTTTGTCGTCCCCCCTCCTATTAGGTTTTTAGATTTGCTAGAGACCTCCTCTGGAACTGAAGAATGGAGATCTCCAAACAGTACATCAGGTTTTTCTGAGGCCCTTTAGGACTTTTTACCCTTCGGAACAAGTTTCTCTTTTCGAAGGCCTTTTCCCAAGTTTTGCCTCAACTCGGAAATTTTTTAATTCCCGCACACTAAAAACTGGTTGCCTCCCCCGGAGGATCTTCCCTTAGATCTGGCCTCTTTCCCCCCTGCTTTCACCTGCACTCACCGTTGCTGCTTGCAGCGTTTTCGGCAATACCTCTCTCGGCAGCCCTCCGTTCAAATTTTTCCCCGTAGGAGTTCTCTTTCGAAGTTACCTACAAGCTGACCCGTTCTTCAGTGGAAAATTTTTTCGAGTCAGCACACCCCCTTTCTTTCTTCTTTCGACAAGATTTCTTTTTGGAGGATTAAATGGCACGTCTCCCCCTTACCCAAGAAGTCGAGTTCCTTCACTTTGAAACCTCCTGGGTGTTCTCCCTTTAGACACAGAATATTCTGAGGTTGTTTCCCCCTTGGTCCCGAAAGTTTTTCTTCATCGGTACCCTTTCCTTGAAGATCTTTTTCGAAGGACTTCTCACAGCCGCACCCCCCCCCCCCCCGGCATCAGTCAGGCGCATTTCGGTTCTGGAGGTAGTCCCTCTTCCGAAGATTTTTTGAGAACCGGTTTTCTTTTTTTTTTTAACTGACAGTCCACACCCTTCTCAGGTCTCTTCGCAAGAGAGCTTTCTCAGTAGCTTTTCCTTCTAGGGGAGCCTCTTCCCGCGTAGTTGGCCTTTTTCCCCCGTTGTGGAAATTTTTTTGGTACACCCGTACTTCCCCCCCCCCTCTCCAGCTCCGACAAGCTCTCAGCCCCATAGTAAAGTCACCCTTCGCAATTCTTCCGTCGAGGGAGACCCCCTCCTTCATGCCTTGATTAGTACGGCTCTCGTCTCCGATTGGGACTGGTGGATAAAGACCTCCTTTTTCCCGTTCTAGGAGTATTTCCCCCTCTAATTCCTTCGCCGCCCCTGCCATATTGCCCCCCCAGACGCGGACTTCCCCCCCCCCGATACAACTTCCATTTAGAGCCATCTCTTCCGAAGGAGGGAACTTGTTGGGTTTTACTGAAGGTCCTTTTGCATACAAATCTTCCCGGAATAAGAAGATCCCTCTTTTCTTTTTTTTTCCCTACCGGTAAGATTTTTCTCCTGAAATGAAAGTACCGACTCCCTTTCAGAATGATACCCTTGCACGAAGAGCGGTCCTTTCCCCCCCTTCGAGGTAGTGCTTTTTTTTTTTTTTTTGAGCTTTCCTATAAGCAGAGACCCTTTACCCAAGAAAAGAGTTAGGATCATTCTTTCCCCCTTGCCCCCATTTCTAGGAATATGATCGTTGTTCCCCCTGCAATTAAAATCTCTCCCAGAAGTCTTAAGTAGATGTCATCCCATCCTGCACCCCCAAGTCCGAACTACGTGGCATTTTCTCCCCCTCCCTGACGCAGTCCCCTTTTTCTCAAGATTCCCCGTCCAAGGAAATGCCCTTCATGGGGAGTCTCCCCATTGGTACCCCCCTTTTTTCAAACGAAACTAACTTAAAGTAAGCTACTTTTCCCGGGCCTCTTTCCTAAAATGTCCCCCCCCGACCAAGACAAAGAACGCCCCAGATTTCTGGCATATCCGTCTCCTTGGCCTTCAAATAGAACCTCCTTCTTCGGTGGAGGAGGACGACGCCCCCAAATTCCGCCAAGTCTTCTTTTGGAGGTTCCCAAAAATGAATTCTGTCTTTCCCCTCGAACTTTCCGGTTAGGTGAGCCCCTTTCCCATTTCCGGGGAACCTTCCCTCCCCCCCAAAAATCCCCTTCGTATATATCTCCCTCTTTTCCGCACCCCTTCCGTGGAAGTGAAAAACTTTCTTTTCACTTCCCGCAGGACATACCTTTCTATCAAGAAGGCTTCCCTTTTTTTCCGGTAAAGAGGCATTTTTTTCTTACGCTTCCCCCCTTTTGATAAACTAGTTCCACCCCCCCGGTGAACCGCCCCCTTCCTCTTTCGAAATTCTTCTTAGCACAACTTCTCTACAGGATTTTTATGAAACATTTCTTCCTCGTTCTCGAATGACGCGGTTTCCCCCCCTCCCCAGGCTTGGAAAGAGGAAAGGACCCCTTCCTCCCGTACGTACCTTCCTTTGACAAAAATTCCCCCCCCATCCCGACCTCTTGTCACCCCTGGTCCTCTTCCTGACTTCTTGCGCGGTCTTTGATTGCCGACCGACGACCTTTTTGGTCGTTT
>Ga0179593_1434274_pt1 | contig 23707 bp, 34 predicted proteins | sample CZODoug2_1_08_16_FD_185931 | JGI IMG/M metagenome (GOLD analysis project Ga0179593, IMG submission 185931) | Vadose zone soil fungal communities from Angelo Coast Range Reserve, California, USA - CZODoug2_1_08_16fungal (PacBio error correction) | ecosystem: Environmental > Terrestrial > Soil >... | reverse complement strand
ACGTAGTCCCCACCCCCTCTCGCTTCACTTTTTCCTTTCGGTTGCATTCCATTTTCCTCTTTTTCAGAAGTTTTTGAGGACCCCTCCCCAGCTTTCTTTTTCGTTTTTTCTTCCCCCCCAGTTTTCCAGTATATCGCGGACATCTCTTGCCTCTTCGTTCTGGTTTCTCCTTTTTTTCTTGATTCTTCCCCTCGTCCCCGACACAAGTATTGAGATAGGAAATTTTCTTCGATCCGCACTTGATGTGCAATCTGTTTATTCGTCTTCTTTCACCTCGCGATGTTTTCCCTTTCCTTATGTGAGTCTTTTTCCCTCTCGGACCCCCCCCGTTTTTCCCCTCTGCATGATCGTAAAAAGACCTTGGACGATTACCGTTATTATAGCAGAATCCGTTTTCCCCGTTCACCAAACTTTCTTTATCGTAGCCTCCCTTTTTCTTTGGCTTTGAGTTTTCTCCTCGGGACTTTTTTCTCGTTCAGGTTGCCTTTCTTTTCCCTTCCTTTCTGCGCTGACCTCGCCTTTTTCCAAACCTTCCCACCTCCTTCCATCTGCGATTTTCTGTAGTGCCCCCTTTCCCTCGATTAACCAGTTTTTCTCTTCCACCACTTGACGTAACCCAGCCATTTCTTTTGCGTTCCCCACTGTTGCCTTTGCACCCCTTGTCGAGCACCCCCCGTTGGCCCCATGAGTTCGATTACGAAAATTATTCCTCTTTTTTTGCGGCGCTCATGAGGTTTCCCCCTTTCCTCTAACAGTGAAGACCAATTCTCCGTGGCCGTTGGTTCCCCTCCTTACCCCGTTAACCGTTGTTCAGGACAATCACTTCAAACCTTCTTTGCCTTTTTCTTTCCTCTTTGGTTTATTTTTTTCTTTCGGACCCCACCACCCTCATCGCGTTTTTCGCGCATCCACCTTTCTTCGTCAACGAACTTGGCACCGCGGTTTCCCTCCTGTTCAATGGTCCTCCCTTTTTTTTCACGCACACCTTTGAAACGTACGTTTCTTCCCTACCCCCCTTGTCCGTACCCGACCGTCCTTCTTGAGAAATCTACCCGGCCTTATAAAATTTCTTCTTTCGCTGAGGAGGCTACTTTTTTTGTTCCCCTTTCCTTTCTCTATTTCTTGAGGCTTTGTTTTCATTAGTCCACCCGCGTTTTTTTTTCTATTCCTCTTCAAGCTGTCTCGGTTCTCCCCCATTTTTTCTCAGGTTAGTGTCAGTTGTTCGTTTCCGACTGGCGAGTCCGCCTCCATATGCTTTCTTATACGACATATTCTTGATTAATCGAGTTTTCTTCCCCTCCCCAGGCCAGGTTTTAGTCCGTCTTGCTCTCTTTGCTGACCACTTTAGGGCTTTCGTGCTATATCGGTACGGACTTGCTTCACCAGATTTTTTTTTTTAGTAATTGACATCCCGATCCTGTGAAGGTCGTCAACTTTTCTTTTCTCCCCACGCTTTCATGGGCGTTCCAGGCCTTTAGTCTGAATCACACGTTTGAGCGATGTATATATCGCTATTTTAATCTTCGTTCTTCGTTGTCGATAGATATTCCCACTTTCTGTTTTTCCTAGTCTCTTATGCACCATTCTCGCCCCCTCTTAAGTGGAAAGTCGACTACAGTCCTTATCCTGACGTTCTTTTTTTACCCCTTTCTGATGTTCATCTGTTCCACTCTTGCCGGGACACAACTTTGTTAACTTCCGGCCTCAACAACTCACTTTCTTTGAGAATAAGATGACTTACAGGTTTAATTTGTCTTTGCTTACCTATACGATCCTCCCAGAATATTTCCGCTTACCCCTGACAAAAGCCAGCTTGCCTTTTCTATTTTATTTTTCTTCCCTCAATGGTCGCTTTTTCTTTCTGTATATGTCCTTCTCATCCGCGTCCCCCTTTTTTGCAGGGACGAGCCTCCGTCTCCCTTACCGTGAAAAGGCTATTCCGAGATTATTTGCTTTACCGAAAGTCAGAGTGTTTTTCCCTTTTCAATCTCCCTACCTCTTTCTTAAGTATATTGTAGTTTTTAGAAGGACTATCGGTCCTTCTTAAAGCTGCAAAGGTCACAGAGAACCGCGTTTTTCCCCCTTTTTTTTGATGGTCTCTTTTAAATGAGGAATTGACCTGTCTAACTTCTTCCCCTTATCGTCCCTACATGCCATCACCAGCGTTTCCTCACCCAACACAAGTCTTCTACTGCTTTCTTTCTCTCCTATTTGATCTTTGACCCATTTCAGCCCGAGTTTCCTCTGCTACTTTTGGAAGTTTCCATCTCTCCCCTTAGACCCTTACCCTCCCTTCCTGTTTTTGTTCACTCTTTAGTCGGCACATCTCCCAAAAATCTACGTCCTTTTTTGCTTGTGACACCAAACCTCCTATTTGACGACGCCATTCTTCTTTCCCCCCGCCGAAGAGTTATGTTGGAGACCTGTTGTGACGGCCAATGTTTCTCTTTCCCGTGATCACGCATGCGTGCAAAGAACTTTTCCCCATCTCCTCTTATTTTTCAGTTTAAGAGATTTAACTGCCTTTCTTTCCCCTCGCTAGGACTCTCCCATGTATAGACAGTTTTTCCCTAATAATCCATATCCTTCCGAAAACCCTTCCCCCTCAGTTTGGCGGGACTGATCTCATAACAATTTCTTTTTCTCTGCTAGGCTGTAGCTTTTCGGCTTTTCTTGCTATCTCGATTCCACGTTCCCTATTACTCTTGCATACGATTCCGGCATGTTTACTCTTATTTGTTTTTCGGTTCCCCAATTTAACAATAGCCCCTTAGTCTTTCATTCCTTTTTCCTTTCCGATTCCCCCCAGATATCCTCCCTTTTCTTTTCCCTGTTCCTTCTTAAGCCGCAGATCAGAAGTTCCCCTCGCAGTTGTCTTTTCTCGTTCCCATTCAACCATTTCCCACTGTTTACCCCGAACCCCTTTTTTATGGTGGTCGTTCCTTTCACCGCGTAACTACTACTCGCAGGGCGAAGCGTTCTTTTCTCCCCCTCACTCCTCATATTTTCATTCTGACCTTCTCGCCATAGTAAATTTCATTCCGGTTAGCAAGGTTCCCGCGCTACTGCCAGTTGGTTGTGCTCCCCTCTTCCAGCTCTCTTCCCTAAAATCAGATCAAAAGGCGCCTTTCTCCCCTCTCACCTAAAGTCTCGGTCCCCCCCCTTTCTTCAATTGTGTACTCCAGTATGGCTTTTTTGCCTTTTTAATTGAGCACCTGGAGTTGCGCTTTTCTGCGATTTCCCTGATAGTGCCCCCCTCTGAGAGAGGTTTGCAATAGTGATCCCCCTGGATTTGGGAGTCGATTGGAATGATCCCCTTCCTCTCCAAGTGATTTTTTTTGTTTTCCCTCTCTTTTCCTTGTACGATGGACCATAGTGTTACCCTCGATTGAGCAGTTCATACCTGCCGCCTCTGCTTGATTTTTCCCCCTTCGTACAACAATAAACCCTATGAGTGTTACTTTTTCTTCAAATCCCCAAGGCTCAGCCGTTGTGACCACCCCCCCCCTCTCACCGGCAGATTCTATCCTCTTCTTTTTGTGATAGAGATCGCTCATATTCTGTTTGTTTTCCCATTACGAGTCTGTAGCCGGGAGTTTGTGTCCGTTTCCCTCAACGCAGAAGTGTAGGTGAGTTTTAAGTTTCTTTTTCCCTCTCCTTTTCCTCGGGCAGGTATTTAGTCACTAATTTTTCTTGACCACCAAGTTTTCCCTTCCTTTTGTTAAATTTTTAGCTATCAAGTTTGAATAGCGTCTTCCTCCTTCCCCGCGCGCCCCCCTCCCTTACCCCGATTTTCCCTCATCATATCGAGTTTACATTAGCCTTCCTGTCCGAGTGCGTTTTGCAGCGTCCTTTTTGCCAGAAAAGTCGTGGGCCACACCCTGCCTTCCCTTTTTTGGCCCTATCTCTTGTTCTTCATTTTCTAGTTTCCTCCTTGTACGATGCTTTTTCCTGCCCCCGACTTGTCCAAACCCATGGCTGAGCGCTTTGCATGGTACCTTTTCCTATTGACCAGGTTTCGGTGAATATTCTTGTTCCTTCCCGACCGCTTTTTAGAGTTGAGTGCTGTTATACCCAAGGACGAAGAGTATCCCCTTGTTTTTTCTCCCGAAACCGAACCATCTTCTCCGCTTCCAACATGTGTGTTTACTCTTTTCTTTCCCCCTCTCACCCCACCAAAAAACCACTTGACCAGAAGTGCCGCTTTCCGTTCTCTAATTCTGATTCTGGTTTTCAGTCTTATCCCCCAGGTAAAGTTATTTTTGTTCACTTCTTTTGTTGGACGAAATCATGATTTTCTTTTGAGGACTGGAAGAATCGCATGCCCGAATCCCCCCATGTAGGATATTCATGTCAATTTATCTGCTCTCCATGTGGTTCCGATCTTCATCCTTATTCTCTTCCAAACCTACACTTAACTCCCCACTTTTATTTTTTTCATTAAGGACCAGACCAACACCCTTCTTCCCTTCTGGCTCTTTAGTTAGTCAGATATCGTTTCAGCCCGTATTAGCTCTACTCTTCTTTCCCCTACAAATCAATAATGAGATTTCTTCTTTCCGCAGTTCGTATCAGGTCCGATCCCCCTTTCCGATTAGTTTAACACCAGGACAATCTCTTGGCCGGAACTCCTGTGTTTCAGCTCCCAATTCTTTTTCTTGGCACTTTCGAGTAGATATCCACTGTTGTAAGATTTGTTCCCCTGCTTGACGATCGAACCCCCTTTAAGATTGCCCTTCCCACCAGTCCCTTAAGTCGTTTTTGTAAGTCTTTTCCTCAGTCCCGTCACACTAGGACTTTAAATTTTTCTCTTTCCCTGACGAGAAAACCCGGTTTTTCCCCTCCCATCTTTAGTTAAGAAAGTGTTGCGTTCCCCCTCGCTGAACCTCGGTTTGAGAATTTCCCAGGCGGCAAAGCAGTACAATAACTTTTTGCCAGAAGGATTTTTCTAGAGTTCCTTAACTATTCCCGGACCAATCCCCGGTTAACGCTAGTCTGAGCGGAGTGTGTGTGCCAATGGGGTGGTCAGGGATATCCCAAGTGAGCGAATTGAACGCAACCCCCTACAACACGACAAAAAAAAAAAACACCCCCCCACCACGCCCCTCCCCCTATAACTTTTCCCCACTCTTTCCGGCCTTTCGTCTCCTCAGGCGGCGCCAACTGTTGCTTGAATACCTCTTACTTGTGAGTTTCTTTCCTGTGTGAAGCATACAGGGTCTCGTGGAGTTTCTTACCAGTTCCCTCTCCAGTTTCTTTTTATTTCTCCCTCTTGCGAAACGTAGGTAATACGTCTTCCCGATTTTCCTTCTTTTGCTTATCCGAGCTTTTCCTGAGCCGTTTGACTCTTTACTGTCGTGTTGTACGAAAGGCTCTTTTTCTTCCTTTTTCTCACTTTGAGTCCGTCGTGATCCCCCATTCCATAGTTATGCCAGACATCCTTCCTACTTCCCCTTAACACGCGAGAGTTAGATCCCTCAGGTTCTTCCCCTCTCATCACGATTTTCCCTATTTTCCACTACTCCTCGTGTTTCGATAGATTCCAACTCTATCTTTTCCCTAACTTTTTTTCATTCTTCCTCCCCTTTTAAGTTGGAACGGGAATACGCCGAGGTATGGTTTTTCATGCTGTATTTTTTTTGTGTGACGCGCGTTCCCGCCTGGTTCCTCCTTCCCCTTTCCACTTGCTCTTGCCCCTTTTTAACCATTCCAATGCTTCTGGAACCAGCTTTCTGGGTGTGTAATATTCGGAAGTTTTTCTTCTCTTCTGCGAAGAGAAAGTTTACTATCTTCCTTTGACACTTGTTTACGTGGCTCATACTTTCCACTTTTTGACAGCCTCATGTGTACTGAGAAAGAGATGGACCCTTTTTATATGAGAACCTAATTTCCCCTAACGCATCCTTTTTCATATTCCCGATTGGCGCCAGGTGTTAACTCGGCTTTACGCCAGAGATGAAAGATGTGGTTCTCTTTAGTTCCTCTGCTTCTTTCCCTCATGCATTTGAGGTCGAGGACGTCCAATTTTTCTCTCTAAAAGCCTTTACTGGGTGATTTGAAGGCCTCACTTTTATTGACCTGCTTTTTCCCGTGCTTTTTCCACGTTCTCCCTTAATACACCACCTATTCAGAGGGTTCTTGAAGATCACCCTTTTCTCCCTATCTTTCTCCTTCATTCATGCTTAGTTTTTCTCTCCCCCCGTCAGTAAGGAAGAGCGTTTTTGCTCCCCCTTTTTTCCCCGAATTCTTTTTTTGACTAATCTTTATCCCGGTAAAGTCACGTTTGTCCACGATAGTCATGGATGCCTTGACGGCGACCTGCCCCCCATTCGACTAACGCGGGTAGTCCTTGCCCTGTTTCGAACGCCCTGTTTCTTTTTCCTGCACAGATCCCGTCTTCTTTCAAGAGATTTTATGTAGCTTTTTTTCCCTTTTTTGCTACTTAACGGATCTACCTTTTGTGTACGTCATCTCTCTTTCTGTGTATGTGACAGAAGGCCTTGTCTTATACTCTCCGTTGACTCTCCCCCCTCTTCCAGGAACTTTGATACCCGACAGTCCTCAACAACATTTTCTCTTTTTCATGCTCGATCAAATCTAGGCTTTATGTTTTGGGTAGTCCCTTCTTGCTACTCTCCACCTGAAGTGTTTAAGGGTTTTTCCCGCTTCCATGTGTTTTTTTGTCAGAATTTGTCTACTCATCTCCATTCAAGGTAACCGATGGATTTGACTGGATTCCTCGTTAAGAGTAAACCGAAGCCTAGTTCCCTCTCCCTTGCCTCTATCAGAATTAGTCTATTCCTCTCGACTTTTTTAGCGTCTCAAGTCGCCTAATAACCCACCCCCTTTCTTATCTAAACCATGCCGCGGGTCCGGCGTTCCCCCCCCTGCCCCTATCTAGGCTGGGTTCTAGGCCTACACGCCTCGACCCTTTTCCTGACATTTTCTCTCTACCGTCAAGTCCTTAGCAACACCCGCGCAGAGGAACCCTTTTCCCACCCCCTCTCTATGTCCCCCGTGTCTGACTACCTTTTCATCTTCCCCTTTCCCAGCCGATCCCTTTCTAACTTTTCTTGAAATCGAAATACGTACAATTTCCCTGATGACCACCCTTTTTCCAATTTATTTAACCACGCTTTTCTTCTATCTGCTGCAGAGTCATTATTCCTCACATAAGGTCCTCCTCTAGTTTTCTTGGCCAATAATGTTTAGTTATTGGCACGTTCTTTTTTCCATTCTCCTACCTTACGAGCCTTTGATAACTCTTTAAGCCCCCCCTTTCCGTGGGGAACTTTTTTTTTCCCTAAGATGATGTTCTTTGCGTTCCCTAAGTGCCTCTCAATGTTTTTTACTCCCTCCCCCAATGTAATTTTCGACACGGAATACCTTCTTCTTTCCTTACTGGAAACTGTCCCCACTCTCCCCGTCTCTTCTATATGTTTCCTCTTTTGGTGTCTATATCCTTATTATTTTCGCGACTTGTACCTTTGTATTCCCCTGTTTTGTGGTCCGTGCGAAACGCCTTGTAGCCCCCCCTGAGTGTCGGTTCGTCCTGTCCCTTACAACACTACTTCCCCTTCTTTCTTTTGACCCTTCTCATTCTTCTTGTACGAATACTTTTTCTCTTGTACTCCTTCCACTTTGACTCGGACTTTTTCTTTCCTTATGGAAATCTTGAAATTCCCTTTCTCACACGGATTTCCCCCCTGAGTTTTCTGCCCAGTCTTAGCACCCTAGTGCTTCCAGCTTTCTCTTTCCTTCCATCCCCGTTGAATAGTCATTCCTTTCTTCCCATTTTGGGCAGCTCTTGTCTTTCTATCATTCCATTCTGGATGCACTTTTCTAGGGATTTTTTTTCTCCCAATGACTGGCGCCTGATTTTCTCCTTTCGGTTCGAAACAGGTGTTCGATGTCGTGCTTTTGCCCTTCCCTCCTTCCTCCCCCTCTTCTCGTTTCGTTAGAGTTCCTCTCCCCTCTTCTCTTATCGTCGGTGTAATACCTTCAAGGGCATATTTACAAGTTGAATGTGTTCCACCTGTGTGATCGCTTTCCTCCCCTCCCTCCACTGCTCTAGCGGCCCCCCTGAGTTCTTTTCCATTTTTACTCGGCACGCGGACCAGTGGTCTGTTTTGTCTTCACCTCGCCTTTCATTAGACAGGTTTTCTTTCGCTTTTTTTGAGCATCTGACACCCAAATGTCTTTTCTTTCCTCTTCTTTTCCCCCAGTCATGGATTATGACCGTGGTTTATGTGAGCTCTCCTATCCTTCTCAACAAACCCCCACCTACGATCCCCCCGATCGATCTGGCCCGTCCCTTGTCCTTTTTTTCTATTTGTTTTTAAGGTTGATCCTTATTTTACCCTTCCTTATCTCTTCCCATATCTTTCATCTTTACTTTCCACTCCCCCTTCATCGCCTTCAAAGTGACCTTCGGTAGGCTGATACCGGTGATATCCTCCGTCCCAGAGAAGTTCCTTCGCTAACCCGATATTTCTTTCGCTTCCTTCCTCTTCTACTGCTCGTTTGATTTTGGTTTCTTCTGCATCCCACACGGTTGGTGACCCCCTATTTCTCTCATACCTTGTTCTTTTTTTTTTTTTTCCCTTCCGACAATTTGCCCTCTTTCCCCCCCTTTCGGACAAATGCCCTTCCTCAAGGACACTCGCTTCCTCCTTTTTTTTTCCTTTGACCTACCAGTACGGTGTTAATTTAAGAGTCACAGCTATATCCTCATATATTAAAGTACCTTGTTGGGCGGTGGTCCCTCCTCTATGAGTAGCCTTTTCTGGCTTCCCCTTCCCAACTTTGAAATCCTTTTATAGAAACATCTTTTTTTTAATGTCCATGGAACTTGCTAACCAAGTCGTGACGACTCACCTTTTTTCTTCCTCTCTCCCTTGCAATGTGCGCTCTCTTTTCCTTTTCTCTTGCCATAGTCCCTTACGAGAAGACCCATCCAAGAATATGTGTCATTCCCCAAGAGTCAGACCTCTTGCTTCTTTCAGGTCCAGTCCTCTTATCCCCCTTTCTGAAAATTATCTCGTCACAATTTACGACGGCACAGTCTCTCATCCTTGTGTTACTACCGCCAATCCTAGGTTACATGTCTCACTGTTCAGGTCGTGTTGTTACGATTCTTCCCCCCTAGTTCAGTAATTTGGTCTTGTCCCCCTACTCCCCGTATTACTTCCATCTACGAATTTCCTCACCTGATTTTTCTTTTTGTCCTTTCGTTTTTGTCGTCAAGCGTTGCAAGACCTCCCCTTCCTGCCCTTTTGGCTTTTTTTCACATGCCCTCCTCCTGAAGTCACACGGATCTCAAGTTTATTATTCGGCCCTCCACTTTTATCTTTCAGAAAACGTCAGTGATGACGATTCCCTCCCGGAGTCCAGATCTTTCCTCCTTGTTGTTTAGGCTCTAGGCCACTATTCTTTAGCTATCATGACTTGGCACATTATTTTCGAAATCTTCCGGGAGTTCCTTCCTCTCTTATAGAAGCCGACGTTTTCTTTTTTCTTCATTCTATTTAAGACTTTTCCACGACGCCAAATGGGATTGCACGACTTTCATGGATACAAAGTCCCTTTCTATTGGATGTCCTAATTCCCCTCTTCCCTCTTTCTCTCCTCAGCACAAATCTTATTGGGACGCTAAAGTCTTACCTCCGTGTTTGAGTGCTAACGATTCAACCTCCATTCGATTTGTATGAGCCCCCGAGAGCCATTGATTCTGAGCTGAGGCCGTTTTCCCCCCCTGTCCTTCCTTCCCCGTTCCTTGATTCTCTTTTTGAGACAGTTTACCCCCTGTCGCGAGCAAGAGCAAATTGTTTTTTCCTTTCTCATTAGTCTTGTTTTAGCACTTAGTTAGCGCGTACAACCCTTCCAAGGCTTCTCTGTTTCCTTGTCACCTTTTATTGGTACCGTCAATGCGTGCCATTGCAGTTCTTTTCCCCTTCCTTTCCCCAATTTATTTCGCTTCCCGCGTGAAATGTACCAACCGATTGGTTTGCCCGGCAACCCCCAATTTCATTTACCTCTTCCTCTTTACCCAAGCCACATCCTTCTAATTTTGCGATTGGACCGCGTCACGTTGATAATCAGTTTGTGGACGGCAAATTACACCTTCCCTTTCTACTTCCATGGTGTCCTTTTTTTCCATCCCTTCCCTTGTTTATTTATACCAGACTCTCTTAGATTCCGTGTTCCGCCAAACCTCGGTGATTCTCAGAACTTTTCTCCGAAACAGTTTTCTTTCTCCCTACACCCAAAAGTTAGGACGAAGCGTTCTCTCGCCCGGCCCGAGGGCAGAGCCTTTTTAACTATCCTCCCTTCCCTCTTCCCCCCCATAGCTCAGAGGATTCTTTCTGCAAAGCGGTCGATTGAATCTACGGTTTCCAGGAAAAGATCAGTTGAATTGACTCTCCCGCCTTCTTCAAGACACAGGTACTCCTTTGATGGGCCTGAGATCCCCCGAATTTGCGAGGCCGCGGGGATTCCCTATTTTTCTGAATTCTAGATATGTACCCGCTTTACATCCCCCCCATTGGCTTTTTTTCATCTCTTCCTTTCTTTTTGGGCGATTCATTACAGCCCCCCCCCAAGCAAGAATTTCGACAGTTTCGCTGTTCCTCTACATCCGCCTGATATTTAAGGTCCGATTTCTCCTCATGTCGTGATGATTATTCCTCGCGAGCTTCCCTTGTGGAGTGGTTGAAGCTCATCTTGTTTTTTCCCAATTCACTTTTCCCTACCCATGTTTCGTTTTTTTTTCGTTGACCCTTCCGCGCACATCGCAAAGCACTCCTTTGGTTCTTGGCCTATCCAGACACCCCTTGTTCTCCCCTTTTCGCCCGCTCCGCACCATTTTTTTTAACCACCTGTTCCTGCTGTTTGAACTTGTCACAAGCTTTCCGTAATTTCTGATAATCTTGGCCTCCGATCCCCGCAAAAAAGCGAAAATTTGCCTATCGATTTTTGAGAAGGCAGAATAAGACTAGCCCGGTTTCCCCTCTTAAGCCGCCCAACCGAGATGGAGCCTCTGCTTCCTTTCCTAAGACTTTTTTCCCCCCAGTCCGCCCTATCAGTTACGTTTTACTTAGGAGAGCGTTCTTCTAGTTGCCCATCGATGGTCTTCCTCTCTCTTTAGATTACTCCCCTATTCCCCTTTATCTGCTAATAATCTTTGTGTGAACAGTGTCTTTTTTCTCCCCATCCCGAGATTCGCCTGCCAACTTCTTTATTTCCCTGGCATGCACAGAGTTTCCTGCCTCCCCCACCGTCATCAAGGTCTTTGTCTGACCCTTGTCATACCCCAAATACTTCCCGACTCTTACAACCGTCTAAAATTCTTCCCTTTCGATCTATCTCTTCCCCACTTTTTTTTTCTCTCTCCTTATGAGAATGTTGCTGCCTTTAGTCCTGATTGCCTCTTGTATTTTATTCCGTTTTCCCCTTTCATCCTGCTTCTCCGTGATGCATTATGGCCTTTCCTTCTTGAAATCCTTACTCGACCCTTTGTTCCCTCTTTCTCTTTTGGTATCACCCCCTTTATTATCGTGCATTGATTAGCTCGATCACTTCCCTTTTTCGATTTTGACATCGGACCAACCTCCGGCCCACAAGACCCCTTGAACCCCCCCTTTCACTGTCGCATAGAGTAGTCTTTTTCCTGTCTGCTCCCCTTCTTCGTCTCACGAGCTCTCACATCAGATTTTTCAAGGGCCCCTCCTCCCTTTTTTTTTCAGCTTTGGTATTTCCCCTCGCTTACTTTCTCGTCGTTTTTTCTGGATTTCTTCGCGGCATGTCTGTTCCCACATGTTTCCGCGCTTGCGACCTCCCCTTGTTCCTCTTTTTTTCTCTTTGGCGACGTTTGATTACCTGATTGAACCCTCTCCGCTGATTCCCTTTCCTCATTCTTCTCTCTTTCAGGTTAATCTTCGCCGACCCCCCAAGTCCCTTTTTTTTTCTAAAAACAGGTTTTCCTTTTATGCTTTCATTTTCTTTCCCCCCCCCCCCCCCTCCCTCAGACCAAAGACTGTCCTGGTGCCCTTCTCCCTCTTAGCAGAGGAACTTTTTTTTTCGGCTGCTCTGCACCTCTTGTACATTTTTTTTCTATCCATTGTCCTTGGGGATTTGCCCTACCTCCTACCCCACAGCTCTAGAGAATGATAGGCCCCTAACTTATATGATTTACCTTTTATTTCTATCTGATGCACGGTATCCCTGAAACCGTCCCTCCACCCTTTCTTTTTATCGTTTCAACCTCCACTTTTTTTTTCCCTTTTGTCTGGTATATTGACAGTTCTTCTCTTCTTTATTGGTTTCCTCCGTTCTCTCCTTTCCACGCTATGCAACTCAAAAAGTCTTTCGCTTCGCAGGCGTAACGAAGTGGCGCTTCCCCCCCCCCCCCCCTGTCAGCCTCGCAGCCCCCCCCCCCCCCCCCCACACCCCCCCCCCCCCCCCCCCCCCCAACCACCCCCCCACCCCCCCTTTCCCCTGCCTACCCCGTCACCCCCGCACCCCCCCCCCCCACCCCCCCCCCACCCCCCACACCCCACCCCTTCTCCCCCCCCCCACCCCCCCCCCCCCCCGCCGTACCCCCCCCCCCCCCCCCTCCCCCCCCCCCCCCTTCCCTCCCCCCCCCCCACCCCCCCCCCCCCACCCCCCCCCCCCCCCCCCCTCACTCCCACACCTCTCCCCCCCAACCATTTATCTTGCGCTAAGGGATATTGGCCTCCACCCCCTGCTTTTGATTCTGATGCCCCCCGACCCGTAGATTTTGCTCTTTCACCTTGACGATCTTGCCAACCTTTAAGATGCTGTAAGCCCCCCTTTTCAGTAGCCTTTTGCTTCGCAGTTCTCCACTCGTTCTCGGCTTTAATTCACCGTCTGCTTTTCAACCTCTATCCTCATAAGTTTCGGTCATTTTCTTTAATGCCCATGTTGGTTTGCGGGTCCCCCGGTATCTTTCTCATGTCACCTGGATTGACTCCCAATACCCTTTTTGTCACTGCATTAGTTACCTAACCAACGAACCTCCCTTTTCTCCCCTTTTCACTTGTTTAGACTTTCCTTGGTCCTTTTTCAATAACCTGGCTGAAGCCCCCCCCGTTGGATTACTCGACCGGCCTGCCCCGCGTCCATTTTTTCCACTCGATCCCTTTTTATGGATTTTTTTAACGTCTGTGTGCTATCACGCAGCCTCAGTTTGTTTCCTCCCTCCACCACGTTTTCTGCAAGGCGTGTTCTAAAGACCTTTATTGGCTTACTGACTTTTTTCGTTTTCGACTCGATGATTCTTCCCTTGGAACTTCTTAATATGTCGTCTCCTCGGTTTCTCCTCCTCTTGCAAGTCCAGCTTTTCTATTACCTTTTTTTATTCTTTTTTTTTTCTTGACCCCCCATTTTTCTAGCTTTCTTCCCCTACATCTAAGATTCGACACGCCACCGGACTGAGTTGCGAGCCTTGATTTCCCCAGATGAATCAATTCCCTCCCCTTTCCTACATACTCGTTTTTTTGTTTTTCGTCGAGGCCACTTGTTTCCAGTCCTCACTGACTTTTCTTCTCTTTCTCAACTCTTTTTCGTTTCCCTTAAGACGAAGCAGAGTCTTTGCGCCTGTCCTTTCAGCGACGATTCCGCGTCTCAAAGAGTATTCCCCCGTCTTTCCAAAGCGGCTTCTCCCCACCGCTTGAGCTGTGATCCTCTGAATCCTCCCCTCCATTACAAAGAAGGAAAAGCATAGCTTCTCTCCCCCTTACTAGTTTCGAATAGATTTTCTCAACTTCTCTCCCCTCCGATCCTAGGCTGCGATTACCACGCTCAATACCTCCCCCATCAGCCCTTCCCCTTCGCCTTTTTGGAACCTACCGCATAGCTCATCCATCGCTTATGAAAGAGTGGATGAAGCCCTCTATCTCCCCGCTTGGGCTTTTTGCAACCTGTCTGATATATTGAACCCCCTTCTTTCACCTTTTGTTCGTTCAATGTCCATGACCATGCTTTGAACCGTTCTTGTGCCAAGGTGTTTCTTGCGTTTTTTCGACTCCTTTTCCATCTCCCCCCCACATAACTCGGTTTTGATTGTCAATGCACAACAAGGTCCCCTTCTTTCTCCTTTCCTACCCCCCCCTTGCCGTTCCTATAGGGATTAGTACATTCTGTGTTTGCCCCCAACTTTGATAAGATTCCCCTTTTCGATTTTTCACTTTGCACCGAACCTTTGCAAGTTGTAGGAAGTCCGGCAGAAAACCTTCCGGTTCTGCTTACCCGGTTTACCTTACTGTTGAGCTTCCTATCTTCTTCAGGCACGCAGAATTCTGGTTGTTGCTTGTTTAACGACTGATGATCATTGTTTATACATCGGACCGGTATTACGAAGGAGTTCTGCAACGACTTCCCCTTTTCCTTACTTAAAGCTCTTTTTAGCGGCGTCGCCTTCTTTTCCTTTTTTTTCTCAGATCAAGTTATCCGCCCCTGTCATCCAGGACAACGAATAATAAGCCTTGATCAGCCCAAAGTCCCAAAGAATTTTTTTTCGTTTCCTTCAGCCCAGTTGACAGGTGTGATCTGCTGGGTTACTCCCTTCTTTTGCATATCCGATTGAATCAATTGACTTTGCCGCTCTCATTGAGTACGATTTTTTTTCTAGTTGTGTCCTCTCTTCTTCACAGTACCCCCCTGGCTTTTTTCCTGTTTTGTTATTAAGCCGCCCCTTTCTTTCCTCTTGCCGATGCTCAGACTGAGATTTTAATTTTGCTCTTTTTTCTTATGATTGCCTTTTACAATCCTGCATACCCCCTTTTTTCTCTCCCCCCTTTTGGCGGTCAGGATGATTCCCTCTCCTGTTAATACCCAGTCAATCTTGGTACTTCTGCCTTCTCCGCCCTCCCTCGGTTACTTTAGCCGCACCTCCTTCTCCATAGAAACCTGTTTATTATCCTCGTACACTTTTCTTAAAGGTTCCCAATTTCGCCCCGTTGTCCCTTACTAGGCCCTGTAAGATCCCAGAATACAGCCCGAGGAGACCTCTCGATCAGCGAATACGAACCTCCATTTGATTTTCACCCCCAAATTTACAGGTCCCTACATTTGAACTTTTTTCTTTCTATGAGACTGAGTCGCAATATGCTTTTTTTGTTCCGTCTCTTCTTTCCGGTAGTTCCTCTTTGCCGACTTGTTCCGTGCAGTCCTCCCCTCTTTCCGCACTTCCGTTAGTCAAATTGATCTGAATCCCTGCTAGGGGACATAGTGGTGATCCAAGCCGATGCTTTTTTCATACCTTTACCGATTTTTGGCACCTCTGTTCAAGTACATCCTACTTCTACCTTCGGTTTTTTTACCTTCCCATTCACACGGATAGACGCTTACTTGCCCACAACGTCTCCCTCTTTCCCCTTGCCTGATCAGATATCTTTTTACTCTCCTCGTTGTGTTTTTTATCCTCTTCTCCCTTTTCCTTTTATGGAAGGTGTTAACCAGTTCCTCGCTGTTGTAGCCGTTCTTTGAATACTGTTTTAGAAGCTGAGGTCTTGTGTACGTCTGGCCCCATCCTGCAATTTTCCCGGTTCTTTCCCTCATCTCGGCTTGTGACACACCAGGACGCCTCTCCCTTTTCCCGTCCTTTCAGTTTCCCTTTATTTTTTTTTTTTTTTTCCCCCCGAAAACATACCACATCGTCCCCTTTTTTTTCCCCCGTGCACGACTCTAGTTCCTTCTCGATTTTTTTCCTGTGCGCACATTTTTTTCCATCCTTTTCCCGTTTCGCAGCCCTTTCCAAGTAGGGTGCAAGTAAGAGTGCCAGAGAACCTGCCTAAGCCATGTATTCTTCGCTTTCTCTCCTCTTTCATAGTGCTTTTTATGGTTCGAGGCTTTATCAACACCCCTTCTTAGCGATTTTATTTTCCGTTTTCTTTCCGGTTGTTCTTTTTAGTTTCGCCCACACCCCTTTCGTTATTGTTTTCTCTTCTTATCTTCCTCATCCTGATGCACCGTCCAACGGTCCTCGGTTCTTCCCCAGTGAATTGTTCGTTCCCCCTTCCGACCCTACCAAGCTCGCGCTAAATGTCGCAGCTTGACCTCGAATCTCCTTTAATTTGGTATTCCTCCTCCTGGAAGACCTTTTTCCTTTTATCCGTTGCTCATTCGTTACGCAAAGAATTCTTTCGTTAGGATATCCCTTCCCTTATCTATTTCTTACAGTGGATAGATTATTTTCTTTGTCCAGGAACCCCTCCTATCACAATTTTTTTCCCAAGAAAGAAATATTTTTTCTTTACTTGGGATTATTTCGTAAGGTTTTTTGGGTATTCCCCTTCTATCCTGACAAATAGACTTACAATTTCACCTTTCCCTGCTTCGACATTAACTACTTGTTCCCCTTATTTTCATGTTAGGCCGTACCTTGCGCAAATTCTCCTGTCTCTCTTTTCGAGAGTTGTTTGATCCGACCTTTTGACAAGTTACTTGTCCACTTCCCTTCCCAGCAACGCAGTTGTCTACACAACTAGTCCCCCCCCCCCCCCCACTAAGTCGAAACACAGTTCAAATCCGCTTGTCGATCCTTGATTTGGAGTTTTATACTACTGTTTTTCGTACCCCCCCCCCCTCTTTACCAGAAGACTTCTTCTGAAGATTCCTGATCTATGGGCCGATCTCACACCCTTCTCTTCTTCTTCCTCCATTTCCCTTTGCGGGCAGATTTTATGCTTCCCCCTCTCGCCTTACTTATTGTTTTGCCCCCCGTGACCGTGTTGAACTTCCCTTATCTCACTAGTCTCTCTATGTCCCATTGTGTGCGCTCTTGAACCCAATAGGACCACCGTTTATGCCATGCACCCCGTCGACCTCCCCTTCCCTTGGAACGCCTTTGTCTAACCCGCAGGGGGTTATTGCCCAACCGGTTTCCCAGCCCCCTTTCTCCCCCTTTACGGTTTTCCTCGCTAGAGCCTGTTTCCCTCACGAAGGGTTCACTCCGTTTTTTTTTTTTTTATACATTTAATAACCATTCTTTCTTTGCTCGCGACTTCTTCGGTCCCTTCGAAATAATACGTTTTTAATACTTCCTGTCCCTTTCTTGCTGCCCGGTGCGTCATTTTTGCACTTCCCCCCCCCTCTCACCCCCTCCAATGTGTCTCCTGCGTTATCATACCCTCCCGATCCTTTTCTACTATTCTCCACTCTTTAAGCTGGTCCGAAAGAAATTTTCCCGACTTTTTCGTCAAGGTCTTTCCTATTAGCCTTTTTCGAAGCTGTGTTACGTGACAGCCCTTCCCCTTTTAGGTATTGAATTCGACAACCTTTTCAGATTCTCCCCCATTAATTCCTCTACTTCTCCCTGTTGCAGAGTTTCCCCATTCATTTTCTTACTGGGTCCCATCAACGATCGTATTCTTTCATTTTGCACCACCCTAACGTGAGTTTTGTGCTGACTTAATTCATGACTTTAACTCTTATTTCGTGCCCATCTTTAGCGCCAATGCCCTTGCAACTCTTCCGTGGACTTTCTGTACTGCTCATTTCTGTCTTTTTGTTTCCCCCCTTTCTTTTTATCCTCCCCTTTCTTCCCCCGGCCTCACCGTCTGCCCGGTTTGACAACACGAAGTGCCTCTTTTTCTGACTTCAATATTTACATCAGTTCGGATTCCTTTTTCCCTGAAAGAATCCATTCCCCTCGTTCCTCTCTTCTTTCGCCCTCGTTTCCAACTGACCCCCTCTTGCCCTCCACCCTTTTGTTAATTATTTAAGCTTACCCCCTTTTTTCTTACCTTTTTACTGCCCTCTACTCACAGTCGGACACCTCGGTATCCTGAGAAGTTGTGTTCCACCTCCTCCCTTCGCAAGCAAGTTCGAATCTTTTCTTAAGTCTTTGATGTTACTTTCTCATTCTCGTTTCTCGGTAAACCCTCCAATGCCTCTATAAACGAACGTGCTTTTCTTGGTCGTTCAATGGGACCATTTTCCTTAGCCGCCGATGCTGTTTCCCCCCTTTTTCTTCTTCTTTCCCTAAGTGTTTTTTCCAATCTCCCCTCTTCTAAGGTCCCCCCACCCCACCGCGTCACTGCCCAGTCTACTATCCTCTTCAGTTAACTCGACTCTACTCTTTCCCTTTCTCTCCCTTCCTGCAAGTCACGTGTCCTTTCCCCAGATAAGTAGCGACTTCCTTCCTATTTCTGCCCTCTGCTTCAAGCTTTGCCCACTTTCTTTTCCCTTGCCTTTTCCTTTTGCAGATCTCTTTTTTCACGTCCCCTAGCCGCCCCAATCTTACTCCGTTTCTTATCGAAGTTGTGCCAGAACCCAGCCTTGGATTTTCCCGTCCCACCTTCCGTTCCATGCTAACCTCCCTTTTCTTTGGTTTTTTCTTCTTTGGTCCGGCACAATGGTTTTAAACGTTCAATTCGTATCCTCTGTCGTGCACGAATCACTCCTTTTTCTGTAGTCAGTTTCGTTCCCCCTCCTCCTAGGTTCGAGATATATTTGCCACCGTTCTCATTAACAGGACAAGACTACTCCGCCCGCCCACACGTGCTTTCAACCTTACTTTGTTTTTCTTTTCCCCATCCAGGTACCTCTTTTTTTTTCTGCTTCCTTCCCCTTCTACCTATCCCACCGGTCCCATTCCGTTCATGTTATTCTTATCTTCTTTTTCTCCACACCACCCCCTCCACTGGCAATGGGTGAGTATCGATCTGTTTTCCTCTCGTCTCAGATAGCCTCTTTTCGGGATATCATCCTGAGTATTATCAAGTCTCTGTAATTTCCTGCGAGTTTGTTCTTTATGCGGTCGCGAGACAATGGTAAATAGACTGTTTTTGTGTATCCTCACACTTTGGTTGGATCTTTCCTTCCATTACGGTTAACCTAAAAGGCAGGCTGGGTAGAGGAAGAACTTCCCAATCTCCAATTCGTCATAGTCTTTTTGACTTGCCCAATCTCCTTTTCCCTCCCTTACTACGGATTCCCCTTTGCGTTCTTTTCCCTTGGTTTCCCTTTAGCTGGCTTTTCCCATCCTAAAACTTTTTTGACAAATCCTCCCCCCCCCCCTTTCTCCTCTTTTGAAAACGCTAATTAGCTACTCCTATCGTTATGCCCACCAATTTTTTTAACGATGCCCACACGCCTTGGATGTCCCATTCTATTTTTTCTCGACAAGCGGGAGCTATTTTCAGGAAAAGCATTTTTTCGTCGTCAAACTCCGTTGGTTCGAGTATTTGTTTCGCGGTTCCGATTCAGCTTTTTCCCAATGCGCTCCCCTTCTCTCCCCCCTCCGCAGTGGCCGTGGTTTCAGCATCTATGAGCGGGCCAACCTGCCGAAGGTTAGGATTCAGGGCCCTCGTAACATCCCTCACTTACTTTCGATTTTGTACCTCAAAGCACATTGCTCGACGTCTTAAGTTCCCCCCCCCTCCACTTATCCCCCTTCTCCTTCTCTTTCCTCGTCTGTTGTTTTGCCCTTTTTTGAGCGATGTCCCCTTTCCTGTTTAGGACGGTTTTTGGTGTGTCGAGCCGTTTTTTTTCGTTTTTTTTTCCTCCTGTCTCAACTCCCCTTTCCCATTTCTTGTTTGCTTTCCCGTGCCCTTTCATCCTTCTTAACTTCAGGCCTTTCCTTCCCGCTCATCCCCTCTTGGATCGTAAACAAGAGCGTGGCGGCTCTTGATCCACTTGGCACTCGGACTTCTTTACTTTCTTTTTCAAAGGTCTCCCCCCCCCCCCCCTTTCCCAACCACCCGCTTTGCCCCTTTTTCCTCGTTCCTCGGAGATATCGTAACTTTTTTTCTCTTTCTGCTTCGAAGGAGTCAGGCATTCCGGGGATTTCCAGCCACCCTTACTCATTTCCTTCCTGTTTGGGCTCGTCCCACGATTCTCCTCTTTTTTAATTTTGCGACTGGTGATGTCTTGTCTTTTTCCTCTGAGCAAAAAGAGTTCTTTCCTCTGTCCATTTTACTCCGTTCTTCCCTTTTTGACCCCAGTGTTTTTTCTGCTCCTTTTTTCGTGCGCTTTCCCAGATTTAGAGGTTGTTTCATATCACCTTTCCTTGCCTCGTAGTCCCCCTTATTCCCCCCTTCCCCCCAGATTTTTCTGCAGGTGAATTTCCACTTATTGATCTTCGTGCCCTAACACCACCCTCTTGAGGCTCAAGATCACGACTTGAAGGCCCCCCTTTCCCTGGCTGTTGATGCTCTTTCCTTTTTGAAGAAAAATGTAGTGTCTGTTACGTCTTTTGAAGCTTTACGGCCCTCATCGTCCCTCCCATAGATCGGCGTCTTCCCCACGTACCCTGGATAGATTTACGTGGTTTTTTGCGTGATCGTTTCGGAAACCAGTACCCCCCCTCTTCTACTTTTTAACCCCCCCCCCAACCAGTTATGTGACTTTTTTTTAATTCTTTCGTTCTCGTAAGGTCTGCCTTTTTTCTCAGCCCGTCCTCCTGAAAGACAAGAACTTATTCACCCGACACCCCTACACATACTCGTCGTCCTCGATTGCCGTCTCTCAGTGCAATGAGGCCCTCCCCTCTGCCTTGACTTAGAATCCTACCTTTTTCCAGTCCGCCATGTCTTCCTTTCCCCCCACCCTCCCTCTTCTTTTCCTTCCCTCTTGGTTTATATTTTCAGTGTCGTTCCCCATTTTTTTTCTCTAGTGCCCGTATATTTCTTCATAAAGGTCAGCTTTTTTTTTTGCCGCTTCCTTCCTATCTTCCCCAACTTTACTCTTCCCAGTGAATAAACTCTTTCCGCGTCCGCTTGAGCCATTTTTTTTTTTCTTTTCCGATTTGGACTTGTGTTAAGTTACGACCTACGCTTCTCTTACCTATCCATCTTCCCCCCCCCTTTGTAAGGATTGTTTTGTTCTTTTTCTCTTGATCACATAGCGTAATCCTTTCTTGGAACCCCCCCTTCGATAGTACGTAATTTCTCTGTACTAGTTTTGCAGTTTCCCCCCCGTCTGCCCCCTCTTCTCTGCTCCGCAAGGATTGCCCGCTTCACCTTTTGCACCGGTCGGCGTCGACCTAGTTTCCCATTTTCCCTTTGTTAACCCCTTTTCCCCACCCCTTGCGGAACCGACGATACGATTTCCTTTGATGAATTTCAACTGATGTCGCACCCCGTCCCTGAAATTTCGCCCGTTACACCTGTACCAGTCACGCTTCCTCCACTCCCTTTACTTTTGTTTTCTCGTCCTTTTCAAAAAGAGACCCCTCGCCTACTTCCTAGACTGGCGGTCTTTAAGTTCGTTTTTAGCAATTCCCTTTTTCGGCTTGATTTTTTTTCGCCCCCCCCCCAAGGTTCTCTTGCTCTTCTTAGTTTATAGTGCCCCCCTCCTTGTTCGTTTACTCTCTTCCCCTATGATTTTGCTTATCAGCTAGATCACTCGCACACCTTTCTCATTGACGCTCCCTTAGTCATGCCTTCGAGCCGTTTTTTAGCATCTGTTGCGGCAGTCTCCTTTCCTTTTTTCTTCCGAGTGAACCCTCTTCCCCATAATTTTTCTCTCACCCCCGATAGATCCCTCGGCCATTCACGGATAGATGTTATAAATGTGGGCTTGATTCAAGATTATCTCACCCTATTTTCCTACTCCTCTTTACTCCTACTACTTTGTGTGGTTTGTTCGTCCCTTTTCTTCATGCGACTCTTTGTTGCCCCTTTATTCTGCCTCCCTTTTTTAAGGTTTTCCTTCCTTCTTTTCTCGGATTGACCTCTTTTTTTTTTACGCTCTCTTCCTCTTTTTTTTTTTTTTTCTTTTTGTTTTTTCTCCTCCGGAACTAGGTTTCGATGCTCCCTCGTGTTTTCCCCCCAGATTGTCTTTTTTTCTATCCTCTTCCAAATTATTTAACCTTGAAATCTTCTCCCTCTCCCTTATATCCTATTCTTCCGATGACAAGTCGTAAGCTGGTCGCATCGACCTTTTTACCCCGATGAGAAGGTAATGAGAACCCGATACCTATTTGAGGGAGATGTCCCCTCCTTCCAACCCTACCGTAAGGAAACTTTCTTTACTACTGCGACCAGGTGTTTTAGATCCTCCTTTTCTCAGAAAGAGCTCCCAAAGAGTTGATGTCAGTTATTTCTTTTCTTCCGGCCACCCCCCTCTTTCTCTTTCATCGCTGTCAAGTGTCCTTTTCCCTTCTATTTTCCCGCTTGGTGATTTTCTGTGTATTTCCCCCCTGTCTTTTCTGAGGTCTTTCGTGCTTTGAGTTTACCACCCTTTTTGCTTTAACCTTTTTTCCTCTGGGTTTTACCCCCCCGCCACCCCCTCACGATACTCATTCACGACCTTCAGCTATGTAGACGCCGGTCTTAGCGCAGTCACGGTTTAATAAGTAGAGTTTTACTCCTTGCGCCCCTTTTTCCCCCCTCCCTTCAGCGGTTTTCCTTTCAAGGCCTTCCCACTGTGTGGGTAAACTGCATCGATGGACCCCCGGCCAGCCAAACCAATTTTACATCGGCTTCCCTCCCGGTTTTCCCATCCCCATCCCTTTTGCTTGCTTCTCCCCCCATCTAAAGGAGCGGCCTCAGAATTTTTTTCCTTCAGCGCACCGTTGGATTTCCTTTTCTTTTTGTTTGCCACGCCCCACCTTTTTTTTTTTTTTGTTGTGTTCCCATCGAGACGGCGCGCTTGGCTAAGCCTGATTTTCATCCCGACCATCCTCATCCCTCTAGTTAGTTGCGTTTTTAAGGATTCTTTCACGTAGCTCTACGGAGACTTCTTCACACTAGTCCCAAGACTGCCCGACTATCCTCTCTTCCCCCAAGGGGACCCTCCAGTTCTGTCGTCCTTGTCCTGACCACCTAAGCAGTGATATGGCGGGTTTCCCGCATGCCTTCCCCCCCGCCTTTGTTCCCAATTTACTTTTTCCTCTCCCTTTTGAGGTCTCGTCTTTTTCCGTTCGCTCCCCCCTTCCATAAAACCCTGCCCTCTATTTCATTTTTCCATTCCGCGCCCCGTGAGGTTATCCTTTTCCCGCTCCTTGCCCTTCCTCAAGAATACGATCACGACCCCGTCCTCTTATTTCCTCTCCCGTTTGTTCTTTTTTCTTGCTTCCCCCCCCTCCGGTCAACATTCGCTTCCCCCGACCCTTCCGTGGCGGGGTCGGCATCCCGTTTACCAGTACTCCCCTCTCTTCTGTCGATGACTTCCCCTCCTTACGCCCTGTTTCGTTCGCCAGCCAGACGTTTCCCTTTTGAACAGTGCCCAGACGTACCCGTGAGAACAGTCCCCCCTCCCTAAGACCAGTTTGTTTTAATAATGGAGTGCATCAGTAACCCTCTCGACCCCAACAGTTCTCTCCCATCGAGGCATTCACCTCTCTTTAAGATCCCCTCCCTATGCTCAAAAAATTTGATTCACTGAGTTCCTTTCGACGTTGATGAGAATGAGAGCATCGATGGCGAACTTCTTCACTATTCGCCGCTTCAGCCCCCCCCCCCCCGCACCTCGTACCTCCCCCTCGGCCCAATCCGTGGTGCATCGACGGGTATTTTCCTAGCGTTTTTTTCATGCAGCATTTTCAGAGTCAATACGAGCTACACCCTGTGGGTACCCTTTTTGACGCACGTCGTCTTGTAGTAGGTCCCTTCCCCCCCGAGGTAGTGATGCCACTGAAGGAAAGGAAGGTTTTTCTTGCTAGAATGTTTTGTTTCGACCACTGGGACTCCCAAAATAAATCTCCGATCTTACTTTTCCCCCCCCCTGTACCTTCTTCTCC
>Ga0179593_1497317_pt1 | contig 23717 bp, 35 predicted proteins | sample CZODoug2_1_08_16_FD_185931 | JGI IMG/M metagenome (GOLD analysis project Ga0179593, IMG submission 185931) | Vadose zone soil fungal communities from Angelo Coast Range Reserve, California, USA - CZODoug2_1_08_16fungal (PacBio error correction) | ecosystem: Environmental > Terrestrial > Soil >... | reverse complement strand
CGTCCCCACCTTGCAACCCCCCCGATCCCCCCTATGGTTTCTCCCATATACGTGACTTCGAATGTCCCCAGCTCTCATCCCCGTCTCTAGGCTCTTTCCATTCGAGACAAAAACCGGTCAACCTGCCTGAACGTTTTCTTTTGGCTGCTTTTTTCTTGTCGTTCTCCATTTGTCTGCCCCCCCAAAAGCTCGGAATGTGGGCGATTAATGCCGGGGGTCCCCGATCCCTGCTCTACACAGCAACAGCCTCATGTCGACTGTTTCGGATAATTTTGCAGAGACTTCCTCAGAATTTTTCCTTGCATGATTAAACCCCTTCCCGTTCCAAGAAGGGGTGACGACTTCCAGACTGCAAATTCTGCCTCGTGTCTCCATTCGTTTTATACAGACTTCTCCTCGGTTTCATAGTCTCTAATAGAAATTATTACTCTCCCGACTCCCGTCTTCCCCAATTCGGTTGAGTGCTTGCTTATATTTCTATCTGTGTAGTATCCTTCTTGAGGTTTAACGACCTCAATTTTCCACCTCCCCTCTGAAGAGTGTCAGTGTTGACATAACAAGATGATGATTGGTCAGGTGGTCCCCTTTGAGATCCCATCAGTTTACTAATGATCCCAGCTCTCTTTAGGGAACTTTCTCCTTTTTTTCAGCTAGATGGCGGAATCTTCCATTTTTAGCACTCTTGACCTTTTGACAGTAACCACTCCCCCCCCTGACACAACCGCAAGGTTGACTTTTTCAAACCAAACTATGGTACCACTCTTTGAGTCGCAATCCAGTGCAGGACCCCATCCGTATTGAAGAAAAATCTTACCATGCAACAAAAATCAGTAATCTGCGCTAAAAGTGTTTCCCTACCCTCTCATGAAAGTCCCCCTTTCCCTTTTAACCCTTGATTGCCTCCACGAATGAAGCTTCTTCCCTCCTCGCTTTTTTCATTATTTCATGGGATCCCCCTTCCCTGTTACTGATCGGGATTTACCAAAATATCTTTGTCCGCCTTCCTTCTTCTCCTTGTCAAGAACCTCCCTGGACGCCCAACCCCAAGCAAACTCGGTCGACTTCCATCTTTTTTCCCTCTCCATTCCAGGTTCTCCTGCTTTTTGGCTGCTCTGCCTCCGCACTCTAACACATGATGCCGTGATTCCCTTTTTTCAGTCTGAAATTTCTCTTTTTGGTGTCATTAAGGTACAGATTTCAGTATCCCACCTCGTCCACCCCAACTTTTTTTCCCCCCCCCTTGGTCATGCCGCCCCTTTTCAACACCCCTTTGATAATCGCTCGATCTTTTCTGCCGTATGCTCCCACCCCCCCCCCTCTGGCGTCATCTTCAACCCACGGTCCATTCGCTTTCCGAAGTGCTTTGCACTCAGCCTATGCTGCGCCAGCTTTTTGTTGTTCTTGGCGTCTTCCCCCCCCCCCTCCACAAATTCGCCCAGAAGAAAATGTCTCGGAGGAAAATTGAAACTTCTTTGAACTGTTGAACTCCGTTCTCGTTTTCCGCCCTCCCATGCCTTTCCCCTAGCTCTTTCTACGATGACGAATACCAGTTGCTATTCGAGGCCCCCTTCCTTTCTCTTTTTTTCACTTTACGTGACACTCCTTTGCACTACACATACGAGACGTCGCACACGTTCTTTTTTTTTGTCCCGGCGTGAGGTTCGTGCGTTCATGCTGCCATTTGATCTAGCTGTTCCCAAACCATAGAATGATAGTTTACCCTTTCCCCACAGGCGAATCCTACTTCCTGTCACCGTGCTTAGCAGCTCCGATTCATTTTCCGCCTTTTTTTAGTGCGATCCCAGCCCGTTCTTGCCCTTTCCCGGTAATGATATTTGCGCTTTCTGGGTCGACTGAATAAACGCTTTGTTACCCTAATATGACGCCGATCTGGCGTCGTCGGGCAGCCCTTCCCTCCCGACCCCCTTTCCATTTTGATTGCATTCGGGGGCCATGCTTTTTTTCTCCTTTGGTGGTGTGAAGGTTACGTTCTAAATTTTTCCGTAAATTTTTTTTTCCCCCTTTTCGGTCATGTTTCTCAAAGAGAGTTGTCAAACCGGGCTAATGGCCGCACCTCTAATCTTCGGTTCAACCTCTTTCTTCGTCCTTTTAATTTTCCCCCGAGGGGGCGAGCGGCGGCCCGACGCATTATGCTTTTTTTACCATGCCCCTCACCTCCGATCGGTTTTTATTTTTTATTTCACAACCCCCGCCCGTCCTCACAAGCTCATTTCTCCTCTTCCTTGTTTTACCCTTCTCCGTTACTCTTTTCCTTTAGGAAATCCGGCGGACGGCTTCCCACCTCCTTTTCTTTGAACTCTGGGGCTTTCCCTTCGACCCGCCATCCCCCTTTCCTCCTTTGAAGTTCCCGATTCCCTTAGGGGGTTGTAAGAGGCGAGGGCGGCAACATTCTTTGTGGTTTTTCCTTTGAGCACCCCCCCCGGGTGAGGTAAGTCGGGGGTTTGGGTTTTTTACGTTTCCATGTGTTTTTTTTTCAGGCTGATTTTTCACCCCGAGAAAAACTTCCCCCCCTTTTCATCTCCAGGTCTGACTTTGGTGATCGAATTATAAATTACACAAGCCCGTGAGGTAGCGGCATTTTCCCAGCCTCAGCTTCTTCCCCTATGTTCCTCTCCCGCTTTTTCCTCCTGATGATACCCTTTTTCCCGATCCTAATTCTTAATTCGGGACATCAGATTTTTCTAATAACATAAGCTCTAACCGTCAGGTTTCGAACAAGTTTCCCTGCTTCTTTGAAGCATTTGTACGGGTAAGTTTCCGGATAGTTTTGTACTAGGACAGAGACGATTTCAAATTACGCCGTATTTTCCCCAGGCTCCTAAAAAAACTGCCCCCCCGCCAGCCACGCACCTCCCACAACACCTGCGCCGCCTCCACGACACATTTACAGACCACCTATACAACCGCCCTCGACACCACACAAACCCATCCACCACCACAACCCCCCCCCCCCCCCCCCCCCCCCCCCACCCCCCCCCCCCTCCCGCACCCCAGACCCACCCCCCCACCCCCCCCCCCCCCCCCCCCCCTTCCCCCGCAACCCCCCCCCCGGGGTTCATACTAAGCAAACTTCCATCCTTTTTTCTTTCATATTCTTAGGAATTTCCCCCCTTTCAATGATTCCCCCCCCCCCCCTCCTTGAGCTCCTTTTGTAGCCCCTCTTCTTGTTTAGTAAGTGAAAGTCACCGCGTGTAACTTTTGACCCAGATTCTCTTTTTTTTCCCCCTTAACCTCTACTTTCCCCCCATTTAGCCTGACAAGTTCAAAAGTCTGCCCGACCCCATCAACTTGATTAGAACGAAACTAGGCCGTCGCTTATAATCGTATCCACTCGCCACGTTTCCCGAGTGATGCTTTCCCCTCCAAGCTTCGTGAACCTCATTGCGAACCCCTTAGTTATTCTGCAGTGTATCTCTTTACTCAGAAATCAAAACTCTGGTTTCCTCGGAACCTCTTCTTTTCCCAGTTGTTTTTGAGTGAGATTTCCCGCCCTGCATATTAGGATTTCGAGTTTAAGAGATTTGCGCTGCCCGTCTTTCAGCTTCTCTCGGGTTGCCAAGTCTTTCCCCCTATGGTTAGGCCCTCTCTTATACCTTAATTTCCCCCATTAATTGTCACCGTAGCGCGCGTTAATCCGTCTTTTTCACCTACATTCCCCTTCTCTACCGCGGATCTTTTTCTTCCCCCCTACATTCGAAGGCCATCGGTAGACTGTTCCCTTCTCTGAGTTTATGTACAATGGATCGGCACTCCGCGTCTATAGTTTGTTTTCCCTTTTCTTTTAGTTCTTTTGTCTTTTCTTTTCTTCTCATTCCTCCCCTTTCCTTTCGCGGGCGTTTCCCATTTCCATTGACTGCACGAAACGGGTACCAATTGGCGAAGAACCTCATACCTCAGTTGTTGTTCATGACTTTCCCCCCTTTCAGAGTTCTCCTGGGAAAAACCCCTTTCGATTTCCCCCCCCTTGACGTACGCTGGCCTGCGGCGCTCGCGACGCGTCTTAATTTTTCTTATTTCTGTCTAGTGTTCAGCTTTGATTTCCTCTCTCTACGCGTCTCTGAGACTTTCTTCAATCGCGTCAAACAAAGTGGAGTTGGCGGTCCGTGTTGCCCGAGATCCGATCTCCGTCCTCTTCCCCGTACTTGGTGTCCCGTCTTCTCCCGAAAGCCGAACCCATCCTTTGTCTCAACCTTGGGGCACCGCTCCATCTCTTTTTCTCGCTGGCTTTGACTTCTCCCTCTCTAATCTTTGCGACTTCCCCTATGCCCTCCTTTTGCGTTGCCATTGAGGTGATTTCCCAAAAAGGAGGGCCACATGTGGGGATTATCGGCTATCTTCACTGATTATCTACCCATTCCCCTCAGTTTCCCCCGTCCCCCATGAAGTTTTTCCCAGCCCCCTCCTCATCCGCGGCTACCTTGGGTTTGAGAAATGAAAATGGATCGCTAGGAGACTGTTCTTTCCGCTAGGGGTTTACTCCATCAGCTTTCCTATGTAAGTTCCTTTACGCTCCCCCTAGATGTTTGACCGGTTATCCTAGATTCGCTTGAGTCTGATCGCGCCCCCCCGGTTTACCGAGTTGACGTGCGACTCAAAACCTCCTTCCCCTTTTTTTTTTCCGCTTTCTTCCGTCTTTTTCATTACGCGAGTCGCTTTTCCTCACTTTTGTGGAATTCCAGCCTCTTGATTTTTTCCCTCGTGTCTCTCCCTCCTTCACTACAATTTTTTCTTTGTTACCACCTAATCCGATGCACCCAATATCCTGAGTGAGGTACCTCGTCTCGGTTTTTTCTGCGAGGGCCCGCTCCCCTCCCCCCTTTCCGGCCGAATCTTTTCTTTTCTACGGCTTTTCTCCCTTTTTTAGGGAATCTGATGGTCCCCCTATTAAATTTGATCCGGGATGTGGTGCCAAGGGGCATCAACTCCCTTGCGACTTCAATCTTTTCTGTTTCGGACTCCCCCCCCGGTAACCACTTCCCCTCTCTACAGAATCAGGCCTTTACGGGACCGGCTTTTTAACATTTATCCCCCACCCCTACTATCCCCCTTTTGTTCCTCCCCCCCCTGAACATTGGGGAACTTCCATGCGGACCGCGGCTGACCGTCTGGTTTGATTCCTTTTCCTACTACCTCCTTCTTTTCGTAACCACCCTATGTGAGCGTTTCGCCCGGCCGTTCCCCCCACGGCTTCTTCACTTCCAGGCTTTGTATTCCGCGCCTCGTTTTTTTCTTCCCCTCGTGCTGATTAGTTTTTTTCGCACCAAGTCAGGGTAAATCGCAGAAATGCCTATTTGTTTCTTGAGTTTTTCAATCCTTTTCCGTGAGTAGCAAACCCCTCCACTGCGCGCAGCCGCGCGCTGCCCGACTGTTTAACGAGCCTCAAAGGCCCCCTTCAGTACCGCGGTGCTCTCCCTGCTTCTTTCCCCCTTTTGTTTGGCTCCTTTTCTCTAGGCTTGAGGTCACGAAATTTTGGACGATCCCACCTACCCCTGGCTCCGCCATTAGTCTGTTTGGTTTGTGGGTGGGGCTTCCCACTTTCACCTTTTCAGAGGTCTCCCCCTGAGGCCAACCTTTTCCCCCGGGCGGAGATGAACTTATCCCCCCCCCCACCCCCAACCCCCACAAAGTTCCCCTTCCTAGGTTCAGAAAGGACTATCGCGAGGACGTCTATGCGGGCGTTGAACCGTTTAATTTGTCCGTAAATCTCCAGATTTCTACCTCCCACGGTAGCTCCTGTAGGCTATTTTCGAAGAAATGTCACCCGTATCACCTTTTTTGCGTCTTCCAGACTTTTTTTTAAGCGTCGTTCGAAAGTTCGTTTCAAATGCATGCTGCTTCCTTCGTCCAGTGGTTTCCCTCATTCTTTCCTCTTGAACCGTCCCCCACGCAGCTCTATACGTTGGAACACACCGTTTGTGTCTATTCTTGTCTTTTGGTTCCCCTTCCTTTCTCATCCCTCTGCCAATTGGCCCTTTTTGAAAGACTGGTATTCGTCCTTTCCTGATGAGTTCGGTGCTTCCTGGCGTATTTTACTCTCCCAATTCCTTCTTCCAAAATCTTTCTTTCAGCTTTTCCTTTTTGTCCGCCCTTTTATTCTTATTGTGATGTTTTTTTGCCCACCCTCCAACAGTTCTCTTTTCTTTCGAGTGCTTTTCGTTCACCTCCTCCTCTTTGTTGCCCGTTGCTGTGACGTAGGCCGCGATTTTCCATTGGACGGACCCCCATGTTTCCTCGCGACCTCCTGATGTGTGAATTGTTTCGGACGTCCCATCGGTTACCGGGTTTCTTGCCTGTCCCCTTTTTCTTTTTCACCTTATGCCCCCCTTCTTTCCTTGCTTTTCGAGATATCTTTGAGCCAGCGGTAAGAGATGCTGATCGAGGGCAATCAGAGCCCTCTTCTTTATCCCCTGATCTGCTCTCTTTCCTTCCTCTTTTTTTTCTTTCGACGGAGCCCGGAGCTATCCAGTATTCCCTCGTTAGTTATCTTTTGACCCTGTAATCCTTTTCCTCCATTCTATTTTCTCTTCCTATCATAATGTCCTTTGTTTTGTGCCGTTGATTGGTCGAAGTCATGTCTGTCGCATCACTTCCATTTTCTATGAATCCAAGACGATCCTCCCCCACCATTATTTTACCCGAGGTTAGATGATTTGTGCGCATGTATCGATCGGTGGCTTTCATTTCTTTCTTCTCCTTCTCTTCCAGTTTGGGTCATTAATGTTTGATTTTTCTCCCCCCCTTCCTAGTGTAATCTTCCTTTTTCCCCAAAAGGCGAATACAGCTGCAATGAAAAGAGGCAGCCCAGCTGCTTGCCCTTACTCGTCCCTCTTTCTCAACCCTTCAGGTTTCCCCCTCTTGTCGTGTCCAACCTTCTCCATACATTCTTGTTATTTGAAATCCCGGCACTATCTTTTTAATTCTGATTGTTTCCACCCCGTCTTCACTGAACCCCTCCCCCCCCCTCCTAGCGTCCCCCATTATCACTAAAGACTTATATGAACGCACTTGCTCCCTCTGCTATCTTCTCTTGGGAGCTTCAGGAATTTCCGAGGGCAGCCTTCCCCTAATTTTTTCCCCCCCACCCCTTACTATTGCCCATTTACGGAAATTTACGTGGTTGGCGCGTTTACCAAGGTTTAATTTCCTGTGGCCTTACGTTTCCCTCAGAACTTCCCCCTGCATGTCCCGAAATGTGAGTTCCGGGGCGTGGATGTTTTCCTGTGTTTCTTTCTGACGTTTTTGGAGTCCTTCCATGCTTCTCTTGGAGATCCCCCCGAGCGAATACCCTTTCCTTGCATCGATTCTGGTGCCTGGCTCGACGCTGTCTGGAAGTCCCCCCGCACGCTTTACATTCTCGTCACCTATATGGGAGCGCCCGACTCATTTTTCTTTTAGTGACTATTTAACGAATTTGGCCCCTCAAAAAAAGTATGTTGGGATGTGTGATGACTTCCCCCCACCCTAGTTTTCCGCTTTTTTCCGTCGGTGTCATACCCAAACGCCGTTCGAGGGCCAACGATGCCGAGTTTCATTTTCTTCCTTCCCCTTCGTTTTTCTCCGGAGACCTGACGCAGGGGATAGTCGCAAGGACCACGTCTCCTGACCCTCCCATCCCCCCTGTGGCTTCTCGTTTTGGCTCCGCTGAGTGCCCCCGATTTTTTGTTGCCTTTATTCTCTTTCCTTTCTCTCATCAAAAGGACTCTTACTTATCCCTTCTACTTTAGGGATGCTCCGCACCGCCTGAACATACTCCTGCCCTCTCCCTTCTAAGATCCATGTCCTCTCCCAGGAGCATGCGTCCCATCAGGCGCTCTGCTTCCTCCAACGACCGATACTCGAGTTCGGCCTTTTCAAGTGCCGCTCTTTGTGCCTTCCACCTTCCCTTCACTTACCGCGACGTCCCCCCTCCCCCAAACTGCCCACTGTATGTAGCCTCCTCTGCACCTCCCCAGGAAAATCTATTGCTCTCGTTTCCCGACCGAAGAGCCTGCACTGCTCTATGCTGTGTGTTGATCTTTTTCCCCCACCCATTTTTTTTTTCTTTCAAACGCGGCCGGTGCTGCAGCGGGAGGGGGGGTTGCTTTTGCAACTTCCGACCAGAAAGTCCCTGCGTCAAACTAGAATGGTGATTTGGACATATATCCATGAACGCCCAGCCCCCCCCAACACAGTTTTCAAACCAGAGCGACGTTTAAACGCCGCAGAGCATCTTCTGATTTTCCTTTTCCAACCCACATCCTCTGGACTGGTGCCGTCATTAATTTAAAGGTGGCAGATACCGGGTCTGTTGTAGGTTGCGGAGAAGTTGACCCCCTTGAATGCGGGTCTCTCATCCTCCGGCTGCCGAAGCTTTAAGGAGCTTCCATTTCTTCGGCATGTGCTGGCCGCTCGTTGTCCCGAAGGACCCATTTTCCCCCCGCTTCAAATTTTCCAAATTTTTTTCCTCCTGCAGAAATTCTTGGGCCGTCGCGTAATTCCACAAGTGAGGGTCTATATTACGTTTCCCACGTCTTCTGACCTTTGACTTTTCCCGCGGTGGGTTTCTTTGAGATGTGCCCCCTTCCCGTAAGACCCCTTCCTGCTGACTGAAAGGCTCCTGACAATGATGGACCGTAGATGTAAGGTTCCTTTTCCCCAATCCCTCTTTTTTTTTTTTCCCGAGCCCTTCTTTTAAATAGTCTCTTCAAGTCAATTCCTTTTATTGCTTATTAAGGGCGTGCTCACCGCTTTTCTTACCTTCTCGTTGTTGTTTTTCTTTCGTCCTTTTTAGCAATTTTTTCAACTCTACTCCGGGAGGTAACTCTCCAAAGCGTCCGCATTTCTCGTAGTATTAGCGATGAAATGCTCTCTGGCCTTTTTTTCGTCTTTTCCCATGATTCTTTTTCCTTTCCCCCTTCCCACTCGTTTTTTACCCTCTCCCAAGAAACCCCCCCGACGACTTTCTCCTGCAAACTTGTGCCGCTTTCCGATCCTTCCGGTAACGAGTCCGTTTTTTAATCTCCAACTTCCTTTGCCGGTCCCCCCTCCGTTCTTCTGCAAATCTTTTCTTATCCTGCCCATTTTCGAATGAGCACTTTCGCCTCTATCCCTTTACCCACGTGCGCAGGCCAGACATGTTGGCCCATATCAGCTTCCCGATTTGCCAGGCCGGCACGGAGAATTTTAGACACTTCCCATTTTATTTACCCCATAACCTGTCCATCTTCCCCGTCCCTAACCCCTCTCCCGTCTTATTATGCCCAGTCCGAGATAGGGTTCGCAATCCGCGGCCCTCTCATCTTTTGCTGATATAGCTCGGTATAAACCTTTTTTTTATTTTCATTTTCGGAGAAGGGCTATAGATTTTCCCCCAAGGTCCTATTCTATTCTGGATTTTATTTCTGCCGATAATTTCCCCATTCACACCCCTTCCTCTCGCTTTCCCCCTTCAAGGTTTCGCCCCCGATTGCATACCCCGCGTCCCGCATTTCTGCCAGTGACTTCATCCCCCACGACAGCTTCCGCAGGTTTTCTTCTATGTCTACATAGGAGGTCAGTGGCTTCTTGTTTTTTACCAACGGTCTAAGTTCTGACAAATTCGAAGACTTAACCAAATTATTTTATTCTCTGGTCTAGTTCTTCCGCATTGCTAAGCAGCTGCCCCGGACCTGTCTATTGAGTGTTCACTCCCTCTCCTATTTTCCCGTCTGTTACAAATTTTCCGCAGGCAGCCACCGAACGATAAGCCCTTTGAAGGCAATCTTCTTTCGCTAACCCTTTCCTCCACAAGACCCTTTGCCTGCTCTTTTTTAGAACTCTCCCACCCTTCGTCAATACGTCAGAATCGATTGATAGTCATCCCCTGTTTTTCTCCGATTTTGTCCGTTAGAGTCCTCGCAAGATCCTACCGATAAGCACGCACAATGCTTTCAGTTTGCATTCCCATTTCCTTTTGTGACCTGCGTTTTTCCCCCCCTTTGAAACCGTCCTTGAGAATAGTCTTATTTCGTCCCTTTAACCGAACTTTTTTTCAGCCTTTTATATTAAATAGGATGGCCATTTCATCACTACACAAGCCTACTCTTCTACTTTGACCATAGAAATTTCTTTCCTGGGTACACTTTCCCCCCCCCCAGAATAGAGCTGTGCATCGGACAGCGTTCGACCCACGGAAACATCTTAACTTTTCCCCCCCTATTTCTCGTGGTTCTTGAGTGTTCCATGTGATTCTTTCAAGGCTCGTTGATGGGAGAAGCAGAACCACCTCCACCGGACTCCCCCCCACGACCGCTTCTAAAGAACTGTAGAAACCCCATAGGGTTTTCCCCCCTTCCAGTTTCTGTCTCCTTTTTTCGGTCTGATTCCTCAATTTCAAGCCGGAGAATGCTCACGTACCTCGCGACCTTTTTTAGATTACGATTCGCTGCGACCTCTGCCTAGTAAAAAAAATCCACTCAGGGGGGGGGCGTTAAGATCCCTCGCTTTTTACTGCTTTTGCGCACACCTCCCTTTGCCCTTGTGCGTGATTCAGGTTTGCGATAGTATCTGGCTTTATGATCCCCTCAGTGCGTCCCCGAAGCTGTTGTACCTACAGCAATTACTTCACTCATTCAGGTCCAATAACTTTTCTCCTACAGTTTGGCTCCCTTGCTAGTGCCGAACCATCGTTGTTTTCGTGCGGACTTCAGATTTTTGGTCGTCGGACGATTTCTTATTTCTTTAACCTTGTCTCTCTGTATTTAGCCTTTTGACCGCCGGACACTCGACACTGTACCTGCCCCCCCCTTACAGCCGTGTGCTGGTTTCTCCTTCACTCTTTTTGGAATCTCCGAACCGCGAAACCTTCCCATCCAGTTGCCGCCACGATTCCCCCCCCCACCAAGCCTTTCATTGGGAAAACAGGGTGGAGTGGCGTGGGGGCACATTTCAGATCTGACCGCAAATTCACAACGCTGAGAAGTCCTTCTTCCTTCTCTGAAAATAAACTTAGAAAGAGGCAAACCCTCTTTCTCGGAGCCCTCGTGGAGTCACCGGCCGGACCTTATGCCCCTCTATCCCAAACCCTCTCCCCAGACCCGGCGTTCCCTTTTGACGAGACCAGGGCCAAGCTCCCCTACTCACGAGGTACACACTACCAGAATTTTGAAGGTCTGGTCGTGGTCTGGATGTTCTTGATTCCTCTTTCGATCCCTTCTGGGCCAAAGCGTATATCGGCGCCATTCCATGAAGCAACGGAGCCGCTCCATTGATTTTCCCCAATGGGATTCTAACGACTCGTCAAAGCCACCCCAACCTCCCGAGCTCCTCTCATAACAAACTTGAGAGTCCCCGATCGACTAATTTTTTTGTCAGGCAATCTCAAACTGTCCAGTTGAGCAGACTGGAAATACTCCTTTCCCGGAATTTTCGTTCCCGCGAAAGCTGCCTTCATGCAGCTTAGGTCCTGCTGGCCCTTGAAGTTTTTTCAAACATACACCATAAGACCAATTAATGGCACACAGGTCGGAAGCTGTCCATCCCCTACGACTCCCCCACCTTTGCTCCCATGACGATATAAACATCAGAATCCCTCCTACATCCTAGGAAGATCACCGGGTGGGAACCCATCTCCGCTCCCCCCCTTCCCTTCCTCTCTCACTATTTCACCTTTCCTTACCCCTCACCCTCCCCACCACAATTCAATACCCCACTGTCTCCTTTCCCTCAACTCCCTCCCAACAAACCCCCACCATCCCCCCTCCCCTGCCCCCTTCTTCCCCACCCCCTTCAAGCATGCTCCCCGAGCACCCTCCCCTCCCCCTTCACTACCTCCCCTAGACACTCTCCCACTCCCTTTCTAGTCAACCCACCCCTCCCTTACCCCCCCATCCCCCCATCCCCCGTCCCTTTCCCCCCCCCCACCTCACCCTGTTCTTCCCGCTCTGTCCCCCGAGGCCTGCTTCGCTCCCCCTGCCTCATACAACCCATCCCTCTCACCCACTATATACTTTCACCCCTCATCTTCACCCCCCCTTTCCCTTGTCCCCCCTCCCCACCCCTCCTCCCTTCTCCCCCCCTCCCCCCTCCCCCCTTTTCCACTCCTCCTTAGTTCTTCGTTCACTCCTCACTCACCCCCCCTCAAATCCCCTTCCACCTTACCTTTTGTCTCCCTCATTCCCTCACACCCCTCCTTCCTCACCCCCCCCCACCTCAGTACCCCTATTACCTCTTCCCCTCCCTCCCCCCTCCCCTTTCCTTCTCTCTTCGCCACCGCGCCACCCAGACCTTCCGCAACCCACCCCCCCCCTTGCCCCCTCTATCCCCCCCTACCCCCTGATCCCCTTACTCCCCCCCGCCCCCCCTACATCCTCTCTTTTCCTATTAGCCCCTCCCCCCCCACTCCGATCTTCCTACTCTCCCTTCCTTCCCATCCAAACTCTTGGGCTTCTTTCTACGCTCTTCTCCCCCTCAACCACCTTTTTCACTCTCATTATTCCCTATCCTCCTCCTTGCCCTACTTTTTCCCCATCCTACCACCTCTTGTTCACGTTCTCCACAACTACCCCTTCATCCTCCCCCCTACCCCCCGCTTCCCGCCTGCCCCTCCCCCCCTCTCCTTGCGTCACCCCCCCCCTCACCTTTTCCCCCCGCCCATTCCGCCTCCATTCCACACCCTGCTCACCTTTCCCCCCTCATCCCTTACACCCCCTCCTGCCATCCACCCCCCCCATCGCTCCCTTCCACCATCACCTACTCCCCCCTCCCCTACCCCATAGCCTCCCCACCACACCCCCACCACTCCTATCTCCCTCCCCTCTTTCCCCCGTCTCTTTCCTTTCGTTGATTCTCCACATGCCCTCTCCCCTCCCTCACATTTCATTTCCGCCCTCTCTGCTTCACTCCCCTTTTAACCCCTTCTCCACCTATTCCTCCCCCCATCCCTTTACTCCGCCCCTTACCCCCTCTCCCTCTTCCTCCCCCCTTCTCCCCCCATCCCCCCCTCCTCTTTTTCCTACTTTACGCCCTTCCCCGTACCCTCTTCCTCACCTTACACTCTCTCTCCCTTTTCTCCCCCCCACCTCCCAATTCGCTCTCCATACCCCTCTCCCCCCTCCCCCCCCTACCCACCCAACCCCGCACCCAGTTTCCCAAACCCACCCTCACCCCGTCCCCCACTTTCCCTCCCTCTCTCCACGCCATCACTCCTTCTCCACTCTCTCACTCTCCCCCCACCCACAACACCTCCACCCCTCCTTCTTCCCTTACATCCCCCCCCTGTCCTTCCTCCTCTCCCTCCTCCCTCCTCTCCCCCCCTTGCCCTACCTCCCCACACCCCCCTCACCCATTTCACCCACTTCCCGCTCTCTCTTTCCACCCCCCTCCCATCCTTCCCCCCCCCCTACGCGACCCACACTAACACCCCTCCCGGCCACTTTCTCTGCCTATCTATTCCCTCCCACTTCCGTGTCCCCTTTTACCAGTACCCCTTACACCCCCCCAATTCTTCAGCCCCGTCCACCCCACCACTCTCACCATTTACTACAGAACTGAAATCCGAGAGATCATAGAAGTTCTATGTCCTTTATTGAATGTAATCGTCTATTCCTCTTGCGCCTTTCCCCTAATAAATCACACAATAGACGTGCAAACTTTGTACTTTTGCTAGAGCTTTCTAGGCAGCCGCACCCCGGCCCCCCCTGCCGTCTCCCCCCCCAACTCCTTCTCCCCCCTAACTTGCCCCCCTTTCCGTCGAGGGGCCCGGCGCCAGGACCACATCGCGCCTAAAGCTTCCCCCGATCTCTCGCTTGGCGTTCCGTCCCCCCACTATGACCCCCCCCCCCACCAAATCTGATCAGTCAGGATAGACGGACCACCTCTATCTTCTTCGGACACGGAATTTTCCCTCTCGGCCAGAGTTTCAAGAGCGGTTCTAGAACCGCCCCCGCAGCTTTAAGCAAGTTTACCGACGCATGGACGGTACCCGTTGTCCAAGTCTCGCCCTCAGAAGACCTTGCCAGGCACCCCCCCTGACCCATAAGTTCCCATATACCCGACTAGCCCTCTCATGAGCCAAATCGCGTTGGCCTCTCGCTACGGCACGCCCGCCTAGAAAAAGCGTGCTTCGAAGGTTTTTGCTTTAACCTCCCTAACAACCCGATAAGACCTACACATCGTGCCGAAACCGACCCGTCCGACAGGACACTAGCTCCTACCCATTGCACACCCTCCTCCGATAAGCTTAGGCCAGATTGGTAGGCCATACTGACCTATTTTTCTACAACTGCCCGCCATCTCCTCAACCTGCCCATCACCTTAAAAGCTAAGCAGGGATGGCCTGGGCTTCTCTAGCTTGATGATCACTCCAAAAAGGAAAAATGGCGACCCCAATTCTGGTCGTCTTCGGCCAGCGTTAGACCCGTCACACTCGACCCACCAAAAAACCAGATCCATTCCCTCCCTCCCACTATGACATTGCGATAGCGGGATCCCTGTCGACGAGGGCAAGAGTTGTGCACCCCATTTGCCATTAGACCCTTCTATCCACCGACCACTTGGCCAGCTTCTCCCATCCCCATCAATCCTAGTAAGGTGCACTCCTTTCCCCTCCCCGCGAACAACTACATGATCTGCGCGCGGAGTGCACTTCACCTAACCAAGGCCGAAGGAATAAAAAAGCGGAGGTGAATGGCTGTCCACCCTCATCGCCGCTCCCCCTTCGACTCAGAGCGCCGTCCAGCATCAGCAATGTGACGTGGAGCAGTTTTCCGGCCAAGCCTTCTATCCCATCTTTGCAGCTGACCCCTCCCCCCCCCCCTCCGCGATTTAATTGTCTTGAACACCTCCTTTGTTCCCGCCCTCGGCCTTTTTGACCGTTAAGAGGCATTCAGAGCGATGTCACCCATCAAATAGGAAGCTCGGGTGCAGGCAAGGAAATTGCGCAAAAATTTGTACGTGGGACCGCCTCTAGTGGCCCCCAACGGAAGAGGGCAGGTTGAAGCCCAGAACTTGTTCTCACGACAAAATGAACAATATTCACAGTAGATCCCAGGAACCCCCCCCGTTTTTGGATTTTTTTTTTTGTGATTCGAATTTTTCTTTTCCTTTGTCTACCCCAGTTCCCCGCCCTACGTCCAACCCACGCTCCGCCCCAGGTCCGCGATCCCCAACCCCGTCCCTCCCCACCAGCCAAAACAAACCCCAACATGCCCGCGAGCCCCCTGCCTATTTTTGCTGTTTTTTTTTAAGGTTTTCCCCCCCCTGCTTTTCCAGGCACATCTTCAAACCCCAAAACAAAACCCCGGGTGCGTACCAGAATTATTCACGAGACTCTCTTTTTTTTTTTTTTCTCTTTTTGTGGTTTTTTCTTTCTTCTTTTTCCCCCCCAAAAAAACCATCCAGAAATATCTCAATAACAACCGGCAACAATAACGAAACCGCACCCTGTCACCCCCATGCAAACTTCCACCCCCCCCAAAAAAACAAACGAACCGCCCCTAGCTAAGCGACCCTGGAAGCCGCCAAAATGTAGAAACGACCTCCTCCTGACCCCCCCGCCCCCCCCCCCCAAAAGAGATAACACAGAACAGGGACAGGCTTTTTATGGCCCCCGTCCAAATCCCGAGCCCGTCCACCGAGCCCCCCCTTCTGCCAAACGCACACCTATTTGGAAAAGTGCAACCTCCTTGAAAACCTCCCAATGATGTGTACGGCCCCCCCACACCCCCCCCCCTCGTTTGTTTTTTTCCCACCCTTAGGTGTTGTAATTTGTTGTTGGGCCTTTTTTTTTGGTCTTACGCTTTTTTTTTTTTTGGTGATTTTTTGGGCGGCCCCGCCCCGTATATCCCTATGCCACACCCACCGCGGGTCGCGAAAAAAACCAATTACTTAAGGTCTTTGACCACTTCTTTCCCTTTGAACCCCTTTTCATTAACAAACCCAAACAAAAAAACAAAAAAAAAAAGCGATTCCGGGCCCACCGGCATACCCGCTCTCTTTACCCTTTTTTTTGTCTTGATTTTTTTTTCAAACTTGGGTGGTGCCCTTTTTTCGTCCAATAGACAAACTTTCGTGTTTATATTTTTTCCCCCTTGGTTTTTAAGCGTCAACAGCGTCAAATAATCGCGACAAAGTTCCAAAAACGTTACACCCCTGGGACAAACCACCTGGGGGGGGAGTTGGTAGAACTACCCCTTTCTTTTTATAGGACAGAAAAGCTCACACTTTACTTCTATAAAGAAACCAAACCACTGTTAAACCGACCCCCCCCTCCAAACCAGTTCCCTTGCGTGTACTCCCCCCCCCCCCCCCCGTTTTTTTGGACAGGTCACGGAACACGCTATACTTATCAAACATATTCATTTCCTTTTTAAATCCCCCCATGGCCCCCCCCCCCAAGCTTCTTTGGGTTGGGACACACCAACCAACAAATAGCGAAGCTTTTTTCTTAAATAGCAGGACTTATAGTACCCATTTCCCCCCCCCCCACACAGGCCCCCCCCACCAAGCACGTTATCTTTTCAGATGGGTTGTCGATTGCTGATTTGTTTTTGGCTGTTTGTGTTGGATTTTCGTTAATTGTTGTGAAGCCCCCATTTTTCTCGCTTTTCCCCCAAGGGTAGCCTCCTTTGAACCCCCCCCCACCCTCATTGTTTTTGTTGTTTCTTATCTGAGTCCTTGTGTATCACCCACACCATACTCAGCCCCCCCCTTTGGTTGGTTTTTCCCCCCTGGAATAACATTCAACCTGTTTGTTTCTGGTGAGCTACTAGTCATTGACAACCCGCCCTTTATGCCGCCCATACCCACAGGGGGGCAGAGGTGTTGTTCTTTATTTTGTTGTTTTTCCTGCCCCGCTCCCTACGCGCCTTGTATTGTTTATTGTTATGTTGCTAAGAGCCCTTTTTTTTTGGTCCCCAGCTAACCGATTGCATTTTTCTTACTTGTTGGGGTTAGTTTTTTCTGGCTTCGGGGCCACCCCCCCTTTGTTTTGTTGCGCATTTTTTTTTTTTTTTTGGCTGGGTTCCGTGTCGCCGTTCTTGTGAGGATCGGGTGGTTTCGGCCGATACCGGACGTTTATAAATGACCACGACGCAGTCCCCAATCGTGACACAACTCCTCCCCCCTTTTTTGTGGTTTTGGGGTGGGGACCCACGTCTCCCACCCCCCCCCCCCCTTTTCTTTTTGATGATATTTACCACACGTTTTTGTTGTTTTTTTTTTTTTTTTTTTTTTTTTTTTTTTTTTGTTTTGTTTATTACCTACGGGGTGGATTGACTGGCGTGTTTTTTTTCGCACGTTGGGTTTTTACCGAATCCCGACAACACTTTTCCCCCAATCTCACAAGCAAAACAAAGGACCAACAAAACTCATCCTCGGTACCCCCCTTCAAACCCCCTTTGAGGGAAACTTTTTTTTGGGGTTATGTTGGGTTTTGTTGATCCCCCGCCAGTAAGCACACATTTTACGGAATAATCCTTTTTTTTTTTTTTCTCCCCCCCCCCCCCCCAATCAACAATCAATTTTTTTTTTACCCCAATAGATGCCCCCCCCCAAGATCTCACGATGGTGTGTTTCTTTTTTTCTTCAGGTTCTGCGTGGGTTTTTGGGGGGTTCCCAAATGTGGGTGGTTGGGAAAACCACATCCCCCCACCCACCTGGTAACACCAAACCCAGCAGGCCCCACTTGACGCAACAGCACCCTTGGGTTTTTGTTTTGACCCTTTGGTTTTTTTGGGGGGTTTTTTTTTGGGGGTTTGGGGGGTTTTTGGGGGAAAACCACCCCCACCCAACACAAGACGTTTTTTTGGGTTTTTGGTTGGGGGTTTTTCCTGAAAATCCCCCCAAACGCCTTTGGGTATTTTTTCCGGTTTCGTGGATGTGTGTCCCATTTTTTTCTTGGTTCGATTTTTTTCATTCTGTTTTTTGCAGAGGTCCTCTCCCCAATTTTGTTGGCTTTTTTGCTCCGCCATTTGGGTTGCCGAGAGGCTTGTGGGGGTTTTTTGTTTCTTGCGTGGATTCATCCCCCCAACATCAATTGTAAAAAAAGTCCAGTAGTGAAGTGCGAAAAACCCCGAGAAGCGATTGTCGCATGTCCTGTCTGTGGGTGTCCACCGCTGTTTACGTTCATAAATGCACTGCCCCAACGTCACAGCACGTTTCAAAATTTTATGCCGACCTTACACACGGACGTGGCCGCCATCTGGTCCTGTTAGTGAAGCCCGTGAGCTAACATACACAAACCCCTCTAAAACGAAAAAATAAGAACGCACCCCCATCGCCTTTGCCGCTGAATCGACGGACGCACCACTCCTAAGTCACTTAACTTTTTATACCACACAAAACAACGCAAAAATATAAACCCGGAACCACTATACATAAAGGAGTCCGGATTCGGCCCGCCAAGCCGTATCCACCCCCCAATGACCACCAAGTTTACGGCCCCCAAGCAAAATCTTGTAGACAAAGCGGGAAAGGTCAAGCCCAAATTTCCCCCCCCCCTGATTTGATAAAAAGACCCCTTGGGCGGGCGTTATTCACCATCGAGGGTTCTACCCCGCCCTTGCGGCACCCCCCCCCACTTCACTCCTTTCCCATTCGCCCCCCAACAACAGCGCCAAGGGGTATGGTCAATACAGACACATCTCTCCGAAAGGACAGGCGATGGCCCGTTTTGCCGTTCTGTTCATCCCGTTTTGGTGCTTATCTTTTTGCACATTGTGGGGTTGTGGTTTTTTGTGGGGGGCCTAGTTTAAAACAGGTAAGCTTTTTTCGCGGTTTAGGAGTGTGGGGAGCGGAAGCCCACCTGGCCCGCGGGCTTCACTGTCCGCCCTCACCCTCCACATTCTCAAATTTTCACCCCCCCCCATCGATGGCCTACCGCGGGTGTTGTTGTTTTTGGCTGCTCCACCCCTGGTGGGGGTGGGTCGGTGCATTCTTTTTGACAAAGCGTGCTTGGCTTTTTTTGTGTGCTTAATTTCCCTTTTATTCCATCCTCTAACCGTGCAGGCTGTGAGGCGGTCTCTTGATGCCCTTTTTTGAGTTTTCTGTTTGTTGTTGTTTTTTTATCCGCACAAAAACCACAGCTATAGGGGTTTTTTTTTTTTTTTTGTGCACGCCCCCCCAGCCACGTTTTTGTTCGTATGTTTGGGGCATTTTTTTTCTTTTTGTTTTTTCCTCCCGGTCCTCGACGGACAGCCACCGACGCCCCTGTATTTGTCGGTTGATAAGTTTTGTAAACCTTAGTTCTTTCCCTCCCCCGTTCGCCTCCCCCCCGATAGTCCCTCCCCCCCAGACCGCCGGTGTGGTACAAACCCCCCGTACATGTTTCTTATTGTTTTTTTTTTTAATTCGTTTTCCGTCTAAATTTTTTTTTTTTTTTTTTTTTTTGTGTTGCAAACCTTTCATATGTATTAGGTTATTTTGCTGCGTCTCCAGTGTGTTTTGGATCGCCGCTGATTGCCGATCTCACTTCCCTTTTTTGTCTTGATGTGTTTCTTTGCGGTCCGTTGTGGAATTGAGTGTTGGCGAACGCCTTTCACAACACTACATTCACGGCTTTTCTCCCCGTCCACATGTACCCCTTTCCTTGAGCTTTTTTTTTTTTATTCTTTCTTTTTATAGTACGTTGGCGTCACACACCTCTCATTCCTGCGATGACAAAAGCATACGTCCTTGCCATGTCCAACAGATTCGGTCCTCTTGTGTTTTTTTTTGGGGTTTGTTCCTTTGTGATTTTGGGCGGTTCCGGTGTCCGACTAGGTTTGTTTTGATTGGTTGGCTTGCTGTTCCTTTTTTGGGTGATCCCACGCCCCAATCTGCCGTTGAGTTCCTCTTTTTTTGTTGGTCTTCCTCGGGGTTTTTGGTGGAGCTGGGGGGGTCGTGGGAGTTGGGGGGGTGGGGGGTAGTTTGGACTGTTTTGGTGATGGCTCCCACAGCACCTCCTATCCCTCCCCTTTTAATGCTTCTTTTTTTGTCCCCCTAGCAATGTTTTTTTCCGAGTGGAGGGGGGGGGGGGGGGGGCGGCGTGGGGTTAAGTTTCGGGATGGACCGCCTACGGTGTCATGTTGTAGTTTTTCGGCCCCCTTTCTGTGTTTTCTTGCATCCGAACCCCCCCCAATACTTTTGGGGGGGACACCTTTCTTTTTTACAAGCGGTTGTGGTTGTTTGTTTAGACTAGTAGATCCATGTTCTTTTTTGGCCTTTTTTTGTGATGCGTATCGGGCAGTTCAGGGGGGCCCGCTGGGTTTGAAGCGTCCCTACCCCCACCCTCTTCTTGGGGGCTTGTTTTTCGGCCTTGTTCCCCGACTCCGCACCGTGGTAGCACTTTGTCCTTGAACCTTTTTTTTTTTTGTTTGATTTTTTTCTTTTTTTTTTATGCGTGCGAGACGCAGATTTTTTGATCATTCCCTGTTTTGTTATTTCCCCGCTACTTTACTCTTGTTTTTTTTTTTTTTTGTTCGATTCGTCAAAGGGAATAAATTTCTCCCCCCCCCCCCCCCACGCCGTCCGATTTTTTTGTTAGTTTTTTTTTTTTTTGGGGGATGCAATTGTTGCGGTTTAGTTTTTCTTCCTTTTAATCGGGCTGTATCTTGTTTGGTTGTGCCTTACAATTTTTTTTGACATTCCTGCCTCCCCCCCCCCGCCCGCCGGGTTTGGTTTTGCACCCTTTTTTTTTTATTCGTGTTGTCCCCTCGGTGTTGTTTGGTAGTTTTCCTGTGTTGTTATATTCGGGTTCTTCCCTTTTTTCTACAATACAGTGTGGCTTGCGACTGTTGGGGGTGGGTTTGTGGGTGTGTGTGTTAAAACCATCCCGAATCGGGGGTGGGTTTCCCAGCCCGCTCCCCCCACAGACAATGCACCCCCCCCCGTATTTTTTTCCCCCCCCCGTGCTCCCCCCCCCAGCGCTTAGTGCTATAAAAGGAGTCCGACTGAACTTAGAGGGCGCCGCACCCCCACCCCTCCACGCGCTTTCCCCTCACCGTTCAAAAGCCCACCCCAACTCCCCACCACAAATAAAAATTTCTAAGTTGGGCCACCGAAGAACTTGGCCGGGGCTGGATGTGGGAGTGGATTTTTGTGTTGTTTTGGTGTTACGGTTATTCCTGGATTTCCCTCTTTTTTTTTTTGGGGGTTTTTCATTTGGGGCGTGGTAGTTGGTTGGGGAAAACTTCCCATAACACCCCCCATTCATGGATATTTAGCTGTTATTTGAAGTAGGCCCATTTGATTTCAGGCCCCTTCATTTTTGGTAGAGCTTGGTAGCCTGAATGAGGGGGAAGATGTTAGCTTTCTTCTGATCCGCTTTTTTTTTGATTCGTGTGTTTTGAGATGTCGTAGGACATCGAGCACTTTTTGGTGAGTCCGCTTTGTCTTCTCTTATGATTTGGAGTGCTTAGGAGCATATTGTGGACCGATTTTTTTGCCTGGTAGGGTGCTTTTATTGCCGTCTAATTTTTCCCGATCCCAAACACCACCCCCCCCCCACTTCAAAATGTTGGGGTGTTTTCGCCAACCCTTTTTTTTTTTTCACCCTGCACGCTGCATGGGGTTCGCGGGCGTTCTTGTTCTCCAACATTCCCCTCGTGACTTCCACGGCCCCCCCGCTTTTATTAGTCTCTAATTCAGGGGAGCGTTTGCTCCCTTATAGCTGCTTCCCAATTTGCTAATTCAAAACCCGCCCAAAAACAAAATTAATCTTAGAAAAAACCCAAGTTTGAACTAGCTTGGAAAAGCTCCCCTATCTCCCACTCCCCCTGTCGAACCGGTTGGTTTCTGTGTGTTTTTTTCCCCCCCCGATCCGGTGTGGGCGTCCCCCCCCCCCCCCCCCCCAACACGCACCACCTAACGTTAAACAAACAACATGGAATGAAGAGAGCCCCCCCCTGGTCAGCCCCGTCAATAGACCTCTCCTTTATTCTTTCCCCCCCCGCGTCCCCCCTTAGGTCAATGTTTCGGGGTCGTGGTGGGGTGCCATTTTTTTGGTGTTTTTTGTTCCTCCTTGGGGTGTTGTAAAAATGAGCTTTTTTTTTTCAAGTTGGTGGGGGGGTTTTTGGTTTTTTTCTTTGTTTTGGTTTTCTTATGGCATTCTCCCCAAGCAACTGTTCTTTTTTTTCTTTTTTTTTTTTTTGCGGAAAACTTCGTTGTGGAGGTTGGTGGTCCATTTTCAACTTTTTTTTTTTTTTGTTTGTTTTTATCGCCCCCCATTGCTTGTTTCTTAGGTGCTTTTGTTACCAACACTTCTTTTTTTTTTGTTCGTTTTAGTTGTTCCTTGTTGTGGGGGGGCGGGCGTTTTGTTTTCTTTTGCGTGCGTGGTGTAGGGGTGGGTTGGGTTTCCCACGTTGCGCGACCGGCTTTCGACCTTTGTTTCATTCGATCGAGGTGGTCCTTCCCTTGTTGGGGGTTTACCCCCCCCAGCTTTCTTCTCATTGCCTGAATGTGCCCCCACCCCCTCTCGGTGCTCTTTTGGTTGTTTTGGATTGTTGCTGTGCCCGGCCAGCTCCCCGGAGTCCTTTTTTTCATTCTTTTGCCGGACCGCCCTTTTTCTCCCACCACCGACCTTTAAAAGACATCTTTAAAGACCTATGCAAGCAAACCCGAAAGCGTAACGTGCAATTCTTTTGGGGTTTTTTTTTTGTCCCGGGTCTTCTTTTTGGGTGGCGTGTAGGGTTGGTATTGGGGTATGGGTGTTGGGGGTTTTTTCTTGACAGATTTTTGTTCAGGTGCTATTTTTTGTTCAATTTTTTGGGATTTTTTTTTTCTTGTTCCCCCCCGTTGGGGGGGGAGCATGCGAACTTTTGGATTTGAAGTTTTTTTTTTTTTTTTTGGTTTTTTTGTTTTTTTACAACCCCCCTTTGGGTTGCGCTCCGTTTTAACCCTGGGTGGGTTGGGGCGGGTGGTTTGGCTTTGTTTTTTTTGTTGGTCGTGTGTTTTTTTTTTGGTTCCCCCCTCCAGCCTTCCAGTTTCTTTATTCTTCGGGTTGGGGGGTTCCCCCCAATGCCACAGCAGGGGTGCGGTGGTTGGGTCCACACAATCCCCAGAAAAACGGCCCAGCCAAATCCTTTTTTGGTCATCTAGACCCGGGTGCTAAGTGTTTTTTTTTTTTTTTTTTCTTTGTGGCCCCGTCCCCCAATACCCCTCCCGTTCTTTGATCTAACGTTCTGATTTTTTTTCATCGACCCCCTTTTACCCCTTCGCTTTCGGGATTGGGGGGGTGTTTTTACCGTCTGCTTGGTGGGGCGGGTTAGCCATCTCTATTTCTATGTACTTTTACACGTTCGGTCGTTTTGGATCTTTTGAGACTTTTTTTTCCAAGCTCCCTCCCCTCTACCCCCCCCCCCAAAGACTCGCATCACCTCCCCCCCCCCCCCCCTCTTTGGTGATTGTTTTTTTTTTGTTCCTTTTTTTTTTCCTTGTCACCCACCCCCCCAAAAACGCGTAAGACTTTGCCCCGAGGCTCGCAAACGGTGACATAGGTCGTTCCCACGATCCTGCAGTCACACCCTGCAAAAATCCGTCTCGTTTCCCAAATTCACACACCCATCATCCCCACCCCCCCTCCCGAACCTCCTTCGCCCCCGTTCAACCAAGAAACAAGCATGTAGTAAAAAAAATGGTACTTTAACTTTCATCTGAAACGGTACCCCACCATGTGGTAAAAAAGCTCCGCGTGAAGTTAGTTTTCCGCGCCACCGCCACTCGGGGGCCAAACACTACTGACCGTTGTCCTCACCATCCTCTCC
>Ga0179593_1291225_pt1 | contig 23717 bp, 23 predicted proteins | sample CZODoug2_1_08_16_FD_185931 | JGI IMG/M metagenome (GOLD analysis project Ga0179593, IMG submission 185931) | Vadose zone soil fungal communities from Angelo Coast Range Reserve, California, USA - CZODoug2_1_08_16fungal (PacBio error correction) | ecosystem: Environmental > Terrestrial > Soil >... | reverse complement strand
ACCCCGGCACCAACCATCTCTTGTATTTCAGGACCCCGTAATGTTGCTCCATCCCCTTTTTACAGGCCACGCAATTCCCCCATCTCCAGGTCGTGCGTTCCTAAAAACATGTTGTTACCGTTCTTCGAACAATGCTCACGGTAGTTCGGATGTCCCCCCAACCTTGGGAACTTGGGCTTTGGCGACCCCCTGAAAACTTTGAGTTCCTTCCGACCTCGGTTCTGCGATTTAAACACTTGATATCCGGGATAACTCTTGTGTGAGTGTTTTCTTTCCTTCGATGTACGGTCGGATTATTTTCCTTTTTTCGATCAGTTTAACCAAGTTTCTTACAGCTTTTTCATCCCATCAGAATATTAGTGTGTACTGATGAAGGTAATTCTTAGGTTTGTGGTTTGTATCCATGTCTCAAACTTTGTTTCCTTTTCCCCAATCACAGGGCGTTCCGGATCCCCCCCCAACCGGGATTATTTTCTTTCCTTTCCTAAGTTGGTTGGTTCTGTATCTCTTCAGATGATAAGTCCGAGTGCCGTTGCCATGTCCCCCCCCGCCACCTCTTTTCTCTCCCCCCCAAAACTTTCTTCCCCCCCACGCAATTCCCTGGAACTTACCTTCCTGAATATTATTTCATGTTTTTCCTGCCGCGCCCTTGGTGACATGGCCTATTTAAAACTGCTTCACCCCCCCCTAGAAAGATTCACCGGCATCGATACCAACCCGAAACTTATCCCCTCTTCCAATCATGGAAAAGACTTCTTTCAACATATCGCAAACGAGGGTTCGCGGCCACGGTTTGGTTCCCCCATTCGTAACGTTTACACCCGTCGTGAGGTTTCAAGTTGACGGCATCTCTGCGGTGCATAGCTTCTACTTTCTAAGAATGGTTCGCCTGCTGGCTTTCGACTTTGTTTGAAAACAGTTGGGACCAGGACTAATTCCGCCCTTCCGAATCCACTAGATTTTTGAAGGGAAAGTTTTATCTCAGGAAACCTTTCGATGGCCCGGGACCAGAACTATCTCTTCCCTTGGTCCCCGGGCTTTATTTCCAGCCTAAAGCATCATTGTAAGTCATTGCCTGTAAGTGTCCACTCTACAACACTTTCTACCCCATGACCCCTCAGGCTTAGTCCCTTTTACCTTTCGTACCCCTTTCCCCCAAAGAACCCTTGCTCGCTGTTCAACCCTGGCTGCCAGTTCCTTTCCCCTCTGGCTTTCGTCTTGGCTGGCGGGGTTTGGGTTTCCCCGTCCGGCTGCCCGAAAAAATTGCGTCAACTTGACGCGCTTTTTGAAGGCTTTTTTTAGAGATCCGCGATTTTTTTCCTTTAGACTTCCTTTTTTGAATCTCCAAGCCACTACTGCCCCTTTCATCTTTTTGAATGTAAAGTCTCATTTATGGACCCCCCCCTAACTCAGTTACCTTTCTCCCACACCGAATCGTCATCCTGCTGTACCTGGATGGCCTTTGGTTTCCTCCCCCCCGATCAGTCTGAAGGTATGCTACGCACCTCGCGCGTGTGCCGCATTTCACGAAGGTTTTGGGGATTGCGGTCTGACGGACTTCCCCCCCCAACTACAGCAGGTCCTTCGGACAATAAACTTTTTTGTTTCGTTGACCTCCTTAAAAGAGTTGCGCGCATATCTTTAATGTGAAGTTAATGGGTAATCACATCGTTCTCCTTCCTCTCGGTAAGTTGGTCTGGTCAACTGCTTTTGTCTTTTCTTTCCTTAGCATCGGAGTCGTCACTATGCTTATACCAACCGATATGATATTGGTCTCCTCTCGCCCCCTTTTTCTGTTCTTTTGGGAGTAGCAAAACCTGCATTGATTAGCGGCCCCTGTCCACCTGGGTAGTTTCTATCCATCTTGCCGTTTCTTATTTAGTCGATCAAGAAACTTAGAATTCCCTTCTTGATCACACCCTTCAGTGAGACCGTGCCTGGATAAATTGGCGTTTGTTTGATTGCCTTTTTATTTTTTGGTTCTGGGTGATGCTGTGAGTGATTCTCCTCCTTTCAAGCAGGTGGCGTTGGATTTTTGAATCTCATTTGATTCTTGGTCAAATGGCATTTTCTGGTCCTGTTGGCTCTTATGACTTACTTCAGAGGCCTTTCCCGGAGGAAATGGGTCGGTGGACGTAGGTGTGTGGTCTTGTCACTGGGTGCCAGGTTTTGTTTGCTCGACTGCATGTGGTTTACTTCCCGCGATCTGATGTCTTTCATTCATTTCTATTTTGCATGCTTTGAGAACGCCATGGTTTGATTTCTTGGGACTCAGTATGGTCCTGCATCGGCCTTGGCGGCCGCTTACACGCTTATCCCTTCCATGAAGGCATTTTCTCTGGGCATCGTCCCTTCTTTAACCCTTGCCCTCAACGTTGATCAGGCTTCACCATGGTTTTGTTCAAATATTCTGTGGTAACTCCCGATTCTCGCTTTCCTTGGCGCTTCAGCCGCTAAGTTCTTTTCAACTACACTTTTTTCCCCTGATTTTACTGTTTCTGGGGGGTGGTTGGCCCTTGACGTCGTGAGGTCCACTGATGTGACGGTATCCGACCTACGCATGGAGGCGATGTTTCTGTTGTAGTGATCCATCCCCCTTCCGCCCCTGTTATTCTTTGCTGCACTGGCCAGTAGGAGTGTAGCTTTTTTCAAATGTCACCCACTCTCCGTTGAATCCTTGACTGACAGTAGTCGTCAAAGTCTGTTGTCGGTCACGACCTACTAAAATTCCAATAACAGTAAGCATACCGGTGTTTAGCCTTTCAGTTGCAAGTCCTCTCCTTTGACATTTCCCGTTCGAGGCCCTGGGTTACTTGTTCGTTCGGACCTCTTGAGAGTCTCTTCATTTTTTTATTTGGATTTGGCGCGGCGTTCTTTGTGAGTTGGGAGTGAACGTCTTTCCCGTGGTTTTCTTGATGGTCCGAATGGTTGCTTTTTTTATTCACCCCCTTTTCCTTCTGATCTCTCGCCTTGTCCTCTCCAAACGACCCGACTCCCCTGTAACAGTTTAGGAGGTTTTAGGGAGTCAGTACAGGTCCTTTCCCAGATCCTCTCTCAGCCGTTGTTTCCTAGGCGTCATTTTCACGCGGCACCCAATGGACTCAAAATAATTTGGTCGGACTGTCGAACCGAGGTCTATTGGCCCCCAGATTAACCTGCTGACCCCCGAATCGTCGGATTTCAATCGACCACGGTTTGGCCCTTAATATGGATTGTACGGTTTTCCTTCCCCCCACTTTTACCGCCCGCCGCAGCAAATGCCCTATGAATTTTGACCGTTCCATTTGACCGGTATGGTTTCAATTAGTGGTACCCGCTGGCTATCAGAGTGTTCTGTTGTACTTTGATTGCTTGTTCTTTCCACGGGGCTTGGCCTCATAAACAGTTTCTTTGATCCTCTCGCTTTCCCTCCGTTGTTGGTGTTCGATTGCTAAAGTGCGAGGAACACCTTCTTGTCCACTTCCCAAGCCTTTAGTACCCCTTTCCAATACCCATCCCAGTTTCCCCGACCCAGAAACTCCCGGAATAGAAAGTTCCACCCGTACCTTGCGCTTCCTGCTGTAAGTGCACTGGGTCCTCCCATAATTAGGGCATTCTGACTGCGTGCCTTCGTTTGTTTCCGACCACCCCCAACGAGCCCCCCGGCAATCCACTTCATGGCACCCCAACCCTTCAAACAGAAACTTTTCTGTGATGCCTGTTGGCCTCGTTTTGCAAGGATTCCCTCGTTTCGCTTTCCTGACAACTTTTCGTCAGTTGCCTGAAGGTTGGAACAATTTCCTAATCTTCCCCCCTTTCCGCGACGCGCTGGAGCGGGATGCCGTGTCCGCCTCGCCCCTATCATCTCTTTTTTTTGCAGTTTAACCCGTTGAGTTCCCCCCCTGTCTTGTGAGAGAAACTGTTCAGTTCAGCGAGGAGAAGTTTTGAAACCCCAGTGCCATGCATGGGCTTCCCCCCCCCACATACCCGCGCCGTCCCGAAAAGAAACTCCCTCCCCCGATTGAAACCGCGGAATCCCCCCCCACCATCACCGGCCTCACTGAACCTGTCCCGCAAGGGCCCCAAGATGCTCTGTCCTCGAACCTGGGCAAATCCGTTCCGGCTGTGCCCTGAAAGTTTCGAAACAAGGGAGTGCGATTATTTTAGGTGGGGAGAGCTTTCTTCGACCTTTTTAATACTTAGTACGGTCTTACCGTCGTTGCCATTACTTTTTTTTCCCCCTTTTCCAACTGCCACCCAGATTTCTTGCAGGGTCAAATCTGCAGTAAGCGCTATTCTGGTATCCCACTGCGACAAAACAGCCAAAGTCCCCTTTGTATTCGTCCGCCCCAGCTTAATCTTGTACCATCACTAAGAGATGTCCACCACCCCCCTGCTCTAGAGAACATAATCCCCTCTTTTAATCACTTATAGCTGACGCGCCCCAGCTCACAGTATCCTTCGGAAATTACAAAACCGGTATATGAAACCCTCGCCTGGTCATCGGATCACCTTGAGTCGGATGTTCCGGGGTCAGCTTTGCGACCCAGTAATGCGTCTTGTGCAATTTGTCCCCGCTCCGTTTAAATAGGATATTTCTTTTTTCTATTGATGACAGATTTTATAGATTCACGTTTAGGACTCGGCGTGCATTCCAGCCTCCCCTTCCCCCCGCGACCTAAAGATTGACCTTCACCTTTATGCTTCTCCCAGTCCTCCCGCGGCTGTTTGAGCACTTTCCTACATCTCTGTTGCCGCAGGCCGTTTAAAAAATATCCAACAGTTCTCGGACCCTGGATTTTTCGGAGGTAAACGTTTCAGGACCCCCAAGAAACATTCAATTTGACACGTCATTGTGAGACGTCCCAAAAGTCAGAAGATTTCGCGTTTTTTTTTTTTTTTTTTTCTTTTTTTGTTTTTATGTATCCCTGAAATATTTTATTTTCTTGTTTTCACCCCTTCCAGCCAGCGCCTTTGACTGCGTAAAAGCCCCTGTGCCATAATGGACTTTCGCTACCCCCCCCGCTGTTTATCTCGAAATGACCTTTTTCGCGCCCGTGTATTGCTTTGATTTTTTAACAATCCTTGAACGGTCCCCTGTGATTCCAATTCTACCCGGTGTCCTGTGGAAGCGAAATTTATTGCCCGGTTAGAATAAGACCGTGCAACAATCTTGGCTTTCCCCCGGGCCACCTCCATCGCGTCTTTTGTATCATCCGCTCTACCTGAGGCATGCGTGCGTCAACTGTCCCCCTCTATGGCCTTTTACTTTCAGGCCGGCCCCAACTTTCCCACAACACTTAGATTGGTCTCCCCTCCTTTCCCATGAAAGGAAGCATGTTCGTGCACTCCTTTTTCCTCTTTCTCGCTCCAACCCCCCCATCTTTTGATAGTAAGAAGACTTTCTTGATTGTGTTTCAGTCCTGGTTCGCCATGCAGCCCCGGCAACCCCCAAGAGGAGTAAATGCGGGCCTCCTCGTGGGGTGTTTTTCGAAGGACGTCGCGTTTGTTCCCCCCCTCCCCCCTAAGATTGGTACGGCAGCGCGCCGCTCGATCCTCGGTTTTTTTCATTGCGGTAAGGTTCCATTCTGACGTTTGCAATTTCAAGATGAATGTGTAGGATTAACTTTTGGTTTCCAGTATCCAACTGCCACCGCTCGAGGATTTACTTACACTTTAGACCATACGATCCAAAACCGTCCAGTCCCCCCGAGCAATTCCCCCCTTTTTCCCTGGCACAGACCCGGCACCGGACCAACTCTCGGTATCAGTCCTAACCCCCCAGCAAGTTTGAAACTAGGAACCGCAAGGGGTCGTGGGGCCCCGTTTACTCATTTAGCACTTCTCCTTGCAGTTTCCCCGTATCCCCCCAATTATCGGGGTAGCCTGGGAAATGCGTGTGGTGAGATTCCAACGATTACTGTCCTTCAATCGTTGTCCCTTGTTCCACCGGGAAGCTTGGTTTCCCCGGTTTAAACGACTATGTAGAACCCTAGGGAACCTCGATTCGTCCCCATGAACACCATCTCGTTTCTTTGGAAGGAAGTAATTCGGCTCCCCAGTTGTTTCAACCTTTTCCAAACCATACCACCGCTCCTCAGACAGAGATACGGCCCCCCAACCTTTTTGCCCCGTTCTGCCCAAACTTTCCCGAGTCAGGGCCGTGATGGCTCACCCTCCCGTTTTTGGACGTAAGTTCCCCCGACCCCCTCAATGAGATCCGGCGAACTATTGTTTCTCTTCCCTTGCCCCATCATTTCTGATGGAAACAGGGTTTAAATCTTGGGGTTGATGAGATCTTTTCCCGGATGGGTCTGATATTTCTCTTGTTTTTGGTCTCCAGTTCTTACCAGGCAACGTTTCTCCAATTTCGACCTTCATCCAGAAATAAGTGTACTGTACTCCTACCATCCTTTCGGGATTCAGTGTTAGAATTGGCAGAGGTTGCTTGACATGCCCACATGGGGGCAACTAGGATGGATGTCTTTTCTTCTCTTTTCATCCCCCCCCCCAATACCTGTTGGTGTTTCCGAGCCTCGGGATTTAACCGTTTTCCGTAACCATGTTGCCTTTTGGCCCAACTCCCCCCCTCGGGGGACCAACCCCCTTTTTCTACCCCCGGACCTGGTCCCAAGTACATGGACGTGTAGATGGCTTTTTTCAATGTAAGTCTCTTGGGAACGTTTTTAACTTTCAAGTACATGTCTTTTCCAAACAAACTAACTTGCCCCCCTTCTCGACTTCAGTCGAAAGTAATAACCACTTCCTCTATTCGTGGCTTTTCCATGACATCGTGCACCCCCCCCAGTTCTCCCGGCTTCAATAACCTTTTTTCATGGGTGTCGTCCTTTAAAAAGTCTTGATGTTTGTTCCTTACGACTTGCTGTCATCGTTTGACTTACGGTATTCATCAACATTGTGCTGCCTGTTGGATGTTCGGTTACTTTTGTTTTGAAACACCCCTTCTTGGGTATTAAGGCGTTCCTTGCCCCGAGTGTTGCATGTTCTTTATCACAGCGGTGCGAATGGTCTACTCGGGTACCGGGTGTACGTGTTTTTGTCTGCAATCCCTTTTCGGAATTTTCCTTACGTGTCGGTGCCTTTTACCTCTACCGTTATTTCCTAAAAAAGATAAGCTTCTCCCGCTAGCTGCGATGGCTAAGTTGCAACAACAGTTCCCCCTAACCCAGGTATGCAACGTTTGCAACCCCTTTGCTGAGTCCGGGATCAGCTTTTTCTTGGCCTTGTTAAGGTTGTTTTGGGCTAGGTCCGTTCTTCCAACCTTGCCGGGAAACACTGTCCCCGATCTGCTAGTGGCTCATTGTGGGCCGAACCTCGGTTTTTTGTTGAAGACCCCATGGTACGATGACCTTATTTATAGCCTTTCCTGCTTTCTTTGAAACCGTCTTCAAATTGGTACCCGTTCACTACAGAAGCCCTTCGCCAACCACCAGCTGATCCCGAGGCTTTTTTGGAATCGTTTGCTGCCAGTTTTTTTTCTACCAAATGCGGACTGTCTGCTCTGACAGAGTGTGGGCCTCATGTAAGCCTAGTGTAGGGTCGTTTCGACCCGTCGGGTTAACCTTTACCCTCTCAATGCTACTAAATGGTTGTTTCGCGACATTGCTTCAACAGCGTGCGACTGCATCCTCTGCTGCCGTTCATGGAGTCCTCTCCATTTCGTCGTCAATTGGCCGTGCTGGAGCACTGGCCGCTCGTGGTGTGCCCTTTCGTACGGCCGCCTGTGCACGAGCGGAGGACTCAAGATCGGATCTCGAGTTCCTCCCCCTGGTTCGTCTTTTTGGAGGTCCCCCCCACCTTGATTCGTGTTACTTTTGTGCTCTTTGGCCCAGAAACGCTTCCCTTTCTCGATTGTGTCTGCAAAGAGACACGGACACGTGTTTTTTCCCGTTCCTTTCTTCTCTTCTCTCCTGAAAGTAGAAGTCTCCCGTGGATGTCCGCTTTTTTCGCAGTCCGTCTGGTTTCCGTTGGATGGGTTTTTTTTCTTGCTTTTGGTCCGTGATGCCGCCCCCCTTTCGGTGGCGTCCTGTGAGTTTTTTCAGATCATTTGATGTGCCCTTGGCAGGTTTTGTGTTTGCTGCCGTTTAAGATATCCCCGAGCCATTTTTGTCTGGGGTTCCCCAGGTATGGTTTTTTAAACCGTCCTTTTGGGCTCGGTCTTATTGTTTCCTCAACAGAAGGGTGGGAGGGGGACGGATGCGTCCCTTGTTGTTTCTTTTTGACTGGTGGCTGATTGCCAAACACGCCGTTAGTTCCGAGCCGTCGGTGGGACTTATTATTTTCCCCTTTGACTTTATCTGTCTTCAAAGAGGTGGCAGGAGTCCGTGACGATATTCCGGCATCTCTGGATTCCATGATCACCCCTGGAAGTGATCATCCCCCAGGCTCTTGGTTTGCCACCCTATACTGTTTGATTATCATTCGCGCTGCGCTTGGGTGCGTTCAGCGAATACAGTTCTCGGTTTTCTGACGTTGTTCTTGCTTTGGTGGTTGCCCGGAATCTCTTGCGTGATTACCCGTGGATATGGTATTCGTTTCAAATACGTTTAGTCGAACAGGTGGTTGCTGTTTTGTACTTTGTGATCTTAACTCAATTGCGTGTTTTACTGAACTATTTTCTTGCCAAGTTGTCTCTCCTGCGTGTGAGTTACCATGGCCACACTCTCAGTCCCCTCAGTGCCCTTGGGAACCACAGAGTTTACCTTTCTTCAGGAAACTTTACCACTTACATCAGAGCCTCCCTGTTTTCTGGGAAATTTGGGCAAATTCCGCGTCTTTTTTGCTTCCATGGCACGATCCGGGGTCTGTCAGGTTTCGTTCCCTTATTGGCTTTTTCCCAGAGTATTTTCCCGACTTTTTCGGCTTCGGGTGGTTTTTCTGGGTACGGCTTCCGTTGTTCGGCCTTTTTTTGTTTGATCCGATGCGTTCTTAATGTTTTTCTTTCCTTTTCCTTTCTGGACTCACGTGTTCTCAACCTGACTTCACCCCAATTTCCTTTCTTATTTTATCTTCGTCCAGCTTTTTGACCACTTGCCGCTCGCGCCTTCTCCGGATGTTTTAATTGGGAATCCCTGCCTTTCTTTCCATTCCCATTTTTCATGGTACCGTTGAAAAGAGTCTGACTAACTCATTTTGCCCTACGCTTTTTTTTGTCAGTGTCCCTCCCCTTTTTTCCCTGACGATCTTATTTTGCCACAGGTTGGTAGAAACCCACGCCGCCTTTCCCCTCTGAGATGATCGGGGATGACACGGTGCCTCTTCCTTCTGTCTATATACTCGTCTTGTCGATTATATCTTTGGTTTTCGTTCTTTGGACTTGCTTTTCGCCGGACGGTGGCCCATCCTACTTGTGCCTGCATTTCTCCTATATCTTTCTCTCCGTTTTGTGTTGCGGCCAACGTTCGTCCCTGTTCTTTGCGCGTTCAAACCCAGTTGAGACCGAACAGGCAACACTTCCGACATCACAGACCACCCTCTCCCTCATTTCCACTTAATCTGGTGAAACCGCTTTACGGGAAGCAGGGCCATTCCTCAGGGCATTTTCCCGGGTTTGGGGTGCCTCCAATTTGGGCAACCACTCGTCGGGTCCCACAACCGGCTATTGCCCTGTTCCGAAACAGAAATTAGTTCTGTCACTGTTGTTCTGTTGCAAGTTACGTTGCCTCTTTTCGACCATGCACTTTTATTCATTGTTCCCCTTTTTTGCCCCTTTTAAGGCCTGGAAAACTTCAGCGCTTCGGGCGGGATTCCGTCTGCTCCCGTCCCCCCCCATCCATCTCTGTACTACCCCCGCCTAAGTTTTCCTCCGTTTCTCTTACCCGTATCTTCTTCGAATGAAAGTTGATTTCCCTGTTTACCTTTTCCCCAAGCTATCTCTACCAACTCCCCACCCGGACCCAGCATGCCCAACTCAAGGCACGCCTCCAACAGCTCGACCCAAACGTATCCTTCTCACTAACCCCCCCACCCCTCTGGCCTCTCCCTAAAAAATGAAGCCCTTTCATAGCCCTTTGACTTGAAAAAAGGTCCTGCTTCATTCGCCCCCCGGGGAAGTCTTAATGTTTGTGATTTTAGTTTTCCGTCCCTACGGTCAGTCCATACTTTTTTCGTTTCCAAGGAGTTTCACTGATTTTGTTTCTTTCCACACAAGAAGCCTCCGGCCCCAGTTGGCTACCGTTAGTGACGCCTCTTGATGTACTAAAGGATCCAAAAAAGCCCCCCTGCTCTTCCTTTAGGGTCGATTTCCCGACGGAACACCTCCCACCTCCCACCGCGAGGAAATGCAAAACAAAAACGAAAGAAACCAAGTTTGAACGAGCCGACATATTTCTTGCACATCACGTAGCGCGACCCTCAGCGAAGCTAGGAATGAGAACACAAACCTGAATACTTACAACCCCATATCCTTTTAACGCCCGGCGTTAGGAGGATAAGGTTTTTTCCCGTAGGTACTGCCCTATCCTTTTCATTACGGTCCCTAGTCCCTTTCCGGCAAACAGAGGCTTTCCGCAATTGATCACGACGTCAGGCCTCGGGCTTTTTTAAGTAAGCCCGCAGAAAGTAACAGTTTCTCACCGCGACCCCCTCCCTGATACGCGTCCCCCGTTAGTCTAGCAACCCTCTACCTGATCCCCCCCCACGAAAGGGACCACCCCTACCTCCCTTGTCACCCCCTATGACGGTGAATTTCTCTTCCGGTAACTTCACCCACACCTACTGACAAGGCTGGTACCCGCCCCTCATGATTTTGCGAAACAAAAAATTAATTTCCTAATCTTTTCTACTTTTTATGAACACGACCTAATACCAACACACCCCAATCCCTAACCCGATTCTGCTAACACTAATGGCCATAATGAAAGTTTTTTTTAGCGATTCTCTTAATCCATGACTTATTCCGTTTATACGTGACCCATCCCCCGACCCTGTCCATGATCTGATCCACCGGTCCCCGATTTTCCGAATGACCGTTGGTTGTCCTCCCAACATTCCGCACCATTTTTTCACTTGAATCATCCTCTCTCTCTAGGGGCCATAACTTCTTTGCCCTGCCTGACGATGCCCTAAAATGCCCCCCAGTTCATTGCCCCGCTTTTTCCTACGGGCTGGCCAACTGAAATATTTAAAAAGCCGATTTGTTAGATACTAAAATTAAATTCGACGATGGTTCACGACTTGTGCTGATTCACGCCAACACCCCAAAGTTAGTCTTTGTTTTTTCCGCTGAGGATTACCTCCCTTTAGTCACCCTCAGGCAAACCAGATGGAGCCCCATTCGTCCACTGCCCTCGTTGTTTTTTTCGCGGCAGGCCCCCGTGAGATGCTTCCCCCCCACCCCCTCCAGCAAGATGGAATGCGTCGGTCTATATCCGTGTTGTCTGATTCCTGTAGGTGAAACAGGTAATTGATTCATTTTTTCAACCATTGGCTGGAAATTTTTTCATCTGTTGGGTGAGCTTAAACACTGTCCACCCTTTCTCGCGGCATATTTCCCTACTCATTTTCTCATTCCGCTTTCCAGATTCCCTCTAGAAAATTTCGCCGTTGGCTTCTTATCCGCCGCCCGGCCCAACATTTCACCATGCCCCCCCTGCTGGGATCCAGCCCAGCACTTTTTGTTGACGCGCATCTCACTGGTCTCTTGACCCTTTCCGAACAAGGCTCGCTGTCCTCCCTCTCAGTCCCCACGAGTTGTTTAGACCCCCCTCCGAGGTCAGCCGTTCCAATGACCTGCCAATGTACCTTAATATGTTTTAGGAATCCTCTTCCCAGGTGGACCGTACCGACCATGTTAGTCTTTTCCGCTTCGGAAACGCTCTTGGAGCCGCCACGTGTGCACCCACCCCCTCCTTTTTATTTCATGAAGGACTTAAATGAGGCACAGCATTTTGTCATTTTCCACGCGCTCAACCTCTCCGCCGCCATTCTTCACTCCCCCTGTGCTTCTGCCCCTTTCTTCCCTAAAATGAGCAGAGGCGTTAATGGACAACCTTCACGACGGTTTGCTGTAGATGTCCTCTCGTGGCGACCCCCCCCCTTAACCCCCGTTAGGTAGCCGTCCCTTTTTGAGATCATGTGCCAATGCAAGGGATGGTCATGTTGGATTCTTTCGCTTTTGTAATTCGCTGAAGGTGGCTCTCTTGGTGTCGATTCAGTCTTTCCCCCCCCATAATTTCGTACCCCCTCAACGTGTTTTAAGTTACGGCGGTACCTCTTCCCCCTTCGGAGGAGTAGAATTTTTCCCGAGGTTTTTCCCGTTTCCAATGGAACCAGGCACACTTGTCGTCGGCTCAATAAGGGATATCTTCTTCCTACCCTCTTTTTGTGGTGCAAGGACAACAGGGATTGATAAATCTTTTGATTACCGGTTGCTTGGCACCTCCCCAGGGTCGCAAAAACCCAGGCTAACTACTGGAAAGTATTTCTCCTTCCTTACTGATTGGAATGAACTTTTCCCAGCAGCTCTGTGCCTAATTTTTTCCACAGCCACCTTTCAACAAGAGAATATCCGACTGTCACTTCCTGCACAATTTGACGAAACTGCATGCAAACTCTACCATGCTATCGCATGATCCAACTGAATCCCCTGCCAAACGAGTTCTCCCTGTGACCTCACCTTAAGGTTGCTCTCTCCCCTTCTCCCCCCCCCTTTGTGATATTCATTCCGGCCTACGCCTCTGTTAAGAACGGCCAGCACTGGTGTGTTTGAGCACTGGTCTTCTCTTTGATTGCATTTGGCCAATGTTTGCCCATTTGAAGCTCCTTACGGCTTCTTTATCCTCTCTGTTTGACGGTCCGTTTTTTCCTCATTACCCGTCGAATCGGTCTTCACCCCCAAACTTCCTTTGAACGGGTGTGGTCATTTTGCCTCCTTTTCGAAGACTGTGACACGAATTTTTCCCGGCCGTTCATTCTGTCCCTCTCCCCCTGATTCTCCCCCCCCACGACTCTTGGAAAGAGTGGTTCGACTTTACCACAGTCGTAAACCTTTACCAATTTTAATTAGTGGATCGCCAAACCCCTGTGATTTTAGGCCTGTGAGGATACCGATTGGATATTTTCAGGTTACGTTTGGAAGGGGGAATTTTTTCTAATTCCTACGGAAATCGAGGACCTTTTCCGTAGAATGCGCAAGTCTGATATTGTTGGATTTGTTATCTTCGGTGTCCGGAGTTTTCGCCCACATCCGTTCCCTTGATTTATAGCCTGCCTTCAGTGCCTTTGGACCTTTCTCCTGGCCACCGTTCCTTCCAATAGCGCAACCTATTCGAGCGCGGCCGGGAAATTTTTCTGAAGTGGGGTCAAGACCCTCTTCTCCTTCCGATAACCCCCCAGTTTTCTGTCAAGCAGGCGATTTGTTTTTTTTCGGGCGTCCCCCCGGCGGTTTCAATACGCAGCACCCCTGACGCGCATTTTTTTTTGTTGACTCAGCTAAACAAGGTTTGATCCTCTTTGGCTTTAGGTTAGTTCGGCGAACACTAGTTGTTTAAGAGATACCGCCGATAACATTTCCTGAAGGCCCTTTTCTCCTCCTTCCTTGAGTGACCGAGAGCGAATTCCCAATGGTAGTAATCTTAATTGATTCTTGAAGTCGCCCAAGGGTTGGTTCTTTGTGTTTTTTATCCAACAAAATGTACCCTTCATAATAACAAGTGGAGTCATGGAGAACTGTCTTTCGACGGATTGCCACCTCTACTCTAGGCCCTGGGTACGCTCAGCCTTTTTTATCCATGAGGACCAGTAGGACGATGCCAGTTGCCTTCGTTTAGCAAGCTGATTTGAGGGAGGGGTTGGACATGTGAGTGAGAACGATGGCTTTCGGTTTTTTCGGGCATAATGGTGATGTCTTTGCAGGTCGTTGGCTGTGTGCTGTGACCGCCCTTCCGAGAAGTACCCTGTGTAGTTTCCCTTTTTTTTCTTGGGTGTTTGGGGGTGGGCCTTTTTCTTTAGGCTTGGTTTGCTAGAACGCCCCTGCGTTCTGTTACGACTTATAGGGCGTTTCTTCCTGCTTTCATTTGCTCCTGTTCCTGTCACCTGCCGTACTTGACGAGTCTCTTGTAATATGCTGTCATTCCTTGCCTTGGCGGTCCACTTGAAACTCAGGTGATCCGCCCGACCGGTTGAATGTCTCGGGCTTCGTGGACCCCACGGTTCTGCCACCCGTTTCTTCCCAGGCTTTGGTTTCACCTATTTCCTGGTTGTAATTTACGCATTAGCGCTGTCTTCGTTGGGAGTTCATCAGTGATTCAAACACTTTCTTTCTTATATCGCCCTTTGGTTCTGTCGGGAAGGGGGTGCTTTAAAGTGTGCGGTGGTCTTCCCGCGTCTTGATTTTTCCTCTCCATTAGAGGCAGTCCTTTGCTGTTTGTCTCTTTCTACCTTCTCGGCGAACTGACCCTTTTTTCTGAACCGGCTTGTAGGCGTGGCGTTTTGCATTTTCCCACTCTCTTAACGCCCCCTCCCTGCCCCTGAGGCCGACTTCTTCTTTTCGTTCCTAATTTCTATCCCCCCAGTAAACAAGAGATCCCTTGTTTCCTTCCTTCGTCTTCGGATTCCAATTCTCTGTGAAATTGCTTTCTTGGCCCTTTCGACAAGTCTGCGTTTTCATAAGTTTGATTTCCGGCTTCTTTGTGAGGAGGGTTTGCGTTTCTTTCCTTATTGTTTTGCTTTTCGGATCTTCTTTGTCCCCTTTTTCTTAACTTTCGCAATCTCTCAGTGTAATACATGCGACCCTGTCCAACACTGTAAATGACTCCGATAGATTATATTCGGCGTTACCCATGAGTCTTCGCTCTTTTTTGTTTTCCTTGAAATGTTAAGGATGGGAACTGACACCATAATGGTCCTTTCCTGGCGAAGACGTCCTTTGACCCCCCCGATTTTTTCCCCCCCCCAATGACTGCACTACCGCTTGTTCTTTTGAATTTTGCAAGGCCCACGGTTTTTTTCCATGGACTTTATTTGATTGTTTGGCCCCTGTTCGTCAAGGCCGTGGCCGGTCATTCCAAAGGTCCAGATCTGTGATGGACGGTTTCACGCGCCCCTCCCGTTTCAATATTACGTTTTACTTTTGCGTTATCCTTTTTTATCCTTGGCCTTCTTTCTGTTCCCTGGGCTGGTTGGCGCCAGAAAGCTCGGCACCTTTATTCTCTTCTTCTTTCTCCAACCCTGATTTTTTTTTTTTTTTTTTGTGTGAGTGAGATACCTGTGACCCACCCCTGTTCGTGTGGCGGGGCACCTCTGGAGCACCAGCTTTGAAAGTCGCCCAAACCTCTCGAGGTATTTTTCCACACCTTCCCAACCGCCCCTTTCCTTTCAGAGTGACCCCTGATCACCACTATCATAAGTGGTATCCCTTTAGTGATTCCTTTTTGTGTAGCATGGGCCACCACTTCCACGCTTTCCCGGTTCCCCAGTCGCTTTGCCCTTTCACAGACCACTCTTTAGTGAGGCAGTTGGAAATTCCCTTTCCATTTATATTTCGCACCTTACAATTCAATTTTTTTACTCCGTCCGTTGGGAAAATTCGCCCTATGAAAATCTGACAGTTTTCGCGGGATCCGTTCCTCGCCTCCCTTTCTTTCTTAATCTTTTTTGCATTTACTTTTCCTAATTCGCCCGTTGAGCGACACGAGATCGAATGTGAAATCACCATGGTCAATCCGTCAGTTTCTCCCCCCCCTCCCCAAACCCCCCCCGCCCTCCCTTTTGTTCCAAAACTCTCCGTTTCCCTCACAACAGTCCCCTCCCCCTTACCTTTTCCCTATTGGCGACAAATGCACCCCATTCCTCTCCAATGGGATTGCCCCTTTCCGGTCTCGTTGCTGTATTGCTTGTCAACAATCGCGTTGTCCTTTTTGAGAGGCTGTTCCTTTCCTCCCATAAGAATTTTACTTACGGTAGTTAAGAGGCGTTCCCACTTAGATGTGGCCATTAGACACGCTCGGTCCCGTGCCTCCCTTGCCATTTCCCCCTTTCTAGCTTGCTGTAAGATAAAACGACCCCCACCCAACAGTGCTTGATGGACTGAGTAAGATAAAAGTCTCTCTTACAGGTAAAATTCACAGCACGCGTGGGTCAAACCCCCCCGCCAAGAAAACCTTAGCGAGATCAAGATTATCTTTTGACATCCCGAGTCCCCCCTGCCGCCCCCTCCCTGAAAGACGCCGTTCTCAATTTACACAAACTTTATATTGTCTCACAACAACTCCCTTGTCTCCGGCTGGTGCCAGGGAGTTTAAGGTAGGCTTGTGCAGAATTTTTTTTCATTTTTAATGTCTCCTCCCCTTCGAGGGAAGGATACCCGAAAGATGACCCATTTTCGGATAGCCCCCGTGTTGCAAGTCAGCCCTTTCAAAACCTGCCCCTTCCCTAGTACCACGACTATCATGCTTTTTTCGGTAACCAGACCCGAGATCAACCATCCCAGATAGAAAGGACGTTCCCCCCACGCACTCAAGACACCCTTAGTTTATTTTTAATTCCTAGGAAAAAAATCCCAGGCAGTGTGCAAGCCCTCTGTCGGAGCCCAATAAGCCACCTTTTTTGAGATTTCTCATAACACTGACTCAGTCAAATCCCCTCCCCCCGGACTTTCGGGCCCACCTCATTGAATCAATCAGACCTTTTAGCTACTTTCTTTTATTTTCCCCCTCTACATGACACCTTGTCGATTTATTTTTTGCCAACTACGCTCCTTCTCTTTTTTTATCGCCTTCTCCAATTCGTATTGCAATCGTCCTGAAGGTGTGGTACATTCAAAACGACCGGCACCTTTTTCAACTTTGTCATCATTTTTTTATGTTTATTTCATCTATTTGCCTTGCCAGTGCTCCTCCCTCGCGGGTCCCCGTTGAATAACGCACGGGACCACGTACGTCTCCTTTCCCCAACGAGTTTGTGCGCCTACCGAAGTTCCCACTGCTAGTCCCTTCCCCGCTTAAGTCTTTTCCTTTGCTCAAAACAACCGAGTCGTAGGTTTTCCTCTCACACTTCTATGTATTTCGCCTCACCCCCCTACAAACAACTCGTTCGCCATTTGGGACAAGTACTGGGTCGAGAAGGTTTCCTCTCGGGTTGTACCCCAATGCACCTCCCGCCAGGCGGCTTCCCTGTCCCCTCGGTTCTCAGGTAACGGTCTTGATCAGACTTTTTTTTTTTAATTCCCAGATGAAGTTCGTCTTCTAAAATCCGGGATAGGTTTCTCGCACCGGCAACCTTTCCCTTCCTCTCTTTTTCTCCCCCAACAATGCCTCCCCTCTTTTTTCCCTTTCCTCTCGCAATGTTCTTTTCCTTACCCGGTGGTTTTTTCCACCGCGCCCCCTAGACCAAATACAGTCCACTCGGGCTTCCGGGGCCCCGCCCCCCTTGTTTCCCATTTGACTTTCTGGTATTTTTTCCCCCCCATTCCGAAACCCCACCTTTTTCTCACTGATTTCGCCTTCCCGACATGTTCTCTGTTAGAATCTTTCGAGTTTCCTTCCCTTGCACTGTCCCCTTCGTGTTTGCTTTCTTCCCCCGCCGATCCTTTGTTTTTCCCCCGGGCTTGGTAAACGAGTATTCCGTCAGTCGGAGAGAACTTGCAATGCACCCTCGTTTTCTTCCTTCAGTACGCTCTCGGCTAGATGGGTTTTCAAAATTGGCCAAATCGTATAAACCTCGCACATGCTCTTTTCCTCCCACCTGTGCGATACCGTTTATTGCATGCGAAGAGGCTGTCCTTTTCCTTCAACCATCACTGGCCGTTTGTTTGCGTCCGATTCCTTTTTTCGAACACCCTGACCGGTTGCCCTCTCCCTTTTTTTGCTATGGTGCCAATCAATTCCCCGTCCTTACTTAATATGTTCGTTCGTCTGTTTTGGGGTCGTACTTCTCTGTCGATCATTCTTCCAAATACGCTGTCTCAGAAAGCGGTTACATTTCCTTCCCTCCCTCCAGCCTTTAATTCTGTAAATTGAGGGATGTCCTCCTTTTTCCAGAGGCCCACATTTCCCCTGATCCCTAGTCAGGTCTCAACAGATTCTCATCCCTTTCAGGTTGGTGTTGTTTGTTGAGAGTTTTTCCAGGGATTGATCCAGTGCGGCAGCTTCTCCGGCGCACAACCCGTTTCCCCATTGCTCGGGCAATCCACGCGACATTCAACATCGTGTGCTCTCCCCAAAACTAAAACCAACGTATATGACCTCTCAAAAGACCTGTAAGATAAGTACTTTCAATATTATGGACTTGGTCCCTGCATTTTCTGGATCCTACACTTGCACCTCTGTTTACTCCAATTAATATGAGGAGCCAACCAAAACATTAGCAACATACGAACCTTATCGACTCAAAGAGACAGACACCCAGTCCATTTCCCCCCCTGTAATATTTCTAAATGATTGGCAAACTGGACATCCTCACCCTGATCTCGGCTGTTCCCCCCTCCACTCGTTTATCCTTGGGTATACGATATTATCTCCCCCCAGTATTGATGTTTGTTGCCCCTACGTTCCCCCTGGACCCTCTTTTTTGCCGTCCTTTTTAGAACGGTGATCCGATGTGTTGAGCGCATCTTTCCTTTGATGAGAGGGGTCGATTGGCAATGTTGCAAGGTTCCATCAGGACATAAGTCTTTGACCCCATTCTCTTTGTTCTTAAGGATCTTCCATACGTGAGAACTTGCGCCACGCTTACCTGTTCCTGCAGTCGTTAGTTTCCCACTACCAAGGTTCCAGAATGGTACCGTGCCCTCCCCTTTTTGGCCCACCGCGATTCCCCCAGCCGCTGGTCATCCTTCCCTCTTCCGGACCTGCTAATTTCATAAACTTAGGTACCCCAGAACACCTTTCTGATTTCTTTTCCCCAGGTCTCTCGGCCGTGACTTCCCTCTGGGCGTGCCTTTCCCCTTGTTGGCTTGTTAGTTGTTTCTCTTCGTTCTCCCCCGCCAACATTGCTCGAGGTGGACCGCGATTCTTCTCTACTTTTGCGAATCCTCTAGCGGTGGGGTTTCTCGGAAGTTATTCCCAGCGTTAACAGCTTTACTTCACACGCTTTTTTCCGACAAACCCATGATGTGTACCCCTAAGTCGTCACAAACAGGGATCGATCGCTATTTCCTTCCATATTTTTTGTTTCGTTGATTGACACCCCCCCTATTTAGAGAACTATCAACGTCTTCAGTGTTTGGCCGCTACGACGAGTTCTAGTTTTTTTTTTGTTCTTTCTTCCCTTCTTCCACATCATGAAGTTCTTTCACCTACCACATTTGTTGGTGAGTCCCTTTTCAATTTAACGTCGAGAGTCATTCATTGTTCTTCATGTCTTCTGCGACCCCATATATTTGCTTTTCGCTGTACATTTTTCAGGGAAGAGTACAAGCAGTTGGAACGCACCCCGCCTATTTGCAAGGAGCGGATGACCTCACAGACGTCCGATTTCTGTTTTCTCGCCTCCAAGGGGGGTCTTTCTTTGATTAGTCCCCAACAAAGGCATCATCGTCCTCCCTCTCTGTCGGTTATCCTGGCCCCCCGATATCAGTTCTCCCTTTTTCGCATGTTCATTCCCCATTTTTGACGGGAATAAGTAAGGTACGCTTGCTAACCTGTCGAGCAAAAGGAAACTGCTTCCCTAGGCCTTTTGTCGCCTTTGTTTTTCTTTGTATTCTTATTGTGATTTTTGTGGATTGTGCTGATCCTGCCCGATTTTGGCCGCGGAGTTTTCTTTATTTATTCTTTCCTGGCTGTCTTTCTGTTTGCTACATTACAGTAAGAGCCATCTCCTCTATGAACCTTTTTCTGGGCACTGTTTCTTTGGGTCTGACTGTCCTTTTTTTGCTCGACGAAGCCGGGGGACGTATCTCTTTTTTTTTAGTTGCTTCTTTGGACCTTTTTTTACCCTTTGAATGCCAGAGTATCTGCCTATTTCAGTAGGTGCATTTTGGTCATTTCTTCTTCCCCGGGGCGGGGGAAAACTCATGCGAAGCCTTTTCAAGCATGCTTGGTATTCTCATATTCCCACCGGCTGGACCCTTCAAGTCCGCCATTGATTTACCATTTTTCTTTTGAACCTGGTTGCCCCCTCCATTCGAGTGCAGTGTTCCGCCGGGACTGCTCTTGCTACCTACTTTTCCTTTTGGCCCCCGTCCCTTTGATTTTTTTTTTTTTGGACCGGGAATCGTGCGTCGAGTGCTGGCTCTTTGCGGATATTTTTTTCCTTTCGTCCGGACCTGGTTTTATTGCGTTCTCTTAACTCCCCTAACTGCCTTCGCTTTTTGAAACTGGTTCTTATTGCCACCCCGGTCCCCTCAAAGCGGGGCGATTAAAACAACTCCGGCAGATTTAATTAGTCTACATTTTCATTACCCCGAAGGTCCTCCACGTACAAATCCCACTCCTTTTTTCCCCTGCCTTTAGGGCAAAGAGCAGTGTATTATGGACTTCCCCTTTCCCCCCCCTATTTTTTCTGGTGTTTTCTTTCCCTATGGAAATTTGGGTTCCTATTACGTTTTGATTTGGCTTGTGGAGAAGCTTGCTTTGGAGTTTGGAGGTTACTGCTTCGTGGTGGCTTTGATTCCTTGCACCGGTTTCATTAACCTTCAGGAAAGCTCTATCATGGTCTGCAATGAGCGGCATCTCGGGGACCTTTGGACCGCCACCTTTAAATTCCCTGCCCTCTCGTACTGAACCCCAGCATGCCGTGTCCTTGGACAACGGCAAACAACCGTTAGGCCACAGATGGAGCGACCTACGGCCGTAGAGCGGCTGTCGCTCAACTGCCCTTCTTAGCCGCCCAAATACGGATGGAGCTACTACAACCAATGCTTCTCACCAGGTTAAGGGCGGCAGTGCGTCTTCCAACAAGCTCCTCCCTGGCTCTAGGGGCCAAGAATCCACCGCAGGACACTATCTTTTTTTGGATTCAAACGAACGGGTTTTTGTTAAAGGAATACTGATTGTTTCCAAAGGTGTCCGACCACCCCCCCTGCACTGTTTCAATTTTGCCTAATATACCTTTTTCCGGGCGTTAGTGCCGGTCCCCTCGGGTTCAATATAGTTTGAACTTGATGTGAGACATCTCGTTTTTTTTTTCTCGACCGTGCATGTCGGAATACCCCCGGGGAGGTTGGCCTCCTTCACTCAATACATGGGTTCCTCCTCCCGTAAGTCTATTCTCTTTTGACTTCCCGGTTTGGTTGGTGTGGCATCGAGATTCGATAACTAGGCTCTGAAAGGCCCCCGTTTCTTTGATTTCGGTCCCCCCCTCATTAGTCTACTGGGAATGACCCGACACAGCCCCATTCCCCGGAGAGAACCCCCCCCCTTGAACCTGTAACCCGATATCCTCAGTTTTAACCCCCTTCATATGAACCCGCTTTTGCCACTGGTCGGCGTGAACACGGGTCTCCCTCCTATTGGATTTATGCCGTGCGGGTTGCTGGGCCAACTTTGGCAAAACACCCAGCTCGTGGCCCCCCCCTGTGTGGGACTGTAACACAGCACCACCTTTCTAGTTCGGCTGCTTTTTGAGGGGCCATCGTATCTGGGACCCTCTTCCACTTCCGAACCTGCAACTTTACTTTTTTTTTCCTCGTTTGGGGTGTTTTGGAACTGCGACATTGTAAACAAAGAAGCGAAGCTCGAGCTTTGCTGTCCCTTTTCCTTTAACCCCCAGTTCCCTAGAGTACTGCGAAGACCAGTTTTTGACCCTCTAGAGTTCAGATTCACCCTTTGCCTGATTCGCTTTGGCACTTTGAAGGTACCTTGGCCAACCTCGTCTTCCCCCACCCCAGCCAACCACCGGCCTCCTTTCCCTCCGACGCCGCTTGCCCCTTCCGAAATAAACCTTTCATCGGCCTCCCCTTAAAAATGGCAAGCGGCCGTCCCCGAAAATGACAGTCCAGTATTCGCCCTGGGACCCTGCAGAGGCGTGCGCATTTGGACCGCAGACACAGAGTCTTTTATGGACGGTGGGTTAGCGTAGTCCGACGACTGCGGACTACTTGTCGTCCACTCTTTTAAATCTGCCATTTAAAGTTCGGCCCCTTTCCCCGCATCCACTTTCTTTTTGCCGGATATGTTTTCACTGCCCTCCCCACACATCACCCCTGTCCGCTTCCTCGTTTTCTCAAGATCCAAACCCCTTAACGACGATTCTGGAGTCACCCCCAACCCCTCTCACCCCTTCGAGAAGCCCCCCATCCCTCCTGAGGCTTTGCATGAGCACGGCGCTGTTCGTATGGATTACAACACGGAATATGTGTTCCAACACCGGCCTGTTTCAGGTTCTCAACCATTCGTTTCCGGACCCGCCCTTTTCATCGATTTCCTGCCTACTACTTTAGTCTTTCCTGTTCTCTTTTATTTGATTTTTCCATAGGTTGCAGTGAATTCTCATTTGACGAGCATGCGTTCCCTCGTCCTTCCGAAGTCCCACGTTGCTCAAAGGCCGAGGGTCCCGGAAAGTCGATTCCCCTACCCGTTTTTTTCTCTACACTCTGGTTTCAGGTAGCCCGAATCCCGTCAAACACAGACGAACTTTTCCCCCACATGCCTCAAAACATTCAGATAGAACCCTCCTGCCACAGGACCTGCTAACCTCTTCTGTCTTATGCATAAGAGTTTTTTCCTCCCCTGCCAGTCCCGTTCCCTTTTTCCCACCATTCTTTACCCAGCCCAATTGATGTACCGTGGCACTTCTCCTTCGGAACTCCTACCCAGTTTCCCGCGGGGACCGCATGCGATACCCACCACCATTCTCTATTTGCGGTTCATCCGCACTTATAACACCCATCCCAGCAATCTCTTTATGAGACAATTATGGCCCGCAGTTCCTATTTTCCGCGAGTTTGATCTTCCAATCCCTATGGCCCCTTTCATTGTCTTTTTCTTAACCTGTCGGTCACATATCGTTCTCCACGTGTTTCCCTTCATGAGATAACGTGTTTTTCGTCCCCTCCCAAAAGAAAAACAAGGACCCCCCTTTTTGATGACCCATCTCCTAGATGTCTGATATTTGCCTGCGTCCCTATGGGACCCACGATCTGTCCCCAGTTACTTTTCAGGACCTTCCCCTTTTTTTTCAAGTTTTCCGAATCAAATGCCCTAGCAGTCTTTTTCGCCGACGTTGGTGACTGTCCCCTCTCCCCCCCCCCCCCAACATTTCAGGTTCTATCTTCTAGGTGTAACTAAGCCTCCCGAAAACAAACTGTTTCAACGGGCCCCCTGCTGAATGGGGTTTGTTCACTACGTTCTATCGGTCTTCCAACCAGATTTTTGGGGGGGGACAGCGTTCCGCTCTTGGTTGCTCCTCTGTCCCTTTGTTAACGTTTCCCCACATTTTTCCGCTGGGTGGTTCCTAAGCTGACGTTGCTGTTATGTTTGTCCCGTGGTTGAGCTGATTAGGGGCAACCCCTCATCTTTCTAACAATCCCCTGAAGACGACGTAAATTTTCACCCCCCTCTTTTCCCCTTGGTTGATGGTCCCCCTTTATGGTTTTTTTCCCCCGACCGCCAACAGGTACCCGTCCACTCCCTCCGGGATCCTGGCCCTACATTCAACACGTCCCCTCCTTTGTCTTTTGGAACCTTTCCCCTCAAAACTGTTTCTCCCCCCACGCCCAGAAGCACTTTTTCACCCGTGAGGAATCAGGGGGTTTCTATTAAGGTTTTTAGCCCCATTGAACCCTTTTTTAACGGACATGTACTCTTTTCTTCGATACGACGCACCCCCGTATCCAGCGC
>Ga0179593_1291548_pt1 | contig 23718 bp, 31 predicted proteins | sample CZODoug2_1_08_16_FD_185931 | JGI IMG/M metagenome (GOLD analysis project Ga0179593, IMG submission 185931) | Vadose zone soil fungal communities from Angelo Coast Range Reserve, California, USA - CZODoug2_1_08_16fungal (PacBio error correction) | ecosystem: Environmental > Terrestrial > Soil >... | reverse complement strand
CCATACGCTTTTTTACTATTATTCTTCCTTTATGGAGATCGTGGCCAGGGTCGGGGACCTGTCCGTGTCCCGACGGACCGTCTGTGCTGGGGCTGGCAGTTTTGAATGCTTTTTCTGTTGGTGTCCGACTATTTGGAGAGTTACTCACTGCCGTTACTGTAATGGACCCCAAGTTTCCATGTTTGCTCCTCCCTCGTCGATGCTACTTGCCTACGACGCCGGAGGTCGAATCCCTTTTTTCCACGACGTTTTTAGTTTACATGGCGGTGGTTTATGTTGTTTGTTTTCGGTGGTACTTTATTGGCCCGCTGCCCCACTTGCTTCAGACACTGGAACTAGCCACCCCGCACTCTTTCAGTATCGGGAAACCCCCAGTGAGCACCCCCTACTTTTTATGTCTCTCTTATGCCTGTGGGTTTATGCGGGTCTGCGGCTCTCCCTTCGACTTCTTGACGGTTACGATTTGACGGAAGACCGAACACACGATGTCTTCGCCGGACCCCTTGTTTCCCTATTCCCTCTTTTCCTTCTCGCTTTGGCGGTTTGATGCGTTGGTTTTTTTTTTTTTTTTTTTTTTTTTTTGAGTCTGATCACCCAAGTTAACCCGCGATCCGGTTTTTTCGTAAACCCAAACTCTGGACTTCCAAAGAATCCCCTTTTTGATTTTACTTTTTTTTTTTTGATCAGGACCCCGGGAAACTAGCAGGACATACATTGTTTGAGATGCAACCCCGAGCTCTTGTTTTGTGATTGCTTTTGTTTGTTGCCAGTCGTCTCCAGAGATCCTGTTTTTTTTTGAATCCCAACTCAAAATGAAGTGCAACCCCGCAAGACTTTTTTCTTTCATAGAAGTCCCTCTTCTTGCTCTATTGACCCTGTAAGAGGATCTTTTGATGTCTTTTTTTATTTTTCGGTGTCGTTTCTTGACAAGACTGACTCATTAATGACCCCCGCGTCCCCCGGTGTTTTGAAGAAAATCCAGCTTCCTTCAAAGCCCCACACTCATTCCTATGCTCTCCGTGAATTTCCTTGGTCGCCCCCCTTACCACTTGATCAATACTTGTGAAAAAGGAAACCACCCCCCCTTTTAATATAAGCTGAACCCCACTTACAAAACACCTGATGGCTGCTTATTGTCGATTCCTTTTGTCCCTCTTTTCTGTCCGATCTTTTTAGGAAAGTCTTTCATAGTGGTCGGTCGTACTCGGGTCTCATCGGGAATTTTTTTGGCCGCTTTTGTATGTTTCTAAACCCACATGCTTCGGGCGCTTGTCGGTTTTACTTTATTCCAACCTCCCCGCGAAGTTTTTGATTCATTTTCCAGTGTCCTGCCTATTTCCGCGAGGGGGTTCCTTTTTTTTTCCCCCCTCTTTTCGTTCTTCTCCGCTTTTCTTTTCACCCCCCCTCTTTTTGAGATTTGTAGTAGATGCCTTTAAAAACCCGAATTTTTCCACCCCACGACTTGCCGTCTTCATCCCATTAGACCCCGTATCACTTCGAGCAATCTTCCTTCTTGTGCGTGGTTCCCTACCGGATAGCGGGGATTCCCCCTGATTCGCCGACCCCACCCGCCATCCTCCCTGACTTCTGCCTTGCTCCCCCCGATATTTGGAGCCAATTTCTACTGGGGTTGGTTTCCCTTTGGCCTTTGAGTAACCGTCCTCGTCCTTTTTATTAAGCCCGCCTTCCCCCCCACCCAAAGATTTCCACCCCCAGATTCGTTAGCATATCATTGCCAGGTACCTCATTTTACTGTAGAGAATTTGAATTGTTTGTTCTCATTCAAGTCTCGTTATCCCAACTACCTGATTTAGGGTCACCACCGATTTTTTCAACTTCCTACGAAACCCGCCCCTGCCCTTGATATTAATACGCTCTCCGGGTTTGCCCGCCTTTATATCTTTCGATTCCCTTTCTCACTCCCTCTGGAGGAGATTCTAAAGGTGTTCGTGATTAAGTCCCCTAGTTTCTTTTTCCCACAGACTCACCCACCTGAGTCGCTCCTTCACACCCCACCTATCACCGACCCCCAAGCTGGGTGAACGGTTGATTCCGCATATCGTTTTCATCGTTCTTTTAGAGCCTGAGTTTTCCCTTCGAGAAACCGACTTCGTTCTTCCCTGTAAGAGCTCAAATAATCCCTTTTTTTGAACTGCCGGCCTTTTTTTTCAGCATTTTCATTCTTTGAGTTATAAATTAAATCAATTTCCCTAAGTTGGGTGAGTGTCAAGTGTCTTATTTTTTTCCCAACTCCGGTCAAGTACTTAGTTCTACACGTTTTCAGGACCCTTCTCCTCCTACCCCCCGTATTTTACTGCCCCCTTGCGGCGTGCAGTAACCCAGCGAGGAACTCATTTATTCGTCGATAGGTACCTGGTATACCCCCTTTCGTTCCCAGAGTGGCCCCCCCTCGTGCCCTTGGTCAACGTTTTCTGGGCCGTAGGTTCAAACCCCTCTTCCGCCCGGGGCACCCAGAGACGCCTGCCCCATGTTTTTTCGGTCTGCCACCTTGTTGTTTTTTGTTCGTCCTTTCCCCCCTTCTAAATAACTAACAGTATTTTACTATTGACGTTGGAGTTAAACCCTGCAACACTTAACCGTCACCAATTCAGTCCGTCCCTTTTGACCACACGTCACACCCCTACTGACGGACTTTTTCCCCCCCGCTCTATCCATTTCCTTGAAATAAGTTAAGTAGCTTTTTCCCTTTTTTTACGGACTCCAACTTGTTCCCCCCAATCAGTCAGGCGGCTTTTCCCTTGTCCCTTTGTCATTGTCTTCCCCTTTTTTCCCCCCACCCAGGTCGATTATTGGATAGTTATCTTTTTCCTTGCTTTTGGGGACGTAGTCACGCACCACGTTTGTTCCCCCCACCCAAATTCCTTTGTTTTACTCTTCGGTTTCTTCGTGTTTTTCATTTCATGTTCCATTTCCCTTTTAGAAGGCTAGTCTTCTTCGTGCATGTTTCCCCACAACATAGCCCAGCGACGTCTATTCGTCTCCCCCCTTGTAAACCTTCGGGCGATGCGTATTAAGAGCTCCCCTTTTTTTTTTTTTTTTTGTTCTTCAGTCCCATAAGTTTTGTGATGTGGGTCTACCCATCCCGCCGTCCCTGATTCTCTTGATTCATTTTAGGAAGTGCGATCTTTTCCTTCATTTTTTCGTCCAAAGAAGAGATACAACTATCTTTTCCACTTCTCTTCCGTGTGGTTGTTTTCTTGTCGTCTCTTTGTTAGGTTTTTGGCCCGCTGGGAAGAAAAAGCCTCGTCGAGTCTGGAGGGATTGCATCTTTCGGGACCTGCTTTTTTTTTTTTAATTTCTCCACCTTGAGCTTGCTGGTCTTCTGTTTCTTTTACTGTGAAGCACGGTTCCGTTTCTACGAAAATGGCAGTTCCAGCCGAACCGTTTTCTTGGTTTTACTTCACTGTGCCATGGCTTTTAGCACAAATTGCCTCCCAACCCTGAGGGGGCGGTTTGTGGGCAGGGCCTTCTCCACTGCTACGCTATCCGGCTGTCCCCGGGCTTGTTTTTCAACCTTTGTGACTACGTCCGTCGTTCCTCCCCCACGCCTATGTTTTGGACCTCACGCGCTTCGTCCAAGCCTTCCTCTTTGTGGGTTAGCGAACTCACCACGTTCACCCCCCTTCGACTTGCACTGCCGGAGTATTGGATGTGAACAAGTGGTCCCGACAAGTTCCGTCACCCGCTTTCCCTGTTATGTTTTTGTGCCCTTGGGGAAAAGGTCCCATTATCTTGGCTTTCCAAGGCGCCCCCCCTTTTGGTCACTTTTTTCCGTTTTGTGTTCACAATCCTGAGTGTTGGTCTTTAGTAATTTCTTGACTCCAACTTCCATCCGACTTTTCATAACTCGTTTCCCCTGTTTTTTTTCCTACTCCTTCAACCCCTACCTAACCCCGACAAGCAATTGGCAGGACCTCTGGCTGCGTCTTGTTTTTGGGTGCTCGGTCGGTTTCGTTCGTGAAAGGGTAAATTCTGCCCGAACCCTCCAAATTTGACTGGTTTCGGCTTTTCCCCAAACTTCTCGGTTCCCGCACGACTCTTTCGTTTCCCTCTTCCCCTCGGACTCATGTCCATCCCGAGCGATTGGGTGTCACGCTGTTGGACCGCTTTTTTCTGTTTGACTACTTGTGCGGCATTCTGGCGATTTAATGGAACGGCTTTTGATCACACACCCCTTTTTTTTCCTTAGCCGGTCGGCGTCAGGTTTGTTCTTTCGAGACTTTCCATTTGTTCCCACCCCTCCACCGCCATATAGTTCACCAATTGCTGTCTGTATCCTTTTTGCAGGCTGGCCTTTGCTTTTTACACCGGTTGATGTGTTCCTTCGGTTTGCAGACAGTACACGTTCGTCCTTTCTCAAACCCGGTTGTCCAGTTTGAACACGACTTCCCCCCCCCCATGCTAGCGTTCCAGTTTTACTCCTATGCCTTTTCTGGAGAATTTTTGTCGTTTCCTGTTGCGCGTGAACGATCTTTCCTTCTTGGCTGATGGTGTTGAAGGCGTTTTTGACTCGTTTCGAAGGGTGTCTTTGACCTGCCAGAGGCATCCTACTAAACCTATTTCTCTTCGAGATATTTTGCTACGCGATGATTTTTCTTTCGTGGGGCTGTCCGAATCCAGTGCCTAGCCGTTTGGAGCGGATTGTGTGCTTTTGGTTGTGGTTTTGAAGGCGTCATCATTATGTTCCCCTCTTCCTTTCTTCTTACTAACCGTTACGGAGAACTCCGATGTTATGCTCTCCTTTTAATCGGCGGTCCTGCTGTTTTTTTCGCTTTCTTGTGTGTTTTGTTTCTTTGGCGGTCTACTCCAGTTTTCTCGAGTTTTTTTTTGAAGTTCTACGCTGTGTCCCGGTTAGCAGCAATCAACGCCTTTTCCCCTCTTGCTCCCCCTAACTATCTGGTTGAAACTTATTTTCACCTGCTCTCTATTCCCTGTTTTCTCGGGTTTGCGTTCCCCGCGACTCAGTAGAACCCGCGCTCCTTTGATTGACGTTTATTTTTGTTTTTCGTTCCTTTTTCCCGGAAACTTGGATCCCCCTGCCCCTTTGCATTCCGACTTCGCGGTTGTACCTCCTATTCCTTTTGTTCCCGGGTGTTTTTTTTGTGTGATGGTTGATGGTTTTTGACGGCCAGTTCGTTTCTTCCCGATTAATTTTGGTTGACCCCCCTCCCCCCTGTCTTCTGAAGACCGAGCGCCCGCCCTTCGCCTAATTTTTGGGACTACTCTTGACATTCTTCCTGCGTGCTCTGTTTATTCTGGGTTTTTTTTTGCCCTGGCGAACTCCTTTATCCCTCCTTCCGGGTTGGTTGACTTTCCAACCGTCTCTTGAAAAAGCACTTCCCTCATTCGCTGCCTCGTGGGACCCCTTCCGACCATTGCAACATCCATATGAAATCCTTCCATTTTGTGGTTTGTTGGTTGGGATCAATTTTGTCGCTTCCTTTAATTCTGTACTCGCTTCTTGTTTTTGCGTCTTTTTGGTTTCAACCACCGGATTTTCTCCTTCCCTCGTGTCACCCTCATTGGCATCGCCGCTGTAGTCCGGTAATACTTTTAGTCGTATCTGTCGAGTCCTTCTTAGTAAATCGTGGCGCGTTCTTTCCGTTCCGTTTTCCCAAAAACCGTCTTTCTTTTTTTTACTTTCCTCTTCCGTAACCCCCCAACCAAGCGCCGAGTTTGGCTACGCTTCGTTTTCCGGCGAGTCCCTTTACCCCTGGTTTTTGCTTTTTTTCCCTTCCGCGTTCGTCCCACTTATGATCCGTTTCCTTTCTTCTTTCGCTGACGTCCCAAAACCTCCCCCCGACGCAGCATGCATTGTTTCCTTCGTTCTCGTCATCTTCTCGAGGATGCGTTTTTGCTTTTGGTTTCCGTTTTTTTTCTTGGCGTTCGTCAACCGTCTTCGTTCAGTATTCCTGAGGTGAGTCCCCACCCCTGCCTTCCAAAAAGATTTCCGGTTGAACTATTTCCATTCTTAGTTTCCTATTTTCTGCACTTTCCTCTGGTTTTTGTTGTGTCTCCGCTTTCGAAAAATCAGTTTGATTCGTTTCCTACTTATTCTCAAGCCCTAACCAACCTTCATTTTCCCGGCCTCGTCTTTTGAACCGGTTCCTGTTTTTTCGCCCTCCTGATTCCCCGATCCTCTAGGCGTTTCTTCCCCCTCTTACCTTCTCTGATTATCTTGTCACCATGCTTCCTCATATTGCCTCCCTTCAACCAAACCCCTCACCGCCAGTCCTCTTTCACTATTATTCTCGATAGAATAGAGGTTTTGCATCTCACCTCCTGCTGTACTTTTAAAGGTCAGTTTACTGAATAGCTTTCCTTTCCGTCCATTTCGTTTTCCCCAGGACCCCCTCTGTTGGGCACCGGGCGGGCCCCCCCGCCGTTTTCTCCCGCTTTTCGTGATGCCCCTTCCTCATTTGTTGAGTTGTTTTGCGTTAATCTTCGAAAGCCTGACACGTATTACCACTTTTTTCTTCCCTTGTGCCCCAGGATCGACCATTCGCCCTTTTACTTCCCCCCCTGCAAATCTTTGTAAATGCCCCGTTCTTCACCTATAGACTGTTTTCCTCTATGTCACGATTTCTAATCGTCTGTTTCCTGAAGTTTTTTTAATCCGCCGGTTTTATGCGCTCCGGTCTCCCTCCTTTTCCTCCCCTTCTCGATTTTTCCGTCCCTCTGTCCTGTCCACCACCGTTCAGTGTGTTTTTTTCGCTTGCGTCTACTGCGACTTTCACCCTCCCCCCCATCGTCCCCTCTCGAGGTCTCTTTCTTCCCCCCTTTTAGTAAACGTCCGATGCGCTGGGGACCCACCAGTACAACCTGGACAAGACCTTTCGCTTCCACGATCCTCTAACGTTTTCCCCTCTAAGGTTTTTTGAGCATTCAGGTGTCTTTTAGAAGGCCCCCCACTTTTTTTCCTTCCTCCCTTGCTACTGCTTGCCTTTCCTCCTTTGTTGTGTACCGTCAAGTCTTTACCATTTTAGTTCTTTTTTGTAGGCCATCTCGTTTTCGTTTCATTTGCGACGTCTGTAATCTCTGTAGGTCCCCCAGGTGCTAACGAAGTCCCGGACTTGCGCTCCTTCGTGGGGATTTGTGTTGCCCTTTTACCCTTTAAATGAGCCTACCAAGCCTCCGTTGCGTGAAATTCCCCATAGGGTTTTGTCATTTCTACCCAAGTGTACTCCCTTGGGACGTATCGCCGAATGATTTTCTCGTCTGGTGTCCGTTTGTTTATAGTGGACGTATTCCTACATGTTTTATGTTAAAAGGAGTTGCACGCCTCACCTTCCAATCCGCCAGGTTGTAAGACCAGGCCATTTCTTTTTGCGCTATTCGATCTTTTTCGGCCCTTGGTCCTTGCATTCCGAGGACCCCCCCCCCTCTCTCTTTTAATAATTACTAAGCTCATTGTGTTTGTGTTTCCGATCTTTTTCCCGCTGTGATGTTGCGCGTGCCTTTTCATTTTTTTCTCGTCTACTTTTTGTTCGTGAATTTCATCTCTTTTAAGGTGAACCTGGGGCTACTTCCACTTTCTTTACTCGGCGTTCTGAACTTACCGTTGGACGGTTTTTTTTTTCTATTAAGTATGCGATTTCCAAACCGTATCTGCCTCCTCGCCTTCGTTTGCTGGCTGGTGCAGGTACTTGTTCAACACATTTGACTAAAGTTGCCCCTCCTCATTTATCTCTGTTGGGAGCCTGAAGCCTCTTTTCACTTCTCCGGATGCTTTATACTTTCCCCCTGGTACCTTGCATTTGGTATAAGGTTTTTTTCACCAACCTAGTCCAGCCACTTGTCAACTAAGAATATGGTGCCGATACACCAGCATTCCTGTACTGGGTTGTTGTCGGTTATTACACTCCCCCCCCTCACATTTTGGTTCAAGGGGTTTCCCCTAGAGTGGGACCCTGGGAAACCCCCACTTTTTCTGTAGACAAATCACTTCCCCTTTCTGGAGGGAGACTCCACTTAACCCCACTTTTATTGACTGACATTTTTTGTTGCGGGAGGGTGTTTTCTTTTTTTCCCCCATAGTTGCAGTCGTGACTTTTTTGGTAACCGCTTTCATCTTGGTATTTGCTAAATGGTCGCGTTGTTTCATTTATCACATAGGCCCTAACGACTCTTACCCCCTGTTTTTGGGGCTGGAATCTGACGTGGCCCCCTGTAGTCGTGAGCCCCCGGGGCCCAGGGTCTTCAACTGCCTTTTGGACCAGCACAGATGGTCCGCCAACTTGTTTTGGCAGGCTTGCTTCACATATTTCGGGACACCAGGTTTTTCCGATCTTTGAACGATATGCTTTTCTCCTCTTTTGGGTCTCCCGGCTTTGCTTTTCCCATGTGCTGGAGAAGGTTGGCCTATTTCGTTTCTCTTTTTGTCCCGGGGTAGCCCCCCCTGGTACGTGTCTCTTCAGACGGGGCAAGGCCACGCACTGTCGTCACTTGCTGGATATTGCAGAGGTGACTCTTCTTTTTGCACCCCCCACACACGTTGTAAGATTGCGGTTTGCCGCAGACAGGTGAGATGATGAATGGACAATTTTCGAATAAACACTAACCCCGGATTCCATTCTATCGGGATACTCTAACCCCCAATCTTCTTGACTTTTCCTCCCCCGCGGATTCCCTATAGATACTCCGGTCTTTTCCGAATCCGTACAGAGCGTTTTTCAATCGGATTGGAGTTTTCTAGTTTCTTGTTTTTTACTCGTCCGACCTCCACGTAGGCCGCGCTAGTGTTTCCGCAAGTCGGACGGCCCCTCACTTCAAATAAATTTAACAGACCTACTGCCGACTCTGGATGTCTCTTCCCCAGACTTGTTCAAGGAATCCGATAGGTAGTTTGCCGTAATTCCGTGGTTCAAGAGGACGTGATGAGGAGGTTCTGCATTGTGAGTTTCCAGGCCCCTAAGTAGGAAGTTTCTTTTATTTCTACCTTCCATGCGTGAAACGTGACACGCACCCTCCCCGTATAGGTTCCGGTGCCCCCCCACTTCTTTAAATTTCTCTTCTTTCCCCCCTCTGGGATTGTTGGGTTGGGGTTTTTACGGGTTTGTCTGGCCCGGCTTTTTTCTTTCACAAGACTTAGTTCCCCACGGTCCCCCGTATCTTTTTTCCTTTCCACTGCTTTTTCCGGCAAGAAAACCCTCTCTTTCCCCTTCCATCTGCTTCCCCTCACCGCTCTGTTGCGGGGCCGATGGCGTTCATTTTGTTTTTCCTGCACGCTCCCTTTTTCAGTCTTACCCCTCTTTATTTTTCCCTAAACCACGCGACGGACCCCCCCGCCCAACGATTAAGATCTTCCGCAACGGTCTTCTTTTATTTTATATTCTCCTCCCGTCCTCTTTTTGTTTTTTTCCTGCGTGGGGGTGGTTGGTGGTTGGAACCCCGGAATCGAATTTCATTCTCCCCCGTCCTCTCCTTTTTTTCCTCTTTGCCCATCCCCCCCCTTCGTTGAAGCACGTTTTTTTTTGTTCCCTATTTTTACGATGTCCCCCTTAAACTTCGGCCTTTTCCCCTATGACCTCGCCGCTGGCTGGGCGGTGCTGCGGGTTAGGGGAAAGCATTTTTTCCAGAGACCGATACTTGCTTTGTTTTCCTCACACTCCGGTCTCCCCTGGCACCGTCGCCCTTTTTCATGTCTTTTATCGTCTTTTTTCCAACGCTTGATAAACCAATTGCCAAACCCCCTTGGCCCCTCCTTCGAAAGCTTTTTATCTTCTCCTTCCTTCCTTGGTTGGGGGTAGGATTTTTATATCCCTTCGTACATTTTCCGGGCGAGCCTTTCGTGAATTGGTTGGCGCTTTCTCTTTTCCCTTCTTCTGAGTTTACAACCCCCGATTTCCGCGGTTCTAACTCTTCGCTTTTTGTAAACCCACCCCATCACTTTGTTCTTTCGGAAGCAGTTCACTAGTGATTTCCTCCCCCCCCCCCCCCCCCATTCTTCTTCGTCTCATCGGACGTCGTGGCTGCTTTTCCCCTTTTCACCTCCCACCGATCGCGTTTTACTGTGAGTTCCGCTTTTTTCTTTTCCAACACCCCTCATCAACTCGCCCTCTTAGGACATAATAATAGTAGTGATCCCCTTCCCTTATCATCTTACCTCTTGGTGGCTCCCCTTCGTTTCTCACTAACATGATATTCTACGTAGTTTCCCTTCAAAACCCACTTCCCCAGGACCATCTGCCGCCTATTCTGTTCATCGTATTCCCGCATATCTCATCATTACTGCGCGGGTTGTCTTAATTTAAAGAGGTAGTAACCCTTCGCGTTTACTGATTCTCCAAACCCCCACCCCTCATCACCCCCCCTCCCTAGTTTGGAGAATCTCATATCGAAGAGTCAGTTCCGGTCGATTTTTCGGATCGGGTTGAGTTGCTCCCCTTCAGCACATGGGCCAACCGTTATTCGTGGCCCATGGCTTCTAGGCCTCCCAACCATTTTTTAAATTCCATCGTTCCTATTTTTTCGTTTTTTTCTTTGCACCCTTTACTTTTTCAGGACACTGTCTCTGCTTTCTGGTGCTTCGCGTTGGCATCTTTTTTCTGCTCTGAATGGTACCTTGATTTTGCTTTTTTTTTCCGTCCGCCTTTTTTTTTTCTTCAAACAGATTTCTTCGCGGTACCTTAAGTCTCCAGAAGGAACACCAGTACCCCAACTCCTTCTTTCTCTGGTGGTATCTGACCCCTCTTTCCCGCTTATAGTGGGCATTCTTTCTACGTCGTTACGCCCGTTTTTCTTATAGCAATGTTCTCTTTTCTGTTCTTCGTATGGGAGATAGTTGAATATCCCAATGCGTGTTCCCTGTAGTTTTTCAACATGCGCGCCTCCTCCTTGAAAAGAAATGTATTGCCTTTTTTTGGTTTGGAGTACTTACTCTTAGCACCTTTTTTGTCCAACCTTTCTTTCCGGAAACCCTGTTTCAAGTGTCCTCTTCTACGTCCCTCATTCGTACTGTACAGCACCGTCGTGGAAACTTCTTGTCCCTTGAGAACATCTTTTTTTTTCATTTGCCTCTTTAACGTCATCCTCCAGTGCGTCTTCCACGAGTTTAAGAGACTGGGTCCACCATTTTTTTCTGCCCCGCCTAGTCTTTTTTTTTCACCCCTTGCCCGGCACCCGTCCTATCTCTCAAAGAGTTAATCCCCCCCTGGTTCGGAGCTTTCAGTGCGATTTCGGACATTGTTTTATACTGCCCAGTTTTTTTTGTCTCTTGTTTTTCGCCCCTCCCTTATTGAAACGTCATGAGTCTTTTGTGTGAACCCCCTACACAATTTTAGCATGCTTGTCCCCTGGAAAGCAGAGATAAGTTCCTCGTTCCCCCCCCCTCCCACACCCCTACTTTTTTTCGAGAGTTGTCCCTCCGGAACATTTAAGGTTACTTAATCTTCGTTTGCCCCTGGTCGAAGTGGTGTTTCTTTTGGGTGACTTTTTTTCCTTGAACACCAAAGCTTGACTTTTCTCTGTCCAGTTCCGTGTCTTTTCAGGTTTCCCCTCCTGGCCAGCGTTTTTTCCCCCGCGTAGTAACCCACTCACAATGACCTTCCGTTTGCGATAGGATACGGTTATTGCTTTTGGTTTAAGGGGGGGGACTTTTCCCTCTATCCCTCCCTCCCCCAGCTTTTTTGCGTCCCATAGGGTGCTTTCTTTTTTTCATTGTTGCCTGCACGAAGCCGCGACGTTTTTGAGTTAATTGGAATTCACATTTCCTTGTGCCTGGATAGATCCATGTCTTTCTGTTTTTCAAAACCTTTCCCTTTTTTTTTTTTTTTTGGTTTTTTGTTCAACTCCTCCTCTTTGGTCCGGTTTTGTACCCTGTCATTTTTTCCTGAAGTATTTCTTTTTTTTTTTTATCACTTTCTTGACTGATGGCTTATCGTTTTTTAAGCGTCCATTTCATCAATCTTCAGATATTTCATCATTACCTCCCAGTTTTTTCTTTCTTTTTTTTGTCGTGATTGCCTTCTTCTTTTTTCTGGCCTCGTCCTGCAGTCTTCTCCGGCTTTGAGAAGTTTTCATCCGATTAATGGAACATTCTTATTTTATGCCCCAGCGGCACCTTTTTCCGTAAGGCGTTTTTGAGCAACCCCTCCCCTTAATTCAGGTCGGTCCTCCTCGGTACCGCCCTCTTTCCATGCACTACCCTTCACCTTCTTTTTTTTTTGGCTTTCCCGTGTAAGATGGAAGCCCCCATTAATGGCACTTCTGTTTCCCTGGTTTTTTTCTTTATCTCCCGAACCTTTACTTTCCTTACCCCCCCAGAGAATTGCTCAGTCTTCTTCCTTCCTTTCCTTTTGACCCGCCACCTTTTGGGTTATTTCAGTTAAGGCTTCTTCCAAGATTTTTTTTACCTTTCCTTCCGTTTCCTACTCCCCACACAGTTCTCCTTCAAGGGTTTTTTTGGTCCCGCTTTTTTCCAAAAACTCACCTTTTCCCTTGCAAGCCGACTCTGTGCTTCCCACGGGTTGACCCCTTGTTGTCTTTCGACACAAGTCCTTTCCTTCTTTCCACCCCTTCGCCCCTGTGCGGAGGTCCGTGATTTTGCCCTTTACTGGTCTGGACAATGCCCGCCTCTGGTCATTTTCTGTTTTCCTTTTTCTTTTTTGTTTCCAAATCTTTTTCTTTGGTGAAAGTGCCAGGTTCTCCCAACTTTTCTTCTGGCTTCGTCCCGTCACTGTTCCCGTTTGATTCCCGTTTTCATTTCGAAAAAGCGCCCCCACCCCTTCCCCATTTCGAAAGTTAGTTCCTTTTTCGATTTACGACGTACCGAATTTGTTTTCATTGGCTGAGGGGGTGCCCTTGTCTTTTCCAATGGACAATCCCCCCCACTCGGATCTGCCCTTGTTTTGGTTACCCCTTAGTCGCGGCACACTTAGTTCCAGAAGTGATTTCGACTTTTTGACCTTCTCTCCCCCCTTTCTGAGATCTCTTTTTTTTCGCTCTTGTGTTCCTTCTTTCCACCGCTTTTCCTTTACTTTCCCCTTTTTTTTTAACTTCTAATTTTACTTTGTCACGTTTTTTTTTTTAGCCCCATGGCCTTTTACTTCGTCCTGGTTCCGCAGCGAGATTTTTTTTTTTTACAAGTTCCACCTTTCCCACTGTTCCCAGTAGTTCTTTCGTGGGGGGCTTATCCGTCCCTATTACCCAACGCCCTCTTTTGAACCCCTTTTTTAAGCCCTGCGGTGCACGTTTTGCAGGGTACTTCCTGGAACTGCTTTTTTTCTTTTTTGAATGAAGAAAAAGTTCAACTGTGCTCTCCCTGTCACTCCCCCCGGCTGTGCCAATACTTCGCCACTGAGACTGTTCTCTCTCCTTTTGGGTGGGCTCCATAAAGTGGACTACTCCCTTCCGCTTTTCGTTTCATTTGTATTGTGGTCGGGTTCTTTTTTCCTGGGACTGCATTTTTTCAGTCTTCCAGCTTAGTTTTTTTTTACACGCGCCCCTGTTTTTTCACCTCTTCCCGTTCGATTTCCCCGCTCTTCGAGATTCAGGCGGTTTCGCTTCCCTTCTCTTCGGTTGTTTCCCCCTCAATTCACCTCCCCCTCGGTCCTCTTCTATCCGTGGTTTCCCTTCGTTGTTTTGACTTGGGAGTTGATCATTATTTTTTTCCCTCTCCCCTTTCGTTTTTCCTTCCAGTTTGCACGGGACACGTCTCCGCTCCCTTCCTGTTCACGGGAACCACCCTTTTGTCAACGTAGTGATTGGGCTCCTTTTCTTTTTGGTTTTATTCGGGTTTTTGTTTTGTGCTTGGAGGGAGAAGACCTCATTCTCCCCCCTCGATCGTTGTTTTTCCCTCAACGGCGGTTAATGACAGAACCACCCCGCTCTTTCCTGCCTTAAATTCGGACCCTATGGACATTAGAGTTGAGATTGTTTTTTTTATGCGTTTTTTTGCCCTTCCCTGCCTGAAACTCAGGCGTCCACAGCTCTATCCGTGAGTTTTCCGTCCTCCAACGGCTGAAGGACCAAGGCAAACCTCTTTTCCCCCCCTCTGCATCTCCTTGGGTCAACCACTCGCTGTCATACTATTAGATGCTGATTTCGATTGGTGTGCTGCGTTTTTTTTTTTCCGGTCCCTTGGGTCCCGTATTACCCCCCTCAGATCATTTTTTTTCTTTTTGACGAAAAAGGACGTCCCTTCCCCCCATGCGTTCACTATTCCGAGTGTCGCCGTCCCCTATGTTTTTTTTTATTTATGAAATGTTTTTCCCGCGGCTTGTTTTGGTTCGGAGAGTTTCCCAGCCCTTCGTCACTCCAAACTTCCGCCCGCGCATGACTTTTTTTTCCTGAAGAACACCGTCCTCCTTTCCATTTTAACCTCTCCGAGGTTAGGATTTTATTCCATTTTGAATTTTACTCTACCCCCCCTTTTATGATTCTCTATTTCTTTTGTTGTTTCTCCCCCGCCATTTTCCGGCTTAATTTTCCCTTCGTTTCAGTTCGAATGGTTAGGTGCTTTTTCCCTTCTCCCGTTTTCCCCCCCGTGATAGGGTTCCTCTTGATCTTTAAAAAACAGTCACCCCCCCGCCCCAGGTGAACGCGATCTGTCCACCTATCCGATTATTTTTTTTCCCTGTTTTTCGCCCGTGAATCGTTTCTTTTTTTGATCCTTTCTCAGCTTTATTACCCCTTTCCCATCGAGGTTAAATGAGGTGATTTCTCAACACCCTCTCTTTCCCCCCCCATTTATTTTCCTTCCTTCATAGTATTTCAAGTTTTTATGATCTTTTCGGAAACTTCTTCTTGCTTGATTCTACGTCAAGACGTCCCCCCTCCCCATGATTTTTTTTTTGAAGTTTCGCTTCCCACAAAACCCCTCCTCCTCTGCGCCCCAGCTCTGTTCCTTAGTATGTTCGGAAGTTACCTTTTTTTGAGTTTGGTCAATGTTCGTTGAGTGAGTGATTAAGTCCTCTGTTCCCTCAAACCTCTCCTCGTTCCAATGTTTCTTTCCTTGACCTCCCCCCCCAAGGCTTCACACCCGCGCCTGCTGTTTTTTTATTTCATATTCATATAAGCGTAGTTCCGTTTCGTTTTTTCCTGTTTTGAATTCTTAGGGTTTTGTTCCTCCCCCCCGAGTTAGTACCTACCGTGACTTTTTTTTTTCCGCTTTCCTCTCCCCCTAACCACCCCTTCTCCATTTTCTGGGCTATTCCTGCGGTTTTTTCCCGGGTATTTGCCCTTGTCAAGCTTTTCCCCCGTTGTCTCTTAGAATTATCGGTGCTCCTCTGACCGGATTTGATTTCTGTCCCAGTTCGTCCCTCGCTGTGCATATTTTAGTGCCCTTCAAACCCCGCACTTTCCCCCTCCAGGCTGCCTCTTTCCGCTGGCACCCTTGTTCTTTTTCCGCCCTATCGATCTTCCGCGGTGAAGCGAAGAGGAGCCGTTTTTCTTTGAGCATTCCCTGTTCCCTTTCTTTTTTTTGTCTTTTCCTTCCGCGTTTTCGTCAGGTCCCCTTTCCAACGAAGGGCGGCCCCTTGACCCTTTTTTTTTCCAAAGGCGTCTTCTTTTACCCCATCCTCCTTGGAAGCATCAACTTTGGCTTTTCTTTTTTGCGTTTTGCATTGCCTCTATCGAACCCACCCGCGTCAGTTCCTTTCCACCCATTTTTCCGTTTGTTTTTTCTGGATCGCCCTTTCATTGCGTCCCAAGTGGAAGTGCACCCCCCCTTCTTTTTCTTTTCCAATATCCCTTTCTTGAGACCTCTTCTCCTGAATTGATCTTAGTCCACTTCTCAGTTTCCAACACTTTTCCTACAGGGGGTCACGCGTTTTGCACCCACTGCCCCGATCCTCTTTCCCTTTCACTTTTTTTTTTGTATGACTTTCCCCCCTTAGGGTGCTAGCGAAATTATTCTTTTTTTTTTTTTTTTTTCTTTTTTCCCTGCCCCACCAATTTTGCTTTTAGATTTCCCCTCAGTCTCTTTTCTACCGATATAACCCCTCCCCCTTTTTCGCCCATGAAGCGATGAGTTGGTAGACCTTAGGCCTTCCCCGTTCCAAGTCTATTTTGGCACACGTACCCCCATGAAAAAGCCTTTCGGGTGCAGCTTCTCATTCCTCCCTCCTCGCCTTTTGATCTGGGTTTCTTTTTGATTTTTTACTCCGGTTACCCACTTGTTTTTTCCCCTTGGCCAAGAGCCGTCTTCTTCCCCCTGCCCGCCAAGTTGTTTTTTTCCCTTGTTGGGAGAGTCCCTTGATGCTGTTCTCTTTCTCGTCTCTTTCTTTTTGCCCGAACGTGGGCTACCCGTCAAACTTTGCTTTTTCCCCTCAGTTCCAGTTTTTTTTTCTTTTTCGTACCCCCCTTCTTGCCCCTTTTTGGAGAAATACACTTCGTAATTTCCCTGCCCCCCCTTTTTCTAACCGAATTTTCTTCGTCATGGACCACAAATTTTTTCCCTTCCCGCCTTGCGCTGGTCGAGGTCTCTTTCCCACTTTCGTGTCAGGAGTGTCTCTCGACTTTCCTTCCCCCTTTTTTTTTTTGGTCGTTGAAATTTCCTCGTCTAAAAGTCCCTACGAATTTTTCCACTTAAGCCTGCTTATTATTGGTTTCTGAGCGGCGATCCTTTTCCTTCCGGCCCCCTAGCAGGTCCCACTCTTCTCTTTCCCCCCCCTATCCGCTTTTTTGTTTTTTCTCTGGAGGATGGGGGAGCGCGGCTGGTATGGCCGCTTCCCTCGACCGATTCTCGTTCCTCCCTTGCATTGTGCTTCCTTACCCTGTCCTTATGTCAACTTGGCTTTTGTGAGTGCCCCTTGCCTCTCCAGGACCTTTCCTCGTACTTTCGAGGACCATTTTCCGTCGTTCCCATGACTTTTTCTCCAGTAGAGTGCCTGTTCCACCTTTTGAAACCCCAATGACTCACGAACCCCTTCTTCTGTTAGCCACAGTTTTCGGATTTTGTCCTTCACTTTTTCTTTCCAGTTAGCTTCTGTATCTGCATCTTTCCCTTTTTTATCCTTTTTTGACCATTTCTTTTTATCTTTCCGCTTCATTTTTTCCCACACAGTCAATGACGACGCTGATGGTCATCTTTTCAACCAGCCTTATACATTTTTGGGGTGTATCTTGTTTTTTCTGCGTACTTACAATTCCACAGACCATGACTCTCCGTTGGCGTCTTTTTTTATGCCCCCCAAATTGGTCGTCGAACATGCCGTTTTTCCCCTCACTTTCCTGTAGTTACGTTTGAAGGTTCCATGATAGAGCTTTCAACCCAATTTGCCGCCGTGAGGTTATTAGTTTGTTTACAACCCTCTTTACGTTTTCCTTTTTGTGGTGGGAAACCCCTTCCCTTTTTGCCCCAACAATAGCTTCTCCTTCCATTGTCTTTTGTTTTCTTAGTGATTTTCGCATTTATTGCCCTCGTTTACCCCCACTACTACCTTTTCTACCCCTCAAGGTTTGACTGTACCCCGATTGGGCAACAATTTGTTCGAGGGGGGGGTCCGCGATCTTGTTCCCCCCCTTTCCAGCGGTGACTTTTTCCCGTTTACTGGTAGTCTCCCCCCTGGTGCCCCCCCCGTCTCACAACCCTCCTTGTCCCGCCGGTAGTCTCTTCGTGTCCCCCTCTCTCTGCCGATTCCCTTTGCGATGGTCTTTTGGGGTCAGACCAGCTTTGTTGGTAATTTTCCCCGCTGTTTTTTCTTTGACCAGGCGGATGCCCTTTTTGTTGCGATCCTGAACCTTTTTTAGTCCACCGTTTTTTCCTTCTTTTGGTCCGTTTCCTTCTTTTCTACGCTTTCCCGGCCAGCACTCCAGCTTCGTCCCCTTTTTCGGGATTTGACCAGTCATGACTCCCGCTTTAAAAACAAAAGGCGGCTCCTTTTGCGTTTGCATCACGGGGAGTCCCCCCCTTGACCCTTCAACCAACCCCTGTTTGATTCAATTTTTTTTTCACCCTCAACAAAACCCCGAGGCACCCTGAACCGAAAGCTTCACCTATTAATATGGATAGCCTTTTCCCGTCTTGTTTTTTTTTGTTCCCTTCTTCATATTCAAGTGTCTTTTCTCTTTTCTCCTTCCAGGCTCCTCCTTTCCCGGTAGGAAAGATTTGTTTCCCATTTTAGCGGGTGTTTTTTCCAGGAGTGAGCCTCCAGTTCAGGCTTTCTGATCGTTGTTGCCCCCCTGTTTGCCGGGACTTGAAAACTTCCCTCCCTCTTTTTTCCTCTTTTTCTGCTCCGTCGAGTCCTGCTTCTCCCTGACGTTTGATTTAGGAATTTTTTTTTTCGACCCTTTGTGCCCCTCGGAAAGTAGGGCGCCGGCTTTTCTGCCGTGTTTGTGTTTGTCTTCGACCTTCCAGTTATCAGTCTTCCCGTTTTTTGAAGGACAGCTTTTTTTCCACCTTCCCCGTCACTCTTTCCAGCTGCTCCGCCGGGAACCCATAAAGTCGGGACCCCTTATCATATTTCCCTCCTTGAGTGTGTTTTTTGGTGTTTTTTCCGTTTTTGGTGTTTATCCTGTCTTTCGACTCCCCTCGCACACGGCGTCTTTATTTTTTTGTACATTTTGGTTTTCCTTGGACTGTCAAAGAAAAAAGATACCCTCTTTCTCTCTCCCCCCCGACAATATAGGGATCATATTGGGACCCTTTCTATTTTTTTTTTGAACTGGCTTTCTGGACGGGTTTTGGACCTTGCAATGACTTCCTTATCACCCTTTCAGCACCTTTCCTTTGACGCCCGCTTACGTAGTGACTGAACAAAATCTACTCTTCGATTTTTCCACAATCACTGCTGCCCCATATGAGATGACCTGAGGTTCGTTGGGGGTTATTTCTTGTGTGACTCCTCCCTCTATTATTTACCGACTAGAAGGTGGTTTGAAGTCCCCTTCTTTTCCGTCTACTCACCCCCCCCCTCGCACGTTCCCTCTTGGCCTCTTGACCATAGTTGCTTCTAATCCCTATCATGCTCCTCCTGGATTTGGCGTTTTCTTTTGTTTTTTTGTTTTGAGTTTCCCCTCCCCCCTTCCTCTCGAGTCTTGACTTTTTCCCTGTTTGAAAATTTTTCCCCATGACCCCCCCCCTCCAAGACCCGTACAACAATGCCCTTCCTCCGATTCCGGCTTTCTCCCTTTCTTACTTAGGGAACCACACCGAGAAAACGCCAAACAACCACCCCCATTTTTTCTACTATGGATCCCCCAAAAGATGATCCAATAAAGACCAAGAGGGAAAACGCGTCAACCAACCAACACCAGAGCAACCCTATGATCCCTCTCCCCTCCCCCTCCTCTTTTTTGATAGCGCTTCTTTTTATTTTTTTTTGCGTGAGCACGTTCCTTTTTTTTGTTGGGGGCTTTTGCTTTTCCTTTTCCTTGTCGTTCGAAACCCCTTCTTTTTGGCGGCCTGGTCTTCGCTTTACAATCAGCATCACGCAGGTCTCCTTACTTAAGCCATGAGTATAACTTCGTCATCTTTTCTTCGTGTCTTTCCACTCTTCCTTCCTCCCCACCTTATTCGCGGTTCTTGAGTTGCCGTCAACCCCCGTTCCTCACAACCCCCCCCACCACAAAAAAGTGAGTCGTGGATCCTCTTCAGTCGTTCTTTAGTCCCGTGGAGCATTTTCGGTAGGTTTTCGTTGCTTCCTGTCTTTTTTTCGCCCATAAAGTGATTTCGCCCGTACTTCGTCTCTTCTTACCAAAACAGAATCCCCCCGCCAGCAGAGCTAGTCTCTTTCATCATATTTAAGGTTTTAGCATAGGAGCGGTTTTTCTGTTATTTCCTTCGAGTTGTAACCCTCTTTAGCTTATACTCGCAATACCGTATTCACACCCTTCGCCACTCGTTCCCTTTTCATTTTCTTTTACGGCCTTGCCTATATTCCACAGCCTCTCCCATCGTTTGCAACTTTTCTTTTTTTCTGCTACGTAAGAGTTAGTTCCCCGGACGTCCTTGACCCTGTTGCCTTTTTACCAAAACAAGCATCCCCCGCCTCCCCCTTCTACGGGGGCACTGTTTCTTCACTGTTCCATTCTAGATCTTTTTGCGCCACATAGTTTTTTTTGATCACTGAACGTGAGTTTTTTCCTCCACTGTCCTGCCCACCCGATCGGTCGTCCCCTATGGATTTTTTCTCGCGTACAACACTCCTACCGCAGCGATTTTCTTCCGGGGTTCACTTCCATAGGACTCCCTTTTTCTTCCTTGTCGTTCGCACGAGTTTTGAGATAGCCAATGTTTGGTAGTTTCAACGTTCTCAAGGCATTTTGAATTCGGTCTTTTTTTTCCTCCGTCCTTTTTCTTCGGGACTCTTCTGTGTCCCCCCGAAGGCCGTGCCACCTCCTTTTTTGCAGCGCGTTCCATTCTTGCTCCCCACCGAATTGACGGTCAACGTTTTTGGAGTTTTGTTGCCTGACTTTTCTCACAAGCTTCCCCATTTTTTCCCCCCCTTCCCAGTTTTTCTCACGTGCAGGACCGAAAACCTTTCTCCCCGTTCTTATGCATTTTTGGGACCTCTTCCACGCGGTTCTCCCTTTATAGTCTTGCATCTGAGATACTGGCACGGCTGCATTCCCGTCGTTCCTCAGAGGTTGCGTGCCCTTGTTCACCCCTCGGCCTTGCATTTTGTAGTCCAAACTGATTACTTTGCCCCGGTCACCCCGAGCCTTTTAAGCGGCCCCTCCGTTCTTGCCAACGTGGCTTTCTTAGTTACGATTCCGACTTTAGAACTAAAGCCCAGTTCGCCTCCTCTTTAGTGGCTCCCCCTCTTCACTTACCGTTCCCATTCTGATTTTTTTCACCCCCCTTCCAAGGCACCGATTGGACTTTACTTTTTTCCATCGGAACTTCACGAGGTACGTTTGGAAAGTTCTGACCTTGTTCTTTTTTCGAACGTCCCCCCACGTTTCTGTACTTCCCTCCACGGGACGGGAGATGGTACGAAGTTTGTTGTGGACTTTGTTCTGTTCGCGACCACACACTTCGATGCCCTTTGTGCTAAAGTTATACTTTATGGGAAGACCACTCTTAGTTCTGGTGCTCAAAATTCAGTCCCGTTTTTTTTCCGATTGGGATGCCATGTTGAATTTTCCCTTTGCTCAATCCATATGCCCCTATTTGAGGACCTTCATCGGGGCTTTTTTTTTTTAATTTTCGTCCAAATGTTTGTAGCTGCTTTCTGATTCCCTAGTCGGTTTTCCGGTTCTCGTACCGTATCCGAGTTTCTGGGCGTTGTTTCCAAATCCGCGTGCTGCAATTTTTGTCCCACCCAGGCCAGACCGCGCTTCCTCCCCTTTCTCAGGCGCGTATCTTGGTTGCTCCCTTTTCCTTCAGAGCACCCTTTTTCCTCCTCCCTTTGTTTTTTTGTTTTTTTTTCTGAGATGGGACCCTTAGCAGCACACTGTTCTCCTGCGTGATGTTCTTTATTATCCCTTTTCGTCCCACACGTTTCCCCTCCCTTCTCTCTATTTAAGCACAGCCCCCTACGTTACCATACCAGGCACCTGGCGATTATCAGGGTCAAAACTTGAGTTTGACTGCGTGTATGTAAGTTTTCACTTTCCTTCAAGGGACACTTTCGCATTCCTAGTCCCCCTAGACCCTGTCCTCGTCATTGTTCCATATTGTACTCTTCGTGTTTTTCGCCCGTTCACTTTTCCCGTTTAATCCTAGCTTCAGGCCCCACTGCGTTTGGTGAGGTCTTTTCTGATTTTTTACACCCGTTCCCCAGGTCTCCACTTTGGCACGCTGCTTTTCCGCCATTGAATTCGGTTCCCCTGGCGGTATTTTTTTCTGCCCCATTGTCCTAAGAGTTTTTTTTTTATTCCCCCCATCCCTTAGACTCGTTTTTATTTCTATCAACATCGACCGTCCCCCCCCTTTTTTTTTTTGTGTCGTTTAGCTACCTTTTTCCCACACGTCCCACCAATTTTTCCTGTACACCCCATGGCATTTGCCCAAGTCGACGGCGGCAGGATACCAACAACAATTTTTCCCCGTGACACGCTTTTTTCCCTGCTACTTTCCGGGAGTTTCGTTGTGGACCCTCTGATTTCGCGTCTTCCCCAATTGCGTTTTTCATTTCCCTTTTCCTTCGTGTTCCACCCCCCCGTTTTCTGTGCTGTTTTCCCATGACCCGGTTTCGTCCCAAATCACTCTTCTTCAGTTTTTTCAATAGGTCTTCGTCCATTTCCTTATCCCCCCTTCCCCTTCCGATAAAGAACGTGTTGTTTTCCGGCAGCATGCTAGTTTCGTTCTTCCTCGTTCCTTCTTTTCCGGTGGCAGCGTGTAATTCGGGACCTACCCTCGGGTCGTTTGTTTTTGCCCACCTGCCGTTTCTCCAACTCTTTCCCCGGCGATTTCCTCTTTCACGTCCCTGTCGGAGTACTGCAGTCGATCGGGTGCAGACCGGGTTTCCTTCCCCCTGGTGCTTTTTGAGTAACTGTTTGCTTTTTTCCATGGCGTGCGCTTCCCTGTTGCAACGTTTGCTTTACCCCCTTGTTTGTGAACGGACGGTTATTTTTCATGTTCGCCCGCTCGTCCGCCCTGCAAGCTTCGGTTTCACTTGGCTGGGTTACTTCCTCTTTGAGGACGGCTCTTCCCCAACAAACCGTGCTGGCGCTTTCGTTGTTGTCCATCCAGGGGAGGTCCTTACTGCACTTCGCTTTTTTTTGACGTTCCCCTCAACATACCATCCCACCGATTCCCCCTGTCTTTTCCTCCCTTAATCCTTCGTTGATATATTTTTCGATGGTTCCCCGATTTCTTGGACGAAGGGCTTCCGTTTCCTCAAAACTTTCCTTTTCACGTCTGCAGAGGCGCTGTGAAGATGCTTGTGTGACGTCGGCTCATCCTTAGGGTCCTTTTTCCCGACTCGTTTTTGGAGTTTTTAGGAAGTCTCCCTCCGTTCCGATGCTCGCCCTGTCGACTATGATTTTCCCCCGCGAACCTGATGTGTTTTTTCGGGGTTCCTGACCATGCCCGCGTCCTCCCTTTTTGTTTGCCTTGTTTTTTCTGTTGCTGTTTTTGTTTCCCCCCTTTTCGCTCGTAGGCCCTCGTATCCGTTACGTTACCCCTAAAACCCCGTCGGTCACAGGAAATGCACCACCCCCCTATCCTGATTTCCTCCGACCGGTTGGAACTAATCGTATACCTTCTTTTCCTGATTCCTCGTCCCGGCTGGGTTTGGATGTCTGGGTTTTTTGATGTGCTTACTCTCCACTTAAAGAGATCTTTTGCCGCACACTCGGACGGGTTTTAGGGACACCTCCTTCCGCTTCGGCCTGACATTGTTTTCTTAATACTATGGAACCCTTGTCCAGTTGCGTTTCTTTTGTCCGTGGCTGATTTGTTTTTTTTCTGCCGAAGCCCTCACTCCTTTCTCAGATGCCTCCTGGTCAAACTGTGACGCACTCAGGGGCTTCAGCCCCAACGCCCCCGATTTGCAGATATTCTCCTGGGTCACTACAGCTGACTTTAATATGAGAGATGCTTCCGTCTTTAGGTAGTGTGGTGTTGATTCAGCCTGGATCATGTTATACCGCTCTTCCTGTTGACCCTTCCCCGACGTCCGGACCCGAAAGTCATACGATTGATCGCCGTTCCCCTATTGTCTTCCCTACATGAACAGCGCTCCGCGTGCGTTTTCGGGCGTGTTTCCTTTTGGCAGCGACAGTTTGGAATCAGTGTGTTTTTCTTGTACATAAAGACGGACCACTCAGGGTCCCGGTCTTCCCGTTGTATTGCTCTTTGAGGTACGT
>Ga0179593_1640031_pt1 | contig 23719 bp, 38 predicted proteins | sample CZODoug2_1_08_16_FD_185931 | JGI IMG/M metagenome (GOLD analysis project Ga0179593, IMG submission 185931) | Vadose zone soil fungal communities from Angelo Coast Range Reserve, California, USA - CZODoug2_1_08_16fungal (PacBio error correction) | ecosystem: Environmental > Terrestrial > Soil >... | reverse complement strand
CGAGGCTCTCGATTTTCTCGAAAATTTCCGTCGGCCAAGGATGCATGGATTTTGACGGCCCCTTGCTTTTTCTATACCTTTTCAGACCAGTTCTTCTTTCACTCCCCTTTTTCTCCTCCTGTGTGTCCTTCTTCCCCTTTGAGTTTTCTATGGGCCCGGCCTTTAGTGTATACCGTTTCAGCCCGCCCCTTTCCAAATTCGGCTTTTTTTGCCCTTCCTCTTGGAAGACTTTTGTTTTTTTCGCCCCTTTTTTTTTTGAGCCTTCGCGGCGGCCCTTTTTATTGGCGGTTCATGTGCGGATGATGGGGCTGTCCGGTTCCTTTTTCCTCTGAACCCTTATCTTGTCTTCCCTCCATTTCCCTTTCTTCTGCCCGTTTTTTTTTGACCCCCCCCCCTAACCACTTTGCTTCCTTCCACTCCTTCTCGGTCCAATTTTCCCCCGTCATGCCGTGCTCGCCCCAAATGTACCCCTTTTTTTATTTTTTTCCTTGAAATAGTTGTTGTACTGGTTCCGGCTTTGGTTTTTCCGCTTGCTGTGGTCTATTCCCTTGAGGTTTTCTTTCCTTTTTTTGGTGCTTGGATTTTGGGCTTTGACTTGTCCGTTCCCTCGTCCCCCCCTTCCCCTTTGATTCTTCTAATTTTTTCGAGTCCTTTCCCCCAGGTGTCCGTGGCTGACTATTGTGCCTGTTCCCTTGACGATTCTGTAGTACCCCTTTGTTACCTTCCCCAATTGCAACCCCTTAACTCCTTTTTGTCAGTTAAATACAACCTTTCGTTTGGACCCAGGCCTTTTTTGGGCCAGGTCTCTTAGCCCTTTTGCTGGGCCCGTTCCCTTTTTTTAGTGGGTCCTTTTCTACATGGTGTTCGTACGGTGCTAAGAATGAGCTCTTGGTCGCATTTTTTTTTTTTATCCTTTTTTTTTTGAAAATTGCCTTTGCGTTTCTTTTCCCCCATTCCTCCCTTTCGCCCCGCCAACCCATCGTTGATCAGGAAACCCCTTGCTTCTCGTTTTTTCTTTCTCTTTCGTCTTCCCTTTCCTTCCTGCGTCCCATAAATGTTCGGCGTTCCCCCTTAACAGACCTTCCGTCGAGAAGTACTCATGTTTCTCTTTTAAGTTTTCCCTTTTGAAATTGGTTTCAACTTAACTGATGGAAGATTCTTGGGAAGGAGAGGCGGGGGTCGGGGGGGGGTATTGCGAGGGGGGGTTCTGAGGCGGGTGGGGGGGGCGTCCCCTCCCCTTTTTCGAGGGTGGGGTCGGGGGGTGGCTTGCGGGGGGCCTACGGGGTGGGTGTGGGTTTTTTTGGTTCGCTGGTGTGGGTGGGGCTTGGGCTCTCGGGGGGGCTCGTTTTGGGTTGGGTTTTGGGGCGTTTGGTGTGGGCTGGTGGTTGGGGGGGTGGGGGGGCGGCCCGGGGTGTCTAGGGTTGGGGTTGTTGGGGTTGGGTGGGGGGTTGGGGATGTACCGTTCCCTCCCTTAGGCTGGTTTTTTCGCTCGGTCAGCGTCGCGGAAGTGATTCTCGCCCAAGCCCCTGAGCGGTCTTGTTGCTCTGTTCCCCTAGGTTTTCAGGGGGATTTTCTGCCGTTCTTCCCTTCCGTTTTCGGTTTTTCTTCCTTCTGTGGTTGGTTCTTAATGGGATTGGCCTTCAGCAATTTTTTGAGCCGGCGGTTTAGATCCTTTTATTTTGTTCCTTGATGAATCTCAAGTCGGATGATTTCCGAGGCACTTTTTCTTAAAGCCCTTCCTTTGATCTCTCTCCCTAGTTTTTTTTTTTTAGAGTCAATCCCCGCCCCATTCGGTGATCCGTGGCCCTTGCGATCATTCCTCTTGACCAGAATTTCCCATTCTGTCCCTGTAACCTTCCCAATTCGTTCGTCGCCCCTCCAATATCGGGGCGAAATTCTGTCTGTTCCTGACGGACCCCCTCCGAGTACGGCCTCAACCCCACTTTCTTCTGCGGCCGATCCCTCTATTCGTGCATGAACCGGCTGGGACCCTGTTTCCACTTAACCAGTTCCCCTTCCTTTTATTTTTTATCTCTTTTCCGCTATAACTGACAAACTCCGGGACGCTTCCTCTTTTTGCGTTCCCCCCCTGTATCGTTTCAAGCCCGTTACCGAGCGGCTGGCGGTAGGAGTCAAAGATATCCCCTTAGTTTTTTTCCGGACCCCCCCCCGTTTTACTAGTTCCTTTATTTTTCCCCCCGGAGTCCTTTGTTCTGACCCCCCCCCTGACGCGGGTTTCCGTGTGTTTCAAAGTACCTTTACTGTTTTTTGTGTCCCCTTTCTGTTTTTTCGGCGACTTCCTGTGATAACACCCCAAGCCGGTTTGGCACTTCTTTTGCCCTGGATGCTGTCTTTTGCACCAGGGTGCTAACCCTTCCTTTTTTTGGTTTAAGGGCCTTGCCAAAGTTCCCCCCCGCACAGGATCCTTCGACAACCACTTTTATCCCTTTTCCCTTTTTATTCTTTTAACCTTTCCCCCCGACCCTTTCTGACGGGTAACCCGCTGCCGGGTTAGGCTGGCACCAGTGCCCCTTCTGGAGGACCCTGCCAACCCCTTTAACTGGAACCCGATTTTATTTATTTACATAATTCCCTTTTTTCTTTTTGCCCTTTGTTTCCCCCGTCCACTGGACCGCCTTTTTTCAGTCTCTACTTTTCATTACCTGCCCGGACTTCGAGGTTTCCTTTTTTTCCGATGACCTTTGAATCTGTAGGTTTTTTTGTCTCCACTCCTTTTTACACCCCCCTTTCCCCCCCCAAAGTCGGCTCACGTTCCCCCGGAGAGCTAAGTTAGATATTTTGCGGGCCGCCGGTGCCCCCTACCCTTATCCCCTTTTCAGTTCGTTACTCCCCCAAGTTCATTGCGTCCTTCGGTTTGCCCCTTCCCCCCCCCTTTGAAGAAGTTTAATGTTGCCCAGACCTTTTTTGTTTTTGGATACTCAATTAAATGGAAAGGCCTCCCCTTTGCTGCTCTTTTTCCAGGCCCGCTTTTTTTTCGCCGCCCATGATGGGCTTTCACCTATATTTCTTTTCAGTTTGGCTTGTGCGGCACCTCCGCCCTTTTCGTTTTTTTCGGTACGGGTTTTTTTTCTTGACGGGAAATGCTCTGGTCTTCCCCCTTTGCTTCACTTCTGCCCTCCCAATTTGCCCCCTCTCAATTGTTTCCCAATTCCGCTTTTCTGCCCTGACGTGTAGGGTGGCGATCCGTCACACCCTCCCCCCCCCCGCCCTTTTGCTGGGCAGTTCCCCTTCAACATTCCCCCCCACGAGGTTGACTACATCCCCCTTTCCAGCTCAAATGATCGGAAATTTTTTTTATCGACTTCTTACTTCTTCTTTCCTCTTTCTTTTGGTTCCACGTAGGGCTTGAATGCCCGTTTTTTTTCCCGTCCCTTTGCCCCCTTGGACCTCTCACTGTCCTTTTCATTTTTTTTTTTTTTTTTTTTTTTACCAGGGCCTTTTCAGCGTCATGCGCCGGCAGACACCAAGTCGCTGCCCGCTTTTGCTCCCTGCGACCCCGACTTTGACTTTCGCTTTGACTTTATTTAGAAATCCAACCGGTTTTTAAGTTCCTTTGGTTTGGATTCTTGCGTCGTGGCCTTCCCCCCCACCGGACTGACCGTGGGATCTTTAGGTTTTTTTTCCTTGGTACGTAATTTTGAGCTTTTTTTGTTTTCGTTCGGCGAATCAATAGGCCTCCCATTCAAAGAGGCCGCTCCCCCCGACTTGTCTTTCCATTCCACCGGTCTTTTTTTTTCGGCCTTTCTTTTGTCAAATCTTTCTTGGCAGGCGATTCTTTCCTGCAATTGTCTGATCTGAACCCTGTTTAGGGCGGGCCCCCTTCAAGTTCGTTTTTTTTTCGCTTTTTCTTTTCTCTCCTTTCCTTTTTTTTTTTGAGATATACTTGCTGCTCATCCTTTGAGGCTGCCGCCCTTTTTTTACTCGCGATCGGTCCTTTCGATTTGCCTTTTCCTTACGGTTTTTTTTTTTCTTTGTAAACCCTTTCCTTCTTTTCCGTTGAGACCTTCCTCAAAATGTTCGGAAGTTTTGGAATGTCGAAAAAACCTTTTTCCGTATGATGTTGCGACCTCCTTTTTTTTCAACCATCTCCTAAGTCCCCTTTTTTCCTTGCGGGTGCTTGTAAGCCTCCGGGTTTAACGTCCGCTGCCTGGTAGATTTCCGTGTGCCCAAGTTTTTTCCCCCATCTTTCCCCCCCCCTCTTCTTTGCGGCTTTCGTTCGTATTAATTCTTTCACAATGGACGGGCCGCGATTTCCCTCCCCCTGCGCGCCCCCGAGCTTCCGAGCCGTCCTTTTTTTTTTCCCCTCGGGTCTTTTGTACCCCCCCCCCCCCCCCCCCCCCCCCCCCCGCCCCCCCCCCCCCGCTGTTTTTTTTTTTCCTAGTTTCTTTAGATGCCCTTAGGGTTCACCGCCTCTCCCTAGTGTCGGGCCCAGGTGTGTGTGGTAAGGCGTCTGGTCCTGCTGCATCGCAGAATTTTCCCCTTCCTTTTTCCGTTCTTTTCGTTTTTTTCAACATTTTCGTTTTCCTGCATTCGGGCCTTTTAGTCCCCCGAGTTGAGTTCTGTTGGAACGGGGGCCCTTCCCTAGATTCGCGTCACCTTTTTCTGCCCTTTCTTCGCCCCTCCCGGTTTCCGTGCCCCTTTTCCAATCCTTCCGTTCCGGCCTAGGGCCGGATGGTCTTTAAGGGGCCTTACGTGTGGCGTCCTGTCGCTTTTATTTCGGTTTTTTTGATGTCTGGTTACGCCTTTTTTTCCTAGCCGTGGCTTCTTCTATCCCATTTTTCCCCGGGTTTTTTTCGTCCCTGAATATGAGGCCGTTATAACCGACGCGGCTTCCCCGCCCCCCATCCTTTATGCCCGCCTTTCCGCCGGCCCACCAAATTCTCCCGGGCCTCCTTCTTTGTTGGTGCTTTCTTTTGGTGATGGCCTTTTCTTTTTTTTGGGTTTTTTCCCCAAGCCGTTCGCTCCCTCTAGGCCAGGTATGGCTTTTTGCCGCTCTTTGTTTTTTTGGGATTTTTCTTTCCACAGTTCTTCTTTTCCGTTTCCTCTTTCCCGCAGGTTTTCCCTTTTCTTGCCGGGTGGTTTGGGGTCTCCCAGGTGCCGTTGGGCTTTTTCATGACGATTCTAAAATTTTTCCAATTCCCTTCCCCAACCCAGACTACTGAGGTGCCTAATAAAGCTGACTTTTTCCAGGTTTCGTGGTGGGGCCATTCCCCTGCCGTTTTCATTGGTTTTTTCTTTGAATTTTTTGTACTCCTCTTTGTGCTTTTTTTTCCCTATGGTCAGGTTGGTTGTAGGAAAGTTCATAGAGCGATTTTTTCTTTGTTTGTTTTTTGATAGGGCGGTTGACTTGTACCCTTGGTTTTTTTGGGACCAGAGACCTTTTTTGTCTCTTCACCTCCCCCCCGATCAGGTCTCCCCTTTTATTTCTCTTTGCCGCGAGACGGTCACCATCCCGGTATTTGAACGCCGCGTTTGTTCTTTATTTCCAGTGCGCAGCACCCTTTCGGTCCCCCCTTATTGACTGCTTGTGGCTCCAGTCTTGGGCAGTAGCTTACTGACCCTGGATGATTTCTCTTTTTGTTTCGTCCTCGGTCTGCCTTCGGAGATTCGCGTTGCTAGCGTTGTCTCCTCCTTTGGCACCTCAACGTTGGTTGGCGAGAAACAGGACCTCATTTCCGGGTCGTTTTCTCCCTTTCTTTTTTTTTCATTGACTCTTTTCAGGTGTCTTCTTTTTGGGGGTGGGTTGTTTGGTTCCGGCGTCCTCTTTTTTTTTTTTTTCGGGTCTTTTTCTGCTTAGATTGTTCGGTTTTTAATCCTCCCAACCTTTGCCCCCTCCCCCAGGATTGATTGCACTTCTTGACGGATATGACACTGATGCCTCCCCGCGTCATTTTTCCCCCTTCTTTTTCCTTTTGTTCCTCTATTCCCAGTCCTCCCTGGTCTGTGGCCCTAGCCTGATAATCGACTCCCTACTTCCCTTTTTCGGCGTTGCCTTTGTCCTTCCCCCCTCTTTTTTTGCTCACCCTTTTTCCGACTTTAAAGGTTTGGCCTCCGTCAACCGTTTGACGCCGGAGCCTTCCTTTTTTTTTTTTCCCAGCGCACAGGATCGGTTGTTTGTGCGGGGTTTTTCTTTCTTTTAACACCCCACTGTTGCCCGGTTTCACTTGTTTGTCACTCATTCTCGAACTCTTTTCCCCAAAGTTTTCACCAATACGATTGACCAGCCCTCCTCCGCGATTTTTCCTTTTTTCTCGCTGTCCCCAGTCCTTTTAAAGCGTCGGCGAACACGGACCACAAGTTCCTTCCCAAGCCAGTCAAAGTGGTCCTTTGTACAGTCTTTCCAAACAGGAGTGGATTTTTTTCTTCCCTTTTTTGCTTGGTTGACCCACAAGTTAACCCTTTCACATGGTCCCCCTTTGGTCCTCTTTTTGCTTTTTTGGAGTTGCTTAAATCCCTGCCGGGAGGTCTTTTGTAACTTGCGTTGCTCCCTTTTTTTGGCATGCGTCCCTTAATGGTCTTCTGGTTCCCCCCGAAGGTTTCGGAGTTTTTCCGTGGCCCCTTTTTTTCCCTCCAACCCCTTTTTGCGGACAACCTGTTTTCCGTTTAGACCCCTTTTCCCTGACCCCCCCTTTCCGCCCTTTTTCTTTTTTTGCCCCCTCGCATGTTCCCCCCTCGAATTTGACCCTCTCCCCACTCGGACCGAGACATTGGCCACCCAGGGCCCCCCCCTTGACACTGGCTGCTTTATTTTTAACCCCCTATTATTTGCCTCTTTTTTGCATTGGTTTGAGCAAACCGACGCCGCGGAATCTCTGATGGGGCAATTTTTTTGACCCCCCCCGGACTTTTTCTTTCATTTTTTTTTTTCTTTCTTGTATGTGAAAATTCGGGCCTTTTTGTGACAAGTTAGACGGAACCCCTTGACCCCACACTGATTTTTTTCCCTCCCCAGTTTCAATGTTTCCCTAAGATTTTCAATTTTTTTGATCGCCGGACCAAGGCGGCTTTTCCATTAACTGAACCTTTTTTGGTGACAAGTCCCTCACCCCCCCCACTTTGATTTCCTTACCCCTTCATTGTCCTCTTTTTTGGGTGTTCGTTTTTTTTTTTTTCCTACAGGGGCCCTTAATGAAAGACCTTTAGTCTCTTCTGAAGTGTTGCGATTCATGTTTGGCTCGTTGCTAAGACTTCTCCCGGCGCCCCTTCTCTCATTTTTCGCCGATTCTAACGGCCGATACGTTAAAGGCTGGCATCCCTTTTTTTTAAGTCCCCCTCTGGAGCCTCATGCTTTTTTTTTGGCTTTTTTTCTTCCGGATTGGAGGTAGTTCTCGGTTGACCTTCCATTCCGATTGGCGCTGCTCTCTGGCCCCCCCTTGGTTTTTTTTTTTTTTCGCTGGCTTTGGCCCGTTGGATCCCCAAAACCTCCCCCGCCCTTTGACCGGCTTAAGAATTCCATTAGGGACGCTCCCTGGTCTTTTCTTTCGGATTCCACCAACTTCTTGCGCCCTTCGGCTTCCAGGCCTGTGTGCTTACAACCTTTCTTTTCCTCACTTTTTTTTTTTCCATTCCCCCCTGCTCCTTTTCTTGCAGCGTTTTTTTTTTTGTGCATTTGAGCCGTTTAATCCCTCGACCCTTTTTCAAACACCACCCCCTTTCCTTTTCCTGCCTTTTCTCTTGCTTTTTTTTCTTGACCCCCACCCCTTTCTTGGGCGCTTCTGATTTTTTGAATGACCCCTTTGACCTTGATTTTTGTTTTTGTTCCACCTTCTCACCGGGCGCCAACTCTTTAGGCTTTCATGTCTTGCGTTTTTCCCCCCCCCTTTTGTACTTTTTTCCCCCCCGGTGGCTTAGGTCCGTCGGTTGTTGGATCGGCCCCGCACTTCACCTGGTCTTCTTTTCTGCTCTTTGACTCGAATCGTTCTCCCCATTCTAAACATTCTATTTTTTTTTTAACCTTGTTTCGTCCTGGAATGCCTTCTGTGCCTTTCGAAAGTCCACGACTGGCCTTCGAATTTTTTTTTTCCCCCGGAACGTGCTGGCCCTTTCGGTTTCCCCATTTTTCCCGGTTTTTCTTTCTTTCCGACCGCCCCCCCCAAGTTCGGGACGAGGACGAGCTCCTTTCTTTCTCATCCTCTTTTTTGTTTTGACTTCCTCGGTATCCCTTTTTTTGCGGTTCTTTCCTTTGTTTGTTTGACGGACCCCGACCTCCTTTTCCATCATCGTGGTCCACTGGCCCCTTGCGCCGCGTTGTCGGCTTTTTTTTTTTCGTTTCTCTAGAAGTTTTTCCCCCCTTTTTTTGGAACTTCGGTTTTTCCCCTTGCTCCCCCCGTCAAATGTAGGACGGTGGATGTTGACTTTTTCCCAAGGCGCGAATTTCTTATTCCCGGTTTCAAGATCCCTCTCCCCCAAGACTTCTTTTTTTCCGTGTTTCTTTTTCATTTCAGGCTCTAAGCTGGTCCCTGGGAGATTTGACGTCCCTTGCCAAATTTCGGGCCGTCGCGTCCGCTTGCAGGTTTTTTTTGGAGGGTTTTTTTTTTTCGGCTTCCCGTCACCCCCGGTTGAGTCCTAATTCTTTCCTGGTTCCCCCCTTAGTTCTTTACCGAACTTCCGAGTCAGCAACGGTTCTTTTCCGTTTTCTTTTTTAGTCCCCCCGTTTTTTTTCGTTTCTTTTTCCTTTCTTGGATATTTTTCACGCGTTTTTTTTGAAATGAAGGTTCCTCGTTGAGGACCCCCCCCCCGGCTGCACTCACCTCACTGGGTCCTCCTCCGCCTTCGGTGACCTTTTTTTTTTTTCTTTCCCTTGGGGTTTTCCTTCGTCACCTTCGTCCTGTTTTCTCCTTTGTGGATCTTTTTTTGAGATTCCTTTTTACCCCTTTTCTCCAAGTCCTTCTTCTGCAACTTTTTTCCCCCAGCCGGAAGTTCTCACGGGCGACTCGAGCGTTGGAGAGCATTGTCGCTCGTAGTTTCTGTCGTAATTTTGCTTTTCTTTGCTTTCCGCTTCCTCCGATTTAGATCGCCCTTTCGGTTTTTTCCCTTTCTCCGACTTTACTTCGGCAGCATTTTTTTGCCAGTTGACATCCCCAAACGACGCTTGGAACTTCTTCTTTGGTTTTAGTTTTGTACGACCAATCCCCCTAAGACATGGTTGTTTTTCCCCCCTCACGGTGATTCCGCCATTTTATGATGTCTTTCTAGATGTGGTTCGGCCGTCCCCCTCCCTTCCTGAGGATTTCTTCCCTTTTTTGCGGGTCTGGCCGTTTTTTTTGGGAGTTTCCTTGTTCCGTCCCGGCCGGCCGGACCGGTCACGTGTCATCCTTTTTCCCTAGCAAACGTCTTCCTTGGCGAAATTTTTTTTGCTCCCTTCTTTCTCCTTGGTCGTCCCCTGGACCCCCCAAGTTGAACGATCAAAATCTCCTTTCCGTCAACTCCAAGCCGGCCCTTTTTCCCTTTTTTTTCCCCCCCCCCCCTTTTTCTCCCCCCTTTTAGGTCCCCCGCAGGTGTCCCCCGCGGTACCGTAGGGTCTTTTCGACCTCCGGTTTTTTTTTTCTTCAAGGCATGTCCGCTTTGTCTTCATCGTGGCGGTCGGAGTTGGGCACTTTTGGCCGTTTTTTTTGTTGGTCTTTTTTCCCTCCTTTCCAACTTTTGCCCCTTTTTTTCACGTCATTTTTTTGGCAACTAAGGTCCCGTTTTCTCCGGCTCGTATCATCGCCGTTCCTCCCTAGCCGGTACCCCTCCCAGTTTTCGCCGTCCTACGTCCTTTGTTCCTGAGCAAGAAAAATGCGCTTTTCAAAGGCATTTTTCCCCCGGTGGGCTTTTTAAGGTTTGCCATGCGAGGCCCTTTTTTTACCTCCAACGAGGTGATTACCCATAAGGCCGCCCACGCCGGTGATATTTTCCTTTTGATTTTCCTTCTTGACTTTTGGCTCATTAATGAGTACCCTGAAACTATGAGGCCCCGGTCGTTTGTTCGTGAACCCCCCCGGGACATCTTCCCGGTTTTCCCTTGTGATCCACCATCTTGCCTGGCTGAGGCCAATTCTTCGGTACTTTCCTCGGGGCGTGTTCTTCGATTTTTTACCCTGACTTGCCGTTTGCCAGTCTTTTTTATTTTTTCTTCCCCTCCTCGACTTCAAATTTTTTTTTGAAGTAAACATGGATCTTTTTCTGGTGTTCTACTTTCTTTGATTTTCCCAAACCCGCTGGCGTTGAATTTCTGTCTTATCTTCCCCAGCCGGGTTTTATTTTCTTCCTTTTTCAAGGTTTTACCGACCCGGACCTCCTTTCTGCGAACCAGTTTTGAGACACGGGAACCCCACATCATTCCTTTCTAATGGGTTCGTTCCCTTTTCCAACCCCCCCCCGTTCTTTTCTTCCTACAATTTTTCCCTCACCCCTTAGTACTCGAGTTTTTTGCCTTCCCCCCATCGTCTTCGATCCCCTCGAACCCCTCCCCGATCATTACGTCCTTTCCCCTTTTTTTCCCCATTCCGTGCAAACCGGGGATCGCACCATTTTTTCGCCCGATTCCGTCGTTTCACCTTCACCCCCCCTTTCCGGCGCCTTTTTGTGCCGCTTATTTCATTCCCCCCTTTCCGCCCCAAAGGAAGTCTTTTTTTTTTGCCGCTGTCGTAGGCTCCCTGATCGTTCGCATTTTTCCCTTCCCGTCACGCTTCCTTTCTTCTTTTTTTATGTTAGATCTCCCACCCCCACGCTTCGGGCCGTACTCTTTTCCCAAAAGAAACCCGGGCTTTTTTTTTTTGCTAATTATCCCTCCCGCCCCGTTTTCCGCGGCTTCGACACGTCCTTTAACCCGGGGACCGTTTTTTTTGGATTCTTATTATACCCCAATTAAGCCGGAAGTCTGCCTTGTTGTTCCCAGTTTCCCTTTTTTCTGTCCCCCCTCCCCCTCTCCATTTTTACTTTCCTGCCCTTCTTACGAACGTTCCCCCACCAATCTGATTTCCCTTTAAGCCCCCGGGCCCCCCCCTGTCCCCCCCATGACCCCCGACACCCTAAGTCAGTTACCCTGATTTTTTTTTTGCCCCCCAACCCTTTGCGGCCCCGCTCTGGTCCCACCCTTTTCTGGCCCAACAGGCCGGTTTTCTTTTACGGGATCTCCCCGGATTTCTTTTTTCCCCCTGGTTAATTTTTTCCCCACCCCCTTTCTAACCGCGCTCGTCCTTTTTCGGCCCTTGCACACTTTCCGGCGAATTTTTCTTTTTTTGAACCCCCTTTGACGCTGACCGTTGTCAATGCCTCTTTTTTGACTTTTTTTTTTGCCCCACACGTTTTTTTCCCCCTCTTTAGCTTTCCAAGAACCCATCCCCTTTGGCCCTGGCCCTTACATGGATCTTTTCTCCGGAGGCGCTGGGTCCCCACCAGCCGGACAGGCCTCAACCCTTTTTTTTTTTTTTTTCAAAGGCGTCGTTCCCCCCCCCTCAAGCCCCCAGGCTGGTTATGTTCTTTTTCGCCATCACGGGCACTTCCTTTTGAAGGGACTTATGCTCCCCCCCTTCTTGACCCTGGAAAGGGTTGTTATTATACTTTCGGATGCAGGCTGTAACCTGTACCGATTCCCCTTTCTCAAATCTTTTCTTGATCTTCATTTTTTTTCCGGGCGAGACCTGGGGACAGCTGACCCATATTTGATTTCTCCGCGGAGACCTCCCCCCCAGGAGGCGCTCTCACCTTTTTATGGAGTCCTTCTTCGTTTGACCTTGGACGGCCGTTGTTTCCTCGGGGTTGAGTTTTTTTTCACTGGTACGGTTCGGTTTTTTTTGTGCTTTGTTTTCAGATTCCCCCCCCTTTTCATTTTCCCCCTGACGGAAAGTCAGTTAGGGAAAGGATTGTAGATTGTCGAATATTGTTTCTCAGTATTCTCTTTTTTTTTTGTTGGTTTCTGTCCCCCGTCGGTTCCTTTGTTCTTACACCCCTCAGCCTCTTAACGTTTTTCCCCCCCGAGCCTTTCTTTAATGAAGGTGGTTTTCCTTCCTTGATGTCGCGCCCCCCCAAACAGTCTGGAAAACTTAAGTTTGGCTTTCCTTTTGACCCCTTCTTTCAAGATTTTCCTATCCCTCGTTTTGTCTCTGGAACTCCTCGCACTTTTTTTTTCTCGGCGTCCTGTTCCTTTAACTTTCTTCTCCCCCACTTCTCTTCCCAAGCACGGGCTTTCCTGGCCTCTTTTTTTTTTGCACCACGTACACTTTTGATTTTTTTTCTTTTTGGATTTTCCCTTTTTGGGCCCGCCCCCCCTTTACAGGACTTGCGTTATCCTTTTCTCTGATTCTGAGCCCCCATTTTCAGCCTTCAATTCCCTTTGGCCGTTTCCTCACAGTTCTTCTTCCCCCGCCCCTTGGTCCACGTTTCCCCTTTTCGTCTCTAAGCTACCGGCAAATCGACGCTGTCTTCTAAGGCTGCGTTTTGGCAAGTGTTTTCAAACCTTCTTTTTTCCTACTCCTCACTTTTCCTTCCCGCGCGAGTTATTCTAACCTGTTTGTTTTTCGGAGAGATACTCGGGTGTGTTCCGAATTTTTTTTTTGATTCTTCCCCTTTAGGTTTCATGCTTTACTTTCTTTCTCTCTCTTTGACAGCGTCGTCTTTTTAATCCCCCCGCTGTGACCCCATCTCTAGGGATGAAGGTTTCACGTTTTTCATTCCCCCTTCCCGTTTTCCTTTTTTCCCCCCTTCGGGCCCCCTTGTTTGATGGCATTCGCCGTTTCCTTATCAACCCCCAGGCACGTACGGACCTGTTCTGGCGGGCCTTTTAGCCTCCCGGTCCCCTTCCCGGTTCACCTGTTTTTTTGGACCTTTTTTCCTCCTTTAACAGGAATTCGTTTTGAAATCCGTCCGTTTGTTTTTGAGTTCGGATTTTGTTCGGTTTTGACCCAGACGCCTTTCCCCAGCGATCAAGGGAATTTTTTTTCGATTTGTTCCGCCAACCCGTTCGTCTTTTTTCCCCACCTCCCTGTATTTTCTTTTTTTCCTTTTTTCGGGGACCGGCTCCCCTTCGGTTTCTCCTGTTGTTTCACCGTGGTCGACTCTTTCCCCTTGTTTCCGAACTTTTTTTCACTTTTCCTAAACCCCCTTTTCTTTTCCTCCCTTTTCCAGGACTTGCCTTATACCCAGTTGATCAATCGTTTTCTTTTTCGGGGGATTTTCCCCTACGTTCTTTTTCTTTCCGGGCACCCTGGTTTTCCGAGATTTCCCCCCTTTGGATCCCCTGTTCGCCAAGGCGCACCCCCCTCCTTTCCAACGCGTGGAATGCCGAATTTGTCCTTCCTGACAGCGACACTTTGCGAGCCTTTCCTTTTGCGTCGCTGCCATTCCTTTTCTGCTCTTGTGACGCCTGTTTCCCCTCTTTCCCTCGCCGTGATCTTCACGGCACTTTTTTTTTTTTTCGGACGTTTTTTTTTTTCTTCCCCCCCCTCGACGGGTGACCCCTTTTTTTCCCCATCCCCCACTTTCTTACGACTGTCCTTCTCTTAAAGGATCCTTTCTTGCGACGATCCGGCCATCTGGATTTGCCGCCTTTCCTGAAGTGTTGATGTTTTTTTAAGAGAGGGGGTCACAGCCCGGTTTGCTTTGCGATACCTTTTTCTTCTTCTCTAGGGCCCGGTCTTTGTTGCTGTCCCGCTCTTTTTTTTTCGGGGTTCCTTTTCCCGTCCGTAACCCAGGTCCCCCCTCCCTACGGCGAGTTCTCGGCTATGCTTGAACTCAACGTCGTTTTCAATGTGCCGTGGCCATGACCCTTTCCCCCGGTACTGTTCCCTTTTTTTTCCATGCCCCCCCCCCTCCCCCTCGGCTGTCCGCCTCCCCCCTCTCGTGTCAAGGGCAGGTTTTTTCCACCCCAGGTCTCCCGGTTTCTTATTTTTTGCCTTGTTCCAGGTTCTTTCGTTTTTCTGGTCTTTTCCAGGTTCACTGCCGGTTTTTAATCTGTCAGGGATGTTTTTGTAAGGCAGGCGTGGACGACCTTCGGTTTCACATTGTCCCCCTGACTTTTTTCCCCTCCACGCACACTAGGGGCCTTTCCTACGGCCGTGTTTCACTTTTGCGCGGCCAGCTCTTGGGGCGTGTTCCCCCCAATTCACCGGATTTTCTCCCGTCTTTTGGAACGCGTCTCTAGTTCTCTCACCCCCCCCCGCCCCTTCTATCCCTACCCCCCTTTCCCCTGCTGTTTTCTTTCTTTGTTTTCCCTCTCTTGAACCGACCTTCCATTACGAAAGCTTTCCTTTAGCTTTCCGAAGACTTTTGAACTTGATCGTTTGTTTTTTTTAGTTGTCTTTCGAAATTTATCCCTCCCCCAAAACCAAGTTCGCAAGTCCTTGTTCCCTTGTGCCCCCACGACCCCTCTTAGACTTTCTTTTTTAGTATCAATTTTGTCCCTCTTTTGGGTAATGATGCGGATGATAGGTTTGGTTTTTTGCGGGGTTTTTTTTTTTTTCGGGCTTTTTTCCCTTTACTCTTTTTTAGCTTCTCTTTCTTTGCCTCGTGATTGCCCTTAAAGGACGACCTTATGATTGACATTTGGGAGGTCCAGTATTCGGCTCCACCTTTAACTACTTTTCCTTTCCTTTCTACTTTTTTCAGACTAATTCCGGTTGTTCTCTGAGATCTTGTTCTCACATTCGCCCTTCCCCGTCCCTGGCGTCCACTTTTCATTTGACCTCTCACATTTTTGCTTTTTAAGTTTCCCCCCCCTCTTTTCGCTTTACCCTCCTCCTTTTGCTTTTGCCCCTTTCCCCCCTCCCTCCTCCGTGACGTTCCGTTTCCAGCCCCCTCTTCCTTCCCCTCTCACCTTTTTTTTGCAAAGAGCCATTCTAGTCACCTTACCGGCTTACATTTTTCCCCTTGACCCCAAATTTTCCGCCCCTTTTTTTATCTTTGAGTCCCCCCCCCCCCCCCTCCCTTTACTGTTACTCAACTTCAATTGACCCTGGACCTTTTTTTGACTCCCCGCTCTTTCGGGGCGGATTGTTTTTGATTTTCCTACAGGTCCAGGTCCACTTGGTCTTTTTTTGAAGCTTGGCCTTTCCCTTACACAAATACTTCAAACTCCCCAAGCTGCCCTTTTTTGATAATTCTTAAGAGTCTCATGTGATGTATGACTTTGTTTGCTTGGTCTTGTTTCTTTACCTTGTTTTCGTTTCTTGGCCCTCCTATTGAACCCGACCTTTCGGTGATGGCCCCCCGTTTGCGTCCCCCTTTGGCCCCCTTTTGACAGGTGCTTGGACCCCATCCCTCAATGGTCGGCCTTGTCCCCTTTTTACGGCCTTTCCGTTTCCCTTTCCCCCTTGACCATTTCTTTCTTGATTTTCACTTCGCCCTTTTCCCATTCCCCTTGAACCGAGGGCTACCTCCCGATGTTCGCTGTAGTACCCTGCCTGCGAAGATGGACCCTTTCCCAACCTTTTTTTTTGTACGCCCCCCTTGGTTTTTCCAGGGGCAACTTTTTTTCCCCTGATTTTGTAGGTTGTGTTCTTTTTTTCATTCCCGCGGCATCTATTTTTGCAATCCACAATTCGCCCCCGGGGGACGTTTCTTTCGGTGGCTCATTGCTTGAGAACCTTCTCCATTTTTTCTGTCCCCCTGCGGGCCGGACCTCCCGGCCCCACCCCCTTGCCCCTCCCCCGCACCATACCCCCGGGCAGACTTTCTGATCTCGGCGGTTCGTCTTTTTTCTCTGCCAAACAATCTTACTAGTTCCTCAACTCCCCCCCCCCCCCTTTTTTTTTTTTTTGAAGGTTTCACAACTCACATTTTGGGCCGGCTTTTTTCCTTCCCCCTCCGTCCAAGGTCCCCCTTTCTTATAATGTCAGTGCTCGTAGGCCCCTTTGTCTTTTTGGGGAGGGTCTATTATTTTTTTTCCTCCCTTTAACGATGTTTCCATGTTTACCCCGCTCCTCTGGCTTCCCTATCCCTTCGCGAAGCGGACAGGCTTCCCCTCAATACGCCATGAACCTGGTTTCGGCTAGATTTAGTCCATGTCCGCACCTTCTGCTCCTCGAACATTTGGCCTTTGATTCCCAGAGAATTCTCCATTGTTTCTTCCCGCCCTGGCTCCCTTTTTTCGTTTGTGAGCTTCCTTCCCCCTTACGCCTGAACTTTTTTGTTCTGCAAGCGAGTTTTATTTTGTCAGAAACAGAATTGAAGGGGCCTCCCAAGAAGCTCCAACACGTCTTTTTGACGGTATGCATTTTTTTTTTTATATCGAATGGTTTTTTGGAGTCGCTTTTCTTTTACGGTTGTTTTCAGACTTTTTCTTCGCATTTAAAAAAATTCCCGTGTTTGGCAAGATTCCTGTTTTCAGGTTGAATTAGCTTGCCCCACAGATCCCGTGCCCTTCGTTCAGCTTTCCCTCAAACTCCGTTTTTAGTTTTTCGTTTTCTTTTTTTTTTCCTGGTGTTTTTCTTGGGACCCCTTATTCTGATTTTTCCACGGTCTTTATGTGTCGGCGGACCCTTTGAACTCCTTTGCGGGCAGCCTTTGGATTTTTCTTTTTTGCCGATTCTTTTTTCGTCCGCTAATCCCCCGTTTTTAACGTTCCTCGGTCGGCGGCAACTGCGGTTCTCAACCCTTTTCTCCTTGTGTTGTGTCTGTGCTCGATTTTTCCTGAATCCCATTCCATCCCCATTTTCCCAATTTTGCCGTCCTTTTTCCCCTTTCTTTTTGAATTTCCTTCCATCCGAAATCAAAGTTCCTGTTGTCTTTTGGAATTTGTCTCCATCGCTCGTTTTTTTTTTTCCCTTGATCGAAGGCTGCGGATCTCAATTCCTTTTTTTTGGAGGCAGTTGCCCTCCCAAGTTTTCTTCTTCTTTTATTTCTTTTTCCCCTTTTTTTTCCCCCTTTTTATCGTTGGTTTGTTTTTTTTTGAGGATAATTCTCTTGACGACTTCTTGCGTTTTGCCTCTTAATGGATTCGCCCCCCTTGGCGATCTCTTTCCTCCTTTTGCACTTCTCCCCCCCCTTTTTTCCTCAGACCCCTTTCAAATTTTTCGGATGGAATTCTTTCCAAACGAATCCTGGACGGCCTTCGACTTTTTTCCTTTACAATTGTTCGGATTCTTCCTCCGATCGTGATCCCTATCCCTCCCCAGCGGCGTTGTTTTTTTTTTTTTTTTTCCCTTCAAGCCCTCCGGACTCAAGTTTTCCCACCTTGGCCGCTGTCCTTTTTCACATCCCTCCCCCGACCTGGCCCCCCTCCCTACATTGGCTGAAGGGCCTGTCCCGAGGTTTCTTCACCAAGAACCTCCTGGCGCGTGAAAGACTCTTGAGCCAACCCCCTCTCCTACCTCTTTTTCCGGTCTCTTGTATTCCCCTTTTTACCCCTCTTTTTTAGTGAGCTTGTTGCGATGCCCCCTCCTTGTCATTTTCCCTTTACAGCTTTGCAAAGTAAAGTTTCGCCCCTTCCCTGCATCCTCCTTTGGCCCCCCCCAAAGACGTGCACGTTGAAGTCTTTTTCCCTCCGCCGTGAACCCATTTTTTTGTAGGATCCAGTCTTTTTTCTTTTCTCTTCTCTTCGTCCCCCCCTTGGGCTGTTTTTTTCTGTTCTTTTTTGCAACGGGGCCTCCTTGCGACTTTTCCCCTCTTTTCCCCTTTTTTTCTTGCCTGCCCCCCCTTTTCCTCGCCCAATTTTCTTCCAATTTTTTCCCCTTACCTCTCCCCTGGGGTTTGCAGTAATTTCCTTTTTTCTTGCCTCCTGGGCTGTCGGCCGGTTTCGTTTTTTTTTGACTTTTCTTCCCGGATTATTTATGACCTTTCCTCCTTTTGATAAGCATTTTTCCTCCCCCTTAATTTTTTTCCTTTTTTTTGCGCCTCGGTTCCCTGGAAGCAGACCGTTCCGTGGCCCTTTTTCCAACGCCGCCTTCGTTTTCTACCTTTCAGGGGATTTTTTTCTTGGAGGCGCTTCCCCCATATTCGTTTACATGTTGCGTTTTTTTTTTTCTACTCCTTCCCCCTAAGTTTTTTTCTTGCTTCTTTTCTATATTTTTCAAGCCGGGCCTCCTTTTTTTCCCTTGATGGGTTGTCTGTTTTCTGGGTTTTCCGATCTTTTGTTTTCCCTTTTTTTTTTTTGGTAGTCTTGCTTCTGCAGAAGTGACCTCTGAAGGTCAGTGCCTTCTTTTCCCAGTTTCCCCCTTTCTCAAGTCGTTTTTTTTTTTTTGCCTTTTTTTAATGTGAATTTTGGCCCATTTTTTTCACGACTTTTTCCCTTTTCACTTTTTCAACCCAATTGTACAGTTCTCCCCCTCTGGTTTTTTTCCCCTATACCCGCCGGCCGTTGTTTCCGCCTTGGTGGGGCCCTTAGCCCCTTTTTTTTGTTTTCAATTTCTCGTGCTTTTTCTCTTTTTGAATCCCCTTTTTCCCTTTTTGGTTCTCTTTGCGGTTGCTGTATTTTTACATGATAACGCTTGTATCCTTTTTTCTTACGGGTGTGGTTTATTTTCCCATTGCCTTCCCTGCTTGGTTACCTGAGCCCCCCGCAGGTTTCTGCACTTCTCCATCCCAGGGCCTCCCCTGCTTTCTTTCCCATCCGCCGAGTTTATTCCTCTTTACCCCTTTTCCACTTTTGTTCCTCCCCGACCCTCGTCCCCCGGTCCTCTAAGACAGCCTTCCGTTTTTCCTCCTCGTGACGATTGGTTGTGCTCCCCTCCGAGCTTTCACCCTTCTTGATGCCCTCTTCTTTTTCGCTGGCGCCCTCATTTCCCTTCCTGATCCGGTTTTTTTCCTGTCTTTTAGGGTTTGATAGGTCGCGGTCCTATTTTTTCTCGTCCTAAAACTTCCGGTCATTGCCGCTTTCACACCCGATCTTTCGGCCGGTCCAGTTTCGATCAATTTTTCTGGCCCTGCTTTTTTTTTTTTTAACTCCTCTTTTTTGAGGAGTAGATGTTCCTTTTTTCCGTCCCCTAGGGTCCCTTCATTTCTCAACATTCCGCTTCGATTTGCCTTCGACGAGCTCACAGGTTCACCTACCCCCCTTGATTGTTTACTTTGGAGATGCAGTCGGAGTATCCCTGGGATGCCAGCCTCGGTACTTCTTTTTTTTCGCATTGTCCCTATTTGGGTTGTTTGCCTCAGGTCTCATCCGACCTTTCCAGGTCTCCCCTTTTTTGTCGCCGTTTTTTCATGACCTTCCAGAATCCTGGTCTTCGTCCCCCCCCCATCGCTTTTACACCTTTAATCTTGGCCTTTCCCCCCAGTCTCTCTAATTCACACCTCACGCTCCTCCAGTCCTCTCCGTCCCGTCTCCCGATTTTTTGACACTTTTTTTTGTCCCCCAGATTAAATTCCCCCCACTGTCCTCGAGGTCCTGGTCCCCCCCCAGTACTCCTCAAAATGACTTGGCTTTTTATGGGTTCTTCTTAACACTAACCCTTTATCCCCCTTTTACCGGCTCGGACTTTCCCCTCCCTTTCCCCCGAGTAATTTGGTCGTTATTCTTCGCTCAATCTTTTTTCCTAGTAACTTTTTTTTTGAAGGCGTCTTTTTCTTTCCGGACTTCCCCAACGGTCCGTGTTTCCTTTCCAGTCACGGCTCCCTTTCCCTAACACGGCGCTTTGTTTCTCTTATCAGAAGGGCTGGGTTCCTTTCAGCCCCTCCCCATTCTTTTTTTTTTTTTTCTTTTTTTTTTTTTTTTTCGGCTCGGCTGGTTTTTGGCGATTTTATATTTTTCTTTCCTTTCGGCCCCTTTTTTGTCGATTGGAGTCCTTGGAAAGGTTTTTTTTCTTTTCCCCGGCCTTGGGGGTCTGCCCTCCCCAAGCATTTATAAGTCTTTTTTTTCCGGAACACTTTTTTAGTAATTTTTTTTTTTCTACCAGGGTTTTTCCCCTCCAATTCTTTTTTCCCCTCGACAACCTCAATAGTTCCCGTCTTTGAACCTGGAGACAGGTTGTTCCGCGGCCCCTTTTTTAGGACCGCCCCACCGTGCCCCCCTTCAAAAACGGCTTTTTCCTTTATTAAACCCCAAAGGAGGTTTTTTTCTGTTTGGCCACTTTTTTTTTTTCTTGCAAAGTGGATCCCCCTTCTCATATTGGCCCTTTTGCACATTGCCGGAAGAACTCGAGGGTCCACTTTACCCCTCCTGACCCGTCGACTTTAGGCCTGTTTCCCTTGACCCCCCCTACCAACACCTGTTTCAAGGGCTGCCCCCATGCCCCCCCCATTTTCCTTTGCCTCTCTTTTCAAGTTGATTTTCCGCCGTTCTGGTTTTTTCCGGCTGCCCCCCCCCCCCCCAAGCCGTCTGTGCCCCCCCTCCCCTAACACGGTTTTCCTCCAAGGATTTCACCAAAATTTTTTTTTTTTTTTTCCCCCTTTCCGTCTCTTTCGATATTTTCTTTCAGTCGTCGTGCTCAGTTTCCTTAATGGAGCAGGCAAGTTTTTTTTCGCTTTGCGGCGGTTCTTTCTTTCATTCCCCCTGGCTCGCTTGGATGCATTTTTTTTTTTTCCCAGTTTTCCAAAAATTCAAGCCCCCCCGCTTTTCCCCTTTGGAGAATCTATCCCGTTCGACCCCTTTTTACCCCTTTTTTTTTCCCCCCTTTCATCCCGCTTCCGTTCTTTTTAACCATCAGTATTTTTTGCGAACTTGCTCGCGGACTTTCTAATCCCTTTCTTTTTTTGGATTCCTCCTTGTCCCTGACTGCCATTGGTTTTTTAAGGTTCATTTTTTTGCGTTTTTCGTGGGGGCGTCAGTTTGGTCCTCATGTCCTCCTCTCTTGGGCCCCGTGCCCTGTTAGAAAACCCCCATCCCTTCCCTCGTTTCCCTTTGCTTTTGCGAAGGCTCCCCCTGAAACTTTTTTATTGTCTCTCGGTCGTCCTTCCTGGAGCAAGTCCCGTCTTAGTGTTCTCTTTGGCCACAGTCGGCTTACCAACTGGAAATCCCCGTTTCGTTCTTGCTCCCTTTTCTCGGCTTTTCCCAATCCTCGGCAAACTTCTGGTCGTTGTACAAGGGCATCTTTTTTCCGGCCCCCCGACCGTCCTTGACTTTCCCGGTTTTTTTTATCGGTGGCGGACCCTTGAGCCAATTCTTGCGCGTGGCCATTGAAGGCTGGTTTCCCTCGAAACTCCGGGAACAGGCACCTTTTTTGGGATTTTTTGTTTCCGGGCGGTCCTTCGTGCGGCCTCAGTCATCTACCCCGTTTTGTCCTTCTTTCCCCCCAGGGCTTTTCCCCATTTGCGGAACCCGCCACCCACCTTCTTGTAACTTGGGCTTCCCTTTTGAGCTGCTCGTTTTTTTTGATGCCCCTTTGACCCTTCCTCCCCCCTTTTTTTTTGTTTTTTCAATCTGCCTTTTGTTCGTTGTCCCGACATTTATGGTTGCTTTGCTTACATCCGAACCCGTTTTCACTGTTTTTTGACATGGCTCCTGGTCCAATCGACGTGCTTTTTCCGCCGTTCTAAGGTCCTTTTCTTTGAAACAGGAGGGCTTTTTTTCCTTTCGAAACTTTCTTTTTTCCTTGGTTTCCCTGATTCTTCTTTTCTTTCCATCTTTTCATATTTTCCCTTTTTTTTTTTGAGTGAGAGATTCCCCCCTGAGATTGAAGAAATTTTTTGCCTGGCCTCGGGGTCTATTACTCCCCTTGCCCCGTTTTTTCAGCTTCCCTCAATCTCTCTTTGGACGAAACCTCCCCCCTGACCCCTCCCCCAGGGAACTGTGATTTTGTCTTTTTTTTTCCCCAGGCGAACGAATCCTTCGTCCTGGTTTTTCCTTTTCCACTTGGTCGTTCCCTTCATTGTTTCTCTCCCCGATCGAGCACCCCCCTTCACCTTCCCTTGATTTGGTGGGCGTGTCTGTTCAGCCTCTCGCCTTCAGTTGCGGTCACTTTCTGACCGGTGTGGTTCCGACGCGTTTCAAGGCCCTCGGCCGCGCATCTTTTTTTGCCGGGCCGGTTCTTCGAGGATAATTCGACCATTCCCCCAATGGCCGCGTCTTTAAGGAGCTCTTTGTTAACTCTGATCCACCTTGCACTTCCCCGTCCCCCGTTTTTTAGAAAGGTTTCAATTGCGTATGTTTTTTGACGCTTCCTTTCCTTTGCGTCTTTTTCCACGGCCTTCCTCTGCCCTTTTTCCCTGATTGCCCTGCCTTTTTTAGGTTCGTGCAACCTGCTTTCCTTACGACCTTGCCTCCTTTCCTGTCTTTAGACCTTTTAACCATCCGCATCTTTATTGTTTACTCGGCCTTCGTCACCCCCCCTTGAGTTTTTTTCTTTTTTTTCCTTCCCGTCAAGGGCCAGCCTTCCCCCTGGTCTTCCATTTGTACTTCCTAGCCCCGAACGTTTGAGATTTTCTTTCATTGCCTTTGTCCGTTCTCCTTTTTCCAGAAGGTCGTTTTTAGTTACATCCTTTTTCCCGGTCGTAGCGTTTTTTGACTTTTCTTTCCCGGTATTGATTTTTGACCTCCCTTTTAACTTTATTTTCCGTGTTTTTCGATCGCCACTGCCATCGGTTTTTTTTCTCATTGTACTTGTCCTGCCGCCTTTTCAGGCGTGTGACTGAATTACCCCCCAACGTTTGCTTTTTTTTTTTGTGCTTCGAGCCCCATTCCTTCCCCCCGATTTTTTCGTATGTTTGGGCTCCCAATTCCCATCCCTTTTTCCATTTCCCGGTATTGTGCGACCTTCCTCTGTTCTTTGATTCGTCTGATAGTTTTTTCCAAGCCCTTCTGTCCTTTCCCGATATCCTTGATTCCCTTGTTTTTTTCTTTTTGTTGTCTGACCTTTTTTTGCGGTCCGATTTTTTTTAACCACTGTGCTGAACTTCCTACTTTTTTCAAAGGCGCCCGTCGTCCTGGGAATCGAAACGTTTCCGTTTGACTTTGTTTGTATCATTGATTGCGCGGGCTGTCCCCGGGTTGTTCCCAATTGCCACGGCTTCCCCCTTTTTTTTTCTTTGTTTCCCCCCTGAACAATAAATTCCGTTTTCCCTGGTGGGCCCTTTGCCGGCACTCCTTTTTTGCGAGTGTCCGCTAGCTACGCCCCCTTTTTTCGTTTTTTTCGTTCATCCTGGTCCAGGTTTTTCCGCCTTGTGTCGGAACGCCTGAGCAGTCTTTCCGGTGTTCTTGATTCCTTTCTGGCGTCCAACTTTTTTCCCCGTCCCATTCGGTCTTGGTCTTTTTTCTCAATTGCCTTTTTTTCGACTTTTTGTCGCAAATATTGCCCGGGCTTCTTTTCTTCGCCGCGCCACTGCTCCTCCACCCCCCCCGTTAACAGGAATTCCCCTCCACGCGACCGCCTTCCTCTATTTTTTCTCGCCCCAAGCCGTTTCTTCCCGGTGTCCCCCCGTTTTTTTTCTTGCTTTTTCTTGCCTTTTCCCCTGGTTACTGTAGTTCCCCCTCGACGCTGCCTTTTTGAATGATTTTTGGTTCCCCCCTGGTCCCGCCCTTTCTCAGAGGTTACGGCGTACTTCTGCCTAGTTGATATTCGGAATGAGTATTTTTTTCCCCTCAAGTCTCCCTTTCCATTGGGTCTTTTTTGGACACTACGCCTCGGCCCCCGTGTTTTCCAGTTTGATTTTCCAATTTTGGCCCCTGTGCTCGGTCTTCGGCGAGGTGCCGTCCTGAGGTTGTCGAGTTGTCCTTCACAGGTCTCTGCCAGAGCTCGATTGTAAGCTCCTCCGACGATTGCCTTTGGTCCCTCAAGTCCCCCGTTCTATGGCCCCTTTCTTGCTGTTATCGGCGATTGTTCACCCATGATTTTTTTTATTTACTTAT
>Ga0179593_1456558_pt1 | contig 23720 bp, 32 predicted proteins | sample CZODoug2_1_08_16_FD_185931 | JGI IMG/M metagenome (GOLD analysis project Ga0179593, IMG submission 185931) | Vadose zone soil fungal communities from Angelo Coast Range Reserve, California, USA - CZODoug2_1_08_16fungal (PacBio error correction) | ecosystem: Environmental > Terrestrial > Soil >... | reverse complement strand
GTCTCCCTTAACTTTGGCTTCTTTCGCTCTTTCGTCTTTTGCCCAATCGCCCTTCCTTTTCTTTTTCTCTCGGTTTACCTTTTCAAAAGCGAATTTTGCCCCTTGCGCCCTTAGCTCCTTTCCCCCTCCCCCTTTCCGAACTGAAGCCACGACAAAGGGCCTGTTTCCCCTTTTATCCCACTTTTCCAACTGAAAACAATCCTTTCCTCGCCTCTAAGACCTACTCTGTGACTTTTTCTCTCCCCCTTTTCCCCTTTTTATGGTGGACACTGTTTCCCTTTGATCATGCGGTTCTAGAACGTTTGCGGGCGTCTTTCTCTTTGGGCATTCTCTTTCCGTTTTGTTCTTTTTGACTTGGAGATGGAAAGCCTGTGATCCTAAGTATTTATTCCCGCCCAGCATGTTTTCCCTTTTCCCTTTTTTTTTTTTATTTTTTTTCCTCTTCTAACGCATGACATTACTAAGGCCCCGCAGAACCCATTGGTATGAGGTGATCACAGTTCTCCCCATCCAGCCTATTCTTATAGGTGACTGATCCTCTTTCAATTGTTACTGCTTCCTGCGTTTTCTCGGTTGTCCAATGATTCGCTCTTTCCTGCACTGGCGCGTCCCCCTTTTTTGACGGAGATAGGCTAATTCAGATTTTTTTTTTTCTCGCCCTCCCCCTTTTCTGAATAGATGCAAATTCGATGTCCCTCCCCCTTCTCGGTCTCCCTTTTTTTTTTTTTTTTAGACTACGCCAGGCTTTCCAGCCGTACTTTTGCCCCCAGTTGGCTTGTCCTTCCTATTTCCCCAGCATGTCCTCAACTTGTCTGAAAATTGCTTCTCTCACTCTTGTCCCCGATGCCTTAGTTCCGGTAGAATCTTGGTCCGTGAGTTCTGTAGTCCTCCCTTGTTTCTCGCTCGATTATCGCTATCGAAATAGTCTTTGCGTTTTTGAGTTTTTTTTCTTCCTCCCCCACCGAGACCCCTTAGTAGGAGATAGACTACCTATTAAAGTTTCTCTGTAATGCCTCCCCCCCCGCTAGCCGTTTTTTTTTGACCTCTCGGGCCACCTTCTCCTTACAATTGCCTGCGGAGTGGTCGATAATCCATTTTTTTTGGTCAGTGGCTCTGTTTGTTTGGTCAAAGACGTGACGAAGTCATTTTTAGTTTACCCCAGTCTTTATTATCCCCCAGGTTTCTGGCGGTTTCTTCTGTCCTCAGGTCCGACTGGAGGACACCCTATTTTTGCCTCCCCTCCTTTTTCTTTGCACCCTAATGGGTTTATTTAAGTGCAAACGGTGTCTCTGTGGACCCTTCTCTTTTTGAGCCTTTTCAAACAAGTCGGACAAGCCCATGCTACGGTGCTTGAATTTTTCCCCTCTCCCCCCTTTCCTTGACCCTTATCGCGGAAGCACAGAAGATGAGTTATTTCCTCCCCCGGAGCTTCCCTTCCATCTGGACCTTCTTGGGTAAAACAGCGACGCTGGCTGTCAGTGGTACCTTTTTTTCCAACATCATTAATTTGCCTCTTCCCTTTCTCTAGTATCGTGTTGTAAAGCTCCGTTTGAAGTTTTTTTTACACGATTGGTGGGTTTTGCCCCCTTCCCATACGTCAGAGGCCGCTCCTACCCGTTCTTCCCTGGGGTTTTATGCCCCAGCTTCAAGCTCTTTTTTTGTTTTCCCCTCCTCCCTCTTCTCCTGATTTCCGAAGTAAAAAGCTTTCTTTTTTTTGTCTTTTTTTTCGGTTCTTTCTTGAAACCTCATTTCGTTTCAGCTTTAAATAAGAGCTGCCTCCGAGCTGACCCTCTCCCCCCTAGTCCTCGAAAACCCACCCCCCGAATTCTTTTTTTTCTTCTTCCCTCGATCTCTTTACTCAATCCGCTTTTTTTAGATGGCTTCACCCACCATCCTTCTTTTCTTCTGATGACCATCCAGCTATTTGAGATTGAAGATAACGTATCCCCCCCCTTAGCTCTGCTTTGGCGCTTCACCCCTTTTAGTCGAATGCTTTTTTTTTTTTTTCCCTTTCCCTCACCCTTCTGTCCGGGGAAAACCACTTTTTTTCCTCTTCTTTTCTCGATTTTTCCGGTGAGGAGATACAAAGAATCCTATCCCTTCGGGTGCAATCCCCAGCGTTTCAGACCGTGTTTTTCTTTCTTTTGCTACCCCCTGAACCCTCTTTCTGGTTCCACCAATCAGGTAAGAGCCTTAAACAGACTCTCTTTTTGGCCTCCCCGAGCTGTCCCTATGACCCCCCCTTAATTTTTCCTCTTTTCTCAATATTTTTGTTCACCTCACCCCCAGTAGCTTGGTGGGAAACCCACGACTTTCGTCTCTTCTTCCCTTTCTGACTTTTGGAATCCTTCTCCTTTTGCGTACCCTTTTCTCTTTCCGCTATCTTTTCCCTAATGGGCGCGTACATGTCCCCCCTTCCTGGCCTTCGCCGTGGTCAGGTTTCAGAAGGATAGCTTCTAATTGGTCGCTCCCGCTTTTCCTTTCTCCCCCCTTTATTACGGATCCGAACCCCAGCGTCGGCGGCCTTCTCCCCCTCCCTCTGTGCCGAGTCGCCCAGGGTCTGTTTTTCCTTCTCCCCGCATCATCTCTCCATTATTCCTGTTCGACTTTCCTGACCCACCAATTTCCTTCGTTCCTTTTGAAAAAACCTTGATCACTCCCTCGGTTCCCTCTGTGTCCCCATTCTATACCCTGTAAGTCGCTAAGCTGACCTCAATTGTTTCTCGGGTTTTTTTGCTCCTGAGATATTCGACTTCTTTACTTCAGTCCCAAGCGCTTGTTCTGTCGGTGGCTTTTCCTCCTTCCACAATAATCCCCCCAGCCCTCCCTCCTTTTCGATTTCTTCCTTATGTCACTCCGTTTCACCTTCACGCCCTGTTCCTTCCTTAAAAATTGATCGTCTTAATCCTGCCAGCTACGCTTTTAAGAAGTTGTGCAGCCCTTCCCAGCTCCATGTTCATTTTAGTGCCATGCCCCAAAATGATGACTGCCCTTCTATGGGCCCCCAAAAGCCTTTTCCCTTCCCTGGAGTCGCGAGTACGTTGCTATTGACTTGCTTCTTGCTCCCCTTCCACGTCTGAAAAAGATTTAGTACTATGATGCTTAGCTCTATCCACTCGTCCTAGTGTCAACCCTCTTCTCTCCCCTCCGGGGCCCCCCCCTGTCTTTTTTGTTCCCGGAATAGGGGGAACAACAGACCCGTCATCATTCGAACAAGTGAGTAGCCTATCCTTGCCTTTTTTTCGACACACTCTTCTGGCTGGCCTGTTGCCCTTTCTGCCTCCCCCGTTGGTCTTTCCCCCCCCCCTTTCGAACCATCTTCTACGCTGACCCAAAAAAATCAAAAAAAGATTATTGGAAACCCGGCTTTTTTTTTCTTCCTTCAATTTTCAACGTTCGGCCCTTTTTTTCCCTTCACCCAACCCCGCGTTCCCCTCTCATTCTCTTTTCCCCAGGTTGATCTTTTCTTTCTTTTGATCGACATCGAATCACTCCCCCCATCTTGTAAAGGAATCTCCAAATTCTCCCGGAGGTCTTCCTCTGGCAGGATGGTTTTTGTTCTTTCAACTGTGTTGTTATGCAACGGAAACGGACATTGGGGCACTTTGTGGCGGTTCATTTTCTTTTCCTCTCTTGGTCCCAAGGTTTACAGCCCCTTCCCCACGTTTCTGATTTTTCCCCCTTGGGTTGCCGACATGTTCTTCCAATTACTTCTTTCCCACTCCCGGTTGTCCGCCCTCTTTTGACCTATATTATATTTTCTCTTTCCTTTGTTGTTGAGAGCTCCCTAGCCTTTCGTCTGAGTCCCCCTTTTATGATTAGTTAACATACCCCCTCCCCCCAATGTTAACAGGTCTCCCTTCACTTTTTCAAAAGAGCCAGTTGGTTTACTTTTTGGCCCCAAGCTTCCCTATTCCACTTAAACAATCCCAACCTGCCCCCCTTTTCCCCTCTTCCCATTTTTTGCCAGCCACCCTCCCAGCACACGTCTTAGTCCCGTCCCTGGGGTGGGTTCCTTTAGTCATGGCAACTCGGATGGATTTGAGCCCTTCTTCCTCCCTGCGGTGATCTGAGAATGCCTGCATCTCTTCTTGGAAGGCAAAGAGAGTTTCTCGTCCTATGGGTTGACTTGGGCTCCCTTTTCCCAGCCGCGTTCTTCCCTTTCATTTTCATCCTCTTCCGGGTTCCATTGAATCGTTTTGGCTTCTTTTTTCCTCCTTCTACCCCATTTCCCTCCTACCTGACCAGATGAACCTTTTTTTTTCTGAACTTCTTCTCCAAGTTATCAGTAATCGATCTCTTAGCAATTGTTACTGTTCCCTGGCTGTTTTTCTCTGGGTGTTAGGTAGGCCCCTTTCCCCCCCCCCTCCGACTCCTCCTCATTTCCCCTTTTCCCAAATTATTGGAGTAAGTTCCTGTTTTTTTTCCTCTTTTTCTCTTCTTTCCAGTTACAGCGACTGCGGAACCTTACGATCTTTCGGAACGCACGTGGCTCACGCTACTTGTTGGATTCCTTTTTCCCTTCATCCTCATTGCCACATCTCCCCTTTCCACTTTTCTTCCGGCCAAATTCGAATCCCTTCTTTTTCCCCTGATTCCGTCCTTTTTCGGTTCCGAGTTGAGGGAGTCTTAAGCAGTTTGTTTGAGTGCAGATCTATTTTACCCCATCGCTCGGAAACTTGTTTTTGCTTGGGTAGATGACTTTTTTCTTTTCTGCTCCCCACCCGTTGCTTGACCAGCGTTCTTTGCTTTCTTTAGCAATGTATCATCCTTTCTATTTCTCTCAAGAGTTCCCATCTTCGCCTGTTAATTAGTATTGGCGCAGGGGGTCACGGGTTCCGTGTCAGTGATTTTCATTTTTTTTTCCGATTTTTCCCCTTTAATTGGGTTCTAGCCCTTCCTGCCTTTCAATCGTTTTACAGCTTGGATGTGGTCTCACATTTCAGACCCTTTTTCCGTCGGGCCACGCTGCCCTCCCAAGTACCGCCTGAGGCTTTGGTCTTTTCAGCCTGGTATTCTACGTGCAACTCTGTCCTCCAGACCCTTCCTCCCGGGCGGATCTCCCCCTTTTTAAGACATGAGTGGTTCAGGACCTCCTGTCAGTATCCCCTCTTGGAAGCAAGACTCAACTTTTTCCCTTATTATCCCCCCCGAGTCCTTCCCTTTCCATCGAACTGTAAGTCACAAACCAGCCGACGGTTGGTCTGTTTCCTGTGTTCCTGGTCCCTCCCCCTTGGCCCCATTTCGATCGTATCGTTTTTTTCCCGAACGAGATCTGTTGAAATGCAAGATTGGTGGGCCGCCCCAACCTCCCGTCTTTTCCCGTTTTTTCGTCATCCTCTTTCACCTTTGATGAACCCTCCTCTTCATTTTTTTTTTTTGTCCAGAGCTCCCCCTCCATCCCCCTGTCCGCATGTCCCTTTATTTTTTTTTTCATTTCCCTCCTGGTCGAGGTGCCCCCCCTCTGCATCTATTTCATCCCCCTTAGAGAGGTGCATGAGAGGAAGCAAATAGTGTTTACTTCACTCTTTCCCAGACGGCTTGTTTTCAGAGCCTCTTTTCTCCTCCTCTTTCCTCTTGTTTTGATATTTTCTTGACACCCCCCCTCCCTTTTCCGTGTTGATCTCTGCATAAACAGCTATTTTCTCTTTTTTCCTCCTCCCGAGGTTTCGACTTAGGAGTAGTCTACCCCCCTGCTTTTCCCCCTATGAGTTCCACCAGGCACATTCGAAGGCCCCCTCAACAAACCCCCATCCAGGATATTTGACTGGGCTTTTGGATGAGGAGTTCTGGGAGTTGCGATCCCCCCCCCTTCGTTCCAAACCCCCTTTCGAGGTTCTTTTGATCCCGCCGACCGAACCCTGAACCCGTCTTTTATGGGGTTTCCCACCAATCGTGTCCCAACCTCTCTTCGTGACAAAAGCTGTCCAATTGTAATATATTTGTCTCCCATGCTAGCAATTAATTTTTTCCCCCCCCTCTTAAGTTTTTTTTTTTTTTTTTTTCTTTGTTTTGATACATTTTTTACTTCTGACACTTATTGGATCCCCGTCGGACTCTTCACTTTTTTCCCTTTTTTCAATAGGCCACCAACCTATCAATGTCTTTCTTTTCCTTTTAAGATCCGCCGCCTTCTAGGTCCTTTTTTTTTTTCAGTAGATCAATTAAGGGGCCCATGGGGTCGGTTCGACTTGCGCATTTCTCAGTCGCCCCTTCTGGGCATGTTATCCTATCAGACTCCATCCTCCCTTCCCTTTTTTTACTTAAAACCCCCCCAATTGATTATTCCGTCCTTGTCTTCACGACCTTATTCCGGCTTCATAGAGAACCTCGCCCTCCCTTGCGCTTTTCATTCTGCTACGCTCCTAGATTCGGATCCTTTGCCGGTATTCCTTATGAGATACATGGAGGAGTAGATCGACTCTGGTTTTTCGGCCTAAAGCATACCCAACATCCTCCGCCTTTTTATATTGTCACTCTTGCTCCATTAAGAAATGACATTTTTTCCTCTCCTTCAATTGCCAAGCTCGTCCCCTGCCCTTTTTTTAGGACCCTTCCCCCCGTCGTTCGAAAGGCTCTTTTTTGATGTATGCCGCCATTTGATTTTCCTCGTTTTCATGCCCACTTATTCCTTGCCCGTTACCTGACAATGGCCGCGGCTTAATCCTTTGTCGTATTCATCGCTGTGACTTGCGCAGTCGATTGTTTTTTGATTCCTTCTACGTGTACCCATTAGATCCCTTTTTTCGCTTTTCATTTTCCTCGTTTTGTAGACAGAAGGTCCTGATTTTTTTTTCTTTTCAATGGTTGACCCCCCAGCCTAAAAACCGTAAAAGTTTCTTTGTAGCCCCGCTCTCTGAGAGGACTGATGCATTTTTTTTCTTTGCACTAACAGCCTAGACCATCGGATTCGTTTTCCTTCCCCTCGTTCTCGCTTCCAACCCTCTCCACCCTTTTCTTGGTCAACGGAGATTTAGGGGATACTGCTTCGCACGCGTGCTTTTCCTCCCATTCCCCAAACTTTCTTTCAAGCTTAACCCCTCTCTGCAACGCGCACGCGGTTCTATCCACCGCAGTTCCCCCCGTCCCCTTTCCTCCCATCCCTGATGGTCTTCTGCCCCATCAAAGGATTTGTGGACTCTCTGGGTATGCTGCTTGTCGTAGTTTTCAACCGTTTACAGCTTAAACCGTAACTTTTTCCGGTTATTTCCTTTCCTCCAAATTTGGTCCCCTCGTTGGAACTCTCGGGTTCCCCCCTTCCACGGTCCCCCCTTTCCCCCCGTTGGGTGCCTGAATTTAGCAGTGCTTCTTTCGCTCCCCCTGTACCCATTTCGGTTTCAGAGTCTCAGTCCGCCCCTTCTTTCTCTATTTCCTCCCCCCCGGTGTTTTCTTTTTTCTTACGTTATTATCGTTTGTTACCCCGGACGCCCGTTCTCTCCCTCTCCGCTAATTTGAACCAAGTACATCGACCCTTTTTTCCTGGCGGGCCCCCCCCTCTGGATCCCTCAAAGGCAAACCTCCCCCACCCCTTCCCCACTTTTTTCTTGGCCCCCCCTTAAACTCCAACCTCCTCATCCGGAGAACTCCCCTCTGTGACTTAACATCCTCGGATTCTTTTTTCGCTGTCGCCTGCCTTTTGGCTCGATCTAAGATGTTGTTTTCCCTCGGGAAGCGAAATATCTTGTCGTACCTCTTTTGGTGCCGTGGCGCATGGACCCTCCCTCTTCTTTCCTCCCCTTTCTTCCGAGCATCGGTTCCCCTTCACTTTTTTGCATTCCTTCTTCTCCAACCTGTCGAACTTTAAGCCTTCCCCCTAATTCTAGGTTGATTGTTTTCCTGTTGGGCCCCCCCTCCCCCTCCATCATTTTTCATTTTCGTAGACAATTGTACTGCTGACGGAGGTTTTCCTTCTTGTTTGCCCCCATGGGGCGAATCTCTTTTTCCTGTGCATTTTTTACAGGTGACACACGGCTCTTGGATGAGTCTATTTTACATTTTTTTTTTTTTCTTTTCTGATTTGACTCCTTATATTAGCTTTCCCAACTACGAGGATGTCGAGTTCCCCCCTGAATTGAAGCCGCGCAGTTTTCTGAAAGGTGCCATTTTCCCTCTTGTTACATGCCTGCGATAACTGGAACCTGTAAATTCTGACCCCCGGCTTCTCCTCACTCCTTGGGCCTGAAATGCCGGTCGATCTTTTCACGTTTCTTGATAGGACGTTCAGGGGCTTGTTTCCTGGTTTCCCCCTTTTCCCCAGATTTGCGTTTGATGCTTGGTCTCTGTAGGAATCACCAAGCCCTTTCTCCGGTTAGGTCTTTTTCTCTCCTCCCCCTTCCTGTACAGTGGCCATTGCCCTGCCCCGCTGAGCCGTATTTCCACCTATTAATCCCCTTCCTTCTTCGATGGTTCTTATTCCATCTTGGAACGCACGACCCCTTTTTTTTAGTGTTTGTTTTTTCACGAACGTCACCTGTTTCGAAATGTCTCACTTCCCTTCCCCCCAGTTTTTGTTGTCTTTTCTCCCAGTGCGGACCCTTTCTTCCCCTCAACTTTGCGAAAGGCACAAAAATTTCGTTCCTTCAGCACTTTTTTCTCAATCCTGGAGAGACCCTGATCCTCTATACGGGCGGAGTTGGCCGGCCCCCGTTCTCTCCCCCAAATTTTTTTTTTCATGGTCTCCCACGCAGCCTTTCCCCAGCTCGGATCCGACTCCGTTAGAGTTCCCTCAAGTTCTGATAACAAAATCTCATAAGTAAATACCTTGGACCCTTTTTTGTTACGTTCCCCCCAACCACCAATTTTGTTTGAGGGGAACACATGGCTACAACCTTCACCATTTCGTTTTTTGTTAGTTTCCCTCTCTTTTGTTGAGTTCGTTAACCGTCTTTTTTTGTGCCTCCCCAACACTAGGATCTGTTCCTGCCCTCCCCCCCTCTACGTTCCACCTCTTTTCGCACTCTTTACTGTTACCTCCTTTGTGGCCTCTGCCTCTTTTTTTTCCCCGACCTTTAAATTTAATTTGTTTTTTTCTGATGTTCGGTTCTTGCTTTTCCAACTCCTTCGGAAGCTTTTTCATCGAGACCGAATCCGAGTTCTTCGCTGCCCGTTTTACTCTTTGTTTTCAACGCATTGGGGTTGTGTCGTCCTCCCCCCCCCCTTTTTTCTCCTACTTTCCCCCCTTTGTTGAGAGAGATCGATTGGTTACCCCATTCTCCCCCCCCTTTTTTTCTAGATGATAAACAGCTATTTGATATTCAATTCTCTTGCTTTTTTTCTTCGATGAACCCCCGTTTGTTTAAATTCTTCTTCGACAGTCAGGGCCCCCCACTGACCCCCCCTCTATTCTGCTTATCCTTCTTCTGCCTTCGGTTCTCTCAACCCCCAAGATTAGTTATCCTTTTGTAACCACTCGGTCTTTTTATGGCTACTTCAACTGATCTTTCTTTTCCCGAAAAACCCCCACGCACTTTTAACCACTCTCATTAAGCGGCTACCGACTGCTTTTTACATCTCTCCCTGTACTGAAAATGTACCCTTTTTTTTTTTTACCTACTACCGGTTGATATTACTGGGGGCCCGCCCTTTTCCTTTCTCTGTTTATCGTTTTCTGACCCATTTCCTTCCACCAGTAAAATGTCCTTCCGTTCTCATCTCCCTTCTCTATATAAGTTTGTCTCTTTTTCCGTTTTTTCCCAGTTTTAATTAGTTTCCCCTTCCCGCGTCTGTTTCGAATGGATAAGTCGTGGCGAAGTTCTCCCCTTTTTTCGTTTTTTTACGCCCCAAAGATTCTCCCTTCCCCAGCATTCACCTTTTCTTTCCTTTCCGACTTAGAATGTAAAGTCCCCAACCCCCCATGATACACTTGGTACCGTCTTCCGTCCCTGACCCCCTTTATATAACCCCCGAAGACTGTCTCTGCCGCTTTGTTTCAGACTCCTTGTGGCTCACTTTTATTCTCTTTCGGGTTTGCTTAACCCGGAGATCCCCTTTAAGGAGGCTGTCCCACCCCTAATTATAGTTGGTGGCGGTCCCTCCACCACTCATACCCAACCCTCCCTCGCTTTCTCTTATCTGTAACCCTCCTAACTGCAACGTGCCACTCCTTTCCCTCTTGATGTTCCCAATTTTTCAATTCTTGCGCTGATTCCCCCCTTGCTTTTCCTCTTGATGAGCCCTCCTTTGTAGCAATTTCCGATATTCATGCCCAACCTTAAGTGCCCTCTTCCTCCTTGCCAACCAAAGCTGTCATGCGGCTTCACTTCGGCTTTTCTCTCTTATGCGTTTATGCCCCCTGTCCTCGACTTGAAACTCTCGTCCGAGTGCTTTAATCGATTGGTTCCCCCTAGATCCCATGCGGCACTGCGGATGTTTATGTAAGACCTTGAAAACCCCTTTTTTAAACCTCATTCCCGTTACCCCCTTTCGTGATGGCGATAACGGAACTTCTTGATAAGCCTCCCTTTTTTTTTTTGATCCCAACCCAGCATCCTCCCCTTTCCGGCCTCACTTATTAGTCCCCGGCTCTTTTCCCCCAAACCCGCTTTACTTGATCCCTGTTCTTTTATTTAATAACCTTTCTTTGATTTCCATGCTCCCCCCTGTCACCAACAGCTCCTCTCCCCTTTTCCGTGTGGATCCCCAAAAATGAAACCCTGTCCCCCTCGTACCTAGCGAGAAAATTTTGACTCCCTCCTTCCCCCTCTTTTTTCTTACCTTTACCTTCCCCTGAGGGCTGACTGTCCTTCTCTTCTTTTTTCGAGTTCGTGTGATTTATTTTCTTTTTCAGGACCTTCCCCCTTTTTGGCACTCTTTTTGTTAATTTAGTACCTGAGGTTTGTCCAATATCTTTCTGTTTCCCTCCCCGGCCCACGTTTCGCTTTGAAACTGTGGGTTTTCTCTCCCTTTTTTGTTATGCGTTTAGTCTTTCCCCCCCTTTTTTCTGGAATTTTTCCCGAAGTTGACTGCACCCTCCTCCTCCTCTTTGTTTTTTTATCTCGATACTTTGCGTCTGTTAGTGAGTCGAAGGAGGCCACTCCCCACCCACCACAGAAACACGTTCAAACCGTCCCCTTTTTTTCTTTTCTTCCAAGATTGGCAACCTATTAACTTAAATGCCCAGCCCCCTTTTCAGGCCTGTTTTCTCTTCCCATACTTACACTAGATGAATCGGCCACAGATTCGTCCGCCCTCTTTCTCTTTTAGATGCTCGGTAGGAAAAGGTGTCCCTTTTCTTTTCTAGACCCTCTCCTTTTTTCTTTTGGACGAGCCCTATTGAAGGTATCGGTACTTTGGGTGACGTTCTTTTTCGCCCGCGTGAGCGAAGCCTTTTCCCTCCCGCATTTATGAATGGGGTGGGATTTGTCAGCGTGAGAATTTGTTCAAAATTAATTAATTTCTTGCCTGAAACGGGTCGAGGCTGCTTCCCAGGTGCACGCCAGTCCTATGCTATCCTTTTTTCTCCTGAGTTTCGATAAGCAATGGTTGAAGTTGTTTCTGGTGTTCCCCCCACTTCTTCCAGTCTTTCAGAAGAATTCTTCAGTGCGGTCTACCTGTTTCCCCCCTTCGATTTTTTGCTAAGTCCCTCCTCCTTCTTTTTTCTTGCGTCGAGGGCCATTAGTCCTCCTGCTCCCAATGTGCAGATATAGACCGCTTTTTTGTTTTTTGGCTCTTTTGGGCCCAGACTTTTAAAGTTTTCATATTTGTTGCATGTACTATTGCATGGTCTCACTTGTTCCCTTTCATTGCAATTCGAATATTTCCCCTCCCCCTTTCACCTTTTTCTTCTCTCCTTGCAGTTTTCTATATTGTGCCGAGGGCTATGAGGGACGCAGTTCTTAGTGCCGATCTATTTACCTCTCTCTCGAAAACTTTATTTCTGGTGGTCTTGATCCCTCCACACTCCCCCCCTCCGGCCCCTCCCCCGAGGATCTTTTCTTTCCTGGATCCTTTCCTTAAATGTTCTCACCCGGTCTTCATGTTTTTCTTGACCCGATGAGCCCCGATCTTGCATCTGCCATTCGATCAAGAGCTGGGTTCGATAATGGGGGTTCACGAGTGCGAATCTTCTTTATTCTTTTTTTTCCCCTTTTCGGATCCAATTGTTGTTTTGAAATTCGAACGTTTCCCTTCCTTTCTGATGTTTTTCTCGTATCACTTCCGTACCACTGTCACCCTTCGTCCGTTAAAAAAGACAGCTGTTTCTTTTTTTCACTCCTCCTAACTTTTTTATAGACGCTTTTTTCAAAGAAAGCTCTTTTCGCGGCTTTTTACCTTCCTTCCCCCCCCCCCTTGCTTCAATCCCTTGAATTTAGGTGTCTTTTTCTTCCTATTGAACCCCTCTTTCTCCACAGCCGTTCTTTTGAGTGGATTCTCCCCCCCCAGGAGGTCCGTTATCGGACCCCCTTTTCTTTGGTTCCAACCCCACCCCTTCCGGGTGTCAGTGGCACATGGACCCAACCTCCCATTGGCCTTGCCTTTTTTTTTCTGATCTTCAGAAAGAGATCGTGTTGCCGCCTGCGTCACGATGTTTTTCTTCAGAACCTAACGGGTTTGGCCATCCCAGATCCTACCCGTTCTTGTCCCTCTTTTTTTTCCTCCTGGATGAATAGTTGGGTTTGATCTAGCGCCCTGCCTGGCCCGAATTCCCCCTTAGTCTTATTTTCAGGAAATGTTGCGTGAATTGTGCTGCTAACTCATTCGCATCCTCTTTTTTCATCGATGCACAGAGTCGTTTTCATCGGCGCTTCCCCGTATCACCTGGTCCTAGATCAAAAAGAACTTTTGGTCATCGCATCGTCTCTCCCTTCCCCTCTCCTCGTTGGTTTTTTTTCTTCGAGTGCTAGCTCGAGGCTTTTCCCAAATCCGTTTCTTTCTCCCTCCTTATTGGATCTTACCCTTTATGCCCGTTTGGCGGAGGTTTTTTCAACAAAAGGCGCCTATTTTCAACTCAAGAAGGGCCCCTTTCCCCACCCCCCAACTTCAGCTCGGTTGACTTCGTCAAATTTCCTGCCCCTTTTTTTCTCCAACCCCCCACCCTCTCTTATAATCTGGCCTCAACCCATCTTTCCCGGGTTTCCTTTTGTACTTCCGAAACCGACCAGGTTATTTTTTTCTGCCCAACGTGAATACCCGAACCCCACATCTCTCGAGACTCCCCTCCATCTCCCGCGTAAATTTGAGCCCATGTAGCCCTTGCCAGCCACGCTTGTGTTTTGGCCCCAGACTTTTCCTTTCCTCTTTCACGTTTACTCGTTATGAAAGTCTAAATCCCCCCCTTTGTTCTTTTCCCTTTCCCAATACTGTGCAGGCTAGTACTTAAGGTTTGTACGGTCCGTTTTCCCGTTCCTACTGAATGCTTGTAGCCCTCCCTTTACCCAGATAACCCCAAGTTCTTGGAATCGTCTCAGTACCCAGTCTCTTTTCCTCTCTGCAGTGCGTGGCCCTCCCTTCAGAAAGTGTTGTGCTACCTTCTCCCTCATCAGCGGACGAACGTTGCCTGGAGTTCGCATTCCTTCACCCAGTGACTTCTTTCCCTCCAAACAAGGCTCACTGCCCCGCTTCGGCAATCATTTCCCCCCCCCTCTTTCGACCACTCGAGTTAGATTGTAGGTTATTATTTTCTCCCCTCGATTTCGTCTTTCATCTGGGTCCTTTGAATTCCCCCTGCTTACATGCACTGATTTCTCCTTCCCTGGTTTGTTTTTCTTCCTTCACTCAAACCGAATAAATCAGCATCATCCCTCTCGAGACCTCTTCGAGATCACGCCTGCGTCCTCGCTCCCTCAAACTTTCCATCATTATCGGCATCAATTGCCCCTCTTCCTTTAGATCCCCCTCCCCTTTGCTGCCTAGTTGTCCCGTGAGCCATTTGCCTCTTCCAGCCCACCGACCTCCCTCCCTCCTTGGCCCTTTCACCCCTGTCAGCTCTTCCAATTTTCAATGGTTTTTCAAAGACGGAAGTCCCGTTTTCTTCACTTCCCTTCTTCCCCCGCGTTTTCCATTTGGCTAGACTCTATAAAAGCAGGGTGTCAACCTGTAGACGCACTCCCCCTTCCTTGATAGGCTGCGCCTGTTGAACTTTTCAAAACCCCCCTCTCCAACCCCTCCGTCTCCTTTTCCACCTTGAGTCGGATCCATCTCTTTCTTTCTCAGCATCTCTTGCTTGTCTTGCACTGATTCCCATTTTAGGCAAGCTTGCATTATAATTTTCCCTCCTGTTTCCAAAACTGCACCCCCCCCCTCTATTGGAACTGCTTTCTTGTTCTTGACTTCCTAAAGATTCGCCACGCGGGTTGTACTCTTTTTCTCAAGATGGTCTCTTCTTTCTGATCCTAGGGATAGACTGCGTACACAGTGGACTCCTCCATCCTCTTCTTATTAATGCGCTACAAATTCGCGTACTCATCTTGCAGGATCTTTTTTTTTTTCTTTATTTCAACATTTTTCTTTGACAGCGGAAGGTCCTTGCCCGGTAGTGTTTTTTTCCTTTTTCCTTTGTGTTCCCTTCCCCTTTTTCACGAGTCACTTTTAGCTTTGAAATTGGTTGAAGCCCCTACTTTAGACATTGCTTGATTTCTATTCGTTCTTTTAACCCTCGGTGTTTTTTACCCTGTACCTCCCTGACGTAAACCTTCTACCTTTCCTCTCATCCGTGTTTGAGCTAGACTTTCCTTTTTTTTACTTACACCTTCGTTTCCGAAGTGGTTCAATAAAAAGTACATTTCTTCGGCAACCCCCTCCACGCGAAAGTGTTGATAACTGCGGGCCCCCCCTCTCCCTTCCCCCGCCATTTTCCCCCTCAATACCAACAAACGTGAACTTCCCAGATGCTTTAGTTGCCCTTTCACCCTCTGCAGGTCCAAGTCGTCCATAATTGTGATCTGTCATGAATCGCTCGGATCTTCTCCCCTGTCGCTGGCGAGCGTCGAAAACGATCGGGCGTTGCATCTTTTTGGAAGTTCTCTTTTCAGTTCTTTCTTTTTTTGGTCCGGAGGCATGTTCCAATCAAATGATCTACTTCACATCCGGTTTCCCCTCCTCCTGGGTGGCATTTTAGTTATCAAGAGGTAAATATCCTTCTTTGAAACTGGTCTGTCTTCTTGCTTGAAGGTTGCACAGCCAGTCGGCTCTATTCCCGATTCTAGCCCCTTTTCGCTTCGTAGTTTATATGGTTGTTTCAAAGTTTGACTTTTCCTTTCTTTTTGTCCCCTTTCGGTCAAAGGAGATGACTTCGCGAAGCCCACTTCCCCCCTCTGTAATTCGCGTTCAAGTGACTCCCTTCTCTGCCCCATCGTATGCCCCTCCCTCGTTTTTCCACGGATAAAGGCCGGATGAACGTGTTCACTATATTTTTGAGTCACTTGGCACCTTTGACATTCCATTCAAAAATGATGACAAGGCTTCTCTCACTCCTGTTCCCCTGTGATTTTTCTTCGTTTTTCCTGTGCTTCTATGACCAGGCGTGAGTGAAGATAGATGTACCATCGTTTTCAACTGTTCTTTATGGTTGCTTATTGATGGTCTGTCCTCCACCACCCTGCATGCCCTCTTTTGGCTACTCCTTAGCCTTTATCCTCATGGTCTCATTCCGGGACGATGTTCTTCTCTCGAAATTGTGACCCTTCTTCTACAACTCCTTCTTCCTCTTTTTTTTCAACATGGGTTCCGTCAGAGGTGTGATCAGGTGGTGTGGAAAGCGTGACGTCCTCCTTGGTGGCCCCAGAACCCAAATCCTTTGTGGTTGGTTTTTGGTTTTTTCCCTGTTGTTTTGGTTTGGAGACAGTGAAAAGGTCCTCCTTTTCTTCCGTGACGCCGCACCCTTGACCTTAATCACTTTTTTATCTCGTGTCACGTTTTTCGAGACATCGGGAGTGGAAATTTCCCCCCACGGCGTTCGGCCAAGACCTTTATAATGTGGTTGAAAGACTTTTCTTTCCCCAGATGTCTTTTTTCCCAATCTCGTAGTAGGCGATGCAACCACGCGCCGTGAAATTATCGGTCCTTAAGTCGCACCCAAATATGGCTTTCCTTTCTACATGGTTTCCCCCTATTTACATTGCCTCTAGAGATTCGTGTATTCCGAAAGGATTTTTTTTTCTTTTTTTTTGGTGGTTCCTTTCACCCCACTTCTGTTTAGCCGGAGATCCCCCTTCTGACCCTTTTCTTCAACGAGGGCTTTTGGTGGTTCATTTTTTCCCCCCGTACGCGTCTGGACGCCTTTTCCCGTACCACTAGAGGATGTTTTTGTTCATTCCCTCCTTCTAAGGTGCCCTCCTTCCAATTCCTTTTTTTTTATAAGCTCTGAGTTGGCTCCGTGATCTTCCCGACTGTGTTACTTCTCAGAGACTCTTTTTTTGTTCATTTCCTCCGTATCTCTCTCTTTAAGATGTTTTTTATGTCTCCTGATCGATTTTTCCCCCCCTTCCGGTTCTTCTCTTTTGCCGTCAACCCCGATACATCAGATGTCCAACTCGGCTTTCGGCTTATTTTACTGAAAAAAAGACGTTGGTTTCCCTTCCCCTTTTCGACCAGTTCCCCCCAGACCAAAATAAGAGATAGTTGAAGTTCCCCTCGATGTCGCTTTTCTCTCACACACTACGCCATTCCTGGTGGTCATAACCCCCTCCGGTCCCCACCGTTGATCTGGTAGCGTTTTTCCACCCCCCGACCCTCGTTTCCTTGGTCGCCCCACACTTTTACTCTGACTTAACAAGATCTCTGTCCCCCGGAAACGATATTCCCGTTACCAAAGGTCCACCTCTTAGCCATATCACCCTGAACGTCGCTTGTGTTTTTTCCCACCACTACGTAAGTATATTTTCTTCCTCTTTTTTCTTTCATGAACTTGTAAATAAATTCCCCCGATTCCTTTGTTCACTCCTCCCTTGCCCGGTCTTAAACTACTTAATCCTGTCTTGCGTTCTTGGGCTCCGCCGGAGCTTTTCTTCCAGTTTTGGCGCTCCCCCCGCTTTTGCACTCTGTACAAGTGTATTGAAGTTTTTTATGAAAGCCGTGTTTTCTTCCTTTCGAAGTTTGGCCTAAGTTCCGCATGTTTGTAGCCTGTTCTCCACCGTCTTTTTTCCCCGACACGCTTCGGGACCTTTTCGAACCACCCCCCTGACCTTCTTCACGTGCCAACCCCCCTTCTTCAAATGAACTCTCCCCCCTTGGAAAAACCCCTCGTTTTCATCCAAATATGGATAAGATCCCCTCGCTAGGTCCTCCCGTTCGGATTCTCAGGCGATAATGTGGCTAGTTGGATCTCTCCCATGGTCAAGAAGTTTCGGTATTAGGTGGGGGGAGGCTTCCCCACAACACCTCCACCCTCACCCACCTTCAGGGTGCGAGAGCGATTTCCCACGCGCTGGCAGGAACTTAGTTCCGCCCCAACTTCCCACCTACGAAATTGTTAACTTCCCCTAATCATGAAAATTTCTTTCTTCTTCCCTTTTCATCTTTTCGAAGACCTCCCGGAGCGTAGTGGCATGCCCACGCTTCCCTGACCGCTCTTATTTTGCCACCCAGCACTGTCCCAGAGGATTCCATCCCTCCTTTGTCTTCTCGTCCATAGGCGTCAGTCGAGTGGGTTTCTCCTTTTTCCCTTCTCTCTTCAAATATTTCCCACCGTGGAGATATATTCCATCGCCGTGGGTTCAGCCTTTAGTGACCGCCATGGGTTTATTCCCTTCTTTCCTGTTCAATTGTGAACCCGTATTAAACAAAGTCCAGCCCTTTCGTCTTTTTTTTTTGCACGTTGAATTCTAAATTTCTTTGGCTGGGGTAGACAACTGAATAAGCATAAGAAAAGTTGTTCCCAGCGCCTCTAAGTTAGCACCTTTCTTTAAGACCCCCGTTTCCCTTGGTCACTTTGAGGGTCGGGATAAAGCCTTTGATTTATGATCCACGTCACCCACCAGAGGCCTCTCCTTCCCCTCTGGCGCATCTGCAACTAAATATGCCTCTCTACCTCTGGATCGTGCATACCCTTCCTGAAAAAGTGGGACCCCCCTCCATCTGCACGCTACAAATTATCCCTTTTGGACTCTGCCGTTGGTTCTGCGTGTTCCTGCGTTTCAACGTGGGCATTTCTCCCTTAAAACGCCCAGGGCTGTGGTTTTTTCCTCCCCCGTTCTAGGCTTTTGTTTGCCAATGATTCTTTGGCATATCACACGTTTTTAGCTTTGCTGTTTTTCCTCACTTCCTTTTGCGTCTTTCTTCGCCACCCATTTTTGTACCGACGATCAGACGCACCTCCTCCTTCCCTCTCTCTTTAATTTTGTCTAGCTCTAGGAAGGGGCGTTCTTCTTTTCTTTACACCTTTGAGGTCCGTCAGTTTAGCTCCATCCCTCCTAACAGGTTCGTCTGGTCTCCTCGAAACCTGTTCCCTTGCCTCGTCCCCCGCTTGGCAAACGACAGTACACGAAAGGAACCGCCAACCCTCCCTTGCACTCCTTTCCTCCCCCCCCCTTCCCCCTCGACAACCCCCTGTCCCGCATCCCCAAATAGTAAGCCCTCCGTGATAATTCCTGCTTCCTTGGATGAGTCCCCCTGTTCTCCTTCCTTGTATCTGCTGAGATAACGCTGAGGCGTTGCGCTCTGTCAGAGGGTCTCTCTGGTTTGTTCCCCTTGGAGCCTTGCCCCTCCCTCTTGCGTACGGAATTCCAGGTCCACTTTTTTTTTTCTATTTGTTCCTCTTCTCAACGCTTTGGAAATGAAGATGGCCTTGCGAACATTTTCTGAGGCTGAGTGACATTTTTCCCTCCTCTAAGATTATATTCCGTGCCAGCGACTCTTCTCCCCCCCCCCTTTTTCTGCTTTACGTTTTTTTCCTCTTGGTCCCCCCCTTTTTGAAAGGCGCCAGGTTCTGGTCTCGGTGAACCGGCTAGGACAGTCCGCCCCCCCCGATGTATCGTCCTTTTTTCTTCGTTGTTGACTTCCTTCGACTGCTGAAATTCTGCGTCGAGAATCCAGGCTTCCTTTACTTCCCCTCCAGTTTGCTTTGCGTTCCCTCGCCTCCTTTCAGTCATCCGACATGGCTCACAGTAATGGCTGCAGGCAAATTTTCCAACGGCTTATACTTACTTTGCACCCGATCGTTTCTTCGACTCTTGGCTTGGGGATCTGCGACGACAGGTTGTCCCCTATCTATTCCCCCATCTGTCATTTTGCGGGTTTGTATATTCTTTAGCAACTAAAAACAAAGCAGACATTCTTTCTGGCTGAACCATCCTGGGTTTTTCATTTCTCCTTTCTCCTTCCGGACTCCTGAGCCGAAATTCGAGGGCTCTAGAATATCCTCTAGTTTGTTGAACACTTGTTCCCTTTTCTGATCTGTCAGTGAGCCGGTTTTTTTCCCCGTGTCCTTACTGGGTGGTCTCCAGTAGACACGTCCAGGCAAAAGTTCGGTTTCCTTTGCTTCTACTACTAATGGCGGACCTTTTCCCCCCTTTGGCGCCATGGTGCCCCCACCCGCGCTTGGTTCGGTCCATTAACTTTTTTCATCACGTGACACCTCTGTTTTATGAGAAGTCTTTCTTTTGGAGTCAGCCACCGACGGAAACCATTTATTAGTTTTGGGACCGGACAGCCTGCCCTTCTGATGCCCTTTGCTCAAATGATCTTATTCCTCCCAAGTTGACTTCCCCCAAGTGAGTCACCTTTTAACAATACTTCCCTTTTTCAAAACCACCCCCCTCCCCTTTTGCTTTTTTTTATGGATAAATATTTTTACATTTGGCAGATTCCCTGTAGAGATCGTGTCCCCGACCGATGATTCGTGTGTCAGTTGAGTACGCTTTGTTCCTGCCCCCCCATTGAGGTCGGTTCTGAATAGATCCCCTTAGGCACTCTTTTTCCCTGCCCATTATTAGGGGGTGATCTCCCCCCCATCCCTTTTCCTGCATCCTGGGTCCGACCTTTAACTGCTTTTTTTTTTTCCTTGTTCCCCTGCTTCTAAGTGCTTTATCCTTCTCCGCTAGTTTTCATCTTTTGCCCCGATTCCTTTCGTGTAAATCACCAGGGTGAAGTTATAACCCCTCCCGGATGGTGTTTTTTTCCAGGTTCTTTCTATCTTTTCTCCATCTTGTTGTTTGGACTCTTTCTTTTTAGCGTGTACAACCCCACTACTTCGGTTGATCGATGGCTGAAGTAACAGCCATTTTTCTCTCCGGATGAAAATAGGTATGCTTGCGTAGTCATGAAAAAATATTTGTCATTGAGGCATAGCCCGTTCCCCCCCCCCCATTCACAACCCCCACGTTTTCTTTTCCTCTTGACCTTCAGCAGATCTCTTTTCTTCCCACACCACCCCTACTCTAATCGGGGCATAAACACCGCGTTTTAACGGGTGGATCTTCTAGGTTCCATAACTCCGTCTTTTTATGGTTTGACCCCAATCGTGCCGAACTTCAAAAATCATCCCTTTGTGAAGACCCCCCCCCTCTCCCCTGTCCCCCTTACCCCGGAATACTGAACCCCGCCAACTCGCTTTGTTTTTTGACAACACGAATTAAGTCCCCTTCTATTTCACTTGCTCCTCTTTGGATCATGCATTTCGTAACCCTTTTATTTGACCGATCTGTTTTCTTCTTCTTTTACCACCCCTTCAATTTATTCTTTTAGTAGTAGTGAGGTCTTCTCCGAGTCATTTTGGTTCCCTTTATCCCGAGTTTGCACGTACTTATCCCCACCCCTTTTCTTGGAAGGAGTGCAATCCCCTCGTTTGAGGCCTTTCTGTGTCTAGTATGAAAGTTTCGTTTTCGCATGTCTCCTTGATCCTAGCACGTGACCTTCTTCCCTTTTTTTCCAACCCATGACCCTTCGTTTACGGCTCAAACAAACTTGCCTGACCTTTTCAGTGACCCAACTATTATCTAACCTCGCCGATTGTAAGTAAGCTTTCCCTCGAATTTCGTCACGTGTCCGTGCGTTTCTACGGCTTAGTATGAGATTTCTTCAAACTCAGCCGTGGTCTTTGTTTCGGACACCACAACTCCCCCCCCAGCCATCCTTTCGGTCCGATTCCCAGTAATACTGCTTTTTCTCTCACTTCCCCCAGTCGAACGGACCAATGGTCATATTGCCAGTGAGTGCTTACCGCCTTTCCCCGCCCCCCCTTTCCAGTGGGCATTGCACTATTCGTGGCCCTGATGTCCTTGCCTCCCCCTCTGTGGGCCACTGGATTCAATGTCAATCCTGTTCGTCTCTAAAGCCTCTTAATTTTTGCTGCAATCTCTGATGTCCCCCCCTTCCCTCCTGAACACTATTTTCTCTATTGAGTAGCTTATCCAAATCGCTGTCACCTTTTGCAAGGCTTTGGTTCTTTTATGGCCAGTTCCCCCAACCACTCCGTCAGCACCATCGTACCAATTGAGTATATATAATTCTTGCACTCATATACCTTCTGATGGTGTTTTCCTTGCCATCTGCCAGTAGGCAAGGAGCCTTATTAGTTGAACCCCTCGTAAAAGTACTACCAAACCCCTATTCTTTTTTCAACCGTGTGTTCTCTTGTCGGGAATTACATTTGATTCGATCACGCGGACTTTTTCTTCCTACACCCCAAGAGGTCCGTTTCCAGATCCGTTTCCCTATGCAACGAATCGTTAGAGCTCTCACTGCAGGAATCGACAGCGACCCCTTTCCCCCCCTCCTCTCGATCTTGCACCCCTCTCTAGTGGTTTTACCCCTTTGGTCCGCTTGTTTCGAGTTTCAAACGTGGATGCCTCCCCCTTTTGAAGGTTATTGTTTTTTTCCTTTTTGCCTTCGTTTTGTGATGATTTGTTTCCCGCCAAGGCCCCCTTTTTCGATAGTGGTTTTTCTATTTCTCTTTTCTTATTAGTGCTCTCCTTTGGACCACTCGTTATCAAGCCTTATCCTTCCCCCTATTTCTCCTCCCCTTTTTCTAGAGATAGTTCTTTTTGGGCTGATCGTCAGGAGTGGTCTAGTGGAGAGCTAACCGTCCCCCTGAACGGTAGTCGGGTCCCCTGTTAGAAACGTTTGTATCCCCCCCTGCTCTCCTTCTTCCCACGTCCCGAACCGCCCCCCGGAACTTCCTTTTTTTTCCGCTGCCCAATCCCCCCCCCCCTTTCCCTCGAAACTGCCGTTTTCCTGTCTTCTCTTTGATATTTGTAGCTGAATGGAATCCCCCCCGTCGGGCTTTATGGAGTCCACTGTGCGCTGTTCTTTGCTGTTCTCGCAGGTTTCTATCTGTTTTCATTCCCCCATCTTTTGCATTCGTTTTGTTGGGGTGACGTGGATAAGCAGAGTGATCGTGAAGCCTTAGACCCTCTTCCCTTCAATCCTCGTTTTTTTTTTGATATTTTTTAGAACTTAATAAGTTGGACGAAACTTTTCTTTGCTTATGCACGACACTAAAGCTATTTATTTTACTTTGTTGATTTCTTCGCTACGGAACGGTATTTTGAGACGTTTTTCTTGGTTTGCGGACCGCTCCCTTTCCGAGAATGTTCCTTTCTACAGGTTGACCCCTTTTTTTATAGAGATAAGACTTAAGATTTTTTTTCTCCCTTCCCCCCCCCCCCGGAGGGCTGCAAGCATAATAGCAATTATGTACCTCCCCTTGATTTCAGAGACCGGATTCTTTCCTCGATGCAAGTCTTTTTTCATAGCTTTTTCTTAATTAATCAGTGGGTATTGCCCTACTTCCCCGTCACTGTCCTTTCCCGGATTTTCTACCTCCCTTTTCAAATTTCTGCGAGAAGTGGCCCGTTTACCTTGCCTTTTTCTTGAGATGGACTAGGTCGTGTCTTTCCCCTTTTCTTCCTTAGCTATCGTTTCCCCCGAGTCTTGCTTTTTGGGGGGATTTTTTGTATTCTCTCACCCCCTTGCCAGTCTCGCTCTTTTCTTGGGTCAATTAGACTTATCTCCCCTTCTTAGCCCATGCCCTGTGCCGATCGAAATTCGAGGGGGGTTCCCCCTTCCCACACTCTTTTTCCTGGCGAGAAAAGGTTGCCGCCCCCCATCCTGTCAGTGATCAGGTTTTTTTTGAAAAAGTGCCCAGATGGTGTCCCTCACTCCTGCCCTCCAAAGTTGCCCCTGTCGGTCTGGCCTGGCTTGCGTGCGACACCCTTTCCAGCGGCTGGCTTTCTTTAAGACCTATTGTACTCTTCCTTAAATTGTTTATCTCTTTTCCCCGCTTGCGCGACCACGAGCCATACGGTTCTCTGCCGGGCCCTTGCGTTCCTCCATCACTTGTCTTCATGGTTCCCTTTCCCGACGCATCCTTTACCCCCGACTGGTTTGAAGCAAACCGAATCATTTCTCTTTGCCAAGTCGATGCTTCCCTAGTCATCCGTAACTCGGACCTTAGTCGGTGTTTCCCCAAACAAGCGACTTTTTGCTTAAGGGATAATCCCTTTTTTCCTGTACATTTTAAGATTCTTATCTTTAGTTTCAGTACTCGATTCGTGTTGAAGTTTCACGCTGGGTTTGGCCCAAAACCTCACTGTGCCGGTAGGTTCGGCCTTAGCCATAAACCCTTTCTTTCTCGGGTGAGTCCCTCTGAGTCTTTTGGTTGAATAAAGAAGGTTACCCATTGCACTTTTTTTCCCTGAAGTTTCCCCCCCCTGATTTTTTTGATTTCCCGTTGAAGGGTATCCCTTTCTAAGTTTTTCATGCCAGGCTTTCAGAGCACCGGGTTGATCGGCGATCAAACGCTGTGAATTCCTCGGTTCCCAAGAAGTCGGTTGGTTGTCAGCCCC
>Ga0179593_1672204_pt1 | contig 23727 bp, 40 predicted proteins | sample CZODoug2_1_08_16_FD_185931 | JGI IMG/M metagenome (GOLD analysis project Ga0179593, IMG submission 185931) | Vadose zone soil fungal communities from Angelo Coast Range Reserve, California, USA - CZODoug2_1_08_16fungal (PacBio error correction) | ecosystem: Environmental > Terrestrial > Soil >... | reverse complement strand
AGCGATGGGCGATTTGCGTTACACCCTTCCCCCCCACTCTCTTGAGCCGTTGGCTCGACCCGGCACGTTTCTATTCAAGTTAACCTTTTTTTCTTTGTTATTTCTCTTTTCCTTCTCAGGTCCGTTTCGCTGGTAGTTTTTTTTTTTAGGCATACAGGCCCGTCGCCCCCACGGCTTCGACTTTCCCTTCTTTTCCTCTTTTTCTTTCCATGTTTTTTTTTCCCCCCCTCCTGGAATTTCTTTTCTCAGTCCTTTTCTTCTTTTCACCGTAGAGTCCCTGCCTCTGCCCTTCCGAGATAGCGCGAGGATATACTTCGGATTTCTTTGTTGCCTCCCCCCCGCATGGAGGCTTCTTCTGTTCGGCTTTTTGGCATCTTTTTCTCCTTTTCTTTGTCGCAAGAGGATCGAAGGCTCCCCTTCCCCCCCCTTCGTCGTTTCCTCCCTGGAGTCCTTTTCTCCGGACCCCCTTATTTTTTTCTTCGCCGGGCGCCTTGCCACCCGAAGACTCCAAATAGATGTTTTTTCAGGGCTCCCTTCTCTGGCGCCGATTCCTTTATCCCTTTTGAGTCTTTTTCCCAGAGACGCGGTCTTCCAAATCTCTATTCGAGACGCGCCTTTTCTTCTCTCTCTCCTGAGAATTTTCAGAATTTTTTTTCCTTTCGAGCTGTTTTTGTAGATCCTTCCCTGAGATTCACCCCCCACAAATTACGACCTTCTCTGAGAGCCTCTTTTTCCCTCAGGGGCTTTAGAGTATTTTTCCCGTGATGACTTGCTCGGAATACCTCTTCCCTCAATGCGGCAAGTTTCTTTCCTCTGATTACTCGTTTCTCCCTCCCCACCCTGTACCTTTTTTCCCTTTTTTAGTGAGTAGTTTCCCCGCCCGTGATGCCTTCTCCCTACGGCGTAGATGGGACAGAGTGCTTTGAGCTTTTCCGCTATTTCATCCAACTATTAATCGGCTTCCCATTTACCGTATTCGCCTTTTTTTTTCCGGACGCTTTCAGAGCTTTAAGGTTTTTTTTATTGTTTCGCTTGCCTTCCCCCGTTTATAGATGCCTTCCGCAGAAAGGTTCTTCGTTCCTCTTCTTTCCCTCATGCCTTCCTTCTCTATCAGTCCCCCAATATCCCCCTTTCTCGCACCCTTTGGCGCGTATGGAAATGAAACAGACCGTGTCTCCATACAAGCTCAGGTTCTCATCCCTCCCCATTCTCTCCGAGCGTTGTCTTCCGGACGCCTTTTGCCCCCTCTCCCCTATTTGTCTCTCTCAAACGCGTTGACCCGAGAAGGCCTCTGAATCCCCTCTTCCTCCTCCCTTTGGAGTTCATTCTCACGCTCCCGCGCCCCCTCCCACCTTCCGCGTCCCCTCCAATTGCCTCTTTTCTTTAAGGCCTTCCTTTTCCCTCTCCCCCGATCTGGGTCTTTACCGCCCATTCCCATCGAGTTCCTACAGCTTTTTTCTTTCCACCAGTGCGTTTTCCTCCCTTTAAATGCTCCCCTTCCCACCCCCTCCTCCTTGGTATTGGCGCTCGGAAGGACGCCCTTTCAGCCGGTTCCGAGTCTCTCCCCATTGGTATTCTCGATGTTTTAACGAGTCCCTAACCCCCCCCCCCCCCTCTTCCCTTTGACCCGGACGAACGATTCCTCTTCTCGATCTTGCCCGGCTCCAAAAGGCTCCCCAATTTCTTCTCGAACAGCTTTCCTTTTTTGATCGGAACGCGTTCCTTTTGACTCCTGTTTCCGGAATAGAAAGTCTCTTTTTAACTTGAACGTCCCCCCTCCTTTCTCTTACTCTTTTTGATCGATCGGGTGTCTTCCCCTTTCCGTACGGATTCTGTCTGTCCGCCTCTCCCTTATTTCCATGCCTTTCGATTTTTTTTTTTTTTAGGAAGTCCTCTTTTTTTCTTCCGCCCCCCCTCTTTTCCCTACGAATGATAGAGCCCGGTGAGCCAGATTCATCACCAAGGGAGCCTTCTCTTTCGTCGGACCTTTTTTCCTTCGACCTTCCACGCGTTATCGCCGACCCCCCCGAAATCTCTAGTCTTTGGAATAACAAGGTCTCCCTTTTCAATCCGAACCCTTCCCCCTCAGAGCCCTTTTTTTTTTTCGCTCCATTTTTGGGACTTTTTCCGCCTTGTGACTTTTTCCCACATCTGTATCTCCGCGCGGCGTTCTTTGGGGCTTAGTACCCCGATCAGATCCCCCTCAGCCTGATCTTTTTGTTGCTCACGTTTTTTCTTTTTCCAAGAAGGTAGGCGATCCCTTCTTTCGCGGCCGGCCGTGTCCCTTAAGAGTTTCGGCGACCACTCTTTTCTCCTCTTTCCCCGGCTTCAACGCGCTTTCCCCTTTCAGACCTGTTTTCGATAGCTTCCTTTGTCTGCCTGCCGTCATTCGGCCATTCTGTCGGACACCTTCTTCCCCACCCCGCATATTCCGCTTGCGTCTGCGGAAGCCGCCATCCCCACTCCTCGCTTTGAGTTACATTTCGATTCCCCCGCTTTTCGGCATTTGCGGTCTCCTCCTGAACAAGATCCCCTCTCCTTTGTCCCGGACAGCCGTCCCCTTTCTCCGCCCGCCGTCCTTCTGAGTTTACTTCTTTTTGTCTTTTCTCTTGCTCTTTCCGAAGACGATCTCCTTCGTTTGGTCCCCCCTCTCCTCCGCAGATTTTTGACGCTTTTTTCCCGGCGTCTTTTCCCTCTTTTTGGATGCATCGCAACTCTCATCATAAAAAAGAGTTCCCCCCCCCGCCTTCGGTTCCGAGTTGCTGCGTGTCTTCCCCCCCAGAGCTTTCCCCCGTTTTTGTCAATACTTTCCCTTTCCGCATGTAGGTTTAAAATTCGCATCTCCCACCCCTTTCCCTTTTACGCTTCCCCTCTCCTTTCCCTGCGATTTTCTATAGTCCCCCCTCTTTCCTTGGAGTGTTGGCAGTCTTTTCAAGTTCCGGATCTTGGACTTGGTGGTATGCCGAGCCCTTTAGATCCACGTGATTCCCCCCCCAAGGTTTATTAGTTTTCCCCGGACCTAACTCTCCTCCTCATGTTCCTGCGTTGAGCAAGCTATTTTTTTTTCTTTCCCCTTCCAGATTTGTTTTTTCTGCCTTTTTCCCTTTGAAAGCTCCCGTCCTTTCAGAAGCACGCTTGAGAAGTGTCTTAGTCCGCATCGCGTGTCCTTTCCTTCTCGAGTGTTCATTCCTCTCCTTGACGTTTTTTCCTCAGTCTTCTTATGCCTTCGGATCCATTGCTTTCTATTCCATCGCACCGTCCTCTTTCTTCAGGCAATTCCCCCCAACCTTCTCCTCTCGAGCTGTCACGCTTTCTTAGAGATAGAAGCGCGCTCCATTGTACGACGTGTCCTTTTCCCCCCTTTTCGTCGCAACTCTCGATCCCTTTTTTTTTAGGCGTTTTTTTTTTTCCTAGAGCCTTCTTCGCGGCGTAAAGGGTCCTGCTTTCTTGGGAGGTTTTATCCTGTAAACCCTTCCCCGATTCTCTTTCTTAAACTCCCCCGCTCCTCTCTTCCCTTTTTTCTTGGGAGTTCTTTTTCCCTGACTCCTTCTTGAAGTGTTTTCCTTGGTTCTTGGAATCGGACCACGCTAAGTTTCCTTTTTTCGTGTGTTTTTGATAGAGATTTTCCCCTTCCTCGACTTGTTCCCGACCAAAGAATCTTTGCGACGTTTTTTCCTCTCAATTCCCCCTCCCCCTTTCCAGTTCATCGCTGAGCGAGGAACGCTTTTCTTCCTCTCACCATACATTCCTTTTCCCTTTTTTCCTCTTTTTTTTTACTTTCTTGCTTCTTCCCCCCTTTTTTCTCATTCCCCTTCCTCTTTCCTGCCTTTTCCCCTTCTTGCGAACGCCTGCAGCGTGCCTTTATCGAGAGAAGGGCACTTTGCTTCTCCCCTGGAATTTCTATGTTCTCCCCTCTCGCGAGCGTTCCTCGTGCTCTTTTCTGATGCATTTCCTGGAGGTCTCCCCTTTCGCCCGTTCGTGCTGTCCTTGAGCGATCGGGAGCCCTAGCCGTAATTCGTTTCCCCCCCCCCTTAGGCAGGATTCTGACGTCCTTTCTCGGGCGCGGATCCCTTTTTTTCCCTTCCACGCGCGGCGCGGCGGCCCCTTTGCCACGGCGACAAAAATCCCCTGTTGAAAGTCTGGACCTCCTCTCCCTCGCCAGGGCCCATTTTCAAGTTCTTCCAAGTCCCCTCCCGTTTGTCTTGCGAAACTCCCCGCCTCTTTCTGGTGATTACCTTCTCGACTCCCCCCAAAATTTTCCCTCCGCGCTGGTCACTGCTCGGAATCCCCCCTTTTACTTCCCCGTCCCCCCGCCAACTCTCCTCCTTTTCTATATTTCTTTCTGTACTCTTTAATCCTCCGTCGCTTAGGCCATTTCGCTGGGGGGACGAGGCGCTATATCCTTCCCCTTTTTGTACGGCCTCCCTTTTTTTTTACCCTTTTTTTATGATCGACCCGTTTTCGAACCCTCCCCCCTTTGTCTGAGGATTTCGGAGTTTCGATTCATTATGCCGGCGACCGTCTTTTTCGTATCCTGATTCGTCCTCTCTTTCCTCAAGCTGGTAGGCCCCTCCTATCCAATCCCCCTGATGGAATGACAGCCCCAGTTTTGGCGAAGTGCTTCTATAGCTGCTTTCCTTGGTCCTTATCTTGTTCCATTTCCCCTGTTTTGCCAAGCTTTTTTTTCTTTTAGGCTCTTTCTTCCTCTTCCCCCTCATGAGAGCTGGCTCTCCCGGGGAGAATGATCCGCTTTTTGAGTCTCAATTTTCCCCCCCGGTGGTCCCCAAGACGCACTCATCGCTTTTTTCTGCAGGTCTGCACTCAAGGTTCAGAGAGTTGCAACAGCTTTTTTCAGTTGTTGGTCCCCCCCCCGAGTCCCCTTTTTTTTCTCCTGCATCTACCCATTTTCATCCCTCGGACGCGATTGCATCCTTAGTCGAGGAAACTTCTTGATTCTAATCATTCTCCCCCAGATCCCTTCCCCCCTTTCGGACCTTTTTTTTTTTCCGTTTTTTCTTCCCTTCCCCAGGTCCCCCTTTCTGGACTCTTCATATTTCTTCACAGGCGGATTGCGTCTTTTTTCACCGTTCAACCTCTTGGTCTCATATTTCCTTCGGTCCTCTCGTTCTCCCTTTATGAGATTGCGCCTGGGTCTAATTCCCGTACCTCGTCCTTCTCTCCTTTTCCCCTTCAAACTTCCCCTCCCCATATACTTCTCTTGAGATAGTTCTAGTCCTGATTCCTCACCGGCGCGTCAAATTTTCCGTCGTTCCCTCTCCCCAAGGACTGTTTTCCCGAGTCCTCTTGCATGGGCTTTTTTGAATCCCTCCCCCTTCTCCTAAGTAGGCTCTTCGATAACAGATCTCTCTCTCCCCTTTTGCGTCGCTGATCCCTTCCTTCCCCCATTACCTTTTCTTGGATAGGTCTCCGGAGTAAAATGCTCCCTGTCCGACGCTGCTGACGTTTTTCTTTCCCTCGTCAACCTCCCTGAGACTCTTATTCCCCTATCACCGATAAGGCCTTCACTTCTTCAGGGATTTTCCCCGGTCCCTTCCCTTTCGATCGACCGTTTATTTGACGAGTTCTTGCTCCGTCCAAGATCTCTGCATTCCAGGTTTTCACTTCCCCTTCCATACCTTGAAATATTTTGAAAGGACGCCCCCCCTCAGGGCGTCCAGGTCTTCATTAAGCGCAGTTTTTTTTCCTGTTCCCCCCCTTTCAGCGGGTTTAATGTTCCCCGGTCCCCGTCTTTGATACTCCTCCCCCTCCGAGATCTTTTTTTATCTCTTGAGACCCTCCTTTCCCCTCCTTGCGGCACACATTGACAATCGCGTTCTTGTGCCCTTAACTTTTCCCTCTTGGTCCTCGGGACGTCGATTTTTTTTCAACCTTTTCCGACGTTTTTCCTTCCTACCTTCTTTTTGTCCACTCGATCAGACCTTGCGGTGCGTTTTTTACTGAGGTTGATGTCCCTTTTGGTCATAATGGTTTTTTTTCCGGAGTTAAATACTTTCTCTTCATCTCGCATGAGCCCCCTACGAGAAGAAAGCGCAGGACTTTTACTCAGTTGCCCCTCTCTCTCTTGGATTTCGCTTTCTCCCCTTCTCAGAAAATTCTTTACTCTCGCCAGTCGAAGCCGCCCAGGACTGTGCTTGCTGGTTTTCCTGAGTCGACCTTACTCTTCCGCTGATCTCTCCATCGTTTTTCCCTTCGAATCTGTAATCCCTCCCGCCCTCCTCTGAGGCCGGCATATCTTCATCGCAACTCCTTTTTTTTTCCTAGATCCTAATGTCTTTTTTCTTTTGAGTTTTTCCCCCTCTCCCGACTTTGTTTCCTTTTTCGATTCCTAATTCTTATTTTATTTTCATAGCATCCCCCGCATTTCTTACCGCCTTCCCGAGAGTGAGTACTTTTTTTCGTCCCTTCAGTAGTCCTCCTCTTCTTTGAGCAGGGCAAGATTTCATAGACGCAGGCCTGACGTTAGCTGCCGCGTTTTTGTCACTTCTCCCCTCCCCTACGTTCTTTCCGCTCTCAAGATTTCTGCTTTCCTGACCAGCGCTCTGTTCTTCAGCGAGATGAGGTTTTTTAGTTTTTTGAGAGCGAGTTCCTTCCCCCTCAAAGACATCTGAGACTTTTTCCACGCAGTCCCCCTCTTTTTCATAGCTTTCTTCTCCCCCCTTTAAGTCCTGATGGCGTCCTCAGTCCTGGTCGTGCCAACCATGTCCTTAGGTATATGACCCTTCTTCTCCTCTCCCAACAGTCTTCCCTTTATGTTCCTGGGCACTCCCCCAGAAGCTCTCTCCCCGTTCCTGCAGGTAGTCGTCGCTTTTTCTTCTATAGTTTCTTCCTGATCCCTCTTTTCCAGGAGACCTCTTTTTTCCCCTTTCAATTCGAGAGTCTACGGGAACCTTTCCCTTCCGTCATGCTTTTCCTACTCGATTCTTTTTTCCTTTTTTGCGGAGGTCTCTTTGCAGAAGAAGTCCACCCTTACCTATATTTGTGCTTTTTCCCCCTCTTCCCCCCCAAAAGTTTTTTTTCGGGGACTTTTTTTTGCCGGTTTTTTTCGAGGCAACACGGTCGTTTGACGTGTTGCCTTGGTTCTTTGCCTCCCCCCTTTTTTTCTCTTTCAGGAACTTGTGTTTTTGAGAAGAGATCCTATGGGTCAGATTTTTTTTTCCTTCCAGGCCCCCCCTTCCATCTTTGAAGCTTCTTCCCCCCCCTCTCCCAAGTCACGCCAGGTAATCCCGTTTCCATCCCTGAGCGCTGTTTTCATAGACCTCCCCAAGATTTCTTCTTTTGGGTTTTTTCTCGACCTCCCCCCCTTTTTTCCCAATTCCCGCGATATTTCCTTATCCATGACGGCGCGCCCCTCGAAGGAAGAGGCTGCCTTTTTGATTTTCTATTGATATATTTCCTTGCCGTAGTACTTCTTGCTTCTCGATTTTTTCGATCCTTCCTTTCCTGCACTCCCTTTTTCCGTTCCCTGGAATTCTCGTCTCCTTGGTCGAGGGCTCTTTTTTCATCTCCGTCCCTAATTTCTTTCCCTCCCTTTTACGGAGGACTGACGTCCCTTTTTTTTTAGCGGCCCCAGAGCCCTCTTCCTAACTCTCGTCCTTCCCCCCTGAAGAAAATCGCACCCCTGTGTTAAGCCCAGCCTCTTGGCGCTCTTGCCCTTCCGGACCCCCTGTCTTCGACTGGAGCAGCAGAGACCGTTTTCTTTATCGTTGACTACCTCTCTCCCCCTTCGCTTGCCCTCGGATTTTCCGGGGACTACCAAACCCCTGTTTTCCTTTACCGGGCGTCGATCCGCGAATGAGAGGACACCCCCCTCGCTTTTGCCTCTCCGCCGATGCCTTCTCTCCCCCTTTCTCCTTTTTTCCTCTGGTGGCCTTTTTCCCCCAAGGCATAATCCTGCATGCGCCACGTCAGAACCAAGAGTCTAGTATGGTCGACCCTCCCGTTTTCCCCTCCCCCCCATCTCTGTTGAGTCTTAGTGCAGACTCAGCCTTTGATTGCGCGCCGTACAGTTTTTCGTTTCAGTCTGAGCGTCTCTTTGCTCCTATCCCCTGAGTGACTTCGATCTAAACGGTGAGGAAACCAGCAAGCACTGGCGTGATCTCTTCAGTGAGGTTTTCTTTTCGCTGATAGACTCCCCTAGCCCCTGACGGCATCGGTGCAAGCTGAGCTTTTCCGTTAAGTATGCGAGTCCTTTTTCTCTACTTTTTTGATTAACCGAGTCGCCTCCTTCCCACTTTTTCCCTTTGGTTGGAAATGGACCCTGTGTAAAACAGATGGCTGCTTAATGTTCCTCTTTTCCTTCTACGAGCGCCCTCTTCTTCCGGACTCTTCCGCGTTTTCTTCCCCCTTTTGAACCTCTTTCTTACCCCATTGTGTAGCCCCGCGAGAACCTTTCTTCTTGCATGCTTGGCCTTCCCCCGTTTAGTGACGTCCTTTTTTTTCCGATTTCCTGCTTTTCCATGGGTTTTCTCCGGTCCGCGAAAATGACACGCCGATATTCTTTCCAGTTTTTTCCCCCCAGACCCCCCCCTTTCGCTTTTTTTCATTTCAATGCGCCTTCCCTAGAACCATAATTCTTGGCGCGGTTGTTTTTGATTTTCCTTCACCGGTAGTGTCCAGGCTTGATGGATCTTCGATATCCATCCTGAACTCCCCCCCCGCCTCTTTCGCATACCTTTCTGTTAACTTTCTCAACTTTCCCTTGTTCCGGTCGCCGGCGGGCTCTCTTAAAAGGACGAGATGCCAATGCCTCTCTTCTCTTTGCCCCCAGAACTGCCTCCTCGAATTCTTTTTTCCCCTCGGCATGGTTTTGCTCTTCTTCCAGGAGCGTCCGTAAGTAAGGCTTTCCCGATCACCGATCTCCCTCTCCCTTTCTTGAGAGATATCTTTTGTTTTCTTTTTTCCATTCCCCTTATGCTCTTTGGCTGAGCCTCCCCCTTTTTGCGTTTCCCCTGAGGATTCCCCCCTAAGGTTCTTTCCTCGATTCCCGCAATGATACCCGCTCCTCGATCCGGACTGAGACCCCCGGAAAGGGGAAAGGTATTAGCGTATGCTGTTAATCTCCATCTCCCACACTCTTGTGACAGGCCTCTTTTTATAGCCTAACTTTTTCCCATAGAGCTCCTTCCTTTTCATAACAAGGTGCTCGCGAACAGGAATTGTTTTCTCTTCAGTGCCCTCACCCCATTTTGTGAGACCTCCTTTGACGCTCTTTCCCTCGTTCATTTTCTTTTCTTTTCTGGAGCTGAAGCTTTACGGTGTCGGTTTTGTCCTTCGCTCGGTCTTTCCGACGCCTCTCTTGTGATCCCATAACGAGACTTCCCGTTTCCAGAATTTTCCGTTCCTCCTCTTTCGGTTGCGTCCCTTCTTTCCTTACCGCGTGCTTTGTGGCTCCACCAATTCTTTCAGTCGACGCTGTTTCATCTGACACGAGCCGACGTTCACTTTCCTGACCCCGATCCCTTGCTTCTTTCCTCTCTAGGCTTTCCCTGTCGTTCTCCAAACATGCATCTTTCCCCCGGCGTTTCTTTCGTTAGGATTTGGACAGACACGTTAGAGACACTTTTTCCCCGACGCGCTTTTTTCTCTCTCCGCCTTCCCGATTCCTTCTTTGTCTTTCTGTGAAAAAGATCGCTCGGTTGACCAGGAAATGCCCTATTCATGGGGTTTTTGCTTCCCCTACCTTTCCACCAGCACCGTCCTCCTGTTTTGATTTTTTCCTCTCTTTAGGGATCGATGCGCTTCTCGAGGCGACGAGCTTCTTTTCTGATCCCGCCCTCTCCCCATCTGTCCCCCTCCGACGGCTCCCCCTTTTTTGGCTGCACTCCGGCAATCCCCCCCTGAGATACAGATTTGTTGTCTTTGCTCAGTCCCTGCCTGTCAACTCTCTTTCGACTCCCTGTAGCTCCCATTCGCCTAGTCCCCTCTTCAAGGACTGAGCGTTGATGTCGTATACCTTTTCTTTTTTGGCGTTGGTTTGTCGCACTTTCCTTGCTTGTATTTTTGACGAACCTTTTCACCGGGTTTCGCGTTTTAGAAGGACCTCTCCGAGCCCCCTCTTTTTTTCTTAGGCTCTTGAACCCTCAAGACCTTTGTCGTTCCCATTCTCTTATGAGGACTTGTTCAGTCCCTGTCTGCGAGGGCCCGGATCTCTCTCGATTTCCTTTTGACTCCCTCCTCCTCTTCCCTTTTACCTAGCCTTTTTTCCAAAGAGACTTGCGCTTTAATCCTTCTTCCTTTCCTCCTTCTGATGCCTTTAGTTTTTTTTCTTTTTTTCACCTATCGTCCCCTCCTTCTCCCGGAATTCCCTTCCCCCCACTTCCCTTTCCCTCCCAACTGCAGCAGCATCTCTGTTCAAGCAGTTTTTCGAAGCTTTTCCTACCGTCATAGTTTTTTTCTCCTTCCGGTGAACACGCAAATTCTGAAGACTTCCCCCTTCTTTTTTTTTTCCCTTTTTCCGTCATGATTCGGTTATATAGCGGGAAGGGGTCCATTCTCCCTTGTGCGCCGCCCCACTTCCAGTTCCTTGATTACAAGCGGCTTCGGAATTACTTTTTCTTCTTTTTTTTTCTGGGTGACGACTCCCCACGGCGCCGGCGGATTTTCCTTTTTTCTCCCCCCCTTGCTTCTTTAACTTGGAGAATCTCCCCCTGTGGTTGTTTCTTTTTATGTTGTGCCTATTTTTCCCAAGTCCCCCCCTTCCCACCCTTTTTGGTGCCGCGTCGTCACATCTTACGCCCATCACGCGGTCCTTTTCGCGAACCCGTTTCTCTTGTCAAATCCATCCGCTGGTCCTGCCCGAGTCCCCCTTCCTTAATGTCCCCCCTTCCCCCCCTTCTCACGCCTGCGCGATATTTTTTTTCGATGCGAACGCCTTGCATCCCTTTTCAGTCCTTTTGTTTCGTGAGGAGTTTTCTACGGATTTTGCTCTCCCCTCCTCCCCTTTTCTGCTCCCTTCTCTCTTTTTTCCTTTGGTGTTTCTTTTTTGTTTTTTCTCGGAGGTCCCCTTAATGCATTTCCCCTTTTTTCTTGGTTGCAAGCTTTCTTCTTTCTTACGCATGTCTTTGCTCAGACGGAGGATTGACGGCCCTCTTTGAGCTTTGGTTTACCCATAGCGCTTCCCCTTTTCTTCAACGAGCTCCAGGAACACTTCCCCATCTCTTGTTCTTTTTTTAATGCAGGGCAGCCCCCTGTGCCGCGACAATTTTCCTTCCCGGAAGTTCGGTTTCCCCCGACCCTTGCGCTTGGACTTCCTCGTAGGCGGCGCTTTAATCGCGTTCCTGCGAAATAGCAGAGATTTTTTCCTCCCCCCAGAGCTTTTTGTCTATTCCCCTCTCAAGGAACCTTGCCCTTCACCGCCAAATTCGACGCCCATATAGAGCGAGAGCTTTCTCTTTTTAGAGATCTGATCTTCTTCTCCCGATGTGGTTTTTCGGGAAATCCTCCCCCTCTGAACCCCTTCCTTTACACTCGTCTCTCTCACCGGCCCGGTCATATTCCCATTCTGGAATATATTGTTGTCTTCTTTTCTTCAGACCCCTCTTCTTGTTGTAGGCTTCCTTTCAGAGCGCGTGCCTCCTTTTTTCATTACGATCGCGGTCAGAAGCGCATCGATCAATCCCCCTTTCGTTACAACAGCTTTTCCCCGGCGGGCGCCGCAAGTTCCCTTTGTTCCTTTCTGGGTACCTCCTTTTCTATCCTTTGCCGGCATCTCGTTCCCCCAAGAGGGCTGCAGCACTTTTTTTCTTGCTTTTGGGTCCCCCCCCCCTCTTCTTTTGTCAAAGGTTTCCGACCCCTCTGCTGTTTTTGAACCTCTCACCTTAGGCGGCCGGTTGGAAATTCTACAGTGTACGACAGTCCTCCCTGCGGGAAGTCAGCAATTTTTGCACAGTTATGAAACTTCTTTTCTTTTTAAGCGGTTGAACAGCTCCTCTAAAGAATTTGTTTTTGCGTAAAACCTTCCGTCTCTGCTATTCAGCCGCTCATGAAAATTATTGAGTTCGCCAAGGAGAGTGATTCTTCCCCTTCGGTTTCCCCCCCCTCTCTGGGTTTCTCTAAGTCGACCGAAGCTCCATATTTCCCCCCAACAGGCGGCTGCCTTTGTCCCTTCAAAGCAGACAGTTCCACTTTTTTCCCTCGCGTCGGAACATTTATACTTCCCCTTGTCTGACCTTATGAAATGCCTTCTCGCTTTTTTTCAGCTGCGGATTTTGTTGAGATCCCGAGCCAGTCCCAACTTTTCCTACGGTCACTGACCTCTTCCAAGTCCGAGATCTTTTCGGATCTGCCACCGTCTTCGCAGGGAGTAGCCCTTCTGCGCGCTCCCCAACTCCTCCCGAAGCGTTTTTCCGACGGCACCCTTTTGCCGCGTCCCTTTCCCCACTTCCTCCCTTCCTTACCGCTCCCTATCCCCGATCTCTCTTTTCCGTTGTTGTGTTGAGATCTCTTCTCGGCCCCCCTTATCTCCTTGGCGACCCGGAACGTCCATGCAGTAAGAGGTTCCCTAGGTTTTCTTCTTGACTTCCATTCTTTTTTTTTGCGAGATCCCCTTTCTCTGATCTCGCCGTCTTCGACTGAGACCTATCTCGTCCCCTGGAAGGTCGAGGGATCTTTTATTTTCGAAAATCGTGCCCGCTCCCTTCCTTCAGGAGGACTCCCCCTTTTCCCCAGCGACCGGCATGCATATTCGGGCTTCGCAGACTTACCTTTTTCCTTTGCGATTTTTTTTCCCCTTCCAGCTTTTTCCTACCCACCATCTGTCACATCTCGTTTTCTGGGTAATGGTTTGCCAAGGAAGAACCCTTCTCCCTTCCAGACCTCGTTAGAGCACCTCCCCCCCTTTTCTGCCCCCCCAAGAAGGGTCAGGCGACCCCGGAATTCAATTTTTCGTGCCCTTGTAGCTTCCCAATGCACCAGTATCACCTTTTTTTTTGTGACCGCTTCGTTAAGGGAGGACTACCGCTTTTTCCCAGATTGACTTTGTCTCAGAATGGCTTTTCCCCCTTCTTTCTACTGAAACTTTTTAGTTTCGAAGATGGATTCTTTTCATTGAACCTCCCCTTTCAGCGAACATCTCTCATGAGTCTAGAGCAGTCTTTAGGAGCCCTCTTTTGGCCCCCCTCTGACGGCCCCTCGAAAGTATGGAACAGATCGATCTTCCCCGGAATTCCCTCCAACTTGAGGATCCTCCTTTCTCTCAGTCCTTTCTTGAATTGTTTCCCCCCCCCGTGGAGGGTATTGCGCTGTAGTCCGAAGAGAGGTCTTTCCTCCTTCTAATTCATCGGCAGACCTTTTCTCTGTCCCTCTCCCCTGAAATCGAGATTTCCCCTCCTTTCCTAGGACCGTTGAGTGTAAGCGCGACATCGTGGTCAACCTCCTTGCCTTGCACTTCGATGTTTCCCTCGCCTCCCCATTTCCCTCTCCTCCCCTCGTCTTCTTGAGTTCCCTCTCCCTTCGAATGGAAACGCCGGTCCGTTAGAATTTTTGCACGAATATATTCCTCCGGTTTCGGTTCCCCTGCCGCTTACCTCCGGCAACGGTTTCTTTTTTTCTGTTTTAGCCGGTCTAGCCCTCCCCTCAGCCCGCAGCCTTGGCTCCCCTCCTTTTTTTTTTTTTTGCCTCCCCCCGCTCGTTAAGTGAATCGTTGAGTCCTTTGCCGCTGCCAGCTTAGATCCTCTGATTCCCTCCCCGATTTTGTGCGCCTTTTGTGGCCGCCTCCCTCGTTCGCCATTTCATTTTCTCCTACCACTTTTTCGATGGTCCCTTGGTCGACCCCTCCCTTCGGATGCTTCTTGCGACAGATTCCTCCTTCTAAACGTAGCTCTCCTGCATTCTGTTATTCAGCCATGCTTTTCACATTAACACGTTCACGCAGGTAGATCGCCCCTCAGAGACATTTAGAGTCCTATCTTCCCTTTCCCTCCCTTTGGTAAGGAGAATCGCTTGCTGCTCGAGATCCCCTTTCCCGATGATTTCTCCAGTTCTATTCGATTCCCCGGGCCAGGTCTTGATTTCTGCAGCACATCCTTCCCCCCCCTTAAACGGACCGGTCTATTTGTGATCCACCTCTAGTGTCCTTCCCAGGTCCGCTTCTTTTTTTTTCCCTCAATTACTTTTCTCGGTCTTTTTCCGACGCGGAACAAAGGCGCCTTTCTTGTGTTCGAGCCCCTCGTTCTTTCCCTTCATCTCTCTAGAGAGATGCTTCCTCTTCCGCGGCTGCAAAAGCCTTATCAGATACCTCCCTGCTCCTTTTTTTTTTTCGTCACACTTTTGGCAAGCAAATAACGCCAGTCTTTCATCTACGTCCGCTTTTTTTTGTTTGGACCTTTCGCTGGGTCTTTTTGCCCCAGGCCCTAGGGCCGGTATTTCTTCCCTGAGATATTTCAGCTTCTTCTCATGAAGGAGCTGTCTTCGAGGCACCCCCATGGGCCCTTGCGACGTCTTTGAGTGAAGATTTTCCTTCTTTGATCTTTTTTTGCCTACTCGACTTTTGACCTGCGTGGACACTTCTTTTGCGATATATGTGCAGGTGTTTCCTTGGGGTCTACTTTTTCTTTTCGGAGTTTTTGCGACCCTTTTCCTCCTTTCCTGAAGGATCCTTTTCAGACATCCTTTTTTCCGCAATCGGACGTCCTTTTCCTCGTGGAGAGGATAACTGAGGATTCTTACCCGAGACCTTTTCCCCTAACCCCCCGCCTGTGACAGCCTGGTCCTCCGCTTTGCGAAATGGAGCTTTAAGTCCTCCGAATTTTCCCCCTGTAAATTTTCCCCCACTTCCGACGAGATCTTCCTGCGCTTGATCGAGGCAGGAGAACCCTTCACAAACTTTTGTCCATCCTTTTTTAACCTCTCCGGACTTCGACCCCCACAACCAAATTCGACGCCCTCGAGCGCATCGCGTGGTTGCCTTTTTTTTTTTCTTTTCGTCCCTTTAATGGCTTCCCCCTGCTTCTACTTTGTTTTGTCAAATCGCCATGCGCACCCCCCCCCGGAAATAGAAGCGGTTGCCCCCCATGGTAGCGCTTTTCCTCCTCCCATTGTACTCTTCTCCTCTTGATTCGGCTTTTTCTCTTCTATGATGGGGCCTTTTGTCGGCGGCGGTCTCTTTCTCTTTTGCTCTTTGCCTTTACGTACCCTCGACTTCCCCCATTCCCCCCCCTTTACGGCGGGAAACCCTTTTCACAGTCGTTCCGGCGGGTCGACTTTTACCAGCCTCCTGGGTCTTCCGTCACCTCTTTTTCCGACATGCGCTCGTGCCAATCTTGGTCTCGACGTCGCCTTTCGCGTCGGGGTCTAATTCCCCTCTCCGTTTTGCCTGATGTCTTCCCTCTTTTCCTCCATTAAAAACGCCCTCCCCCCTTCTTTACCCGAAATTTTCCTCCTTTCCGCCTTGCCTCCTCGGCAGGCTGATAGCCCTGCCTGATCCCGATAGTTTTCCCTTTCGCGGAAAGTGGTTTCCCCCCTTCCGAATTTTCCTCACTCGCTCCCCCTTTTTTAAAAGCTGCCGTCCGTTCGAGACAGCCGCCGGCGTCGCTCTCCTCGTCTTGAGTTGCGTCTGTCGTCCCCTTCTTTAGCCGTCCCTTTTCCCATCCCCTCGCGACGATCCAGATTTCAGGATCCCCCCCCAGGAGGCGTGCAAAGGGCCCTGTTCCCCTCACTAATTGGTCTTTTTTCTTCACCGGCCTGTTGATCCCCCTTCAGGGCATTCTTCGAGCGCGGCTTGCTCGCCGCCGACCTTCCCCCCACGAGTTCTTTTTTTTTTTGTAACCATTCCTTACTCTCCCCTGGAACTTTCCCTGCCTTTTTTCGTTGAGGCAGGATCTGGATTCAAAATGCCCCCCTCTCCAAGCGGAGGCCCCCGATAGTCCGCATACCTCTCCTAGGACACCGCTTACTTCCTTTGACTCCTTTTTGCGCGTCGGCATCGCCACGTGAGTCCCCCCTCAGTCCGCTTCCCTCTTTCCTCCTCCTTTGGAGGCGATTTCATCCTCCCCCCCCGGACTTCTCTTTCTCCCGACGCGAAACTAGTCCCATTTTTTTCAGTCCTTTTTTCTGGTGCTCTCCTTCCCCCCCCCTTTCCCCCCCCCGTCGATCCCCTGTTTCCTGCGGACCTACTCTTCCCTTGAAAGGTAGATTAATTTTCCCGGGAAGTGCGTGTTTCTTTTCTCCCGTCCCTGCCATCATTTCAGCGCAACCCCCGAGAAGGCTTCGTTTATAGCCTTTGCACGGCCCGGATCCCTCCCCATCCCCCCCCCTTCGTTTTCAGGTTTCTTGCTCCCCTTGAAATTATAGCGACTCTTGGTGCGGTTTCCCCTTTACGCGCGTTTTCGGTTGCTGTTTTACCCCCTGATTCCTTCACCGCCGCTCGTGAGCTCCCCCTGAGAATTCCCCTCCCCTTTTCCTAAGGTTTCATTTTCTTTCAGTCCCTTATCTCATTACCGATGGTAGACGCTTTTATTTCCCCCATTCGACGTCCTTAACCCCTTCTCTAGTCTTTTTTTCCTTCCCCTTTTCCCATTTGGTTGAACCCCTACCTTGAGGATTTCTTTCCCTAGAAGCATGACCCCTCGGACCATTTCGCCCCTGGACTCCCCTCTTGTTGCATTTTTTTTTCCTGAGCTTTTTGGTTCTGTACTCCCCCTAATTCTCCCCGTTCTCCTAGCATGGAGGAACCCGTACCTCTCGCGGTCTGAGATTTTTTTTCCTCAGATCACCCGGCCTGGGGTTCTCCCCTCCTCCTTTGAAAACCACTCTTGAGACCCTTCACTCCCCCCCTGAGGATTTCATATAGATCACCGACCGCCGTTTTTTTTCTTTTTGAGTGATGGTTTTACAGTTTTTCTTCTTTGTTCAAGAGATCGCCGCGGCTGGCAGTCCCCTTCCTTGCGCTACCTTTTTCAGATTCCTCTCCTTTCTTCCCTTTCTTCTTCATACTCCACCACTCGGATTACAGAAGTTTAGATAGACCTTTTTCCCCAGAGCACTTCGCCCCTATCGATACCGTTGCCTCCTTCCTATTCGGTAGTTGAAAATTGAATAGCCAACCGTCCCTTAAATTTCTTTTATGTTTCCTCAACTGCGAGGCCATCTGGAGTTTCGTATTCCTCCTCCTGTTCGACTGTCCTTTTTTTGCCCTTCGTTTCGCCGGTGCCTCCAAGGTTGACCCCCTCCCCCAGGTTTGGTCTTTTTTTGCGGCATCTCCCCTCTCTCAAGACGCTCCCCCTTTTCTCGTCTTCTTCCCTCGAATTTTTTGTAAGACGCGAGCGGGTCCCGTTTCCCTGACGTTGCTCCTTTTTTTCTGGCCCCTTTTTCTTTCAAGCCTCTTTTTGTCTTAGGAGGTTGCGTTTGCGAGTTCCGCCCTTTCGCTTGATGCCGCACCACATATTTTGTCCTTCCTAAGTTTTTCTCCCATTCTTCTTCTCTCCTGTGATCCCCATTTCCACTCGCGAATTATTTCTTCGCCATGGGGCTGAACACCCTTTTTGATCGCCCTTTTTAAGCCGGTCTCCCCTTTTTCCCGCGCGCGATTCCCTCGACGACTTCCTCCCTCGACGGTGTAAGGGCCGCCCTTGACTTGCCCTGAGTATCCAGTTTTTTTTTTTTTCTTAAACAAGACGTTTGCGGCGTCCTCCTCTTGAAATATGTTCGGTCATTCACCTTGCTTTCGGAGTTTTTTTCCATTGTATGCCGAAAGATCCCCCTCGTATCTATTTGTGATCCTTCGGTTTTTTTCCTCCCCCTCTTGCTTCAGACTTTTTTTTTTTTTTTTTTAAGGCGTCTTTCTCCCGGAGAAGTAGATATTCCTTGCTGCCTTGGCCCATCTTAGGTTTTACGCAACGTTTGAGATCCCTTTTTCGATTCTCTCTTCCCCCCCCAGGTCACCCCCTTGCCCCTCCCCCCAGTGGCGACGCGTCTCACACCCTTCTCAAGCAAATCAAGACAGGTTTCCCCGTTCTTTTTTTTTTTCGATTTTTTCTTTTCTCAAACTTTCTGGGTTTTCTTTTTCCGAGACCTCCCAAGTGCCCCCCTCCAATGACCCCTTCCCGCCCTATTTAACGCCGGCCGAGCTATCTTTTTTTCGAAAAGGGCCCCCTCTGATCGAGACTTCCTTTTTGGACCTTTATTTTCTCGTTCCTGAAGTCTCTGAATCGATTCCCCCCTTCGAATCTCGACCTGACCTGACGAGATAGGCGATCTTCTTCAGATGCCGCTGTTTCCCTGCCTTTCGAGTTTTCTCGTCTCTCTCGATGCTCCTAGTTCTCCCCTGTCTTTTCTCCTTCAGGATTGAAGACATCGGTCTGTTCGAGTGGGATTCATCTGAACGGGGATTCGGAGTTCCCCCCCCCGACACTATGTCCCACTCCCGCTTTTTGTCGTTTTTCCCGTTTTTTTCCTGCGTGGCTCGCTTCGCTGCAGCTCAAGGCCTCCCCTTCGGATTCGTCACTGGACCCTCACCAAATTCTTTAGACTTCCCGGCGAGGCCCTTTCCCTTGAAGAAACCGGGTCCCTTCCGAGCTGCTCCCCCCTGGATAGGAATAACTTTTCGCAGCTGTTTACGCCCCAATTCCTTTTTCGCTTTGGCCTCCCCCGCGAGAGCTGGCCTCGTATTCACTTTTTCTTGAGTTCGCGCTTCGGAGGCTTGCGACCGTTTCTTAAAGTCTCCTCGCATGCCAGTCCCCCTTCGAAGCGGTTTGAAACGATGTTCGTCTCCTTTTCCCGTACACCTTAATCCTTCCGTTCCCTCTTATATTTTTTTCTTTATGAGTTTTCTAGCAGCTGATTCCAGGAGAAGTCGCTTCTCGCTCCCTCCTTCCAGACTTTCTTCGAGCATCTCCCCTTTTCCACTCCCCGTTCGGAAAACAGTCAAGTCCTCGTTACGGGCGGGCTATTTATCATTTGAAAGCGAGAGTCTTTCCCACTCCCTCTTTCCCCCCGATTTTCCCAGAATCCACCTTGACTAAGATGTCTCTTTGTCATTCTAGACCTTTTTCTTATTCGCTTTCTACTCGGTTTCCGAAAACTTTTATTGCGTCGGCCTTTATGACCCGACCGTTTCTTCTCTGAATCCGTTCTCCGCATCTTTTCCTTTGCCCTCCTTCCGCCCATTTTCCCCTCGGAGATTTGTCATCCTTTTCCCAAAAGCGTAGACTTTCCTTTTGTAGAAGACCCCCTTACTTTCAGGCACTTTTTGCTGAGACTTCCGCTTCTGAACCCTTCTTCTTCGCAAGGCGGTTCTTCTCACCGATCCTTCGGTCTGACTCCTTTTTTCGACGTTGCCCAGCCACCATTGTTACTCCTTCCATTCCTCCCTTCTGAGCTGATATTAGGCCAGTTTCAACCTTTTTGGAGCACAATTTCCTTTTCGGCGGCTTACAGGCCCCGGTCCTCTGACAGGTCTTTTAGAGTGATATTCCTTTTGATTAACGCTCCTCATCACCACCTGTCGATATTCGTGTCCCAGTAGATTCCCCTTGCAGACTCTTTTTTCCTCTGGAATCCCCTTCTTTCTTCTTACCCTTTTCCTGCTGATGGGAGCGCGAAAGACCTGCTTCTTCCCCTCCGCGCCTCGTACCCCGGACGGCAGGGGAATACGTTTTTTCATGAATTGTTGCTCTGGCATCTTTTTTCCCTCTCTCTCCTTTCTTTTGTTGTTGATCTTCTTGGTTTGATAGTATCTTTCCCTTACGGATGCGAATGGCCCGCTCCAGAAGAGAAAAAGGACCTTCTACATGTCGGGATTTCCCCGAATTTTCTTTCCCCCCTCTATTGTACCCTCCATTCTTCCGGTTGAGCCAGATCGGCCTTCTCCCCTTTTAAAGGAAACTAGGAGCGATCTCTGACCCGTGATCTCCCCGGTTCCCATGCGCGTTCTTCGACGACCTCCAGCAGAACCTCGCCCGGACGGTTTTTCCCTCCCCTTCTTCCTCCTCGTCCGCCTCAGACCAAGGGAGGGTGTCTCCTTTGTTGAACTTTGGTTTGAATTATAAGCGCTCCTGGTCCATTCTGGCTCTTCCTCCCTTTTCGTTCTGCCGTCACCGTGCGCGACTGAGTTTTCTTCCTTTGATTAGTTCACGCGCCTGAGATCCACTCAAGAAGGTTCCCCTCCGAGCCGACGGCCCTTCTTTTTTACCCTTTTTTGGGTCGCGTTTCTCCACCAGGCGAGTTTTTCGGATGACCCCCGCTTCCTCGTTCCGGCGTCTCGGTTTGCACGTTCCTACCTTAGGGCGTCATCTTGGCCTTGGTGCTCTTTTTCCATTTTTCAACTTTTTTTCGTCTTGCGACGAATTTTCTTGCTGGAAATCCTCTCATTATACACGTTGTCTTTCTTCCTGAGGGACTAGTCCGCTCGATATTCTTTTCCATCCCCGCTGCGCATTTCAAGTCTGGAACATCTCTTTCGACCCGGACCTCTGAACCTTGGTGATATCGAAATCTTTTGGTTTACTCCCCGTAAGGGGAGGGATTCTTCAGATGATAGAAGATTTCTCTGGCTTCCGTTTTCTGGACGTCTAGATATTTCTCCCCCCCGAAGCGACGGGAAGGGTCATCTTGATGAAATCGGTAACTCCAAAAACCTGGTTTCGCTTTTTCCGTGCGTTTTCCGACCCGAAATCGTGTTCCCCTATGAGATGGCCGTGCTTCTCTGTGAGGTTATTTCCCTTCGCCTCCTTCAGCCGCTCCCCCCCCCCTCAAGCGAGGTGAGCGGGCGCCCTGAGGCCAGGAGTCTCCGCGTTCGTCGTTTTTTTTAAGGCAAGTTTCTCTTCTCGACGGTATCCCCAGGTGACCAGCTCGGGAAAAAAGGATTCCCTTATCGTCTGGTCGAGATCAAAGGAGTCCCCCTTTCTTGTCGGCTTCCTTTCCTTGCGCAATCCCTCCCCTCTCTGGTCGTTTCCAGTCTCATGATTGAGGCACTTTTGCTCATCCCCCACATGGCGCGCGCCGCCAGGCTCCCTCCCTCCGATTTGTCTCTTTCTTGGTGGCTTTTGCGTGTTCCGCCCTTACTCGCCTCCCCTATACCCACGCGCCCTATTCCGTAGTACAAATCATCTTCCTAGGTAGCAAAAGGACTGCACTTAGGCTCCCTCGCCCCTTCCCCAGCGAATGCATTTTTTTTTCGCAACTTTTTCTGTTCCTTCACCACATGCAGCTCCTCGCCGAGCTATTCACTTCTTCAGAGATAGACTGATCGTTTGTCTTCTCCGAAGTTTTCCTGGCGCCCGTCCCCCCCCCTTCTCTCTCCCCCTTGTTATGCCAGGCGTTCCTTAGTAATGAATTAGTTTCTGTGAAATATCGCGGGGAAGGGGTACCTTCCATTGTTTCTTTTGTATGCCGTCATCCAACTAATCCCAGCTCCTTCCCGGAACTGCCAGGATATTTGTGATTTCACACCTCCTGAAAAAAGACGGTTCCGCGACTCGCCCTTCATTTCCCGTTTGACGTCTTTTCGTTCGACGACGGCCCTCTTCGGCTCTTCTTCTTGCCTTGTTTCTTTTGCGCCGCGATCATCTTTCAGAAATGGAACTCCTTTATCTATTTTCTAATACTCATGGTTTTTCCTTCCTTAGCCTGGCGATCGCCCCACTGGAACTCTCTTGAGTTTTTCCACTTCCGGCACGCCCATACCCCGCCTCCGTTCATCGCGATTAACCGATTTTTTATTCTTGGAAACACAATATCCGGCCGTTTTGACGTCTTTTTCGGTAGGCATTTTATTTGTATACTCCCCTTAGTTCTTCACGCTTCCTCCCTCTGCCGTCCCCCGGAAGCGGAATGGAACCTGGGATTCGTACCGTGCGACGATGCTCCCCCAGTCGAGGAAGCATATGAGTTTTTTTTCGAGATCTCTCCTTATCTCGAAGAACTTCTTCTCTGCTCGGCGATCTGCTTCTTCGGTGGTGTTAATGCCCGCTTCCTCACATCGCTTTCCCGTCGTTTTCGAGGATCTTTCTTTCTCTCTGATCTCGTTGCTTTGCCTCCACGGAGGATTGACGCCATGTAAAGGGCGCGTGGGATCAAGCGCGAGGAAAGGTTTTTACGGCTCTTTCCCCCCTTTTTCACTCTCCCCCTTCTTTTTTTTGACCTCGGTCCTCTTGCTGGCTCGTCAATGGAGCTGTCAAGCTGGCCTCAAGCGGCGGCTTCGCCAGACACGCGCGCGTTTCTCCCCCCTTTTCGGGAATCTATGCGTCTTTGACTTTCTCCTTGCGAAAACTCGCCTTCCCCCAGGGGAACTCATTCGCTGGTCACCCTGGTTGCATGACCGGAGTCGATCCTCCTTTTTTGCTGGAACCACCCTCGATGTGGCCTATATCTCCTCCTTGCCCTCGCGCCCGCTTCGGACGCGGTCGATAAGGTTGGATGAGATGTTTTTTTTTTTTTTTTTTTTTTTTCCTTTTTTTTCTTTTTTTGTTTATGTTCCGATTTAGGGGATAAGCATACACCTGAATGAGGCACGGCTTGCCTTCCCTTTTTTTGCCCCCTCTTTTTGATCTGACTTTTTTCATACTTTCCTCACCTCTGGTAATCTCTTGTTCTTCTTGGTGCGATGCAGCCAGCGGAAAGTCGGCGGAGTCGATCCCCAGATAGAGCGTCGAGAGCGTTCTTTTCCTCTCGATTCCCTCTCTCCCCTCCCGGGTCCCTCAGCAAGCACATTCCCTTTTTTGCGACGGGAGGCGCGCAAGTTGTCGCGGCTTTCTTCTAAGACGATCAGATATTGGTTCCCTTTCCCGAGAGCCATGAAGCATCTTTTCCTGGCGTCTCCCCCTGTTTTGACGTTTTCTCCCCCCCCCCCCCCCTCTCTGGTCCTCATGCTCCGCCCCGAAAGGGGAGCCTTCTGTAGGATCCAGACACCTCCTTCGCCGTCGCACGAACTTGAACCCTTTTTCCTGTCCTGCCCCCCGACCCCCTTTCCATCGACCTTGCCTCTGGAAGGATAGCCCCCCCTGTACGGATAGAGCGTTCAAACAGCATGTCGGCCCCCCTTCTGGTGGGTTGGGTTTCCTCTTGGAACAGCGCTTTTTTAATGGTGTAGTGACCAGAGAGACACCTTTACCCCCTTCTTCCTCGCGAACAGCCGTTTTCCGAGTCGCCCTAACCTTCGTGAGTTAGTTATACCCCCTTTTTTTTTGAGAGTCAAGTGTTCTGCGATCGGGTTTCGCTGACAGACAATGTTTTTCCCCCGAAAAGACGCGTTTTACGTCAAGATGGGTCCCGTCTCCCAAGTGCTCCCTTCATGAGCACCGCGCACACTCCTTTCTTGAGGCCCTCAAGATTTCACCTGATTCCGCCGGTAAGTCCTGCAAATTCTCCCGGCCCTTTAGAGGAGTGCTCCTTTCTCTATAAACGCTCCTTCCCGAGTTCGCCTCTCCACGGTCAACAAGGCTACCTGATATCTCGACCTTTTCCCTTGACGAGATAGGCCCTCAGGGCCGGATATGGCTCCCTCGACAAGTCGTTCCCCCTTCCTCCCGATGTGCGTACTCATAATGCTTTCCAGAGCCTCGAACTCGGAAGGAATGTTCATCTTTTTTTGAGAGTTTCCGATAAGTTTCCTCCTAAGTATCCTGTTACTCTCACTATCTATTTTACCTCTCCCTTTGTTGAGTCTGTCCCGATAGGGTGTCCTAATGGCCCCAACCTTCCTGCCGTCCTGCCCGCGGCCAACGGTAAGGCCCATGCCTCCGCGGTTTCCGATCTCTGGCCGAGGTTTCTGGC
>Ga0179593_1341475_pt1 | contig 23728 bp, 23 predicted proteins | sample CZODoug2_1_08_16_FD_185931 | JGI IMG/M metagenome (GOLD analysis project Ga0179593, IMG submission 185931) | Vadose zone soil fungal communities from Angelo Coast Range Reserve, California, USA - CZODoug2_1_08_16fungal (PacBio error correction) | ecosystem: Environmental > Terrestrial > Soil >... | reverse complement strand
CCTCCTTTGTCATGGCAAATTTGACCGTGGCACGTCGCGTGACAGTGGCTTCTTTCCCCTTTACTTCTCTATGTCAGTTCCGCACCTTCCTGGCTGGGTATTGCTATTGGGTTATCGGCCCTTCATCTCTCCTGAGCCGCCGGACGGCTGGGTCTCTCCTTTGCTTCAGGGTGCCGAAAGGCCTTTCGCTTGTATTTCTCGTACGCCCCTTTCCCCCTGATGACACGGCTTATCTTTTACGTATTCTGTTGGTCTGCCTCGTGTACGATTGTCTCCTCAGTTTGCTTAGGAACAATTCACGGTTTTTGCATGCCCAAGGGAGGATAGTGAAAAATCACAAAACATCTCTGCGTTGCCAGCCGGGCTGACGATTCCTCACAGGATTCAGAAGATGCGGTTTCCTCGAGTCATTCGTGCTCTCCTTTTCCCCTGGCTCGGCGAACGTCGCTGGTCTTTCCTTCTTCCACTTTTTACTTTCGGTGCTTTTTTCTTGATGGATTTAATGGTTACGCCCCTGTGACCCTTAACTGCTTTCTAGGACATCCGTTCTCTTGGATTTCAATCTCATTCATCTGATTTTTTCTTGAAGCAGAACCCAAAGTTTTCTTCTGTGGCCCTTTCTTTTCGCAGACTGAGTTTTCGCGTTGTGTAGAAGGTAATCTTCCCCTTGCCTCTTTCTTTGTCTTACCCCTTCTTTTAGTACCGGTCCCTACTTTCCCGTAGTTACTTGTATTGCGATTCACCCCTATTTCTCAATTGATCCTCAGTCGATTTGGCCTGGGCGTCCTTTTTTTTTCCCCCTTTTTCCGTGTGATTGGTTAGAACATTTTGAGGACCCGGTTTTGTTGAGGGACCTTCGTTCCTCTCGGTTCGGCCGGCACTCCGCCTGCCCGGAAAGCTTCCTCTCTTTCTAGAGTGTGTTTCTTGCCCATGTGCAGTCTATCTACTCCCGGGGATCAGTGCCGCGGACCACGAGGCGGGTCTTCTAACCTTTCTCTCTTTTTTCCCACCCCATCTTTCCTTTCGCAGTCGCGGTGATGTTGTGAAGATGATGTTTTGCTTGATGGCTAGTGGGGAAATAATTTCCGATCGCCTCCGCTTATCGCCGACAGCTTTCGAACGTCTCTGGTTTTCACATTTCCACTCTCGACATGGCCTGTTGTCCTGTCTGCCCTCCCGGCTCCTTTGCAAGATACCGCACTTCTCTTTTTTCTCTGATGCCCCTGAACTGCTTAAGTCCTGGAATCCGTTGCGCCGCTTCATAGGCGAGGTGCTCATGTTTCGTTCTTTATTGCGTTGATTCGGCTGGATTGCCGTTCTTTGATGGATGGGATGTTCACGTTTTTCACCGCCGTTTGACATGGCACGCACTTATTCTTTTCTTTTCCTTCCTTTTGTTGTCCAGGTTGAGTTCCCCCTTTCCTTTTAGTTTTTGACGTTAAGACTCTTTTCCCTCTCTCGCCCCCTTGCCGCGACGGGCTGAATTCAGGTTTTTTTTTTCCTGGATTTCGCTGAGCGGCAGCCCATCGCAGGTAACATCACCCAAGTTTTTTCCTGGCCCTCGAGTGGGTTTCCGTCTTCCTTTCCTTCCCCATTCCCGCCGCCGATTTACTGATGCTTTTCCTCTCGAGTCGAGGCCGTTTAAATTTTTTTCCCGCCCGGCTATCTGCGGGGGTGCTGTCTCTGGTGAGCATTGTTACTTTTCGTTTGATGTTTTCGTTGATTTCTTCTTTTCTTGGTTCCTGTCCGATTGTGTTTAATGCCTCATGGTCACATCGACCAACCCTCCTTTTTGGGACTTGTTAGATTCCCCTTCCCGTTACTGCCTTATGCCCCCCCTTCCTAGCTCCGCTCTTTTGTCGCAGAAGTATCTATGTTGCCCTACTCTTTCGAGCCCTCATTTGGCCTTGTGTCGACCCCCTCCCACTTTTAGCCCTTTTTTTGGGCAGGCCTCTTTCAGGACGAGGTACGATACTTGGTCCCCTTTGAGCTCGCCATTTCGGTAGGCCATATCCATCCCCTTAGCAGGGAAATTTTTTATCAGAGTCCTCAAGATCCTTACTGTTAAGTTTCCCACTGCAAGGGTCCTAAATTCTTTGGATTTTTGCTTTTTCGTTGGCAGTCCTCCATCCCGCTCCAGACCCTATTTGCCCGCACTAACCCATGACCATTCCCCCACGGCGGTTGCAACCCCCTCGCCTTCATTCGCCACCTTTCGTCGTAGGTTGTTTTTTCTTTTTAATCATCTTCCTCCGTTTGTGTTGTGTTTTGATGGTCTGTTATACGCCTTTTAGAATTTGCCTCTCCATTTTTCGGGATGTTTTTTCTCGGTTGCTGACTGGTGGTGGTTCTTTTCCCCTCTTTCCTCTTTTCTGTTCCGTCAGTTGAAACTAAAAGAGCACCCCCCAAAGCCCGTCCGAGAATCTCCTTGCCGGACGACATCCATTTTGCTTCGTTCAGGAGCTTGATGTCTTGACTGGACCACCCCTCATGTCCCGCATGCTTTTCCTCTCACTTTGTGCTCTCCCTTCCCCTCTTCTCGTTCCCCGTCTCTTCCCTCGCTCTTAAACCAACCAGGAGAGTTGTCGCCGTTGTGGCGGTTGTTATAGCCCCTTCCCTCTTCGGGAAACGGGATTCTTCTTTTCCGGAGTGTGCAAATGGTGTCTCCTGCTGTTTCTCGATCCGGGCTTCTCCTGCTCTTCCTTTTTTTTTTCCAATGCCCGCGACGTCTTGGTGATTTGGTCGCTTTTTCTTTTCTTTTTCTCCTCTGGCTACCGCGGATCTTACCTTAGTCGACTGACTTCGTGACCCACCTCCTCCCTCTCCTACCTTTGCCCAACGCTTATCGGCGTCGTGTACAAGGCACCCCCCTTTTTTCCCTCCCCTTTACGGTATTAGGGTGAAACTAAACCCTGTTCAAGTTTTGTCGATTTCACCCGGCTCTTTTTCCGAAGCCGACGGAACATCATTTTTTTTCTAACCCCCCCCACCAGTCCAATCTCAAGACATGGTTTTTATTTTTCTTATCTCTTGTTTTACACTCGCTCTCCTCACGCTTTATCCAACATGACGCAAGCCCTCGCCCTTCACTTTGTCGTTTTGTTCTTTGTCTATGTGTGACAGAACCAGTCTTTCCCCTCCCCCCCCTCCCAAGCATGCCCGTACTCAACCTTTTTCCCCCATCCTTTAACCAATCACCTCGTATGAAAAGTGCTTTGACCACAGGCTTTCCCTTCCCATCCCTCCTTTTAACGTCAAGTCCAGCGGCCCTCAAAGAACTTTTGGCTGGCCAGATCACGCGACGATGCTTCTTGATCTGTGTGTCGATGGTTCAGCGGTCGGTTATTCCTCTCTTTTCCTGTTCGTCTTTTCGTTCTTTCCTATGTCTTTTTATCCGGCAGTGACTTTGTACATTGCGAATTCGTCCCCTCACCTGACTTCAAGGTGGTATTGTATTCGCGCTTCTATTTCCTTTGCCGACGTCTTGTCCGAATGATCACTGGTCCACACGACATTCTCAATCCGTAGCATCACGTTTCCCCTCAAGTCTCTGCGTTCCTTCCGGTCAAGCCAATCAGCTTCGAGATGCGAACTGTCGCTTTTGATTCCCCGCCATATCGGCCTGTTATCCCCTTCTGCCCTCGGTATGGCGCTCATTCTCTCCGCCATGTTGGTACCTTTTTTCCCTGAACAATGGTGCGGCCCCACCTGTGATCTCCATGCTTTCTGAGGCGGTTTTCGTCGCGGTTTGTTGGTTTTTTTTTTGTGACCCTCGTCCGATAAGAGAGTCCATTCTCTATACTCGCGGCCCGCACTCACCTTTACCTTGTTTCGAATTTGTAGCCAACATTGGAGCGTTTTAGACTTGCACTACACTGTCCTCCGCCACCTCCCCCCTCGCCCCATTAGCGGTAGACTTTCTTCCTTATTCTTCTCTTGTTTTCTTCATGATTAGTTACCCATACCCTCCTTTTATAGCGCCCGCCGGGCTTTCGTATAACAAGCTCGGGTGGACAACTGTTGTAGGGAGTACATCGACGGACGACGACATTCATCTCCTCTCTGTTCCGCCCGTGCAACGTTTCGTGAAAGCAGAGTACCGCCCCCATTTTCCGCGACGCGAAGAGAACGTCATGGCTCAGCTGACTTAGTATTTTTGCTGCTACGACAGTGGCTGGCTGCAGATGAACCCTCCCACAATCTCGCTTTATGTCGCGTCCTCCCTTTTTTTTGGTAGAAAACCGACAATCCGGCTCCTCACCCCCTAGTTTGTGGGTTAGGCATCCAGCGTGCCTGTTGTCTTTATCGTTCTTCTATCAGGAAAGTTACTCTGCCCGAGATTCTCTTGCCGCGCTGCTTAAATCCTTTGGTATCCCTCCTTCTGGGACACCTCTTGATAGTTTTTCTTGTTCCCCCGTCTTCGATCTATCCATTTCCCGGCAGATTTCTTACTTTGCATTTACCCAAACGGGTTTAACGTCGGAGAAATCAAGATGTTCGGATTGCTAATTTTCTCCCTGATACAAGCGATCCTTTCTGCCCGCTCAGCGCCATGCGAACCAGCCTTCCTTCTTCAAGTCGTAGAATAGGGCCGATTCCTTTTAGCTCGTTTTCTTTGCTTTGAGCTTGGCAGTAGATTTCCACCTTCCTCCGCCTGTATCTCTTTTAAAGGCGGCCCTGTCTTCTGCCCACGACGGCCAGTCACGGGCGAGTACTTCTTCTCCTCAGTGATTGTGTTTTGATTTCCCGCCGGTGGATGTCCGGATCAGCCGCCCTTTAAGCCTCGTCACCCTCTCTTTTTCGTTTTCCATTTTTTCGCTTTGCCGCCCTGAGGGTTCGGGGTATTTGTCTTCGGCCTACTATCGACGAAGATCTTTTCCTTCTCGTCTGGTCGCGCCCTTTGCGCTGGCGGCGATATAGGAATGCGTGGTCCTGGTCCTTCATTCCAAACAGAGCCCGCGTTCTTTTCTTCGCCTCCTTTTTTGTCCGTCGCGGCAGGCCCTCTTGCCCTTCCCCATTACAAGAATTTAACTTCGATTGACATACAACCTCTCGTGAGGTGGCCAGGCCGGGCTGATCTGCGCCCACAGGCTGAAGCGCGCGGCTCTGTCGTGCTGAACGGGCCGTTATCGTTTCCGCTTGGCGTCCTCCTACCCCTCTTTCTTTCTGCGCATTTCCAATTTTTTTTCTTTTTTTTGTTCTTTTGCCAAAGGAACCCTCGGCTTCGAGCGAAATGAGGCTTCATGGTTCTTTTCATTCTGCCTTATGGCAGGCTTCGTTCGTGCACCCAGACCCTCGTTTTCGTCGCGGTGTTTTCACGCCCTCTGGGTATCTTTGCTTCTCCCCTCTTTCTCCCTATTTTTTTCGTGCCTGCACCGTCTTCAGAACGTCGTTTTCGTAGTCGCTACCTTTCCTCCCATTCCCCTCGTTCCTTTTATTCGTTTCCACATCGATTCTTTCTTTGAGCCATCCTCCCCTTTCATTTACCCTCTTTCTTTTTCGTATTCCCTTTTCCGCCTCCCGTAGTATTCAATCAAAAAATTTGTTCATTCTTCTTGCGCTACGGGTGACCTTCGTGTCCTTCTCCTTTTTTGTGCTGTGCCCCCCGCGTTGTACCTGCCGACTACTATTTCCTACCAGCGATGCACTGTACTGAACTTTTGGCTCAGCTTTGGCCTTCGACAATGTACTTCCCTTCATAGACTGCGCTTTAATGCACACATCTCCCGATTGCTTTCCTGATACCTTTTCTTTTTGCACCCATGACGTCAGCTTTTCGTCCGATGATGTTTGTGCCCGTCTTTTTCGACCCATTTGCATTCTTTACGTGGTAGTGTTTGCGATCTCTGTTTCTGTGTTTGAGTCGACTTTCATCCTCCTCGTCTTCCCCTTCTTTGCTTCTTTTTTGAACTCGTCCGGCACATACCGTCACATACCCTTTCAAGACCAACGCGCGCCTCGCGGTTTTTCACATTATCCAGTTCTTGTTCCCGAAACCTCTCCCTTTTTGATATCGGTGCGCCGCCTTCCCCTCTTCCTCTTTTTTGCTCTGAGAGTATCGCGGTTGTGATTCTTTTATTTGTCCGTTCCTGGATGCTATTTTTTCACCGGTTTTGCACAAGACCCTTTTTTGCAGTCTTTCCATTCACCGCACCGTGTAAGACGGTGGTGTTTATTTTCTCCTTCTCTCCCTATTTTTAGTTCGCACCGTACACTCCTTCCTTCTGCTTTTTTCCGTTACGCTGTGCTCCCGTTCAAAGTTCGCGCTGTCTTTGTAACTTTCCGTTTTAAAAATTTGCTTTTCACTTTTTCCTGTCGCGGCAGGCCCCCTTCATTTTTTAAAACACAGACCCCCTTGTCTTTGAAGGTATTCCTTCCCTTTGTTTTACCATGTCACCGCGTACGTTCTTACCCTGTTTTTCACTCTATTATGTTACGTTTTTCTCTTTTACATCTTAGAGGCAGGAACTTGGTTTTTTCCCCTCACGAGGATCCGGCGGTCGGGATGGATTCTAGACTCATTTTCGTGCTTTTTTCCGCGCTGAGGTCGGTTCTCTGTGTTCCTTTCCCGATGCCGGACGTGCGATAAAAAGCGACGCACCCCCCACCGAAAGTGGCGCGCCATGGATTTTTCCAGATGCCGTCGCGGAACGTCGGCTTTTATAGCCCGATTGAGGAAGCAGCCCTTTCATCCTCCCTTTTGCGATGAAGTGAGCCGATACTTCTTTCATCTCAGGTGTCGTTCGCCCACACTGCGTTCCCATGCGCATGGTGTGCAGCTTATCCTTCCTGTTCTCTTTTTTTGGTCTTCAGCCTTTTGACCTTCTATGCACAAAGTGCGGCATATCCATTTCTCTTTTTCCCTTTCGGGTCTCTTTTTGCATCCCTTTCCTGCACTCGAATTTGATTCGCGCGGTCTTTTCTTTTTTATGTTTTTCGCCCCTCCCGCCCACTAGGCGATCAAGTCCATCCGAAAAAGCCCGGTCCACCCCCTGCACTGAAGGCGTCCAAATTTATTTTTGATTTTTCCTCTTCTTTCCTCCTCCTTCCCCTTTTTTTTGTTTGTTGTTCTTCTTGAATTTGGGCGCCCTCGATTTGGAGGTTTTTTAGCGAGCGCCTTGTTTCCGTATGTGGATACTGATGTCTGTGCCATTTGGCTGAATATGGGACGGATTTGTACGTGCCACACATTAACATCTCCCCCCCGTACGCCGCGAGATCAGCGCCCCTGGGGTGTGGACTTAGTTGGTTGGTCCCCCATAATTAGGCTGTCCTTTCTTGATGTCTTCTGAGTGACCGAGGACACTTCACGAGGATATCGTCACTTTTGCTTTCTTTCCAGGGTCAACTTATTCGCCCCGCCGATCGTGTGAAATCTAGTATGCTTTGCCAAAAGGCGCTTTGTCGCAGGTGGGGCCTTTTGTCTCTCCACTTGACTTTGCCGGGACTTCTAGTCTTCCTGATTTCCCTCTCTCTATTCTGCCTTCAGATCGGGTAGTTTGCTCGACGGACGGTTCCTTGGACGGCATTCTGCCCCCTTCTTTTTAGGTGGGTCCGCGTGAGTCTTTCTGCCATCGTGCTAACCGCGGTTCATCGGTTCAAAGGACCAGGTCCTCCCAGCGACTAGTCGGGGAAAACAGCCTCTCCCGATTCTTCCAGGCTCCAGATCTCCCGCCGGATCTTGCGGCAACACTTTCTGGCCTTCCTTCTTTTTCTCCTTCCCACTCGTCAGTTCTCTCCGGGCCTTTTTCTCCTCCCCGAATTTTTAACACTGATCGACAAAACCCCCGAAGGTGGCCCCCCCCCCATTCCACCTTTGTGTAAGCTTACTGAGTGGGTCCCTTTCGTCGTTGACCTTTTTTTGCTACGCCCGCTGTTTACCCCACTCATTCCTTTTTTCCCTGTGGTCGGCTTTGACGCACTTCTCTCGCCTCCTTCCCCTTAATGACTCCCACTTTTCCCACATTGCAGTCCGAGAAAGTCCCACATTTTTTCCGTCGTTGATTCCACTTCTGTTAACAGTCTTTCCGTGGCCCTCCCCCTCCTGAACGTCAATCCACCGAAAACGACCATACTTGCCCTGTCATCACCCGCCGTCTTCCTTTGGCGTTTCCGGCAGGAGCTTAGTTAGCCTTGTGTTCGGTGAGGGTCCAATATGGATGTACGCTTTCCCCCCCGCCTTTTTTTTTCGCGATCTGGGACTTTCAGTGCCTTTTCGTTAGCGATCTACATGTCGTTGAGTTTTTCCTTTTTTTTTCCGGTAGCCAGGCCTGCTCTCAGTCGAGATATAACATGTTCCAGTTACCGCCCCCCTTCACACGCCCAGTTCGTCAGCCCTCAGCGGCGAAGCTGCGAAGTCACCCATTTGGACGACATAGTCGCTGTATCACGTCCCAGCCATTCTCTTTTTTCCCTTCTTGCTCCGCGCGATAGATTATGGCGCGTCCCCCCATCTCCTCTTTGCTTTCCGCGGTATCGCGCTTTTTTTCGGCTTTTTTTAGGTGATACCGTCTATACTTCGGTTCAGACCCGAAAAGTTCTCGTCCCTGAGACTTTTCGCGCAGACCAACGATCCCCCGCACCTCCTGGCAGATTTCTCCCGCTAGCGTAGGCTCTGCGTCCCTTCTCTTATGTCCTTCGAACGACTTTTGCCAATGGAGGGACCTTTCTCCGACCTAAGCCATTGTCAGCGTACGTCTGCGGACCAGTAGTGACGTTTCTTCTTCAAAAGACATTGTATACTGCAATTTTTTCCCTCTCTCCTTCTGCGATTCAAACGCGCTCTTTCTCCTTTTTGCTGCGCCGAAGCCTGCCAAGCTGCGTGACCAATCAATATAGTTTCCCTTCTGTCGTCCCGCAGGACGTCTTTTCCCCCTTTTGGGAAAACCGAAATACGGCAGCCGCTACAGTGGGAAATTTCCAATGCATAATCCCCCATCTTTTCTCTTTCGCCCCCGCGTCGCTTTCGAACGGTCCTTCCCCGATCCCCTCTATTTGCTTTTTGTCGCTTTTACTTGGATCATATCAGCCCCCTGGCTGGCAAACTCAGATGACCGGTTCTTTCTCATTTCGATGAATCTGACTGTGCCATTTCTTGAATTGAGGGTAATGAGAAGGCAATTGCAGCCCCTCTTACTCTTCCAATCAGCTTCAATGCTATAGACTCTCCCTCCTTCCTTTCCAGGCAAATGTCGGCTCCCCATCTGATTGAAAGATCGTCGTATCAAGTTAATCCCACCATAGGCCCAATCCCCAGTTCTTTTGGCGGCCGGCAGAGACCGGCATCCATAGTTGTAAACTCCCACGCGATGTCCCCCGGCTCGGCTGCTTTTTCTTTCCCCCCGCTCTTAATTGTGTCTTCTGTTCGTTGTTTTTTCTCTCTCCGCCGCTCGGTGAATTCCTTTTCTTTCCATGAACCGTAAGCTCAGAGAGTTCCATTCTCGTGGTCTTGAGCCAATGTCTACGGCCAGGGCACACATGGCCTTCCTGAGATTTTCATCGACGGGCTGCGGTCTTTGCATGGTAGTTGCCTATAATCTCCGACGCCTTCTCTCTTTCGCGATCGTCCCCAAGGGTTTCCTCCCTTACCTTCCGGTGGTCTTTTTTTTTTGGGGTGTATATCGCGATCAAATGATTTAGCATGTTTTCGCGCGTTCCTGCTGTGCGTTTTTCCGCGTCAGGACGCCGGTCACGTCCCTTTCCTTAGGATCATGTTCACGCGTGATTGAACAATAAAAAATTATCCTCTTCTTTTGCTGCAGGTTTTTTACCACAGCAGAGCTCGGCCTCGCTCCTTCTGTGGAACGTGTTTTTCCCGCCTGCGTCCCCCTCTCCACGACGTTTGGCATGAGGGTTTCTTCAACCCCCTTTCCCCCGGTTCGCTGCCGGTTTTTCTGTATTTCAGGCACACCGAACCCGACTTTCTTCTCGTCATATGTTATCTTTGTTATTTTCCCTTTCCTCAGGCTCTCACCCCAGTGTCTTACCTATCTTCGCTTTTTGACAGCCTGGTTCGCGGTGTATCGTTTTTTTGTCGTCACCCTTCCGACGCCCCCCTCTCGTTCTCTGAACTGTAGTCTCTACGCTCCCCAACATTTGTTCCCCCCTTCTTTCTTCCCTAGTGTTAACATGAGTCTTTCATTTCCTCACTTCTCCTCCTCCTTGAATAGACCGCTGAAATAGTTCGCTTGGGTTTTGATTTTTTTTCTCCGGTACTTTCCTTGCCTGCAGTAAACTGGTTGCTTTCTTGATCGACGTCTATCTCTCGCGGCCTTCTCCTCCCTTTCCCTCTCGATCTTTTTTTAAAAGCTCCGCGCCATGGCAGACTATGACGACTTTTTGCGATTTTTCAGTCCCCACTCCTCTCTTATTCGGTGCACACAGGGCGCCTATTTCTCCACCACTCCTCTTTGCTCCCTCGTTTTGTGGCGTGGCACGCTTGTTTTTTTGGGACAGGCGGTTAATGAGGCTCGTGCGCTCTCTCCCCTTCCGGATTTAGACAGTTCTTCCCTCCTTCCCTTGACCTTTTTTTTTGTTGGATTTGAATGTAGAAACGCACCCTTTGACATCCTCGCAAGACCCGCCTCCTTCTGGTTATGGCTCCCTCTTTGCCTCCCCGAACCGTCTACGTTCTTTGATACGTTCTCCCTCCTTTTTGCATCGTTGCGCGGTGTATATGTGGCCCGTTGCTTTTTTTTCTTCGGCTTTCTTCCCTTTTTCCGTGCTGGCTGGTACGGAAAGACTGTAGTGCTTTGGCAATCACCGACGTCCTTTTTATTTTCTCTCTGTTTCCCATTGTGTCCATTTCCTTCGTTCATTTGTCGAGTTGTTGTGACAGCCCTCTTTTTTCTCGCCGCTCACATGCCGAGGCGGCTTTACATTTTCTGTTGGACCATGTTTATCGTAGGCTGTCGCGTCGTTCATTTTTTAGCATCGTGCCGTTCCAATAAATCCTTATGGTAATGGGGTCACTTTTTTTTATATCCTTAGATTTTTCCTTCTTTTGGGTCCACCCGCGGAGTCAAGAATAGAACATGACTGGTTTTCGTACCCTGTATTATCCTCTATCCTTTTCCAGGTTTGTGGCACGAGGCTCGGATCTATCTGTTACTTCAGCTATCCTTTCTTCGATGGCGTGGCGCCTTTGGCGTCCCCTTTTCTCCCCTTTTAGCTTCCATTTTTTAGAATATGATCAGACCCCATCCCCCCCCTGCCCTGTACCACCAGGCGACGATGCTCTTTCCCCTGGATCGATGCCTTGCTCCCTGTCACACCTTTCGCTTGTTCTCCCTAGCCCCATCTGAGGAGCAGGGGTGTTCCGCCCCCCCTTACGTATCGTGCTTTCATTGACTTTTCTTCCGTTTCTCTAATCTACCGGCGACCGCATGACCCCCCTCCTTCCATCGTCCTGGTGGTGCAGCGTCTTTTTCCCGTCCGTTTTATTGTCTTTACTGGGACCTTGCTTTCGCGGCCTCGTGTTTATCAGGCTTCTGGCCATTCGCGAGTCTCCTCTACAGCAAATTTTGTGCCCTAGTTCCTGACCACCTGCACGTCATGCAAGGGCTGGACCTCGCGTTGTGGGCATTTGTCTTGTATCTATTTTCCCTTCTTCGACATGTTCCCTATGTCCTCCGAACCCTCCCATACGACCTCAGGCACCACCATCATAGACGTGAGACACCGCTCTAAAGGCTTCTCTGAATTCTCCCTATTCACCTGCCTCCGTTTTTTTTTTTTCTGTATTATTTAGCGCTCATTTTGGTTCCCCTTTCTGCTTCGTGGGTTTTCCCCCGTTCTTTTCGGTGGATTGTTTTTTTTCTTCTTTTTTTTGAACTTGAGTATCCTGTCCCACATACTGAAACCCCTCCTCGCCAATCAGCTGCTTCCCCAGCGGTCTTTTTTTTTGCCAAAAGGTCTTGCCTTTTTAAGGTGTATTTTCTGATAATCATTACTTGCTTTATGGATTTTGTTTTCTTCGGGCATCTTAAAAGTAGTTGACCCCGATAGTGTCCGTTCCCTATATTCCTTGAGAGTTGTTTCTTCAGTGTGGCAGTTGGGCTCGGCCCCGACGCTTCCTGAAAAGGGATTCTGGATTCAGATTAACAGTTGGAAGTTGGCTTCTCTCATTCTTTGCTAGTGGCCCGTTATTCCTTTTCTTTTGACCCCAAATGCCTCTCCTCTTTTATGTTGAGCCACTGGTCTCTGTGATGTTATTCTTCTCCTCTTCCCCTCGGTGGTTTTCTCCGGAACAGGAGTCCTCCGCTCAGTTTTTTCGCTGGAAAACCTGCACGCAATTACCATGACACGTCAGGATCACGCTCCTCCGCGGATCCTGGCTTACCCCCCCAACCTTTTCCGGCCTCGAAGGATTCCCCCTCTTTTCTTCCTCTTCATAGTTCGTGACCCCCCTTTGACTTTTTCTCTCTTCCCGAAGTCCGCCTTCCAACATGAGTCGACAAACCTCCTTAACCCCATTCACATCCCTGTTGTTACCACTTTGACGTGTTTTTCCCTGCAGCACCATCCTCTATTCCACGGTCCTTTCCGCTCCCCTTGAATTTTACCGTTTTTGGCAGATTCTTAAGCGCCAGAGTCTTACCCCCTCGGGTCCCTTCCTAGTTAACACATTACACCCTTTGTTTTTGAGACTACCCTAGGTAATTTACCTTTTATGATTCATTCCATGTGAAAGGGCTTCCGGCCCCCCAGACGAATTAAATCCCTCCTCAACAACCTCTAGAAATTCCTCTTCCACCCGCTCGATTCCGTCTTAGAGGAAGTTTTTTTGATCTTTTCAAGGCGAAGGCGCCTCCGGGGGGCAGAGCGGCTATACCAGAATGCGGCGGGCTCTTCTTCTGTTCAGTCCCTGGGAGACAGCTCCCCCCTCCCTCCCCTGTGAGACGGTGTTCATGGTCTTTCAGTTGACGGTCGCGGCGTGGCTGTGCGTCTTTGCGCCATGATTGCCCTCTCCTTTTCCAAAGACCCAATCAGAGTAAAGCCCTTTCCGCGTTAAGCTGCGTTTCAAAGTAGAGGTTTGTTCCGGCGCATGTTAGAACAGTCAGTCCCCATTCGTTCTTTTGTTGTCGCTCTCCCTCCTGCGTCTTCGATGAAATTTTTCCCCTCTTCGCCCCACTCATCTCGCTGTTTTTTCTCGGCATTGATGAAAGGTTTTTTTTTCGATTTGACTTGGAATCGTTTCGCACCTCAACAGTCTACTCGGCACCTTTTCCCATTTTCGCCTCTCACCGCCCCAGCAAAGATGCCCTCTTTTTGATTTCTTTATCGTATAGGATGTTTTCTTGCTCCTCCATTCGTTTCTCGCGCAAGGAAGCAACAGACGTGTACTGTTCTTTAAAGGTTCTGAGACGACCTGACATTGTAGCGACAGATCTTTCCTTTTGTCCTTTTCGTTCTCCCCGCGGATACCTCCCCTCTTTAGTTTTTTTTCCCGTCAACCTCCTCCGTCCCCGCTTTTTGGTGCTTAGATCCTCTTCTCGGCCCCTGAACCCCACCACATATCCCGCTGTCTTTTCGCCAAGGCCGTCGGTGTTTTTTCTTGACAAGGGCAGTCTCCCTAATTTTCCCTTTCACCTTGATAAGTCCGTTCGTGCGACCTCTTTCGTCCTTATTTTTCCCCGTTTAGCCAGAATCTTCCGTATGGCCATTCTTTTTTCAGCCTGTTCCTTTCAGCACTTGGTCCACCTCCTTCTTATAGTGTGTTTATTGGTTCTCGGTGCGCTCATCTTACCTGGAATGCGCTTAGGTAACTGCAGCGGCCTTTTCAACAACTCTTCCACCTCGTCTTTAAACACCTTTCCCCGTGTCCTGCGCGATTTAGCCTTACCAGAGCCTCTTGCGGCCACGTCAGCGCCCCATTTCTCTCAGTCGGCGGAAGATCGTCGTTACCTATATTTTGATCCTCCTACCCATTAGCAACCGACCCCGGTCGATCTTTTCTGCCCTTCGCCTGGGTCGTTAATTTACCCCTTTTGGCAAAGAGATAAGTCAGCGCGGAATTTTTTTTGTCTTTCTCCTCCACAGTCCCCGGGCGCGTATTCTTTCTCTTTCTTTTTGTTGTTAGCGAGTACTCCGTTTTCTTGTCTCTTTTCTCCCCATGACTTTTACGCGCGTTTCAACTCCGCGTGGGCCTTTATTTCCTTCTCATTCAGGTTCTCTCTCGCCCCTCAGGGTATGGGTATTGATCTTTCGATTTGGCCCTTTTATCTCTCTGCCGCCGGACGGCTTCTTTCTTTTTGCGATTTTTTCAGGCGAAATGTCATCTCTGTACTTTCTTTATTCGCATTGCTTTTTTGAGGCTATCTTCCCCGGCTTTTGTTCCTTCGGGTCGCCTGTCCTTCCTGTTGTTCACTTTGCCTCACAGGTTAAGCCTTTTTCCAATGCCGAGTGCACCTCCCCCCTTCCCTCCTTAGTTTTCTTATTTTTTAAACCAGGCTGTATCCTCTGTTGCTCGTTTTCGAACCGTGTTTGCAGGATATTCACTGGTTTTCTCGGTCTTTTATCCTGCAGGTTTCCTTTTCCAATGGTCGGTGTCGTGCCGGAATTTCCTTTTTCCCTCTAACATCGCCGACGCGTCCTCGGCACATTTTGATTGTGGACTTTCATTTTCCTTCTTGTTTTCGCGATCCCAATTAGGTAGGCTTCCCTCTTTGCCCGCATTGTGATGTTTTATCCCCCGATTGCGTACACGGCTTTTTTCTGCCCCCTCCGCTGAACCTGTCGAAGGCTTGATAGTTAGCTGTGCCATGTTATCGCTACAGGTAAATACTTTGCCCTTTTTTCGCCGCTATTTCTCATATTTTTCTTTTTCAGTGCGCAGCATATTTCCTTCCTTCCGCCCCCCGTGCTTCGTTTGGTTGGTTATCAGAGGTCTTTCCTCCGATCTCCCCAGTCCCGACGGGAACCTTTTCTTGCTTTCAATAAGAGTATATATTTCTAGGCTTTAACGGCTCCTCTTGACGAGACGATAACCGCCTTCTTAGATTTATCTTGGGGAGACATTTGGTCCTTCTCCTCGCTTTTGGCGGTTTGTCCCTCGGACTGAATCCCTGGCCACCAGTGCGCAGTATTTCTTTTCCCCCGAGGACGACTTATAAGATTGTAGCCTGATGCGTGAAGCTGTTTTGTTCCTTCTGGTACGTGTACGTCCTTTCGTATCGCGGCATTTTCTCCGGTCAAGGGCTTTCCTACAGGACTTTCTTTTTTGCATCTCTTTGCTTTTGACCGTCCCCGTATGAAATTTTTTCCTTTCCCGCGGGGGCCCTTGCGCTGGTGATTTGATCCCTCTTTCCCTCCACGCTCCTTTTTATAGGTTTTTGCAATCGCGCATCTTTTTTTTTTTTTCTGTTCCCGGTTGGCGTTTTATTGAGTGGTATTCTTTCTTTTTGTATGGGCACTGGAAATCTGTACGCCTTGTCCCTCCCTCTTAATACTGTTGTCATCGGTATTCCCAATGGTTTTTTCTCTCTTCATGACTCTCCGGAGTGGGTTTTTCTCCCGCCTGTTTCGTCATCCTCCCGACCACATTGCCGTTCCCTTTTTTTTACTCAGTTGAACAGCGGTCTTCTCTTTTCCTTAAGGTCAGTTCCCCCCCCCCCCTGCTGTGGGTCACCCTTAGTTTTTTTTTTTTTCCTATCTTTTCCTGTAGGCTTTCTGTCCTGTCGTCAGAAGATTGTCAATATGACGGATTTCATATAGAATCTTCGTTTTTTACAAGGTTTGTGGCAAGCCAGGATCCGTCTTTCTATTGAGGCTCATTATTTTGTTTGATGTTTACTCGTTGATGTCGTCTTTTTCTTTCCGATTTCGGTCTTTCTTCCCTTCCTTCCCACTCACTCAGACCTGGCTCTTTCTGGGTTCTTCTATTCAGTGTTTTGGTTTTTGTTCGCCGTCCGGTGCTTCCTAGTCCTGATCGAGAGCAGGCCATTTTTTCATGATGTTCTTACCTTAAGCCTCTTTTCCCTGTATCCCCCCCTTTCCAGAGCGTTTTTCCCCCCCCTCCCTTGTCTTCCCCCGTTTTTGGTGGTTGCAGCTCAGTTATCCGTGTTACGGATCGGGGTTTCCTCCCTGACGTGCTGCCTATTTTCTGGCCTCTTACACCATGGTTACCCGTCACACTAGGGTCCCCTTTTTCTCCCCGTCCTTACAAATGCAGCCCTCTTTATGTTCAGAGTCCTTATTCCGTGACTGTCTTGATGATTAGTGCTTGTAATCTTTTCCTGACGGCTGTACTAGGTATCCCTCAGTGGCCTTCATCCCCCCCGAGCCATCTCCCCTTCCCTTTAAACCAAAAAATGAATAGAAGTGCGTTCACTCATGCGTCGCTGAATCCTGTTTTTTTTACCCCCTCCTTTGCTGGACGATCGCGATGATTCCTTTCTATGAGAACTTTTGGACGACTTCAGCTTTTTTGTTCCTTGCTTTTCGGTTTGGCCTCTGCCTTATGGGTTTTTTTAGCCGTAGTTCCCCTTTTCCAATGCGCCAGATGAGCCGATTTTTTTTGGACTCTTGAAGCTTGCGGACGTCACCATCTCTTTTTCAGGAGTTTTGATCTGGATGACCTGTGAACGCAATTATATGGCAAGACCTTTTTCTTAATTTTTCCTGGAGCGCGCCCGCTTTAGTTGCCAACTTACTTCCCCCCATGCGAGTTATTGTACGTGGTGCAGCGTTGCAGCCCCCTTTCGCGAGGCATTTTTTTTTTAACGTCGGATTAAGATTAGTACTATTCTCCATTCTTGCTATTCTTTTTCAGTCAGGACTTCCTTCCCTTATCTGCACCCCTGACAACGCGCCCTCGTTTCTTTGGTCCTTATCTTCATCGGTACCGCGGCCCTGGATTTTTTCCAGGCGAAACTCCTCCCTTTTTCCCCCTTAACTCCCATTTTTTATCCCCATTAAGGCTCTGGCGGACCCCACCTTCCTGGTCGAAGGATTCTTCCCCTCGTCAGTCATATTAGCTGACTAAGGGCATCGCCTCCTTCCATGAACGTCGTCCAACACTGTTTTCAACCCCCCTCTGTGTCATATTGTTTCCTTTCTCTTTATTCCTGTCCGCGACAGCTACTGTCCTGAATTATCAAGCACTTGGGGTAATGTGGTCGGCTTTTTTCCCCCAGAGTTCGTCACAGCAACCTTACTTGGAATGACGAATTCACATAGCTCCCGACCTTCTTCCGTAAATATACCCATCCAGCCCTGTAGCGAGCGTTTGACCGTCGGCTACGGCTTTTCCCCTTTCCAGAGTTAGCGTGCTCAAGCACACTAACTTCACCCCAAATCAAAGCAACTTTTTTTTTCTTTTTCACTTGACTCTGGAAGGAGGGCCCAGTCTATCAGGATGCCCTTGAGCGGTGGTTTCTCCTTTTTCCGAGCAACACAGCGCGTTTTCAGTTCTTTTTTTTCTGCTGTTCCTTTGGCTTTGGGCATTCTCCTTTCTCCTCTCCCCTTTCGTCCTTTATGGATACCTTCTTCTCTTTTTTGTACTATCTATTCTCGCGATTTCCAATGATGAACTTCCCCCTAAAGACTTCAACTCCCTCCATCGGGGAATCGCCGATGTGTGGCTCATCGTCCTTTATCACGGCAGCAATTGAGTTCGCGTCGAAGACCCCCCCTGCTCTGATCGATGCCATGGCGTCTTCCCCTCTCATCTCCTCGTCTCGGTATAGTTTGCGGCACCTTTTTTTTTTTCGACTTGAGAGATAGGACGCATGGCGGTCCCTCCTCCCACCCCAGTTCCGTCACGGAAATTTAACCGGCGGGCGCGGACTCCCCTCCCGTCGCTTTTTTTTTTTATCTGGTAGGTTGATTCAGTACGGTTTGTGCGCCGAAAACTCTCTTTTCCTCGCCGTCAAGACGACGTGAACGACGGGGCACTGTATCAGGGCCCGTTTCGCGACGACGACATTGTCCCTCGCTGCACGTTAGGGCCTTTTACTTTGGTGACAAAAAGCCGAATCGTCGACTTCCTTTCCCCCCCTTCCCTTGGTTGCGACGAAGGCATAGTCTTGCGATGCCCAATGCTTCTTTCTTTCCTGCCTTCTTTTTTCGGCTGCGTTTGAAACAGGTTTGACATTTCGACGCACCGACCAGTTGTTCCTTTTTTCCAATTTATTCCATTTCTCTTCCTCTCGTTTTTTCTTCCGTGCGACCCTTTTCGATCTTTCTTTTAGCTCTTCTGTGGCTTCTTCCTTTTGCCACTCCCCCCGGATAGTGTTTTTTTTATTTGATTCCCAATCGCATCATTTCTGTGAATTTGCCGTTACATGTTTAGGTAGCTTTTTGGCTTTAATGCTCCACCTCTTCACGCGTGGCTAACACCCGCTGTTGGATTTGATTTTTTTTTTTTGACAAGATATGCGCAGGCCGGTTTTAGTTTCCCTCTTGCAAACAATTGCTTCGCCCTCTCCCTTCTCAGACGTACGATATTTTTGGTCCTAATACAATCCATCTAGTCCCTTGTTCTTTTCTCCTTTCTTAGCATTGAAACGAAGGTCCAAACTTTTTCTGTCCCTTGCGTCAAAGGCGGCGGTCTTGAGCCTCCCCACCGGGCGAGTATCTCGTCTCTTTTTTTTTCCTCCGTTTTTGGTGTAGGATACTATGTTTTTTCTTCCCGTCTTTTTCGCCGTTAACTTGCGTGTCATGCTTTTTTTTTTCCGGTCCCCCCCTTCCTTCAGCTCCTTCTCCATCGCCGTGCGGGGATTTTTGGGTATTTCCCTATCGACAGACACGAGTTCTGGCCCCTTCCATGCTGAGTCTGCCATTTGCGCGTTAGAGTGCCCTCCCTGTCCTTTTTCTCTGGTCTCTTACCCGTTTGCATTGCGTATTTTCATGCCCTCGCCACCCACACCTTCATCGTGGAGTCATGAGTGCTCTTCTTCATTCTGGCACGGTTAACCACACTGTACGTAGTTTCATCAGATAGGAACCCCTAACAACCCCCCACTTATCATCTGTTCGTGTTCCTTCTTTTCCCCTCTTCTCTCCAGGCTGAAGCAGTGCCCGGCTCCTCTCCTCTTTCCGAGGTTCTTACGGCGAACGCTGGCGCAGAGTCACGTTTATTGCCCGCACACCAGGGCGGGCGTGCTTTCGCTCTTTTTTCCGCCACGATTCTTGACCGAGAGCTGTGGATTTTCTCGTCTGACTAAACCGGGTCCGCTTGATGTAGAGCTGCAAGCCAAACGATTATTGCTCCCTACGTCCGTACATGCATATTGCGAGGCTTATTTTTTATCCCCTTCGTGACGTCTTTAGGGCCGCACATGCGTTTTGGTCCGATGTTATTCCTCCAGGTTTGTCTCCAACCTTAGCCCCGTAATCGGCGATCTCCTTCCTTCCAATGTATTTCCTCTCTACCGGTCCCTACCCTTTTCCTTCGTTCCGGCGTATGCGACCCGTTTTCTTTCCTTCTCCCTCCCTCCAGACTTTTTCCATGTGCATCGGGGCTTTTTTGACGGTTCTCCCTTTCGACCCACTGCAGAGGCCATTTGTGAGTGGCGGTCTTTCGTCCCTCGGTCGGAACTTTCCCTAAAGCTGACGCTTCCGATCCTCTTCCTCCCTCTCTTATTTCTGTCGCCTTTACGCTTTTTGCTTTTTTTTTCCCTTCGTGACTCGCGATTGAGCACGGTACCTCAGCTTTACCATTCTCTTCGCAGCTTTGGCGTTCCCCCTTTCTTGTGTCTGGCTGGCGATTTTTCTGCTGAGCTCTCTTCACTTTTCCTGACAGAGAGAAACTGGCTTACGAGGTCAAATGCCCATCCCCTTTGCGGCTTCTCCTGGCTCGACGCAACGGTACGCGGAAGATGCATTTTCCCGTCTCGCGGTGTTATTTTTCTCCGCTGTATGACCTAGCACGAATTGGGCCCTCCTTTTTCCCCTCGTGAAAGGTCCATTTTATCTGTTGAGGATATGGTTATTCTGTGTTTCCGTTCGGGACTGGTACGATTGTTGTAGCCGTTTCCTTTTTGTGCCCTGGCCTCACCTCCTATGTCATTTAGTGGCTTCCCATTTTTCTGGTTTTTTTTCGTCATTTTCCTTCGGGGTGACGATTGATTTATTGGTTTTCGCTTTTTTTTCCATTTCGCTTGTGAATTAAGTTTGGACTTTCTGTCGTAGTCTCCGTTAAATGGCTCCCTATCACTTACGACAACCATTTTGAATGGGTCACACTTTTGTCCGACCCTTCTTTCTGCCTTCCCATGCCAGGAGTACCTTTTAATTGTATAGTTGACCTCCCATTTTATTCGTAAAATCCTTCTCTTCCCCTTACCTTTCTCTATCGTTTCGATTTACGGGCTTTTTCTTCTCTGTTCTTTATCGAGTTTATCGAATTTTCGGCTTGAGTCGGCTCTATCCCCGTCTCGATTGGTTTTGTGTTTTGGTCGTTAACATCTCCCCCCTCCTACGCGTCTCTTGCCCCTTTTCAATTCTGGCGTTGCCCGTTTGTTTGTGGATTCCTCTTTGAGTTGCCCCTTCTCTTTGCCTGTTATAAGCCGTTAGGATTCTTTTCCGTTCCGCGCTTTCTATTCCAATATGGCCACTGTTACTGCCGTTTTTCCTCTTATACTTTGATCGTGTATCGAAGTACGGACCTTTTTTCATGCACCAAAGTTTTCTCCCCCTCACGTCTTAGGTCCCATAGAGGGATTCCAGGATTCATTATCCCCTACTCTTTCCCAGCAGCCCGCCCTTCGCTTTTTGGGGTTGGCTAATTCTCTCGGTCTATTTGCTTCTTGGCACCGTTCCCTTCCCCTTTTTTCCTAGTTTCCTCTCCAAACCTCTGAACCATCCTTCCACCCCCGACCCGCAGGTATCCGGCTTTACAGGCGTCTTTACCTTCTTTTTTTTCTGCTCCGGTGGATGAATAGCTTCTCTTTCTCCTTTTTCGTCAATTTTGGATCCGCCTTCTTAGATTGGTTGTGCCGACGTTATGTCTTGTCTTTCTTTTTTCTCCCTTGCTCCCTGTGATGAGTCGTCCCACCGACAAGAGCACCTCCTCGCGACCAGCTTTCCCTTCCTGTCTGGCTATTTGCGTCCAGTCAGTTTTTTTTGTCTCCTGTTCTGTTTTCCATTTTCGTCTCATGATGTAGATCCTGGCCGCGTGTGGCTCATCTCATGCGTCTCCATTTCTCTCCCGTAGCCTTGAAGCATGATGGATGCACCACACTTTTTTTCGCAGTGTGTCCTGTTTTCTCGTTGCTACCTTTGTCTGCCTGACTTTGTTGGCAGCGTGTCTTCCGCTCACTTCTCACATCGGCTAAAGGTGAATTTCTGGCTAGGACGTCCCCTCCTGGCCGTTCCGCGATTCATTGTATCCCCCCTCCGTTCCTTTTTTTTGATTGTTTTTTTTCGTGAGTCCGCCTCTTCTACCCACTTCTTGGCATCCGTGCCGGACCATTAAAGCCGACTCAGTTGTTTTTTTTTTGCGATATAACCAGTAGCCGCCCCCTTCTCCTACAGGCTCCAGTCTCCTTTGGAGTCCTTTTTTTAACCAACCTTTATCCTTTTTTCGGTTCCATTCTTTTTTTTTTCCCGTTCTCCTTTCCTCGTTTTGATCAGGGCCGCATTTTCCCCCCGCGACGATTCCGCGATTTTAAGGTGACAAAAACTCCATTTTTGGAACACCATTTCCACATCTGGTGGTCTTTTCCTGCGAGGATTGGGCCTGCCCGTCAGCTCAACTTCCCCTTTCAACCTTCCTTTCCTCCCATCGCTGTCCCTGTTTTCTCGCTCACCATATCGGTCAACCCCCATTTGACTTTAATGAAGAATTCCCCAGGCCCCAACATTGTTGAGAACAATCACTCCCTTTATCCCCTGTATTTATGGTACACCCGGCGGTGAAGGATTCCGTTCCCCCCCCCCGCACAGGAACCCTTTTTCCCCCCAGCGACTGCAAACTGTGTGGCCCAGATCCCCCCTCCGCCGTTGCTGCGGCGTTTCATCTTTTGACGCCGTTTAGAGGTACTGTTTCATCGAGATCGGATCCCCCTCTTTCCCACATCGAAGTTCATCTGATCCTTTTTTCCTTTTTTTGTCGAAATTAGGAGAATCCCTCCCTTTCGATCATCCCATGGGTGCTTTCTCCCCGGTTTCTCCATTCCTGGTCGGCCTCTTCATGGAAGTCGATAGCCAGGAGCCCTCAAGTACCCTGATCCGCCAAGCAGCCTTTTCCCAGTCCCCCATTCAGCGGCGTAGCTTCGCCATTCTCTGGTTTGGTCGCCATAGGTGCTGTTTATAACTGCAGATCTGATGGTTTCCGAGATTTCTGCGGTTTTCGAGCCATTCCCCCCGTTTTTTCTCCTGCCACGAAGACATAGCTGAGACACCAGTCTAGTTTTCTATCTGCTCGGCCGCGGCGAGTCGGCCGACCGATTCACCGCCTCGTTTCCATTGCACAAGTAATTATAGCATTCATTCCTGAACGTCTTACGGCCAACCCCTTCAACAGCCGCACCGCGCCCGAGGAAGTTTGTCTTTCACCTTTCCCCTTTCGGCAGTTGATAATGAACCATTCATCGATGTTATCTTCCCCTTCCCTTCCCGTTTGGGCAATTTAGGTAGGGCTTTCGTCCTCCGCCATTGTTCACCCTCGAAGCTCTTTCCCTTATGGACGTTTTCTGCGCCAAGTATCTCCCCCTCTCGCCCTCGACGTCACCGTTTTTCGCATTTGTGGAATGTTGTCTCCTTCCCTCCCCTAAGGCTGCCCGTGAATCCACCATCTCCTGTTTTGATTCGCGTAGAGCCCGTCTGAGGTTGTTTTCTGAAACAGGGCCCCGGCTCCCTCACGACCAGTGACAATTCAAGCCTCAGGCAATGCCCAGCCGGTCTCTTTAAGCGTTTTTGCGCTGTGCCCGTTCTCTCCTTCTCTCGAGCTTTTTTTTTTTTAGCGTGGCTCTTCATTCGGCTATGCCTCTTTCTTCAGTTCTCTTTGTTCAAACCGGCCATTTTGCTTTCCCTCCCTCCGAATTTGCCGTTATTTCCCTTTTAGCGATACGCCGGAACGCGCTCGCCTTTTGCTCGGTTTGTTTACACAGATTACCTGTTTTCCTGGTCCGCTCAGCGCCACTTTTCTTCCCCTCCGTTACTCGGCATAGTTTTCATTCTTATATTGCCGATACCTAATTCCCCGGGGGTCGCCTGGCGGCTGCAGCTTTTCCTCTGAATGAAACTCGGCACTTAAGGCGTAACGCGTCCTGGTTTTTACTTCTTCCCTTCATTTTTTCTCTCTTCTTTCCCTTTTTTTTTTTATCCTCTCCTAAGGTGATGGTCTTTCTCCGAACTCCTACTTTTTGCTTGAATTTTCTTTTCTTCTTTTAAATTCGCTACGGTCCATTTCTTCATGCGTATTGTTGCTTGGTATTATGCCCTCCTTCTTTCTCCTTGCAGGGACGTTTCTGCGACTTGAGATGAGCGTGTTTCTTCGCGGTATCTGGTGCTCCCATTTTCAACCAAAGATTTGCAGAGTTCCGCGCGTTCCCCGTTCTCCTGGTGTCAATGCGTGAAGCGGGCCTTCCTGCCGGGCAAGGTGCAACCCGATTCTCGCCCTTATTTTTGCAACCACTCATATTTTTGGTGGGCCATTTTTTTCTCCAGACGGACGCAGAGTTTGCGCTCGTTTTGATAACTTTCCTCCCTGGTTTGAGTTCGTCCCCAGTTGCAGCGAAATTTGCTTCATCCCCCGGTTGTAATTTCACTGTGTCAGGTTTTT